>Ga0247814_10000028_pt1 | contig 159379 bp, 158 predicted proteins | sample UWRJL179409R1_FD_179947 | JGI IMG/M metagenome (GOLD analysis project Ga0247814, IMG submission 179947) | Plant litter microbial communities from Arlington Agricultural Research Station in Wisconsin, United States - UWRJ-L179-409R-1 | ecosystem: Environmental > Terrestrial > Plant litter >... | reverse complement strand
TAAATTAAAAATTTGTATGTTTGGTTCAATTACTTAAATGAATAAATTTTTAGGCCTACTGTGTGTTGTTTTTGTTTTTGCAGGCTGTAACGACAAGCGTGTGGACTTGGTTACTATAAACGTCTCTGCATACGTAGATGCTAACAAGGCAGTAGGTAACTTCGCATTATTGTCTCCAAACCAGTCGGGTATTTTTTCTGATGAGGGTGCTATTGACAGGTATTTCGCCACCATACAGCAAAATGCTAAAACCGCTATAACCGACTTCAGCGCAGAAGTCTTACCCGGCGAATATGTGCTTGTGATTCAACTCAAAGACGGAAATACAGGTGTGTTGTACAGAACATATACCTATAATTATATAACTACCCGCGGAACACCCTCCCGTTTAAACTATGTTATGCAGTTCAAATCCGGCCGCGCGTATACCTATCAGCCCTGGCTTGACAGGCAGTAGGCAATTTTACTGCCGACCCTTTTTTGCAGGCTGTACAGTATAATTTGCTATTTGCTGCCAAATACATAAAATACCGATAGCCCCAAACCATTGGAAATAAAAGTAGTGTTAAAGTATTCGTTGCTGCCGTTTTGCCGCCAATCACTAGGGTTACGGGATTTAGTTTTAGAATAGCCTAAGTTAGCCAATGTAGCAGCGAACCCTAAAGATTTAGATGGATAATAAACCAGTTCGGCCCTCAGCCCGCCGTTGTAGCTGTTGCTGTTAGTAGTGGTAGTTACCGCCGATCCTTCCTGCGTTAGTTTGCTTACACCATGTGAATAGCCGAGGTACGGGCCTGTACGCAGGCCAAGCTTACCATACATAAAGTATTTTAAAAGCGACAACTGTCCGCCGAAGGTGTTTGATGTCTGGTCCGATCCGCCGTTTGTAAATACATTATCGTAAGCAATTTTATTTGTAGCTCTGGAATACTGCAAAGAACCTTTAATTTCAAGTTCATTAGCAACAAAATAACCATAAGAGGGTCCGATTTGAAAATTACTGTTTGTGCTTTTTTGTCTGCCCATTTGGTTACTATAATAATCAAAGGCACTATCGTCTACAGTGCTGCGGCTGTAGCTTAAGTAGCCACCAAGTGTTTGCGCGCCCTTTTGGGTTTGCGCCATAGAGATTTGTATTGCCAGCATACCGGCAATAGTAAGGATAAGGTTTTTTTTCATTGAGATTGTTTAGTTAATTTGAGTGAAGAACGGGGAATAACAGGTAATATTTTGTTACGCCATTGCTTTATGCACTCAATTTATAATAAATTTTTCACGGGCTTTAAAAGTATAATAATTACCTAAAAGCTTCGTTTTAGTGCATTTTAATAATTCCCTGCATGGAATATCAACCGTTCACCATGCTTCTAAAAGTAAGGTTCACCCGCGGTTGGTTTATCTTTTTAGATTTGGGCAGGCAGTGCAGCCAGTTGCTTTGCGTGGTGCCTTTCATTATTAACAAACTGCCGTGTTCTAATATCAGCTCTGTTTTAAATCTGCTTTCGCGATGTTTGAGCGCGAATTTACGTTCTGCACCAAAACTTAACGATGCTATGGCCGTATCCTTCCCCAAAGCTTTTTCATCGTCGCTGTGCCAGGCCATGCCTTCATCGCCATTATGATACAGGTTAAGCAGGCAAGAGTTAAATTGGTGGCCGGTTAGCTGTTCGGTAAGTTGTTTTAATTCAAGCAACTCCTTGGTCCAGGGTAGGGCCTGTTTGGTGGTGTTGGAGTAGGTGTAGCTATAGTCGGCATCGGCGTACCAGGCCACTTTTCTTTTGGTGATAATATGCCTGCCGAATATTACCGCTTCATCATTTTTCCAGGCAATAGTGTTCAATAATACATCAAGGTAATGTTCTGCTTTTGCTGGCTCCGTTACTTTGCCATGGTATATTACCTTGCCACCGTAGGGCAGCAGGTTGGTGTTTTTATCTTGTTCAAATAGTTGCATTTTTCTGTCTCCATATTTTGTATTCATTAGCCATGCAGTTACCACATGGCCGGTAGCTATTAGCAATAGCCTCCGCTTCTTCATAAAAAAACACGCGGTTCTCCACCTTCATACGTCTGCCCGATGAACAATTAAGTTGGCCATAAATTTTTAGTTTTTTATTGCCGCCCAGTTTTATTTCGCCTGCGGCAATAAGCTTGTACAAAGCGCGGCTTCGGGTAAATGGTTCATTGCTTAGTACGATGTGATTGATCATTTTACATCTGTTTTTTTGAGGAAATTGCAATTGGTAAGACGTGATGACCAGTCTGTTTAAGCCTGGCAGCAGGTCAAACCTCGCGTTTCAAAAGTTTAAAAAAACGAGCTAAAAATTTCCATTTTTTAATTTCTTGGCTATGAGGTTGTTATAAATATTTAATAGCTAACCTTCCTGACGTAAAAGTAGTTTCATGGCGTTTCATTAAAAAAATATAAGAAATTGATTAGGAGTGTTTTACATTAAAATCAGTTCCACAGGTTCCGTTTGATCTCTATATTTCTATGAAACGCGGCTACCTCAAATTACACACCTCCAAAGGCTCTTGCAGCTTCCCAGCCAATCATGGCGGTTTTGCGATTGCTGCCCCAATGATACTGCCCTATCTCGCCCGTTGAACGGATAACACGGTGACAGGGGATAAGAAACGCCACAGGATTGTCGCCAACTGCCGAACCCACTGCCCTGCTGGCATTTGGGCTTTGCAGTTTACCTGCCAGGCCGCCGTAAGTTATTAACCCGCCTATGGGTACCTTAAGCAGCGTTTCCCATACTTTTAATTGGAAGGGTGTGCCCTTTAGGTGTAGTTTTATCTGGTCCAGTTTACTCCAGTCCTGCGTAAAAATAAAGATGGCATTTTGCTGTATGCGGTCTAAAAACAGGTTAAACATGGCATTGGGAAATGCCCGCTGCAAATGCGAGAAGGCCTCTTCATTTCCTTCGTCGGCAAATGCCATATAGCAAATTCCTTTATCGGTTGAGGCCACCAGCACCGGCCCGAACGGGCTTTCGGCAAAGCTATAGTTGATGTTGAGTTGTTCGCCGCCGTTCTTGTATTCGCCGGGTGTCATGCCTTCAACTTTTATAAAAAGATCGTGCAGGCGGCCCGTGCCTGATAGGCCGGTCTCGAAAGCGGCATCAAAAAGCGAAGCTTGTTTTTCTTTCAGGATTGATTTGGCGTAATCAATGCTAAGGTATTGCAAAAACTGTTTAGGTGTTACGCCGGCCCAATCCTTAAACATCCGCTGAAAGTGAAAGGGGCTTAGGTTTACATGTTCTGCCGCCTGCTCCAATGTGGGTTGCAGTTTGTGATTCAGCCTTAAAAATTCAATGGCCCGGGCTATCCGGTTATAATCAATGTCGTTTTGCGTTTCCATCATCAATGCTATTTAATGATACAAATTTACCGGCTTGCAAAACGCCGTGAAACCCGTTTCTTGCGGTGTTGGTTGATTAGTTGACTGGTTGATTAGAGATTAGTCTTGACGCTCAATCCCGCCGCTCGGCTCACCGGACGAGTCAATAATTTCTTTATCAAATCCAGCGAGTATTTCCTTAAGTGTAATCGCTTCGCTTTGATTTAATTTTTCTGCATATAGCTTTGACCCGTGAAAGGCCAACTCGGCAAGCAAGAAACCAAAATCTTCAGGCCCTCCATTTAAGCCGGAATGGATAACCACATGCTGCTGTTTAAATGCGGCCCAAACTCTCAGTATCTCAAATGATTTTTCATCCGCTAATGCAGCGTCGGGGATTTTTAATTCGTTCATTATATTGCTAACTAATAACCAATCAACTAAGCTCTAATCAACTAACCCTCAACCACCCTATCATCCATAGGCAAACTGAACCAGAAGTTGCTGCCGCTGCCCAGGTTGCTATCAACCGCTATTTTGCCGTTGTGGCGCTGTATAATCTCGGCTGTTATATAAAGACCCAGCCCAAGCCCCGAAAATTGGTGACCAAAGGCATCAACACGGTAATACCTGTCAAACAGGTGAGGTAATTTTTCGGGGTTTATACCAATACCAAAGTCGCGCACAGATACGGTTACGTTTTCTTCATCATGGTAAACAGTTATTTCTATCCGGTTAGACTGCGGCGAATATTTTACCGCGTTGCCTATCAGGTTAATCATTACCTGGTAAATGCGGCGATAGTCTGCAAATATCATCACTTCATCATCGCCCATCAATACAAACTGGTGCTCGCTGTTAAAGTTGATGTAGTCGCAGCAATCTTTTATCAACTCAATAATATCAAACTTTGTTATGTTTAGCGCCAGTTGCCCCTGTTGTATTTTGGTTACGTTAAGCAGGTCATCCAGCAAGTTTATCAGCTTGCTAAGGTTATTATTGGCCTTATTTACAAAAACAGGTATTTTTTCTGACGATGGGTCGCTTTTAACCAGTTTTTGCAATATCTGCATAGACGCGCTGAGCGATGTTATCGGCGTTTTTAACTCATGGCTGGCCACGCTGATGAATTCATCCTTGCGCTGCTGTAGCTTGTAAGCCTCAGTAACTTCCTGCGCTATACCGCTAAAACGATAGGCTCTTCCTTCTTCATCAAATAAAGCTTTACCTTTTACTTCCAAGACACTCTTAACATCCGTTAAAAGGCTTTTTACTGTATAAATTATGCTGTAATTACCATCAGATCCGGGCGCCATGGCCTGTTGTATGGCTTCTGCTACCCTTTGCCTATCTTCTTCAATTATTGCAGAAATGGCCAGGCTAAGATCAATATCTTTCTCAATATTTAGCCCAAACCACTCCTTTAAACGCGTGTTTCCAATAAAATGGTTTGTTAAGGGGTTAAGGTCCCAGGTGCCAAGTTCTGCCGCTTCAATAGCAAACTCAAGGTCCTGTTTTGCATTTTTAACGTTATTGTATGATTTTATCTTCTCAGTGGTTTCGTTACAGATTACCAGTACACCGGCCGGTTTGCCGGTTTCGTCAATAACTTTGCTGTAGCTAAAGGTCCAGTATACATCCTCCAGCTTATTATTGCGGTAAATGGGTATTAGCTGGTCTTCGTTCCAGGTTGATTCTTCGCCCGCCATTACCTGGTCTATTAACGGTTTAATAACGGGCCATATTTCCTGCCAGCAGTCTACACCTTGTTGGCCTAATGCTGTTGGGTGCTTACCATTCTGGCCTAAGCTTGGCCGGTAAGCATCGTTATAAAACTGTATAAACGATGGCCCCCACCACAAAAACATTGGGAAACGGGAGTTGAGTATAATGCTAACAGTAGTTAATAAGCTTTGAGACCAGGTATCAGGTGTGCCGAGAATAGTGCTCTCCCAATCAAAGTCGCGTGTAAGCTGCCCCATTTCGCCGCCACCGTTCAGGTAATGTAAGTAAGGAGTTTGTTGAATATTTGATTCGGACATTTGAATGTTAGAAGCCGATTAGCAGCACGTTAAATATAGACGTTTTTAACGCAATAGCGTCTTAAATGTTTTTCAAAATGCCTGCGCAATATAAAACAGCTTTCATTTTCTAAAAATCTATTTGAAAATCAAAACATTGTGCTTACCTTTGGCGTCCCTGAAAGGAGGTATTTGGGAATTATGATCATCATCAACGTTAAAGAAGGCGAATCTTTAGATAAAGCATTAAAACGCTTCAAAAAGAAATTTGAGAAAACAGGTGTATTGCGCGAGTTGCGTAGCCGCCAGGCATTCGAGAAAAAATCTGTGACCCGTCGTCACGTGGTTAAGCATGCCATTTACAAACAAGGCTTAAATCTGGAATCTGCTGTTTAGTTCTTTTTAAAAAGAATTTTTCAGTTTTCCTGAAAACATATAAAAAACTATTTGTACATTCAGTTTATACGGATGCGCAAATAGTTTTTATGTTTTTAGAGCGTTTTATACAATACATACAATTTGAAAAGCGGTACTCGCCGCATACCGTTTCAGCCTACCGGTCAGACCTTGACCAATTTATGGGCTTTTTAAATAGTCCCGAAGTAGTTATAAGCCATCCGGAGCAGATAACCCAGCACCATATTCGTAACTGGATGGTTGAGATGATGGGTAACGAAATTGCTTCGCGCTCCATCAGTCGTAAAATAGCCACCCTGCGCAAATACTTCAAATTTTTACTGGCCGATGGTATTATAACCATCAATCCGGCATCAAAAATACATACACCAAAAGTGCCTAAAAACTTACCGGTAGTGGTAGAAGACGCGCGCCTTACACAAATGCTTAACAGCACCGATGTTTTTATTGATGATTTTGCAGGTACGCGCGATAAATTGGTAATAGAAATGCTGTTTGGCACCGGTATGCGCCTTGCCGAGTTGGTGGGCCTTAAAGAAACCGACATTAACAACTACGAAGGCACTGTTAAGGTGTTGGGCAAACGCAACAAGCAACGCATCATTCCGCTTAACCATGAACTGCGCCTTTTATTGGCAAAATATCTGGAGTTAAAGAAAAGTGAAAATTTTAGTAACAAATCGTTAACATTGATCGTTACAAATAAAGGAGCAGACGTATATCCGAAGCTTATATATTTAACAGTGCAACAATATCTATCCCATATATCAACCCAAAGCAAACGCAGCCCCCATGTATTAAGGCACACTTTTGCAACCAGCCTGCTCAACAAAGGGGCCGACCTGAACGCTATAAAAGAACTGCTTGGCCATGCTAACCTTAGCGCTACGCAGATATACACGCACAATTCTGTTGAAAGATTAAAGTCTATTTATAAACTCGCCCATCCAAAGGCATAAAAAAGGAGGAATCATGAAAATTACCGTGCAATCAATTCATTTTAATGCAGACAAAAATTTACTATCCTTTATACAGAAGAAAGCTGATAAGCTGGATACTTTTTTTGATAACATTATAAACGGGGAAGTTTATTTAAAGTTGGAGAATGTAGAACACGAAGCAAATAAAATAACAGAAATAAAATTACACCTGCCGGGCAATACCATATTTGCCAAAGAGCAGTGCAAAACTTTTGAAGAAGCCACAGACCTGGCTATTGAGAGTTTGCGTAAGCAGATTGCCAAGCACAAAACACGCAAGGAAATTGCTGCGCAGGAGGTTAGAAAAGCAGTTCTGACCTCAACTGAAGAAGAATTTTAGTAAAAAAACAATATATTTATAAGGAGGCGCCCCAAGAAAGATGGGGCGCTTTTTTTATGCTCAACCAAATGGTTTTACTTCAACTTTATAAAGCTATTCTCTTAATCACTTAGGTTTACTATGTTTGTAAAAACCAACAAAATAACCTGCATTATTATGAAGCGGCTTATCCTTCCCATTTTAACATTGTCTATCTTTTTTGCTCACGCGCAACAAGGCTTAATTTCTAACATTGATGTTCGGAAAGCGACAAGTTTAAACGGTACCTGGCAATATGTTATGGACCCTTACGAAACCGGCTTTTACGACTATCGTTACAAAGAACTTAATCAAAACAACCCCGACGCTTATTGGAACGATGATACCCCGGCGAATAAAACCGCCAAAAAAGAATACGGTTATACAGACAAATACAGCATACAGGTACCCGGCGACTGGAACCATCAAAAGCCTGAGTTTTTGTATTACGAGGGTACTATATGGTATAAAAAATCATTTGATCACCCTAAAACAAATACCGGCAGCCGTTATTTTCTGTATTTCGGCGCGGTTAATTACCGGGCAGATGTTTACCTGAATGGTAAAAAACTGGGCATGCACAAGGGTGGCTTCACACCTTTCAATTTTGAGATCCCGGCCTCGCAGCTAAAAGAAAAAGATAACTTTTTGGTAGTTAAGGTGGACAATAAGCGATACGCCGACGAAGTGCCTACTTTAAATACTGATTGGTGGAACTATGGCGGCATAACAAGGGATGTGAAACTGGTAGAGGTGCCTGCAAATTTTATTCAGGATTACGTTATTCAGCTAAAGCCAACGCCCGGTAAAGCGCCTGGGGCCAGCCCCGAAGCTGAAGGTTGGGTTAAATTGAACAAAGCCGAACCAGGTGCAGCCATCACCATAGAAATACCTGAGCTTAAATTTAAAAAGCAGATCACCGCTACAGATAGCATGGCAAAATTCAGCTTTAATTTACCTAAACTACAGCTGTGGAATACCGATAACCCCAGGTTATACAAGGTAATTGTATCAACAGCCGCTAATAAGGTAGAAGATAAAATAGGTTTCAGAACCATTGAGGCATCCGGCAGGCAAGTACTGCTAAACGGCAAGCCTCTATTTATGCGGGCCATTTGTGTGCATGGCGAGATAGCAAAAGACCAACGCCGCGCCGTTGGTGATGCCGACGCGAAACTGCTATTGAACCAGGCAATAGAACTGGGCTGCAACATGGTAAGGCTGGCGCATTACCCGCACGATGAAAGCATGGTGCGCATGGCCGATTCGCTGGGCATTGTGGTATGGTCTGAAATACCGGTTTACTGGACGATTAATTTTGGCAGTAAAGAAGTTTTGGAAAAAGCCAAAGGCCAGTTGAACGAAATGATAACCCGCGACCATAACCGGGCATCGGTAATTATATGGTCCGTAGGTAATGAAACACCTGTGAGCCCTACCCGCACCGATTTTATGCACAATTTGATAATTGAGGCCAAGCGACTGGACGCTACCCGCATGGTATCGGCAGCTTTGGAGGTTAACTATTCGGCTTTAAAGGATGAAAACGTGGTTAACGACCCGCTGGGTGAATTTGTGGATCTGGTGGCTTTTAACGAATATTTAGGTTGGTACGGTGGACTGCCGGATAAGTGCCGCACTACTAACTGGAGCACGCCTTACAATAAACCTTTGTTTATAAGCGAGGTGGGGGCCGGAGCCAAAGGCGGCTTTCACGCAGATTCGCTGACACGTTTTAGTGAAGAGTTTCAGGAATGGTTCTTTAAAGAGCAAACCGCTATGTTTAGTCGCATGCCTGATAACTTTGTAGGCGTAGCGCCATGGGTAATGGCTGATTTTCGCTCACCTAAACGCAACAACCCCATTTACCAGGAAGGCTGGAACCGCAAAGGTGTGTATGATGACAAGGGCAATAAGAAAAAGGCATTCTATGTATTACAGGACTATTACAAAAAAATGGCCCTTGCACATAAGAATGATGTGAAGCGGTAGTAAAATGAAGTTGTAAATAAATAGTTCTTTGTCATTGTGAGGTATGAAGCAATCGCCAGCTGAAACGTTCGCGATTGCTTCGTACCTCGCAATGAACAATTGTTCGCTCTAATTACTAAACGCCGCCACCCCGGCCTCAATACGCTTTATAGTCTCTTCTTTACCTATTAAGGCAGCAATATCAAACACATGCGGACCAAACTTACCGCCCACCAGCATAACGCGGAAGGGTAGCATCACGTCGCCGGGTTTTAAAGCTTTGTCGCTGGCTAAGGCTTTAAATTTCTCCTCTATTACTACAGCATCAATCGTGTTGCTTTCGTTTAAAAGGGAAACAACATCGTTAAAGAAAGCTGTCTTTTCAGGCGTCCATTTAGGTTTTACAGCGTTTAGATCGTACTCAGCAGGTATCTCGAAAAAGTATTTAGCCTGATCATAAAAATCAGTTAAAAGTGTACAGCGATCCTTTATCAGGTTAATAACGGTTAGCAGGTAAGTATCGTCATTTGTAGCAATCCCCTTATCTGCCAGCACTTTTTTAACTTCAGGCAGTAAACGCTCACCGCGCGACTTTTTTATCCACTCTGCATTGAACCATTTGGCTTTCTCAAAATCAAACTTAGCACCCGATTTATTGATGCGTTCTATAGAGAATTTACTAACCAGTTCAGCCAGCGTAAATAACTCTTGTCCGCTGCCATCGTTCCAGCCTAATGTAGCCAGCATGTTTACAAAAGCCTCGGGTAAAAAGCCCATGCCATTGTAGCCTTTATCGCCCTGCCAATCCAACGCAAACACCGGGAAACCCAGGCGGGCGCCATCGCGTTTGCTTAGCTTGCCATGTCCGTCGGGTTTTAATATTAAAGGTAAATGTGCCCATTTAGGCATTTCGGCTTTCCAGCCCAGATATTTCCATAACAACAAATGCACAGGGGCAGATGGTAACCATTCTTCGCCACGGAAAGCATGGGTTATCTTCATTAAGTAATCATCAACCACAACAGCCAAATGATAGGTAGGCATGCCGTCGGCCTTTAACAAAACCTTGTCATCAACCTGGTTGGTATCAAAGCTAACGTTACCCCGTATCATATCGTTAAAGCTCACGGTCTCGTCAGCGGGTATTTTTATGCGGATAACGTGCGGCGTATGGGCATCCAGCAAGGCGTCAACTTCGTGCTGCGTTAATGCCAGCGAGTTGCGTAAACTATCGCGGTAAACCTGCCCGTATTGAAAGTTAGGGATCTCTTTGCGGTTTTTATCAAGTTCTGCTGCGGTATCAAAAGCGTAATAAGCGTGGCCCTGCATTACCAGTTGCTCGGCATACTGGCGGTACAGGCTTTTGCGCTCGCTTTGGCGGTATGGCGCATATTGGCCCGGCGCAATGGGGCTTTCATCGGCCTCAAAACCGCACCATTTTAGGCAATCCAATATATATTGTTCCGCGCCTTCAACAAAGCGGGTTTGGTCTGTATCTTCTATTCTTAAAATAAAATCGCCGTTATTTTTTTTGGCGAAAAGGTAATTAAACAATGCTGTACGCACGCCGCCTAAATGTAAACCACCCGTTGGGCTGGGTGCAAATCTTACTCTTACTTTAATATCTGACATAGGGCGCAAAGATAGTTATTAGTCCGAAAGTCGGGGAAGTCCGAAAGTCCGTCAGATGTAATGTTTTTATAGTAGTCCGAAAGTCCGTAAGCTTTAATTACTTCCAACTTATGCGGACTTTCCGACTTCCCGACTTCCCGACACCAATAAAAATTACGTTATTTGAAAAACATATGATAAACGCGTACCAAAACAGGCGGCTCTGGAATTACATTTTGTTGTTTTTTGCAACCGTTATAGCCAGTGGTTCGTTATTATATACCCGCTACCTGGTAAAAAACATAGCTAAATCTGAGCGTTCGCGCGCTAAGATCTGGGCGCTGAGCACCAAAGAGACCATAACAGCTGATAATAACAATTCGCTCTCTTATGTGTTAACCGTTCGTGATAGTTCAACCGTACCCGCCATTGTTACCAACGAAAATGGCGACATTGTTTCTGTAAAAGGGCTCGACACCACAAAAACCTACATAGAGCTTCCGGCTGACGCGGCATCAGACAAAAAAGCCCCGAAATATGACCCTGAGTACTTTGAGGCACAACGAGAGATAATGGAGTCGCAGCATGAGCCCTTTAAAATATTACTACCCGGCAGGGCCGGCGCACCCGAAAGTTACTGGCTGTTTTATTATAAAGACTCAGATCTGCTTACCCAATTAAGACTGTTCCCATATATACAGCTTTCTGTTATCGCTATTTTTTTGTTACTGGCTTATACCGCCTTTAACTCATCGCGAAAATCAGAACAGAACCAGGTTTGGGTGGGCCTGGCAAAAGAAACAGCGCATCAGCTGGGTACGCCAATTTCATCATTAATGGCATGGCTTGAGTTGTTGAAAGATAAGTTTAATGCCGAAGAGGACCCGCTAATGGCCGAAATGGGCAACGATATTAAACGCCTCGAGATTATTGCCGACCGTTTTTCAAAAATAGGGTCTATCCCTAAATTGGATACTTTGGTGGTTTATGATGTAGTTAAAGACTTTGTAGACTATTTTAGAGTGCGCGTAAGCAAGAACATCAACTTTGAGGTTAGCGGTGATACTACGGTTAAAGCGGGCCTGAATGTACCTTTATTTGATTGGGTAACAGAGAACTTGCTTAAAAACGCAGTAAACGCCATTGAAGGGAAGGGCGATATTAAGGTAAATATATCAACCAATAAGGTAAAAGACCAGATTTTTATTGACATAAGTGACACCGGGAAAGGTATACCACGCAGTAAATTTATAAGAGTGTTTCAGCCAGGGTATACCACCCGTAAACGGGGCTGGGGTTTGGGCCTGTCGTTAACAAAGCGTATTGTAGAAAATTACCATAACGGACATATTGTTGTGCGCGACTCTGAACTGGGCAAGGGCACAACTTTCCGCATCAGTTTAAAAAGCATAAGAACATATGACACCGCCGAAGCCTGAAGAGTACAGCCCAATGATGGGCAATTATACTAAGCTGGTTATTGATACCGCTGACATTATTGATTTGCTTGAACAGCAGAACACCGAAGTTTTCGACCTGTTTAATAACCTGACGGAAGAAAAGGCCATGTATGCCTATGGCCCCGGCAAATGGACGCTAAAACAGGTTATAGGGCATATTATTGACGCAGAACGTACTTTTGCTTACCGTGCCTACGCTTTCTCGCGCGGGCAAGCCGAGCTACCCGGGTTTGATGAAAACACATATGTTGACCGTGCTGATTTTAATGCGCGCGCTATACAGGATATTGCTGCTGAGTTTAAAGGAGTAAGGGAATCAAACTTGTATTTCATACGGGCTTTACGCGATGATCAACTTGTAACAGCCGGCATTTCCAATGGGGTGCCTACAACCGTACGCGCACTGGTATACGTAATGGCTGGGCATGCAAAGCACCATTTAAATATTGTTAATGAACGATATTTTTAGGGGATGATTTACGGTGTAGCAGATACGGATTTTTCCTCATCTACTTAACATAATCTGTTTAGAATTTCTAAACAAAGTTTCGATAATCTAAACAAAGTTTAGAAATGCTAAACAAAAATATGTGGTGAAAAATCATCAAAAAAGGCCTTTACGCATGTGTAAAGGCCTTTTTTGGTAGAATAATCATTTTTGTAGCAAGGGTGTAGCACCCAACCTGCTACGCTACACCTAATGCTGGGCAGTATTTAGGCAGCAAGCAATTAAACCTACCGTTCTTTTACTTTATCCGCCTCTTTCTTTTCTATGGAATAGGCTGCAAACAGACCGAGGCCCCCAAAAAACGCGATCATCGCAAAATAAATAGCTTCTGCATCGTTAAGCCTTAATGACCAATCTATAATGAAGGCCAAAAACAATCCAATGCCAGCGCCTATCATCAACATACCTGTGGTTAAAACGTAATTGCGCGATCCGGCATTATCAACTTGCAGGCGCGGGTCCATGCCACGCTCTATCATGGCCATTTTCTCCTTATTGCGAAGGTAAACGATGCCGAAAATGAGTAAAAAGAATGCCAGTGGCACCAAAATGGGAATTAGTAACTCTGCTCTGTCCATATAATTTAATGTTTAATGTTCTTTTTATGTAACACAGCATTAAACTGTGTTTTTCTGCTATGACTACCTGATTTTTAAACAGGTTACGGTCTGGTATAATTTTTTTTAATTATCAGATTCTGTTAAAAGCATATATTTATAAAACCGGGTGTAACCTCAGTAAAGTTTGCGTAGTCATAGTCAGCATTAATGCAAAGCAAGTTTACCGACATTGAACTGATACAGCGCACGCTTAAAGGCGATCAGCAAGCTTATGCCCTGTTGATAAAAAGCCATCAGCGCTATGTTTTTACACTTGCCCTGCGTTTTACAAAGAGTAGGGAAGATGCCGAAGAAGTTGCGCAGGACAGTTTTATAAAGGTTTATAGATCGCTCAGTTCATTTAAGCAGGAATCAAAATTCAGTACCTGGTTGTATACCATTGTGTATACCACCGCGATGACCCGCCTGCGCAAACGAAGTAATAATACGGTAGCATTGGATGATGAAAATAGCGCTATTCAAATAGCCAATTCCGCATCAACATGGGATGCAAATATGGCCGAGGACCGGTCTAGATCATTTTATCTAAACCAAGCCATTGAACAATTGCCTGCTGATGATGCAACGGTGTTAACACTATTTTATCATGCAGAGCAATCATTAGAAGAAATAGCCCTTATTATGGGTATTGAAGCCAATGGCGTTAAGGTAAAATTATTCAGAGCCCGCAAGCGTTTAAAAGAAATGTTAGAACGAAATTTAAAACATGAGGTGAAAGAACTGATATGAACAACATGGAAGAAAAACTGTGGAACTATATTGACGGCACCTGCAACGAGGAGGAACGTGCGGCTATTTCGGCTTTGATTGAAAAGGACGATATATGGCGCAACGCTTTTGATGATATGCTACAGATCAATAGCGAAATATCGGCCCTAAGCCTGGATGAGCCGCCGATGGCGTTTTCTTATAACGTGATGGAAGGGATACGGGCGCACGAGGCGAGTAAGCCCCTAAAAACATCGGTTAACAAATATGTAATAAGTGCGATAGCAGGATTTTTTATTGTAGCGATGGTTGCACTGGCGATATTTTTACTTAACAATATGTCAGGATCAACAGCAACCAGCGTTCCAGATATCAACATTGATCTTTCCATATTTACCAATTCAAATTTGATAAAAGTGTTTTTTTACATTGATGCAATGCTGCTGTTGTTTTTGGCAGATACCATTATCAGGAGAAAAAGAAACAGCGCTGCCGTAAAAAGTGTATAAAAATATAAACACGGTGTTTCGCTTTTTAGACAGTTTTCCAGAACATGGAGGCGCGAATAATTAAAATTAGGTTTTTTAGCATTTGCAATAGTCTAAAGAACTTTGGTATGGTAATTGTATAATACAACGCGAACCGGCACTTGTCGGTTTAATTGTGATAAGGTTTAGGTTGAATGCCCCTAAGAAGCAAGTTCGAAGGGGCATTTATTTTATACCGATTTTTCCTTATCCTCAATTACCTGGTTGGCTATTAAAGCCAATACTATCACCAAAATGCAGCCTATAGCGTTCAGCCACAAATAAGCCACTGCCTCGTAATATCCGCAGATGCAAATAATTATTTCTGACAATACCGCCGCTATAAATACTGCAGAACCTTTGATGCTTTTTAGATAGAAAGCCGTAACAAAAACGCCTAATATAGTACCGTAGATGTACGATCCCAGTTGATTTACAGCTTCCAGTAAATTACCCAGCTTACTTGCGTAAAGCGCCATTACAATACAAACCAGTCCCCAGAAAACCGTTGCGGCACGCGAGGCATTCAGATAATTCTGATCAGAAGCGTTTTTGTTTATGCCGCGTTTATAAATATCAATAACCGTTGTTGAAGCCAGCGAATTAAGCGCGCTGGCGGTTGAGCCCATTGACGCCATAAACACAATGGCTATCAACAAACCTATTAATCCTTTAGGCAGGTAATGCGTTACAAAATTCAGGAACACGTAGTTAGTGTCATTGGTATCAGCCAGGGCATTGTTCTTTTTCATTATGGCAATACCATCCTGTCTTATTTTATTAACCATGCCCTCGGTTTGCTCTAATTTTTGTTTGGCCTGCGCTATGCGGGTGTCGTCTTTACTATCAATGGCATTTACAAGTTCGTTAGCGGTTATTTTTCTATGTTCAAAGGCGGTGGTATATTCTGCTTCTAATTTATTGTAATCACCTGCGTAGGCGCTTTTTTGCACCTGCTTAACCTCGTACTGGTTAAAAAACAGCGGTGGCCTGTTAAACTGGTAAAACGCAAATACCAGCACACCTATCAATAAAATGCAAAATTGCATGGGGATCTTTATCAACCCGTTCATGATCAGCCCCATTCTACTTTGCCCTACCGAGCTACCTGTTAAATAACGCCCCACCTGGCTTTGGTCTGTACCGAAATAAGAAAGCTGCAAAAAGAAGCCGCCGATGATGCCGCTCCATATATTATAGCGACTGTTGGGATCAAACTTCCAGTCTATAACATTCATGCGGCCCAGTTTGCCTGCCAGTTTTAAAGCATGACCAAAACCAACATTTTGCGGTAGCAGCGCTACTACCATGGCACCGGCTGCAAACATCCCCAAAAAAATAATGCTCATTTGCAGCAGCTGGGTGTACGATACCGCTTTTGTGCCGCCATAAACCGTGTAGAAAATTACCAGGCCGCCAATAAACAGGGTAGTGTAAGTGGTATTGATATTAAGAATAGTGGATAGGATGATTGATGGCGCGTATATAGTAATACCCGTTGAAAGCCCCCGTTGCACCAAAAACAGGAAAGCCACCAGCGAGCGTGTTTTCAGATCAAAGCGTTGCTCCAGGTACTCGTAAGCGGTATAAACTTTAAGCTTGTGAAATATGGGGACAAAGGTGATACAGAGCACTATCATGGCCAGCGGCAGCCCGAAGTAGAACTGCACAAAACGCATCCCATCTGAATAAGCTTGCCCGGGGGCAGAAAGGAAAGTAATGGCGCTGGCTTGTGTAGCCATTACCGAAAGACCAATATGGTACCAGGGAAGGGAGCGCCCGCCTACAAAATACTGATCAATGTTTTTTGTGGCACCACTTTTCCATATGCCATAAAATACTATGGTTAACAAGGTAACAGCCAGAACTATCCAGTCTGTAAGGCTCATCTATAGTATAGCGTAATGAGCCAGAATATAACGATAAGAAAAACCAGCCAAACTATAACTACACCATAAAACTGATTCCAGCTACGTATAAACGGCGGCAGTTCAGTATCAGACGTGTTTTTCATGTCCTTTAACGAACACGCGAAGGAAGAAACCGGCAAATAATAAACCGGTAACACCCAAACCAATTATATAACCCGGGCCGCTATGCGTAACCACGCCGGTAAAAAGGCCTGCTAAAAGACCAACCAAGTAATAAACTGAATAAAAATTGTTGTCTTCGTGTTGTGTCATATCTGTATTATGTAGTACGGCAAAAGTAATTGATTATGCGTTGTATAACAAGCTAAAATTTTATTTGTAACGGGGTTATTATTCAATTGGGGGGAGACGCAAAATGTTGCGTCTCTACTCAACCTAATTAACCAATCAACTATTTAGGCTTACTCAACAAATTAACAAACAGCCTGTAAGCCCCCGGCACACCGGCAGGAAGTTCCCTGAAGAACACCAGCGAAGTATAAATAAACCTGCCCTTGCCATAATCGCCCACTATTAATGATCCGGGGTTGGGCTGCTCACCGGGGTCGTTCATTTCGAGTATGGTTTTATACTTGGGGTCAATATTGCTTACAAAATATAGCCCGCGCTCCTGTATCCAGCCATCAAAATCGGCCTGGGTTATTTTGTTAGGGTAATTAAGCACCGGGTTGGTTGGGTCAAGAAAAGTTACTGCCGCGTTCTCGTTAGTAACCCGCTGGTTAACCGGCCGGAACGAATACGGACCAGGGTTAACCACAATGCCATTGTTGTTATTGTATTGCACTACAAAATTACCGCCGTTATTTACATAATCTAATAAACGAGGCTGCATTACAGCCAGGCGAGGATTTACATTGTATGCCCGCACGCCGCTTACAATAGCATCGTAAACAGAAAGGTCAGCATTCATTATCTCCGCCTCCGTAAGTTGGTGCACATCGTAGCCCACCTGCATCAAAGCTTCGGGCACCAAATCGCCGGCGCCGGCAATGTAGCCTATTTTTTTGCCTGCTGTTTTCAGATCAAGGTTAATCAGTTTGGTTTCGGCCGCAGGGAACAAAGTAATAGCCGGTACGTGGTCGTACAATAAGCGCTGTATGCCCAGGCTCCAGGCTTTACCGCCCACGTTTACTACCGCCTGCAGCGTGCTGGTTTTAGGTTTGCTATCCGCAGGTGTTATGGTAAACGAAGCCACCCACTCCGCGTTTTTTGCCTTGTCAGTAAATTCTATTTTTTCGGGCGAGATCTTCCAGCCATCAACCGGCTTTAAGCTTATGCTGCCGCTGGCTTTAGTAAAGGCCTGCATTTTTATCTGCACGGTTTGCGACTGTTGTGTATTGAATACGTAGTCTTTATTAATGATGTTGGCTGTGACGGGTGGAGCTATAACTACGGGTGCATATATTTCGCCTTTGGCAGGGTTTACATATTTGAATCTTATGGGCGACATGTATTCAATTCTCTTACCCAAGATATTGAAGGTGATAAATATGGATTGCGGTATATTTTCAGGAAGTGTCTTTTGTTCCACGAAACCTGTTTCATCCAAGTATTCTGTACTGTACGCTCCGATGTCGTGCGGTTCTTGAAGCCAGTAAGGTTGGGTTATTTTATTCGCTGCAAGAGTGTTATTGAAGCTCTTTTCAGTATTCGTTGAAAGGACTATGGGTTTAGGGGAATATGCTGGAGCCTTGTCGCTCACAATGCTTATATCATTTATTCTGTCCACACTTATCTGAGTATTTGACCTTACAATAACTTGGGTTCTAACAGGCAAACTATCGCCCACCGCATAAGTAGCCTGCGCCGCATAACTCTCGAACCATAATCCCGCGCAGGCAGCAATCAAATCTTTTAATCCTTTTGATTTTTGTTCTTTCCAGTAAGGATCACTTACTGCTTCAACTTTACCCAACAACGCCACCAAAGCCGGAACAGATTTTTCAGGATGCTCTATATCCAGATTTTTTTTGATAGCAGCTATATCTGCTGATATTCCCTCTCCGCCTTTTACACGCGCCCAGGTGGTGTTAACGCCATCCATCAAATCAGTTTTTGGCGCATCGCCTAACAGGTTTCGGAAAGTTTCCTGTGCATCGCCGCGTTGTTTGGCGCTGCCAAATCCTTGTGTTTTATGGTTAGAACGACTATCGGCAGCAACCTCGCCATAACCTTTACCCAATGCCGTGTTATAAGCACCTGTACTCATTTTAAAAGGTCCTTCGGTATTGGCCCCGCCAAAATTAGCGCCATTAACCAGCAGCCGTTTAGCCTGCCATACCTGTGTATATTTTAATTGCTCCGGGAAACGTTTCGCATCAGCAGCTGCCGCAAATGCTTCCTGCGCTATAATAGCCGATGAGGTGTGGTGCCCATGGCCGCCCTCGCCTGTAGTGGTAAAGCGGCAGATAATAATATCAGGTCTGAAATTTCTTATCACCCAAACAGCATCGCCTAAAACTTTCTCATGATCCCATATCTTCAAAGTTTCTTCCGGGCCTTTTGAAAAACCAAAATCATTTGCGCGACTAAAAAACTGTTCTGCACCGTCCATTCTTCTGGCCGCCAAAAGCTCCTGTGTTCGTATCAAACCTAACAATTCGCTTTGTTCGTTACCTATCAAATTCTGCCCGCCATCGCCGCGTGTTAAGGCTAAATACCCTGTGCGGTAATGTTTTTCTAAAGCCATGTAAGCCAGCAAACGGGTGTTTTCATCGTCGGGGTGTGCTGCCACGTATAGCACACTGCCCAAAACATCCAGTTTCTTCAATCCCTGCAAAATAGTTCCGGGGTCAGAAGGCGGGGCGGTTTGCGCGTGTACGGCGTTACTCAATAATAAAATTGCGGCAAGTAATTTGAGGTGCTTCATAGCGATAAATATATGCAAAGATTTTTTTTTGAGAAGTCAGAAAGTTGGCAAGTCCGGAAAGTCCGAAAGATGTTACACTATTGATTGGGAAGATTATTGTCGGGAAGTCCGAAAGTCCGAAAGATGTCTGGGTGGACGCAACACACCAATCACACTGATTTACTTCCCGACTTTCGGACTTCCTGACTTTCCGACTACTAAAACTAATCAATCGATTAATTTTTTATACTTGATAATGAGGGTCTTATATCGTATGACAAAAATATGACATACACTTAATCAATCGTTTGATTAATTTTGTGTTGTTGAAATTATGGATAAAGATAAAATAGATAAAAAGGACTATATTCTGGACGTTGCCGAGCGCGTTTTTGCAGAAAAGGGGTTCGACGGCGCATCTACCCGCTTAATATCGGGCGAGGCGGGTGTAAATATGGCTATGCTCAATTACTACTTCGGTTCAAAAGAAGGCCTTTTCCTGGCGATAATTGAACGGAAAATATCTCATTTTCAAAACATCCTGCAAAACCTGGGTAATAATGAAAATATGAGCGCCTGGGACAAGATGGAGAGCTATATTGAGCTTTACGGCGACAAAATAGTTAACAATAACTGCTTTCAGCAATTGCTTTACAAAGAAATGGTGATGAACCGCGGCAATGACCTTTCGGACAAGCTGCGCGAAATGCTGATGAAGAATGTTACCGAGGTGGAAAAAATTCTGCGCGACGGCGTTACCAGCGGAACCTTTAAAGAGGATATTGATATCCCTATGGTTATTGCCACACTTTACGGCACCAAAAACTACATCATCAACACCCCGTTAATGGCATCGCCGCTATTGGGTTATGATATACGCGATGATGAAATGATACAAAAGAAGCTTAAACCTCAGATAAAAAGCTTTATGAAGAACTTACTAAAATGCTACCTGCTTAAATAACAATGAAAACGCAATTCAATACCTCTCACCACATCTATTTAATTAAGATCCCGCTGCTGGCGGTAATACTGGCCCTTTTGCTGATGGGACTTGTGAATAACGCAAAGGCGCAAGACAAAACGCTGCGTTTGGAAGAAGCCATACAATTGGGCCTGCAAAACAGCAAGGTATTAAAGCTCTCGCAAGCTAAAATAGACGAAGCTGTATCGCAGTACAACCAGGAAAAAGACCGCGCCCTGCCAACAGGGTCGGTAAGTTTTGCCTATAACCGCGCACAGATCCCCGCCAATAAATTAAACTTTGGCGAAGAATCTATCGCTTTACCAAAAAGTGCTAATGCATTTTTGGGTATAGCATCCATCAACCAAACTATTTATGGCGGGCATCGCTTAAAATACGCCCAGGAATCAACCGACCTGTTGACCAACATATCGCGTTTAGATGCGGTAAAAGACAAGGACCAAATAACTTTTGACATTATATACGCCTACTTTAATCTGTACAAAGTGCTGCAAAGCAGCAAGGTGGTTAAAGAAAATCTGCAAACTATTGATGAGCAGATCCACCAGTCGCAGCGCTTTTTTGAGCAGGGTTTGGTTACTAAAAATGATGTTTTGCGGTTTCAGTTACAACGCTCCAACATTCAGATAAACGGTGTTGACCTGGAAAGCAACCGCAAGATCATCAACCATAATCTGAACATTCTGTTGGGGCTGCCTGAAAGCACCCGTTTGGTTATAGATGAAATACCTATGGCTAAACGCTCTATAGCCACCCTTAACGATTATATTGATTCGGCCCTGACTAACCGCCGCGAATTAGCTGAACTGGACCTACGCAACCGCATTGCCGAAAACAACATTAAAAGCATAAAAGCTAATACTACGCCTACTCTTGCGGCATCGGCGGGCGCTTATTATGTTGATGTATCAGCTAATCCGCTACCAAAAAGCGGCAACTTTATAACGCCAATTACAGTGGGTCTTACTGCATCGTGGAACATGTCGAGCTTGTGGACCAACAAAAACAAAATGGCCCAGGCTAAAATACAGCAGGATGAGGTAGCCATTAACAAAGGCATCGTATCAGATCAGTTGCGTAATGAGGTTAACCAAAACTACCAGAGCTACGTAACCGCAATGGAAAAGATACAGCTGCTGCAAACTGCTATTGAACAGGCGGGCGAGAATAATAATATCCTGGCATCAAAATACAAAAGCAATATCGCATCGGCTACAGACAGGGCCGACGCCGAAACGCTGTTATACCAGGCACAGATTAACCTGGAGTTGGCTAAGGCCGATGCTGATCTGGCTTACTATACTTTAATTAAATCAACCGGAAAACTTAATAAATAATTACTAGAATAAAATGGCAAAGCAAGAAACCGCTCACGACGATACACCTGCAAAAAAACCAAATAAAGTGTTGCCTGTAATATTGGGCATTGTGCTTATAGGCGGTATTATTTTTGGGGTAAAAGAATACATGTATTACAGCAAACACGTTGATACTGATGACGCCCAGATTGATGCTGACATAAGCCCGGTTGTGGCCCGCGTAGGCGGATATGTTGACAGTATATTTTTTGAAGAAAATACGCAAGTAAACAAAAACCAGGTGCTGGTAAAAATTGATGACCGCGATTACCAGGTTAAATTAGAGCAGGCAAAGGTTGCACAAACCGGCGCTGCAGCAAATGTTGGCGTTGGTCAATCGCAAATTTTTACCAACACCGCTAACTCGGCAGTGGCAAGGGCGCAAATGGAATCGGCCAAGGCACGTTTGGATAAAGTAGAAAAAGATTACCAGCGTTATGCCAATCTTATTAAGGATGGCTCCATCACCCAGCAGCAATTTGATCAGGCAAAATCAGATCTGGAGGTGGCACAAGCTACTTATCGCGCAGCTCAAGATCAGTATAAAGCAGCCCAGCAGCAGATAAACACTACCCGCAGCGAGTTGAAGGTTACTAATACCGGCGTAAACCAAAGAGATGCTGATATTGACTATGCTAAATTGCAATTAAGCTACACCCGCGTTATTGCCCCGGCAAGCGGCATCGCCTCAAAAAAGAATGTACAGTTAGGGCAATTGGTGCAGGCAGGCCAAACGCTGTTTAACATTGTTAATGATAACAGCCTGTTTATAACCGCCAACTTTAAAGAAACACAGTTAGAAAACATTCGCAACGGCCAAAAAGTACATGTTGAAGTTGATGCTTACCCGGATATGGAAATAAGCGGCACTGTTTACAATTTCTCGCCGGCTACGGGTGCAAAATTCTCCTTACTTCCGCCTGACAACGCTACCGGTAACTATGTAAAGGTGGTGCAACGTATACCTGTTAAAATTAAATTAACAGGCAGCAAAGAAGACTTAGCCAGACTACGCGCAGGCATGAGCGTAAACGTATCTGTTTTAGTAAAAGAATAATTAAATGGCCGAAACTGGTTTTAAAAAATGGATCATCACAATTACGGTGATAACGGCTTCGCTATTGGAGCTGATTGATACTACAATTGTGAACGTAGCGCTGCCCCACATACAGGGCAACCTGGGCGCAACGCTTGAAGATGTGGCCTGGGTGGTTACCGGTTATGCAGTGGCCAACGTAATTATACTGCCCATGTCGGGCTGGTTGGGTGGCAGGTTTGGGCGTAAAAACTATTTCCTGGCATCTATAATTGTGTTCACTTTCGTATCATTTTTATGCGGAAACGCACAGAATATGGACGAGCTGATCATCTTTAGGATACTGCAAGGGCTTGCAGGTGGTGGCCTTATATCAACAGCGCAGGCTATATTATTAGAAACCTGGCCGCGTGAGCAGATTGGCACAGCAACAGCTTTGTTTGGCTTAGGCGCAGTAGTTGGCCCAACTGTTGGCCCAACCATTGGCGGCTGGATAGTAGAGCAATATGCCTGGCCCTGGATATTTTATGTAAATATACCTGTAGGTGCACTGGCGGCCTTCTGCGCCTACACGTTTATTCGAGAGACGCCGAAAGAGGAAAAACGACCTGTTGACTGGTGGGGAATTGCGCTGCTTGCTGTTGCGGTTGGTAGCTTACAAACAGTATTAGAAAAAGGCGAAAGCGAGGATTGGTTTGCTACCACCTACATATTGATATTGTCGGTAGCCGCAGTATTAGGCACTTTCCTGTTTATTTGGCGAGAAATGAGTACGGACCACCCAATTGTAAATTTCAGCATCTTGCGGCATAGAAGTTTTTCCGTGGGTATGTTTACCTCATTTATATTGGGCTTTGGTTTATATGGATCAGTGTTTGTGTTCCCCGTGTTTTGCCAAACCCTGTTAGGCTTTGATGCACAGCAAACCGGCGAGTTATTGTTTCCGGGCGGCTTGTGTACCATTGTAATGATGCCCTTTATAGGTAAAATGCTTAATAAAGGTATACCGGCTCAGTTTATGGCAACAGCGGGCATGTTTCTGTTCTTTGTGTTTACCAACATGCTGAGCCACTCTACCCTGCAAACCGGCGAAAAAGACGTATTGATACCCTTGCTGATACGTGGTGTAGGTATGGCACTGCTATTTGTGCCTTTAACCACCCTTGCCATGTCAGACCTTAAAGGTGCCGAATTGGGTCAGGGATCGGGCCTTAACAATATGATGCGGCAATTAGGCGGCTCGTTTGGCATAGCTGTATTAACTACGCTTATACATACACGGCAATTCTATCACCGTAGTCACCTGTTGGAGAACATAAACGTTTATAATCCAGCATTTACTGAACGGTTTAACGCCTACATACACACTTTTATGGGCAAAGGTAAATCTTTAATTGATGCTACAACAATGGCCTACAAGGCTATGGAAGGTGTTGTAACCCGACAAACACTGCTGCTTACTTATGATGATGCCTATTGGCTATCGGGCATGGTGATGCTGTTTTCCATCCCATTACTGTTTTTGCAGCCCTTTAAAAAGAAACTGAAAGCTGTTACAGATGCCCATTAAGAACAAAAGCCGTTCCTTTTTACAAGGGAACGGCTTTCTCCAAAAAAATTAACAATTAAGTTTTAGTTTGCCTCCGGATAAATCGCTTTCCTCTCACAAAAAGTATTTGCCGCAGACGTTTGTTTAAATCTTAGCGATAAAATTATAAGTTTTTTAATAAAACAAGGCATAATTTTTCATTCTTTTAATGAAAAATTTTTGCCCTGTATACAAATCTGCATGTTGTTACTTAAATCAAAGTAAAAAACAGATAAACTCAGGCAATTTGTATATTTATTTTTTAACCAAAACGTGGCGTTTTCGCAAGCATTTCAAGTATGGTGGCAACAGCAAACCTGGCCAGAACTGTTGGGTTTTACAACCGGCTTATTATGCGTATACCTTGCCGCAAAAAACATAATATGGAACTGGCCGCTGGCCATTATCAGCGTAATTAGTTATGCATTTATATTTTACCAAAAGCATTTGTTTGCCGATACCGGCCTGCAGGTTTATTTTCTGGCGATGAATATTTATGGCTGGTACCACTGGAGTAAAAGGTCGGCATTAGATAACCTTGCACCGGTGGTGCGTATAACAAATAGTCAAATACTACTCAGCATCGGTGGTGTGGTCTTTGTCACCTTTTTTTTAGGATCTGTTTTAAAATACACTACCGCCTCTTACCCTTATCTGGATAGCTTTTGCGCCGCCTGCAGCGTTGTTGCACAGGTGCTTTTAGCCCGAAAAGTTTTAGAGAACTGGCTTATTTGGGTTTTTGTAGATATTATTTACGTGGGGATTTATATTTTTAAAGATCTGCATATTACCGCCATAATGTATGGTGTTTACATTCCGATAGCAGTGTTAGGGTATATGGATTGGAAGAAAGAGTTGAAATGATTTCGGATTTCGGATGTTCAATTTCGGATTTGGTTAGTTTTAATATCCGATCCGGGATTTTCGGTTTAAGATTTAATTACTTTTATTACATTTCGCCACAGTTGTAAAATGCATAAATCCGAAATTCAAAAAATTGCTATTGTTGGCCCGGAATCAACCGGCAAATCCACCATGTCTGCCTGGCTGGCTGACCATTATAACACCATTTGGGTGCCCGAATATGCCCGCGGCTATTGCGAGAAGCTAACCGCCCCACCAACCTGGCAAGACGAGATTAATATGTTTAACGGCCAGGTAGCGCTTGAACAGGAAATGATAGGCGATGCCCGCAGCGGCCTATTAATATGTGACACCACTTTTATCACTGTAAAGATCTGGAGCGACCATATTTTTGGCAGCTCGCCAAAAGAGGTTACCGATGCACTTGCAAAACACCATTACCATCTTTATTTGTTGCTGGATATTGATATGCCCTGGCAAGACGATCCGCTGCGCGATTTCCCAACGCTGCGCGAGCATTTTATGGAGGTATGGCACCGGGAGTTGAAAGCAATTAATGCAAATTATGTAGTTATAGGGGGCACGGGGCAGCAGCGGTATGATAGTGCTGTTGCGGCGATAGATGGGTATTTGTCATCTTTTTAATTTTGGTTAAAGCCGCTTGTCTTTTCCACTTTAGCCAACGCACCAGGCAAAAGAAATAAATGGCTTTAGCCAAATTTCGCTAATACTCCGCCAACACAATTATATCCTCGCTAACAGGCGCAATTTTTTCCCGACCATCCAAAAAGCCCAGGCCAACTATAAAAGTAAAACCGCACACTTTGCCGCCCAGATCACCAATTAAATCGCTTGCGGCTAATACGGTGCCACCAGTGGCCAGCAGATCGTCATGCAATAAAACATGGGCACCGGGTTCTATTGCGTCGGTATGCATTTCTATGGTGGCGCTGCCATATTCAAGGTCATAAGTTTTTTGCTTTACCGTATAGGGCAATTTCCCGGCTTTGCGTATAGTTACAAAAGGCACGCCCAGGCGGTTAGCCAGCGTTAAGCCAAACAAAAAACCACGACTTTCTACGCCTGCTACAGCGTCAATAGTTTTACCTTTTAGTTGTTCTACAAACGCGTCAACTATATCGGCACACAAAACCGGATCTTTTAAAATGGTAGTAATATCCTTAAATACAATGCCCGGTTTCGGAAAATCGGGTACGTCGCGTATGGCTGCTTTAATTCGCTGTTCTATCATTTAAAACTGATGTATGGTGCAATTTTACGTAAAATTTCGTCGTTAAGCAGGGCAATATCCCGCATGTCATTAAGGGATCTGTAATCGCCATGCTGCACACGATATTGTATTACAGCATTAGCCTGCTTATAGCTAAGGTATGGAAAACGACGTAAATGCTCAAAATCAACTGCGTTAACAGATATCCTTTTAATACGGGATGCATCCACCCTAATCTCGTTACTTATTTCGGCATACTTTTCGGCATCAAGTCCATACACTTCTTTAAGCTGTTGTTTAGTTGCAAAGCCTCCCAGTTTTCTGCGGTAAGTTAAAATGCGATTTGCGAATGAGGGCCCTATGCCATGTACGCGGGTAAGCTGGGCCGAATCAACCGTATTTATTTCTACCGTTTGGCCCGGCTGTAATTTGTTATAACCAAATGCATGGCTAACACCTTTGCCAGATCTGGCATTGGTGGGTGAGCCCTTCTCTGCTGAGCTAAGTAATGTAGCTGCCCTATCAAAATCTTTAAGATTTATTAATTTATCTTTGTGCAATTGTTGATAAACATAAGGCGCAACCAAAACCATTATAATGGCTATAACCAGCACTACGGTGCCGTTCCATTCTTTTTTGGTTAAGGATAAATAATTTTTAAAACGTTGCCTCATGGTTTAGGTAAACTGCGTTAAATTAGTGATTTTAAAATGAAGATAATAACCACCGAGGAATTTGCAAAGGCTACTGGTTTGGACAAGTTAAAAATGCCCGGGCTTGCCTCTTTATTGATGGAGGTTATGAAAATAAACCAGGTAAACAGTTTGTTTAGCCAGGCGCAACCAAAGCAAGGTATTGAGTTTATTGATGCCATTTTAAAAGGATGCGGCATTGAAATTGAGTTTGACGAAAAAGACCTTAAGCACATTCCGCGAAACGGCAGTTTTATAGCCATTGCCAATCATCCTTATGGTGGTATTGAAGGCTTGGTGTTGTTGAAGATGCTTTTAATGGTGCGGCCCGATGCGCGGTTAATGGCCAATTTCATCCTGAAAAAAATACCTAACCTTACCGATTACTTTATTGCTGTAAATCCTTTTGAGAACGTTGAGCATGCGTCAAGCATTAGCGGCATAAAAAATACGCTGCAATTGTTATCAGAAGGTACACCTATTGGTATTTTCCCGGCCGGCGAGGTGTCAACATTTAAAATTGAGAAGCAACAGGTTACTGATAGGATATGGCATCCTGTTGTGGGCAAAATAATAGCCAAATCAAAGGTGCCGGTAGTGCCTATTTATTTTCACGGCAACAACGGATTAATATTTAATTTGCTTAGCCTGATACATCCAACGTTGCGCACCGCCAAGCTGCCGTCGGAGCTGTTTAACAAGCAGGGGCATACCATAAAGCTGCGCATAGGCAAACCTATTTATGTGCAGGATATACCCGAGTATAACGACTCTGCCAGGCTGCTTAATTTTTTAAGAGCCAAAACTTATGCCCTGGGCACAAGGCTTGAAGACGAAAAACGCTTGTTCCATCCACGTACATTGTTCAAAATAAAAAAAAAGCAGGAAGAGATAGTTGAGGCTATTAATGCTGACATTATAGAACAGGAGGTTACGTTGCTGCGGGAGAACTACTTGGTTTGGACAGAGAAGCATTACGAAGTTTTTATAACACCTGCTGCTAATATTCCCTGCATTATTCGCGAGATAGGCCGCTTGCGCGAAGTAACTTTCCGCGAAGTGGGAGAGGGGACCAACAAATCAACAGATTTGGATGAGTATGATATTTACTATCACCACCTGTTTATATGGGATAAAGAAGCCCGCATGATTGTGGGGGCTTATCGCATTGGCCCCGGCGACGAAATATTTTACAGTTTAGGCAAAAAAGGCTTTTACCTGAACGAACTGTTTAAAATAAAATCTGAATTTATGCCGGTGCTTAAACGCAGTTTAGAGTTGGGGCGCTCATTCATCCGCAAAGAATATCAGTTAAAACCCCTGCCCCTGTTTTTGCTGTGGAAAGGTATATTAAAGTATCTTATAGATAACCCGCGCTACCGCTACCTGGTTGGGCCTGTTAGCATTAGCAATGCTTTCTCAAAATTTTCCAAATCTTTAATTGTAGAATATATCAATCGCAATCATTTCGACGATGAAATGGCTGCTTTTGTAAAGCCGCGCAAAAAGTTTAAAGTTGATTTTTCAAAGATTGATACCGATGTGTTGCGAAATGGCGAGGATACGTTTAAAAGTCTGGATAGTTTGATATCTGAAGTAGAAACCCGCAACATGAAGGTGCCGGTATTGCTGCGGCAATATATTGGCTTAAATGCCAAGATCATTGGCTTTAATATAGACCCTAAGTTTTCCGATTCGTTGGATGGTTTTTTGGTGCTTGATTTGGAGAAAATACCACAGGATATGCTGGAGAAATTGGGGAAGAATTTTTAGAAACTAACTTGAACCGTTTACAGAAAAACTTACAACTGTACTGGTAGTCAAATTTATTTTTAATTGGAAATAGCAATTTCCGCCGTCAAGGACCATCACAATGTCGGTTTTCCAATCATAGTTATTCCAGGGTTTATGACAAAAGCAATTAACCCAAACTTCTTTTTGGTCATTGCCGTTCATTACAGGGATAACCTGTTTATAACGCTTAAAAGTGGGGTTTATCCAACTTAAATACTGTTTGCCATGGTCTTTTGCAATCTGTTCACCTTCCTTATTGTACAGTAAAATTCTTTCGGTAACAATCTTATCAATTTTTGTAAGTTCTGCTGAGGATAACATCGCTGGCTGAACTTGACCGTCGAAATACATTTTATGCTTGGCTGAATCAAATTTGATTACTGCGTAATTGGACGTATCTACTCTGTTTTGATGAATGGTTTGCACTTTTGGCGCAAATTGTTCGCGGTGATAATTGATTATTAAGATTGATAAAATGACTAAGTATTTCATGATTTGGAAATATCGTTTTATAAACGATTCAAAAACTTTTCATTTTCCATAACCGTCTCGTAATTTATAAGCTGGAGAAGTTGATGCGGAATTTTTAATCTTTCCGCCACAACTGCAAATGTTCCATTTGCTTCCCGGCAAATGTCTTTTCACCAACAAATTCAAAGCCTAATTTCAGGTACAGTTTTTTAGCATCGGGGTTCTCTTTATCTACCAGTAAGCCAAGTGTTTCCTTTTGCTTATAAACATATTCGGCTATCAAGAACCGCAATATTTCAGAACCAATTCCTGATCCTTGCTGTGCAGGGTCTACCGCTACACAATCTATATAGTATTCACCCGGCTCAGTTTCATCACCCGGATTAAAATCTCTGTTGAACATCAGTTTTACGGCTTTAACAACTGGCTTGCGTAGTTGCTGTAATTTGCCCCCATCATAAATGAGCGCAACTGCAATAATTTTACTTGCGGCTTCGGCTACAAAACAGTTTTCAAAAGAATACTGATTGCCTCTTTCGCTTATTAAAGATTCTAGCCATTTGTTTGCTTTTTCTGAAGAGTTTTCTCCAATAAAATTATAGGCAATATCACCCATTGCCATTAAAAAATAGGGAGCAATGATCTTAGCCTCTTCCGGCTTTGCTTTTCTGATTAACATTTTTTGGTCTAATAGCTTTTCTAAGGTACAGTTTATTACTTCGTCACCTACACGTCAACAAACCTTTCTTCATAAAATGAGTTGCATTTATATGCGTATATTGTATAGGTGGGTTAAATCAAACAATCGCTAACTCACTCATACACTAATTCACTCAATAAAATGGAATACAACAAGCTTACACCCGACGAAGAATATATAATATTACATAAAGGCACAGAGCGCCCTTTTACCGGCGCGTTATTAAATAACAAAGCGCACGGCTTATATGTTTGCAAACGCTGCGATACCCCGTTGTATACTTCGGATTCAAAGTTTGAATCGCATTGCGGCTGGCCAAGTTTTGACGATGAAATACACGGAGCAGTAAAACGCGTGCCCGATGCCGATGGCCGCCGGGTAGAAATTGTATGTGCTAATTGTGGGGCTCACCTTGGTCACGTTTTTGAGGGAGAATATTTAACACCTAAAAACGTGCGCCATTGTGTTAATTCAGTATCAATGAAATTTGTTGCCGGTTAATAATTCATGCAATTTTAACATCATCGGTACAATAAACGCCCTGGCATATTGTTAAATGCTGTTTTTAACTATTAAGCAATAATTTTAAAATACCCCTTAGGGTTGTGGTAATTGTTTTAAAAAGTTTTGCACCAAAAAATGTTTAGAAATAAGGCGTCAAAATGTTTATAACTCGGGGTGTTGTTAAAAACTTCGATATAAAACCAAAGGATTAGCCTGTTAAATTTGTTTCACTCCAACAGCGATACCGGCTAATTGCATCTGTTAGCGTTAACCCTGTGTAAATCATAGGTTAACAAGGGATAAGGCTGAAGGAACCACACAAGAACATTTTGTAAGAAAAGTTCATCCGCTTTTTAATAAAACAGAGGGCGGTAGGTGGTGTGTCGACCTTTAACAAATGGTTAAGTAAGAAAAAGAAAAAGGGAATGAGTCAGGAAAATGAAGTATTACTAAGGGAGAATAAAGACAGGTTTGTTATCCTCCCTATTAAATATCCCGCCATTTGGGAAATGTACAAAAAGTGTGAAGCCAGTTTCTGGACAGCGGAAGAAATAGATCTTTCTGACGACATGAAACACTGGGAGAACATGAACGATGGCGAGCGTCACTTCATATCACACGTACTTGCTTTTTTTGCTGCCAGCGATGGTATAGTTAACGAGAACCTGGCCGTTAACTTTATGAAAGAAGTGCAGTTGCCCGAGGCGCGTTGCTTCTACGGTTTCCAGATCATGATGGAAAACATCCACTCAGAAACCTACGCACTGCTGATAGATACTTATGTAAAAGATCCAGTAGAAAAAGATCGGCTGTTCCATGCTATTGATACGGTGCCTTGTGTTGGTAAGAAAGCTGAATGGGCATTACGCTGGATTGAAGGCGGAAGCTTTGCAGAGCGTTTAGTGGCTTTTGCGGCTGTTGAGGGTATTTTCTTTTCGGGCAGTTTCTGTTCCATATTCTGGTTGAAGAAACGCGGATTAATGCCGGGCTTAACATTTAGTAATGAGCTGATCTCTCGCGATGAAGGTATGCACTGTGAATTTGCCTGCCTGCTTTATAAAATGCTGGAAAACAAACTGACCAAAGAGGCGGCAACCGCTATTATTACTGACGCTGTTGAGATAGAAAAGGAATTTATAAGCGATGCATTGCCGGTTAGCTTAATTGGGATGAACGCTAAACTAATGAGCCAGTATATTGAGTTTGTAGCCGACAGATGGTTAACCGAACTGGGCTATGATAAAGTATATAACACAACTAACCCATTTGATTTTATGGAGATGATATCTCTGCAAGGCAAAACAAACTTTTTTGAGAAACGCGTAGGCGATTATCAAAAAAGCGGGGTGTTAAATAATCAGGAAAATAAATCATTCTCGTTAGACGAGGATTTTTAAAAAGAGACCTACAATCACAACATATATAAACATTAAAAACATTAACTATTCACCACTAACTATTCATCAATATGTTTGTAGTAAAAAGAGACGGAAAAAAGGAGTCGGTAAAATTTGATAAGATCACCGCGCGTATTGAAAAACTATGCTATGGTTTAAACCCGGCATTGGTTGACCCAATTGACGTAGCAAAAAAAGTAATTGAAGGTTTATTTGATGGGGTAACCACCTCGGAGCTTGATAACCTTGCTGCCGAAACAGCCGCATCGCTTACTACAAAACACCCGGATTATGCCTTACTGGCATCGCGTATAGCTGTATCCAACCTGCATAAAAATACCATCAAGTCGTTTTCTGAAACAATGAAACTGCTTTATGAGTACATTGATCCTAAAACAGGTAAAAACGCGTCGTTACTGGCCGAGGATGTTCATGAAATTATTCAAAAAAATGCCGAAGAACTGGATAGCAGCATAATTTACGACCGTGATTTTGGCTTCGACTACTTCGGCTTTAAAACGCTTGAAAAATCATACCTGTTAAAATTGGACGGTAAAATAGCAGAGCGTCCGCAACACCTGTTTATGCGTGTATCGGTTGGTATCCATAAAGAGGATATTGAAAGCGCCATCAAAACATATAATTTAATGAGCGAGCGTTGGTTTACCCACGCTACGCCAACGCTGTTTAACTCAGGCACACCAAAACCACAAATGTCATCATGCTTTTTGTTAACCATGAAAGATGACAGTATTGAAGGTATTTATGATACGCTTAAACAAACCGCTAAAATTTCGCAAAGCGCGGGTGGTATAGGCTTAAGCATACATAATGTACGCGCTACGGGCTCGTACATAAGCGGTACTAACGGTACCAGCAACGGTATTATTCCAATGCTGCGCGTGTTTAATGATACTGCGCGTTATGTTGATCAGGGCGGTGGCAAGCGCAAAGGTGCATTTGCTATTTACTTAGAGCCATGGCATGCAGATATTTTTGAATTTTTAGATCTGCGTAAAAATCACGGTAAAGAAGAAATGCGTGCCCGCGATTTGTTCTACGCGCTTTGGGTGAGCGATTTGTTTATGCAACGTGTTGAAGCTAACGAGGAATGGAGCCTGTTCTGCCCGCACGAAGCACCGGGACTGGCAGATTGCCACGGCAAGGAGTTTGAAGCCCTTTACAAAAGATACGAAACTGAGGGCCGTGCGCGCAAAACTGTAAAAGCACAAGAACTTTGGTTTGCCGTTTTAGATGCCCAGGTAGAAACCGGTACCCCATATTTGTTATATAAGGATGCTGCTAACGCAAAATCAAATCAGCAAAATTTAGGTACCATAAAAAGCTCAAACCTATGTACCGAGATATTAGAGTACACCTCTGCCGATGAGATAGCGGTTTGCAACCTGGCTTCGCTGGCATTGCCACGTTATGTACGCGAAGGCAAATTTGATCACGATAAATTATACGAAGTAACTTATCAGGCCGCCATCAACCTGAACAAGATAATTGATAACAATTATTACCCGGTTGAAGAGGCCCGGACATCAAACTTAAGGCACCGCCCAATAGGTTTAGGTGTGCAAGGTTTGGCAGATGCGTTTATATTATTACGCATGCCATTTGAAAGCCCTGAAGCACAGCAATTAAACAAAGAGATATTTGAAACCATTTACTTTGCTGCCATGACGGCATCAAAAGATCTGGCTATTAAAGAAGGACCTTACGAAACATTTAAAGGCTCACCACTATCAAAAGGCCAGTTCCAGTTTGATCTGTGGAACGTAAAACCGGATAGTGGCCGTTGGGATTGGGAAAACCTGCGCTTAGATGTAATGAACCACGGTGTGCGCAACTCTTTACTTGTAGCACCAATGCCTACCGCGTCAACATCGCAAATATTGGGTAACAACGAGTGCTTTGAGCCTTACACCTCAAATATTTACACCCGTAGGGTATTAAGTGGCGAGTTCATCATCGTTAACAAACACTTGCTGCGCGATTTAGTTAACCGTGGTTTGTGGGATACAACCATGAAGAACAAGATCATCAGCGCGAACGGTTCTGTTCAGGATATTCCGGAAATTCCTCAGGATTTGAAGGACCTTTACAAAACCGTATGGGAGATAAAGATGCGTACCATTATTGATATGGCTGCCGATAGGGGTGCTTACATTTGCCAGTCGCAATCGCTTAACCTGTTCATTAACTCGCCAAACGCATCAAAACTAACTTCAATGCACTTCTACGCATGGAAGAAAGGCTTGAAAACAGGTATGTATTACCTGCGTACCCAAGCAGCATCACAAGCTGTTAAATTTACAGTTGAAAACCAGGGCGGCAAAAACATGGACCCTGTAATACCGGCGGTGGTACAACAGGTAGAAGACGAGATACCTGCGGGCCCAAGCTGTTCAATGGAAGAAGGCTGCGTAACCTGCTCGGCATAAACCCTAAATAAATTTAAATTGTTAAAAAGACGTCTCTAATCGGGGGCGTCTTTTTTTTGTTATGCTTTAAAGTTAAAATGCTTCAATTGCAATTTTAATGGTAAAATGGTATTTAAACGATAAATAATGCTATCAATCAGTAAATTAACTACAACTTAAAAGGATTTTTCTGGTCTCGGTTAAAAATATTTCTTAAATTAGTGGCGTTAACGTATCTTATCCTTATACATGCACTTTAGCTTTAAACGCCTCTTTTGCTTTTTTGCCATCCCGGTTTTAGCCTTATTGATAATTTGTTTACCTGCGCACGCGCAGCGCCGCTATGGTGGCATGAACGCGGATGGAAATTTACTTGGTGGCAGCACGGCAAGTAGCGGTAGCGTTGCCGAAATACCAACTTCGGCATGGTCAATAGCGCAAAATACGGGATACGAAACACCTTTAGGAGACTTTAAGGATATTTATAAAGGAGCGCCTACTTTTGGTATCAGCGTTTTTAAGCGGTGGAACCATCTTATAATTGGTGGTACCATTGATTATCGCTCCTACACGCCAAAGGCAAGTTCTGTTGCTTACCCGGTCGACGAAGCGAATCCTAATATAATTGCAGCAATTAGCTATAGTAAATTTACCGGCATTGGTGCTTATGTAAGTGCGGCTTATGAGGTGCCTATTGTTCCTTCAGCCAGCTTTTACATTGGCGCAAACCTTGGGTCCATTTTTTCAAAGTATAGTTACGAACTTACCGTTGGCGAAAGTTATACAGAGCACGGCGGTGGCAATTATGGTCAGATGCCATATATAGCACCCAAGCTAGGCTTAAACTTTGCCGTATCAAATGCAATAACTGTTGGAATAGAGGCGCGTTACAGTTTAAAATACGGCGGCGGAAGTTATAACAGCAGAGAAGGTGGGTCGGTTACTCAAGGCTTTAGCTCGGCTGCGGGCAACCTGGTGTTAGCTTACAATTTTTAAGATTATACGGGTAATGCCGGTTACCTAAAATGACAAAACACGAAATTATTGCCTGCGACCGTTGTGGTAAACTAATTGAATGCAAGGCAAACTCATACACCAAGTGCCAGTGCAGCAATGTGCAGCTAACCCTGAACGAGGTACAATACATTAGCGAGAATTTTGAGGGTTGCATGTGTGCTGATTGTTTGAGGGCTTTGCAGGGGGAGTATAAACAAACCCTTACCACATAAAATAATGAAAGGAATATTGAGATATACGTTTATAGTTTGGCTGGTAAACGTATTGTTTTTTTTAGTGGTAATGTTCTCCCACGGTTTCTTTGAAACCCATATTCTCGAAGCAATTTCGGCGCTTTTAATACTAGCTTTTGTTTATCCAGCACCCGTGTTATTATTGTTCCTGTTATTGGTTAGGTTATTGACGTATAAAAACTATAATCAATGGTTGTGTAAATTCATACTCTCATTTTATCTGTTATTTGTTTTATACATAGGTAACGTTATTTTTTATTGTGGGTTATATAATGGAGAATTGTCGTGGCGAGTAATAGTGGGACGAATGTATGAAGCATTAGATTTTTATCATGGAGATTGGCTTTTATTCGGTGTACCTACGTTATTTGTCATATGGGTAGTCAAATTTCCTAAAGAGGACAGCGAAAGTAATGCGGCATTAGCCAATTAGTTATGTCCACTTTTTTCTTACAAATCTTTTGTGAATTTGATCCTCACTATTCTTTATTAATAGAAGATAACGGCCGCGTTGCCTACGCATATCTGTATGAAGGGGAAGATGTTATTGGCGACGTTTGGCTATACAACCAACAAGAGCCACCGCAAACATCATTTTGGTTACCGGAGGATATGCCCTTTTTAAATCCTAAAGAATATTTAGCTGAACACGCTGCTATAAGGCCCATTGTAAGCGAAAGCGAGATACGATGCGAATGGACAGAATCAAAAGATGACGGGCTAATAGAAGTTGGCATCTACATTCGCGACAAATTTGTTGCATCTGTTGCTGTTGGTGCCAAGCCGGGTTGGTCTGTACTGGTAGCTAAGGATGGACCATTGGCTTATGTGTATTGACATTACAAGCCTGGATAGTTTGAACAGCGGGAGCGGGGGAGTCGTAAGGCAAGTTTTCCGCTTAATCCGACTCTTTATCCTTCTCCTTCACCACTACAAAAACATCTTCGTTGTCTTTGCGCATCAGGTATTTTTCGCGGGCAAATTTTTCCAGTTGTTGGGGGTTTGAGGTAAGTTCTTCCAGGTCTTTGCTTACTTTATCGGTTTCGGCCTTATAAAAATCGCGTTCCTGTTCCAGTTTGCTCACTTCCTGTTGGTACTGGTACTGCGACAGCAGATCATTTTTATCAAAAAACGTCATCCACACCACAAAAGCAACCGTTACCAGGAAGAATTTATTTTTAAAAAGATCTATCAAACGTTTCATGGTAGCAAACTTAATTCGGTATAAAGCTATTTAATAATTCTGACTGCTGCAATATCGGTTTTACTCACATATTAACAACTTAATTAACCAATAAAAGGCATCGCGTAATAACTATATATACCTTCTTTTTAACACCGCGAAAAACTTGGCCGCCGTGTCTGCTTTGCTTTCCCAGTTGTTTTTGGTAACGTAATTTTTTGTTAAAAAGCGTTCAGCATCCTCAAAAGAACTTAGCCTGTTCAGTATCTCTATAGCCTCGCTGTAGGCCAGGTTGTAACCATTGAACAGATCTTTAATATACAGCAGCTTATCGTTCAAACTTATGGCATGTTTCAAATCGCTTATGGGCTGCCCCGCAGGCTGGTCTGTTACGCCGCCTTTGTTTAGTTGTGCAGACATACGCTGGTTAATGGTCAGCGGTTCCTCTTTAGTTTGTTCAGCAGCTTTAACCGGCGATTCTACCTGTTTGGGACGTTCTGTTAAAGGTTGTTGTACCGGTTCTGCAACCAGATCAACCATGGTTGGTTTATTTACAGGCGGGGCAGGCACCGGGTCTTCCACGGTGGCATCTTTCGGCAACACCGTTATTTCATCCTCAATTACTACTTCAGTTCTGTTATCATTTACCAATTGCAATCCACCTTCCTCGTCCCAATCAGGTATTTCTTCAATATCCAGTTCGTGCCGTATAATTTCTGTTTCGTCCTCGGCAATCTGCTCATCATCGGTAGCAGGTGCTATCTCAAAATTAATAACCGTAGCATCATTTTGTTTATCAGCTGCCGTGTTTTGCAATTTTAAGGGTTGGCGTACAACCGGTTCAAAATATTTTTCTTCGGCTTTTTGCTCTTCTGCTGCGGCAGGTAGGGCGAGCTTGGTGGTGCTTAGTTGTAAATTGAGTTTGTTGAGTATTTCGGCATGGTCAGCTAAAAAATGAGCATTGGCTACAAAAAGTTCCAGCTCAAGGCTGTTCATGTCCTCCGGGTTAGTCTCCAGGTATTTGTACTGCTCGTTAAGCTCTTTTAATATAACGCCTATCTTTTTAAATACTTCCTGTTGCCTCATAACTTGTATTCTCTGGAAAATGCTATTCAAAATTAAGCATTAAATTCTGATATTAGGCGTTTACAAACAATTGGGATGCAGCTTAGCGACGAAATTTTTAACAGGAAGAATGAGGCCGGGGGAGGTATTGAGGTGATATGTGGCTCTATGTTTTCCGGAAAAACGGAAGAGCTGATACGCCGCATAAACCGCGCACGTTACGCCCGGCTAAGCGTAAAAATTTTTAAACCCAAGCTTGATGTGCGGTATGATGAAAACGATGTGGTATCGCACAACGCGGTAGCAGCAGCTTCTACAGCGGTTGATAAGGCAGAGAAAATACTGCTGCTGGCAGAACATGCACAGGTAGTTGGTATTGACGAGGCCCAGTTTTTTGATGCCAAACTGCCCGATGTATGCCTTGCCCTTGCCAATAAAGGTATAAGGGTTGTTGTGGCTGGTTTAGATATGGATTTTAAGGGCCGCCCGTTTGGCCCCATGCCGGCGTTAATGGCCATTGCCGAGTCTGTTACCAAGGTGCACGCGGTATGTGTTAGATGCGGCAACCCGGCACTTTACTCGTACAGGCTGGTGCCGGGCAAAGAAAAGGTACTGCTGGGCGAAAAGGAAAGCTATGAACCACGCTGCCGTGTTTGTTACAATAGTAAAGGCTAAATTTTATTATCCTGCAAAAACAATTGCCCGCTGCAAAGGGTTATTAACTTAATACCGTTCATTAAACCTGAAACAACGCGTAGGGCTTAAACTTTTGCTATGGCGAAGAAAATTTTAGTTATTGAGGATGACAGGGACATCAGAGACGCTATCCAGTATGCGCTGGAGGAGGGGGGATATGATGTTACTACTTCGGAAGATTCAAAAGTGCTCAGATCTTTTAAAGAGATAGCACCTGATATGGTACTGCTGGATAACTGGCTAACCGAATGGAAAAGCGATGCCAACGGCCAGCAAATAAGCAAAGATTTAAAGAGCAATCCGGCTACCAGCCACATTCCGGTAATTATTATATCTGCCGTAAGTAACATAAAAGAAATTGCCGAGGCGGGCCTGGCAAACGGGTATTTACGTAAACCTTTTGACCTTGAAGAACTTTTAGCACTGGTTAAAAGCCACGTAGGGGAATGAGTGTTGCCGCTTAACTTAAATCGCCCTTAAGTTATATCAATTTATAAAACAAAGAAGAGGCCAGGGGATATCCACTGGCCTCTTCTTTAATTAATAACTATTTAGCTGTTATTTCCCCGCAATTTCAAATACGGCATTTATCCTGAAGGTCAACTTGATTTTTTGCACGTCGATATCAGATTCAGGTACCGCACCGTCAGATGCCATTGCCATATTAGTCATCGTTTTAAAGCGGGCCTGAGGGTAATCGTTGCTCATATCTAGCTCCGAGATCTGGATAACGCCGCCTAACTTCTCATTCAAGGCAACCACAAGTGCGTTAGCCTTTTCGCGTGCTGCTAAAAGTGCCTGAATCTGCAATTCCCTTTTCAACTCGGTTATCTTTGAATAATCGTAGCTGGCAACATTGGTATATTGAATACCTTTTGGGTCAACTTTGCTCAGCACCTGGTTAAATTTGTTCAGGTCGCGGAAGCGGATACCGTACTGTTTTGACGCTAAAAAATCGGTAGTTTTCTTTTTAGGGTCTACGTAGTTGTAGGATGACAGGTTGTTAATGGTAAAATCCTCTTTGGCAATACCTGCATCCCTTACGGCTTTTTCCAGCTGTTGCTCTAACTGGCTAATGGTTATTTTGGTCTTACCGTCAAAATATTCTTTTAAGGATATTGACACATTAATTATATCCGGAGTAACTTCTTTTTCTACTGTGCCACTCACTTCAATCTTCCGGCGCAGGTCAACACCTTGCGCAAATCCTGTTACTACACTTACCGCAACCAGGGCTATTATTATGCTTAACTTTTTCATATTTGTTGTTTTTTACAGATAGGATGCAAGGTAGCACCGGTTTCCATAAGCGCCAACAAAAATTTGTTACAATTGTTGACCCGGTGTGACTGATATTTTATTTTTATTGGCCACTTTTAGTGATGATGCAACAACCTCTAATTAACATCTTATCGTTTTGCCTTTGTTTTGATAATATGTAACTTTGAGTATTAAGGTTTATAAGTATGGAAGTTACAGTGGACATTGGGTATGAGCAACTGGTTGACTTAATTAAGAAACTACCGGCAGCAAAGATTAACGAGTTGAAAAGCACATTGAATGAAAGTTTTATTCAGGAAAAGGCGAAAGGTGAACTTTCAGAATTTCAAAACTTTCTTTTAACCGCCCCTACTATGAGTGCTGATCAATACAAGCAACATACGGCCGACAGGAAGCACTTCAATGCATGGAGAACGAAATAGTTTGCCTGGACACCTCCATCCTTATAGAATTATATAGAAAGAAAACTAAAGAGAAAACCGCATTTTTTCAACTTACCGCAAAATATAATTTGTTCGCAGTATCAGTGATCACTGAATATTAAATCATGATAGGTGCTGCTCCCGAACAAATGGTGACAATTTTACCGTTTGATAGACGGGCAAATGATGTGGCTATAAACATTTACAGGCAACTAAAACACGATTCAAAATTAATTGAATTACCAGACCTATTTATAGGGGCTACAGCGGTAGCCAATCAGCTTAAGATTGCCACCTTGAACAAAAAACATTTCGAGCGAATAGTTGGTCTGGAGGTTGTAAAGCTTTGAAAAACCATTTTTGCACTGCCATATCCGTGGCGCAATAAAAACTAATAGGCGACAATCATTTCCGCATCCTATTATCTTTGATGTCTTATGGAAACTATAAACTGGAACGATTTTGAAAAGGTAGAATTGCGTGCAGGCACCATACTACAGGTGTTGGATTTCCCCGAGGCCCGCAAACCGGCCTACAAGCTACAGGTAGATTTTGGCGAATTCGGCATCAGATGGTCAAGCGCTCAAATAACCAAACATTATACAAAGAAGGAGTTGCCAGGCAGGCAGGTAATGGGCGTTATCAACTTCCCCAAAAAACAGATAGCTAATTTTATGTCGGAGTTTTTGGTTACCGGCTTTGCTGATGAGGATGGAGATATTGTGCTGGCCGCGGTTGATAAAAAAGTGCCTAACGGCAGTAAGTTGGTGTGATGATAAATATAGCGATGGTTTCAACCCATCGCTATGATAATGCATGCGTTTCACAAAAATACACGATACAGGTGGAACAAATGAAATTCGTTTTTTAATAATTTATTGATTATTAAATATTTATGTTTTTGATGTGAAACAAAATGAAACAACTTATAAGTCAGTAACATTAGATGTAAAAGGCTAGTAATTTATTGTTTATCAAGATATTGTATTTTGATAGAAATTTACATGAGCGTGAAACGCCAACTAAGATTTTAAAACATCGAGCTAATAAATATGACCTTAGCAAACTTGATATTCGGGCCACAAGCAATAGGACTGGTATTCCTGCTCATCGGCATTATAACCTATTATTTCCCGGCAAAAAGTATCAATACATGGTATGGCTTTAAAACACCATCATCACGTAATAATCAACAAACCTGGGATGTTGCCAACAGTTTCGCAAGTATTTTTTGCATCAAAGCAGGTTTAACATTGTTAATTGGAGGAATACTGATCAACCTTTTACTTGATAATTTATTGATGCCCCAAAAAACAAAGCAGCTATTGCACACCATTTTATTTATGGGCAGCGGCGTTTTTATGGGTCCGTTGTTGATAGTCGCTACAGAAAAACACATAGACAAAACCTTTAAAGAATAACATGCGATACGTAAGTTTTGGCGATGAACCCGCCGTTAAGCCGGATGATTTTTTTATGAACGAGGCCCTTAAAGAGGCCAAAGTTGCACTTGCGGAAGACGAGATACCCATTGGTGCGGTAGTAGTTTGCAAAGGGCAGATAATAGGGCGGGGGCATAACCTTACCGAGCGGCTGAATGATGTATCTGCCCATGCCGAAATGCAGGCATTTACTGCTGCCACTAACTTTCTGGGCGGTAAATATCTAAAGGAATGCACCTTGTACGTAACGCTGGAACCCTGTGTAATGTGTGCCGGGGCATCGTATTGGTTTCAGGTGGGCCGCATAGTTTTTGGCGCTTATGATCCACGGATGGGCTTTGGGCGGCTTAATCAAAAGATCACTCACCCAAAAACTATTATTGAGGGTGGCATCCGCGAGAATGAATGCGCCGAGTTGGTGAGGAATTTTTTTAAGAGTAAGAGGTAATTAACAGCACGGAAAATTGCCGTTGGTACCAAGAATTGGTATTTTTGTTATCAAGTTTATATAGCTATGGCAAAAAACACATCTATTTTATTAGGAGACTATTTTGATAGTTTTATAAATAAACAAGTGCAAAGTGGGAAATTTTCGTCGGCAAGTGAGGTGGTTAGAGCAGCTTTAAGGATGTTTGAGCATACCGAAACCAAAAAAGCCGAACTGATAAAGGAATTGAAAGCAGGTGAAAGATCTGGCTTTGTGGAAGATTTTGACAGACAAAATTTTTTAAAGACGCTGCATAAAAAACATGTGAACCCGGCTGATGAATTATAAAATTAGCAAAGAAGCAGCTAACGATCTGGAGAACATCTGGATTTACACTTTTAAAAAATGGTCGTTAATACAAGCAGACAGATATTTTGGTCTGCTTATGGACGAGATAGAATACATTTCATTAAATCCTGAAGTGGGAAAAGACTACAGCCATATCAGAGAAGGATATTTTCGCGCCCGGGTAAAATCACACTTCATATTCTACAAGGTAAACATTGCAACTGATTTGGTAGAAATTATCAGAATTTTACATCAGCAAATGGATATTGATGAAAGGTTGAATGATTAAAATTATTCAACGCCATAATCGTCTGAACTAAGATTTGTAGGATTTTTAAGATGATAAGATTGCTTGTAAGCGTGGATATAAAACAAAATCTTATAATCCTTTAATCCTATAAATCCTGGTTCAGACAAATATCCCTTTATCCTACAAATCATAGTTCAGACAAACTCCAAAAAATATATATTTGCGCCATTATGAGTAACAATACCGACGATCTTTTTAAAAACGTTATAGCACACGCCAAAGAGTATGGCTTTGTTTTCCCGAGCAGCGAGATCTACGATGGCCTGAGTGCCGTGTACGACTACGGGCAAAACGGCGCCGAATTGAAGAATAACATTAAGGCCTATTGGTGGAAAGCCATGGTGCAGCTGAATGATAATATAGTTGGTATTGACTCTGCCATATTTATGCACCCTAAAATATGGAAGGCCAGCGGGCACGTTGATGGTTTCAGCGACCCGATGATTGATAACAAAGACTCGAAAAAACGCTATCGTGCTGATCAGTTACTGGAAGACCGTATTGCACAGTACGATGCTGAAGGTAAAACTGATATAGCCGAAGAACTGCAAAAGGAAATGGATGAGGCGCTTAGAGCCGAGAACCTGCCACGTCTGCGCGAACTGATAGTACAACACGATATTAAATGCCCTTTAAGCAAAACCGCCAACTGGACAGAAGTGCGCCAGTTTAACCTGATGTTCAGCACCCAAATGGGAGCCGTTGCTGATGATGCCGACGTGGTTTACCTGCGGCCGGAAACTGCGCAGGGTATATTTGTTAACTACCTGAACGTTCAAAAATCTGGGAGGATGAAAATTCCTTTCGGTATTGCGCAAATAGGCAAGGCTTTTCGTAACGAGGTGATAGCACGCCAGTTCATTATCCGCATGCGCGAGTTTGAGCAAATGGAGATGCAATTTTTTGTACGCCCCGGCACTCAAAAAGACTGGTTTGATAAATGGAAAACCGCCCGTTTAAAATGGCACCTGGCGCTGGGTACCGACGAGGCCAAATACCGCTATCACGAACACACCAAGCTGGCACACTATGCCGATGCCGCTTATGATATAGAGTTTGAGTTTCCGTTTGGTTTTAAAGAGGTGGAGGGTATACACAGCCGCACCGATTTTGACCTGAGCCAACACCAAAAGTTCTCGGGCAAAAAAATGCAGTACTTTGATCCGGAACTGGACGAGAACGGCAAGCCATTTGGTAACTATGTGCCTTACGTAATAGAAACTTCAATCGGTTTAGATCGTATGTTCCTATTGACGATGATCAACGCTTACGACGAAGAGGACCTGAGCACAGATGAGAAGCAAGACAGCCGCACAGTATTGCGCCTGCACCCTTGTTTAGCGCCGGTTAAAGCCGCTATTTTCCCATTAACAAAAAAAGACGGTTTGCCTGAGAAGGCCCGCGAGATAATGGACAAATTAAAGCTTGATTTTAACCTGCAATACGAGGAGAAAGATGCCATTGGCAAACGCTACCGTCGCCAGGATGCTATAGGTACACCTTTCTGCGTAACGGTAGATCATCAAACTTTAGAAGACAATACCGTAACCATCCGCCACCGCGATACCATGGCCCAGGAACGTGTTCCTGCTGATCAATTGGAAAAGATAATTAGCGATTTGGTTAGCTGGAAGAATTTGTTGGGGTAGTTTTGCTTGCTCTGCAATCTTTGTGCCTTCTTAGTGACCTTTGTGTTTAAATCTTTAACGCAGAGTGCGCCAAGAAGTCACAGAGTTACACGGAGATGAAATAAACAAAATCACCTCCCCGCCATATTTATCGCCAACACCTGGCTTTTAATAACATCCAGTTGAGGGGCCGCTTCGCTGCCCGGAAAGCCAATAATATCTGCGTAACTCACCTGCCGCAAATATTCTTTGAGGTATATTTTAGAGAGTGGCAAATAGCTCCAGTGCCATTTTTCTTCCTGGTAACCCACCGTACGCCCTGCGTTAAACGGTTGAAAAAAGCCAAATTTAGCGGCGTTTTTGCACAGCCATGCATATGTCTTTTTTCCGGTATCGGAGTTGTAAAAAGCCGACTTCAGGCTTACCAGATCCATATCTGTACCCCAGTGATGCCTTGACGTGCCAGGCATTGACGACCAGCGCAATACCGCAAGCGCCGTTTTTTTTACATTGGCATTGCCAATTGCCTGCGCATCGGCCCATTTACGCTCCCATATAGCCTCCTGCTCATAAAATGAACGTGTGCCAGAGATAATAGTTAAAATAATACCCTCTTTGGCAGCAGCGTTATACATTTTTAAATAAGCGTTATAAGCCGTTTTTTTCAAAATAACGTTTTTTTCAGAATAACGGGAAGCAACTCTTATGAATGACGTATCGCGGGCGTAATTGTGCCGCCCCATTAAAAACGTTTTGCTAACGTCTGCACTTTGTGCATTAGCGTAAAGTGCAAACAATGCCTGAAAGGCAATTGCGCATAACAAGGTTCGGGCAGGTATCTGCATAAAAATTGCGTTAGGTAAGGCCAAAAAAATTGTGTTAGCTAAATATAAAGATTAATTTTAAACTAACAAAATAGTTGGGAAGATATTTTCTTTGTTTTATCAAAATGATAAATTTTGGCCGTACACTTGCATATACAAATAATTACTATATTTGATAATGGCTACAAAAGACATAGCAAGCGCCTTAGCTACTATAAACCCGATGGTATGCTACAACAGTAGGGTAAAAATGCTCAACAGGATGATGAGCAGTTGGTATGATGCCGCATTTAAACCTTACGCCCTTACCGGTAACCAGTTTACCTTGCTGTTATTTATTGGCAAAGCAAAATCTACCAACCAAAAAATGATTGCAGATATGCTGTTGATCAATTTCAGCACCGTTAGCCGTGATCTGGCGAAGTTATCCCTTGCCGGTTGGGTTGATATGGAGAAAGGCACCGATGCCCGTAATTCCCGTATTTCGCTTGCTGAAAAGGGCCTGGAATTGCTTGCGAACGTATTGCCTGTTTGGGCAGATGTAAACGGACAAATGGAAGAATTATTCGGCTCCAAAACATCTGAGAGCTTAAACGCTATGATAGAATTGATAAAAAAGAGAAAATAAATTTTTTACCAAAACACTTGTATATACAAATATTATGAAAACTTTAGACACATCTTTCACCGAACACCATATTACTTTGGGAGAGAACAGGATTATTTACGCCCGCGAATACGCCAATAACGGGCCCGCTATTTTTTTACTGCATGGCTTTCCTGATAATATCCATCTGTACGATTATCTGATCCCACTGCTTGCCACTAAATTCCGCGTTATTACGTTTGATTTTTTGGGCTGGCACAAATCGTCTAAACCGTATGATTACGCTTATAAAGCTGCTGATCAAACAAAAGAATTGGCGGCGGTGATAGCCTATTTTAATACGGATAACTTTTGGCTGGTAGCGCACGATGCCTCCGGTCCGCCTGCCATCAACTACACATTAGATAACCCCGATAAAGTAGCGAAGCTTATTTTGCTGAATACTTATTATTCTAAAATGCCAACAACGCGTAAGCCCGAGGCTATCTGGATGTTCTCAACACCCGGCGTAAGGCTGGTTACGGGCTGGGTAGCAAAAAACTTTAGCGCAATTAACCGCTTTACTTACTACAACCAGGTGGGCAAATTTATGCTGAACGCCGCACGCAGAAAAGAGTTATTGCCAAAGCTGTATAAATCATTTGCCGATTCGAAAAACTTCAGGGCATTTTTAAAACTCAACCGTGATCTGGATGAGGCGATAAAGACGAACACAGGCCGAGTTGCCGCGCTGGCATCTATAGGTTATAAAACGCATATAATTTTTGGTGAAGCCGATCCTTATCTTAACCCCGGCGTGGCGCGTTCTTTTAACCAGATTCTGCCGGGCTCTACCCTTAAATTAATAGCCGAAGCAGGCCATTATGTGCAGGTTGATCAACCAGAACAGTTGGCAGAAGTATTAATGGGTATAATTGAATGATGATGCTTGTTCCGCTGCTGATATTTTTGGGTGATCATGGTTTAATATACCATCAAAAAAACAATAAGTTTCCACTTGAAAAAATGGCGTATAAGCAGTTACACCTGTTTACTTTTTACCTTTAATAAGTTTTTCAAGCATTGCTTTGCCATCTTCGTTGTGAGGATTTAACGCAATGGATTTTTTATAATTGAATATGGCGAGTGGAGTATTACCCGCTTTCATGTATGCCTCTCCAAGGCTGTCATAAGCATTATAGGAGTTGGGGTGTGCCTTTACATTTTCAATAAATAAACCGATGGCATTTTCTATGCGTCCGGACCGCAGCTGGTTATAACCACAATTATTAACAAAGTCTTCTGTAGGGGGTATATTATATCCAAATTCATCAGACAATGTTTTAAAGTGTCTAAGAATATCCTGATAAGTAATATTGGTATTTCCGTAATAGTCTATAAACCAGTCTTTATAAATAAATTTAAGCCCATCAAACAAGCTTTTATACGGAGCAGAAAAATGGTTCTCATCGTCGTATTTTTTATATGCCCAGTTTAACCAGGCAGGCGCAAATTGCTTCAAACCTGATGTTAATGAATCAACTTTCTGCGTATTTTCATTACCGATTGCTATAAACAACTTGCCATTATGTGGGTGCGATGGTTTTGTGAACAACTGAAGATCAGCTAACATCCTATCATTAACGCCATTAATTGCAGGGCTGGTTATAATCATCGCCGGAAACAAGTTTGGCATTTGCTCTTTAGCGTACAATGCAAACAATCCACCTAAAGAATGACCGGCCAGTATTCGATATGGCTGCACCCGATAATGTGTATCAATATATGGAACCACCTCATCTGCTATATATTTCAAAAATTTGCCTGCACCGGCGTTTTTTACAGTTTTAGAGCTATCGAGCGTTCCGTCAGTTTTTTTGACATAAGCAGGAGTAAAGTCCCTGCCCCGGTCAACGTTCACTATACCAACTACTATCATTTCAGGTGCTCTATTGCGGTCATATCCTGCTAAAAAACTTACTGTTTCAGCAGCATAATTAAAGTGGTTATCGGCATCTAGCACATATAATACAGGATAGGAATTTGTTGTGCTTGTGTAGTTAGCCGGAAGATGTATCCAAATTGTTCTATCCTCAGACATCACCTTCGATCGCAATAATATTGCCTTTTCGTTGTGGATTGGTAAAGCGTCAATCTGGGCGGTAACTGCCTTAGGTAAAAAACCAAATATCAATAGTAGAATAAACAATAAATTGAAATAGTAAATATATCCACCGTGTTTTGCTCTTATATCCATTTTATAAAGTTAATAATTCAATATTCCCATTAAATATATTAACATCTTTTTTGTTGATCTCAGTATGGGCTCTACGCGGGCTCTGCGTGGGCTCACGTGGGCTCACGTCGGCTCACCCGGCTCTGAGAGCCCCCTTAGAGCCACCTTTCCTAACCCTTTACCTGCAAATGATCAAACCGTTTAGCTATTCACAAAGAATATTTACATCTTGCGGTACTTAACATTCCCTCAACATGACTACCTCATCTAAAGCAGCGCCAACCCTTTGGGTAGTAATAGCCTTTGCGTTGGTGTATGTAGTTTGGGGTTCCACTTACTTTTTTATCCAAATGGCCATACACGGCTTTCCGCCGTTTTTAATGGGGGCGGTACGTTTTGTTATAGCCGGTGCATTAATGCTTAGCTGGTGCGCCATAAAAGGCGATAAGCTTTGGATTGCAGGCGATGTAAAAACTGCTGCTATGAGCGGTTGCCTTATGCTGGTAGGGGGTATGGGCATAGTGATATGGGCAGAGCGTACCTTACCCAGCGCTATGGTGGCAATAATTGTGTCTATTGGTCCGCTTTGGTTTGTAATATTGGATAAGCCTAATTGGAAAAAAAACCTGCGTAGCGCCAGTATTGTAGGCGGCCTGGTGGTAGGCTTCGCGGGCGTATGCCTGTTGTTTGGCGAAGCCATTATGCAATCACTGCATGGCGACTTTACCACAGAGCAACTGATAAGTTTAGGCATGTTGATATTTGGTCCCGGTGCATGGGCGCTGGGCGGTTTGTATTCAAAAAAACATCCCGGGGCCAGTCCCGCAAGGCTAACTACTGCCTGGCAAATGCTTGCAGCGGGCCTGGTATACCTCCCCATAAGCGCTTTGCATAATGAGTTCTCTGGTTTTGATGCGGCAAACGTACCAACGCAGGCATGGTTGGCCATAGCGTTTTTAATTGTTTTTGGTTCGGTAATTGCCTTTACGGCCTATGTTTGGCTGCTTTCTGTGCGCCCGGCCACCCAGGTTAGTACACATGCCTATGTTAACCCGGTAATAGCGGTTTTATTGGGGGTGTGGGCGGGTAGCGAACAAATTTCTGTATGGCAATTGCTGGGTTTGGGTGTTATACTGTTGAGCGTTCTGCTCATTAATTATGAACAGTACACAAAAAAGTAGTGCTTTATAAGGCCCAGCTTAATTAATGATGTAAACTATATTGTGCTAAATATCCGTACATTAGTTACCCCAATTAACCAATTTATGACAATAGAAGACGCGAATTACTGGGTAAAGCACCTGCAGTTGCATCCGCACCCCGAAGGCGGTTTTTATAAAGAAGTTTATCGTTCGCCAAAGCAAGTAACGCGTAACCCGCCGGCAGGTTTAAAATCTGCCTGCACATCTATTTATTATTTGTTGAGCGGAGCCGATTTTTCGGGTTTTCACCGCATTGAGTCTGACGAGATCTGGTATTTTCATAAAGGCGCTCCGCTCCACATTCATGTTATTGATGCCAATGGCCTATTAACCACACACGAGCTTTCTGATCAGCTAACAGGCAATTTGCAAACAGTTGTAGAAGCAGGGCAGTGGTTTGCAGCCGAATTGCCCGGGGCAGATGGGTATTCACTGGTAAGCTGCGCCGTAGCACCCGGCTTTGATTTTAGCGAATTTAAGATGGCTAAAAAGGCCGAGATGCTGCAACAGTACCCGACGCATACGGAGCTGATCAATAGATTGTGTCGTTTGTAATATTCTTGTTATCAGTATTTTATTTAAACAATTGGGCAAAGCCTATGTTATATTTGTTATATACTACCCTTACCTAAAAAGGAATCCATTAACTGTAATACAATGAAGAAGATCTATTTAATGAGTACCGCTGCCATAGTTGGCGTGCTGCTCTTTGCCGGTATTAACCGTAAACCCGAGTTGCCTTATGGTTTTGTTAGCGGAACACCCGAGGTAAAATCAATTACATCCTTAACTTTTGGCCCCGAAGGCGTACTTTTTATAGGCGATTCGCAGAACGCCAGTATTGTTGCCTTTGATACAAAGGACACCAAAAAACCATCAACCGTAAAAGCATTTGATCTGCCTAAAATAGATGAGAAGATAGCGGCGGCTTTGGGTACAACTAAAGAGAACATCACCATTACAGATATGGCTGTTAACCCGGTATCAAAAAAACTGTATGTGGCGGTTAAAAGCGCTGACGGAACTCCGGTGTTACTGTCAGTAAACAGCGACAACCAGATACAGCCGGTTTCATTAAAAGATATAAACTTTTCAACCGTAACGCTTAACAACGTAGCCGGACCGGAAGAGAAAGACCGCCGTGGTGGTTTACTGCGCCTTACTTCAATATCTGACATGGGTTTTGCCGATGGTAAATTAATGGTGAGCGGTTTAAGCAATAAAGAGTTCAGTTCTTCATTTCGCACTATCAGCTTTCCTTTTACTGCTAACAAGCAAGACGAAGCCAGTTTAGAAATGTACCATACATCGCACGGCCGTTATGAAACTACCTCGCCTATACGCACATTCACTACCACTACTATTGATGGTAAAAACTACATGGTAGCCAGCTATACCTGCACCCCGCTGGTGCTTTTTGCCATGGACGAGTTAAAAGCAGGCGCGCATGTTAAGGGCCGTACCATTGCCGAAATGGGTAACATGAACACCCCTAACGATATGATCTGGTTAAAAGGTACAGATCAGAACTACCTGGTAATGGCTAATACCAACCGCCCGGCTGCTAAGGTTAGCTACAATGATATCAAACAATTTAAAGAATCGTTAACTACACCTATACCGGGTGCAGGTGGCACAGCATTCACCAAGTTGCCTTATGAAAAAGTATTGCAGCTGGATAAACTGGATGATGCCCGCGCGATAGTTATCCAGAAAAAAGCCAATGGCGATGTTGACCTTTGGACCTCTGATGGTAAGACTATATAGTTTCAATTTTATAAATGGCACCAGGTTATTGCAATATAGCCTGGTGTTTTTTTTGTGCATTATTGCGGCTTGCCAAACGCAAAAAACTGACAAGATAAAGCTGGTTTGGAAAAACGGCCAGGCTACGGCCATTCTTATTCCCGATTATTTAGTGGAGGATATGGATAGATACCCGCTTGTGGTTTCATTAAACGGCAGCGACCGCGGTATCCTGGGTAGCTTTATCAAGACTGATACCGGTATTTTATTTCAGCCGCTTATCCCGCTATCGCAGGGAATGGAATATGGTGTTTTGCAAAGCAACAGGGTAGTTGGTAAAATAACAGTGCCGGCCAGTGCAGGCAAAGCGCCCAGAGTGCTGGCCATTTATCCGCAAGCCGATACGGTGCCCGAGAATTTGCTGAAATTTTACATCGAATTTTCTGAACCTATGCGAACAGGCAACGCCCTTGACCACATTTTTTTGGTGGATAAAAACCGCGATACGCTGGAACGCATTTTTTTAGACCTGAAGCCTGAACTTTGGGACCAAACCGATAAGGTTCTAACCGTATGGATAGACCCCGGGCGGATAAAACGCGATCTGGTTTTAAACAAAGAACTGGGTAATCCGCTGCATAGCCGCCAGGCTTACGAGCTGGTGATCTCCGGTAATTGGAAGGACCGCCGGGGGCTAAGCCTCGGGCAAAATATCACAAAAAAATTTATAGCTGGGCCACATGTTGATGCACAGCTTGATATTAACCAATGGCGCATTGCAGCACCTGGAGCCGCCACTACTGCGCCTCTTGTTATCCATCTCAACCATCCGCTTGATCATTACCTGCTACAGGAATCAATTAGTGTTTTAACCCAAACCGGTAAGCCGGTTAAGGGAAAAGTAACACTTGCTGATAAAGATAAGGCCTGGACTTTTACACCTGATGCGCAATGGCAAGCCGGGGTATATAAACTGCGGGTTGCTGCCCGTTTAGAAGATCTTGCAGGCAATAACCTGAACAAGGTTTTCGACCGCGATATTTACAAGCAAAAGAAAAACGACAATGCCTACTACGAGCGGCATTTTGAGGTAAAATAAGTATTACGGAGGGTGTAGCGTAGCAGGTGGGGTAATACACCCTGCTACACCCTGATACACCCCCTGCTACACCCGAAGATCAAAAGAGAAACCTGATGCTTTTGGTACTAAAATTGTATGTTTAAACAAAAAATATAAATATGCCTGCTTTGTCGGCCCAGGTTGCCTGGCTTTTTTTATTAGCTATACCCACAGCCTGCATTGCCTGGACGGTTACGCACGAGGAGGTTTTTCGCGAACCACGCGAATATTGCGTTGAGCAAAGCACATCCAGAAAATCCCTTTTGGGCCGAAAGTTTTTCTACCTTTTTACCTGCGAATATTGTTTCAGCCATTACGTTTCCGCGTTTATGCTGGTATTAACCGGCTTTAAATTTTTAATGCCCGATTGGCGCGGCTACCTGCTGGCTGCTTTCGCACTGGTGTGGATAGCCAACATGTACATGAGTATTCACGCCCTTATTAAGGTAGATATAAAGAAGGAGCGGGCCGTGTTGAAAAAGCATGAGGACGAGTAGCTCGCAATTTATTTTCAAATAAATTTGTATTATATTTGTGTTGAAACATAATTTACAGCAATGGAAGAAGTAAAAAGAGATACGGATTCTGAAGTTAAAATTTTTAAAAACCCTATTATGCAAATGATAGCGGATAAAAAGAGGATTGCCAAAGCTGTAAAGAATGGAGAAAGCCTTTCCACTCTAAAAGGAATTAAAATTGTTTCGCCCGTATAAAACCACAATTGATCAGGACGGTTCTTATAATTTCATTTCCGACCAAAACCACACTTACTTAGTTTATTTTTCAGAATACAAATTGAGTGATGCTGAAGGGAATGAGCATACAACTTACAATTTGGGGTTTTTAAAAAACGGAGATTTTAAAAACAAGTCTTTTAAAGACAAGTATGATAATAGGGTGAGCGATACCATTATAGCCATTGTAAATGAGTTTTTTTTGAAAAATTCCCATCGTGCACTTATTTATTTTTGCTTTGGAGATGACGGCTATGCAAGACACAGGAATATTGTGTTTAATCAATGGAGTAAAAATCTGCATTTGTCTTTAGAGAAACACAACAATTCAATACCCTTTGAGAGTACTATTCTGTACAGTTCGCTAATATTGGTTAAGAATAATCCCCTAAAGAAACTAATCATCACAGCGTTTGATAAATACTTGGATGAAATGAGTAATAAAATATAGCCCTGTAAGACAAGTTATGCGTAATTTATTTACCAAACATTCTCACCAATCTTTAAAATTACTGTCAGCTATTTTAATATTTTTAAATTTTATAATAGCTTTATCCGCATAGTTTGACCACGCCGTGGCAAGCTGTAAAGCCTGTTGTAAAAACGTGAATCAATATTAATACACCTCTTATATCATGAAAAGAAATTTGCTGCTGATGCTGTGTTTAACGGCATTTATAATTAATGCAAAAGCCGCCAAAGTTGATACCGTTGAAACCTACAGCGATGCCATGAAGAAGAAAATTAAGGCTATAGTAGTTACGCCTGATAATTATGCAGCCGGTACTGAATTTCCGGTGGTTTATTTACTGCATGGGGCAGGCGGCAATTTTACCGATTGGACCAAAAATGCGCCCAAAATACGGGAGAACGTTGACGCCCTTAACATTATAATAGTTTGCCCCGACGGTGGCGTAACCAGTTGGTACTGGGACAGCCCCGTTGACCCAACATATCAATATGAAACTTATGTAACTAAAGAGCTGATTGCGTTTATTGATAAAGGCTATAAATCCATAAAAAACCGCAATGGCCGCGCCATAACCGGCTTAAGCATGGGCGGGCATGGCGGCTTGTATCTGGGCATCAGGCACCAAGATCTGTTTGGTGCAGCGGGCAGCATGAGCGGAGGGGTTGATATAAGGCCCTTCCCAAAAAATTGGGACATGGCCAAGCGCCTGGGCAGCTACGCCGAAAACCCCGACAATTGGGAAAAGTATACCGTTACTAACCAGCTTCACCTGCTTACACCAAACTCGCTGGCTATAATATTTGATTGCGGCACCGAAGACTTTTTTTATAAAGTGAACACCGAACTGCACGACAAGATGTTGGAGCGCAACATAACGCACGATTTTATTGTTCGCCCTGGTGCGCACAATTGGCAGTATTGGGCAAACGCAGTTAATTACGAGCTTTTGTACTTTAATCTGTTTTTCAAAAAGAACAATCCACAATTAAAATAGATTTAATACAGCAGTAAATAATCAAAGGCGCTGTCAGATTATCGTCTGAGTACGCTCTAAAAGGGTTGACATTTCGCTTATCTCGGTACATCGATTTATTACAAGTTACGTGAAAATAAAAGTCTGTTATGGCCAAATTTATCGAATTTAAGATAGATATTTTTGATTGTCCGGTTCCAATGCCCGGCATCTTAACCTAAATGCCAAAACAGTTTATTCTGTATCGGCAAATGCACCTAAATTATAATAATGTATGAAACCTAAATTGTTTGCCCTTTTTTTAGTGGGTGTATGCTCAACTTTTGTAGCATCTGCCCAGAACGGCTCAAAGCGTTTAATTGCCAACAGCACAGTTAAAGTATATGAGGCAGAAGCATTGGGCCCTATATCAGGTGCTGCTAAGGCAGCGGCTGGCTCGGCCTCAGGTGGATACGTAATCAACCTTACAAAACCCGGTGATGGTATCGGCTTCAAAAATACAAAAGCTGTGCAAAAGCTGGCTGTAAGGTACTCAAGCTTAGGGGTTGGTGTGTTGGATGTCGCGGTTAACGGTCAGTCTAAACAAAAGATCAATATACATTCTTCGGGTAATCTTACGGGATATTTTCTGAATGCCATCATCAACATTAAAATACCTGCGGGGGCAAGGGTGGCTATCACACTTGCTACTAATGAAATTGCGGTTAATATAGATCAGGTAGCCTTTGGCGGAGACTTGAAATTGCCGCCCGATATTTGGAACTTACCCAAATTACCCATTGCCGATGGACCATTTACTGCATCATGGAAAGGTTTGAGTGAAAATTATATGGCGCCCGATTGGTGGCGCGAGGCAAAGCTAGGCGCGTGGTCTCATTGGGACCCGCAATCAGAGCCCGAGCAAGGCGATTGGTATGCCCGGAAAATGTATCAGGAGAATACGCCCGTATATAAGTTCCATGTTAAAACCTATGGGCACCCCTCCAAATTTGGCTATAAAGACATCACCAATAAATGGGTGATTGATAAATGGGACCCTGAAGCTTTAATGAACCTGTATGTTGATATGGGCGCACGTTATTTTATGGCGATGGGGGTACATCATGACAATTTTGACAATTGGAACTCCAAATATCAACCCTGGAACTCGGTAAACATCGGCCCTAAAAAAGACATTGTTGGTATTTGGGAAAAGGTAACCCGGAAACATGGCTTGCGCTTTGGCATAGGTTTTCATAATACGCCGCCGCGTACCTGGGGACAGTTTATGCCGGTTAAATATGCAAGCGACAAAAATGGCGACCTGAAAGGTGTGCCGTATGATGGGCTTAATACAATAGCCGATGGTAAGGGCAAATGGTGGCAGGGTTTTGACCCGGTAGACCTTTATGGCCCCGTACATACTACAAAAGATGATCCGTTGCGCTCGCCATTTGCCAACCAGTTTATGTGGCGTATTGATGATGCAATAACTAAGTACCACCCTGATGTGATTTATTTTGATGAGCACGGTGGCGACTCGCAGGTGGATCTAGGGGTACATATGGGTTTAGGATTTTTGGCACCGCAGTTGATTGCCAACTACTATAACAAATCGCTTAAATGGAATAAGGGCAAAATGGAAGCCGTTGTGAATTTAAAGGGAATAGGGGGCAGATACAACAGCTTCCAAAACAGCCTTGATCTATTGCCGTATGTGGAGCACTCGCTGGTTAAAAGTTCTGAAAAGATAATAGAGCGGGAGATCATGGCTTATCCTTTTCAAACTGAAGAGTCAATTTCTGAGTGGCATTATGAAACCGGGCAGAAGTTTTTGAGTGCAGCGGATATAGTTAAAATACTTATGGAAAACGTTTCTCGTAACGGAACGCTTTTACTTAACCTTACGCAACATAACCGTGGCAATCTGGACCCTGAAGTTATACAAACTGCAAAAGATATAGGCGCCTGGCTTAAAGTAAACGGCGAAGCTGTTTACGGTTCGCGCCCGTTTGAGGTGCATGGTGATACGGCGCTTTACTACACCCGTAACAAGGGGAAACTATACGCTACGCTGATTAACTGGAAAGACGCGCCTATAAAGTTTAAAGCATTGACTGTAAACGGCGCTACTTTGGGGAAGGTGACCAAAGTTGAATTGCTGGGTAATGGCGCGGCAATAAACGTGCCCTTTGTACAAAACGAGGAGGGGCTGGCGGTAACGCCACCGGCTTCGGCTAAACCCTTAACGGGCGTTAATGATGCTACGCTTGCTGCCCAATACAAGGTGCTGCGCATTACGCATGATAAACGCTGGATAAATGATGACGACCCCGGGGTTAAAATGGCAAAGGGCTGGTTCAGGCATAGCAATTTAAATACCGGCGATTTTAATAACGATTTAACCGGCAGCGAAACACCCGGTGCAAAATGGAGTTTTTCCTTTATTGGAAAAAGTATTGCTGTTGTAGCACCAACTGAAACCGGGGCGGGTAAAATTGAAGTACTGATTGACGGAAAGACAATGAAAACTGTTGATCTGTCAACCACAACCGGACGAAAAAACCAGCAGATAGTATATAAAATGGATAAGTTAACGCAGGCAAATCATACAATGAGTATCATTAATCGTGGTGGAGGCCCGGTTGCTGTTGATGCTTTAATAGTAGAATAACGCATGCTAAATGATCGGTAAAATTTAAATAAGTAATCTTTGTTATGTCGTATATCCCATCGCCAAACCGGTATCAGCAAATGCAATATAAACGCTGCGGCGCAAGCGGTTTAAAGCTGCCTAGAATTTCATTGGGCCTTTGGCAAAACTTTGGCGACTATGATACGCCCCAAAATTGCAGCGATATTTTAAGAACTGCGTTTGATAACGGCATTACGCATTTTGATCTGGCTAATAATTACGGTCCGCCGCCCGGCTCGGCCGAAGAGAATTTTGGCAGAATACTGCATACCGATTTTCGCGATCATCGTGATGAACTGATCATTTCAACCAAAGCGGGCTACACCATGTGGGATGGGCCGTATGGCGACTGGGGTTCGAAAAAATATCTAGTTGCCAGTCTTGACCAAAGCTTAAAACGCATGCAGCTAGACTATGTAGATATTTTTTATCACCACCGCCCGGATGCGGAAACGCCATTGGAAGAAACTATGGCTGCGCTCAGTCTGATGGTGCAACAGGGTAAAGCTTTGTATGTTGGCTTATCTAATTATCGCGTACCCGAAGCTAAACAGGCTATAGCATTGCTTAAACAAATGGGTACACCCGCTATAATTCATCAGCCTAAATACTCAATGTTTGAAAGGTGGGTAGAAGGCGGTTTGCTTGATCTGTTGGAGCAGGAGGGACTTGGCTGCATACCCTTTTCTCCGCTGGCGCAGGGATTATTAACCGACAGGTATTTGAAAGGCATTCCGACGGATTCAAGAGCGTTAAAGGTGGGCGAATTTTTAACCGTAGATAGTATAAAACCCGAAATTATTGAAAAGGTAACGCAGCTAAACCAAATAGCAGCGCAACGCGACCAGAAACTGGCGCAAATGGCACTGTCATGGATATTGAAAGACGAGCGGATAACTTCTGTTTTAATAGGGGCCAGCAAACCATGGCAGGTTACTGATGCCATAAAATGCCTGGACAAAACCAGTTTCGACGACAAAGGATTGGCGGCCATAAATAGTATATTGAACAAGCAATAGCCAGTATTAATTTAGATAGCCGCCATGCGCTATTTCGTGATTATACAGCATGTGTTGTGCTATCTTTTAAAATGCAAATATTCTTTAATAAATAATAGAATATTTTAATAGTTGTATCTTGCGTTATGCGGCGTATCATAAAAAGCAGACTTCTACTGCTATGTTTTATAACGGTTGGCTTGGGCAAGGGTTTTGCACAATCGCCTATACAACAATGGGACGATAGGATCATGATAAACCTGGCAGAGAACCGAACGCCGCAAGCAACCGGTTTTATGATGTTCCTGTCGTCAACCAACCAGTATGTTGATTATGGGATACCCGCCGGGCTTTTAGTTGGGGGGTTAATTAGCAATGACCGCGCCATGCGCGAAAACGCACTATACATTGCCAGTAGCACCGCCGTAACCTTTGGTGTTAACGCTTTGATAAAGCTGATAGTAAAACGCCCGCGCCCCTTTGTGCAGAATATAAAGATAGTACCCGTATATAGGGCGGGGGGATTCTCTTTTCCATCGGGGCACACTTCTACAAGTATTTCCACAGCAACAGCATTGTCAATTGCCTATCCTAAATGGTATGTTATAGCGCCGGCTTTTTTGTGGGCGGGTTCGGTTAGTTACTCACGCATGTATTTGGGCGTGCATTATCCTACTGATGTTGCAGGGGGTACTATATTGGGTGCCGGCACGGCTGCGTCGTTTACATTCCTGAAGGCAGATCGCTGATCTGTATTTTATTATGGTCTTTCATTCTAATGTAATATAGCGGCACATGTTGTATTACCACTGCTTTTATAGTTAAATTTGCGCTGTTTTTTTACTATAGTCAATGCTCACCCTGTTCACAGACAAACCCTTGCGTTTCCAATTCTCTTTTCATAAAATAATTGAAAAGCTGGAATTAACCGCCGCAGATAGCGCGAACTGGCGGAGCGTACACGCTATTGATTTGTTGGCCAGGGTAAACCAGCATCCGGAGTTGCGTAACGGTATAACCAGCGTGGAGCAGCTAACCGAAAATGAAGATCTGGTAGCAGAATTACTGGCAGATCTTTTTCCGGAAGCCTTAACGCTTAACGAAATAAAAGCGGTGAGCCTGCCTTATCAGTCGTTTATATTTAACAAAACGCAGCGGCTTAAGAATATTTTGAATGATGCCGGGCCCGATTTTACTATTAACATCCGTGATTTTAATGAGCACGAATACTATGTGCTGAGCTGCTGCATTATATTAAGCCGGTTTTATAATGTACACCTTGATTTTACCAGGCCGCTTTTTTATGATATACCTACCGCCGATGGTTTATTAAAACATTACCGTATTTTATACAACGCCGATTTTTTAGAGGTATTACCCACAGCGGAATCGCCGGTACTTACGCAGGAAGATATAGATGAACTGATAGATAACTACGATGATCTGGCCCTGTGGAAGAAGAAGTTTCCCGTTAACCACTGGACCGTTAAAGGCTTTACGCTTATTAGCCTGGTTGATGTAACACTGGAAAGCGCGCTTTCTAATGTTAAGGAGGACCTGTTAAGTCGCCAGGCACCGCAGGTTGTTAAAGAAAGCTTGCAGGATGCCTTCAGATCCATGTTCAGGTTGCCAGATCTGCGTATCGGTTTTTCGCGCTTTGACCCTGATGAAGGTAACTTCAATAATAAAGCTGTAGGCCTTAAGTTTGATAGTTATATTTTAGGCAGCGATACAGACACCGTATTGAGCGGCGAACCCTATCAGTGCATTATGCAGGACCAAACCTACTTTGCCGGATCAGACGTTGATAAAATGGCAAAGCAATATCCCGGCAGCAAGCTGCTGCAGCGTTTAAGCCAGGGGGGTATAAAAAGCTTTATTTTGGCCCCGGTTATAAAAAACGAAGTTTTGCTTGGTGTTTTAGAACTGGTATCGCCCAGAAAACAGGAACTAAACAGCGTTACTGCTAACAAGCTGGACGTAATAATGCCGCTTTTAATGGATAGCATTGACCGCAAAATGCAGGAAATGCAAAACCATGTTCAGGCTTTAATACAGGACCATTACACCACTTTGCATCCAAGTGTGTATTGGAAGTTTAAGCGTGAGGCACTTAACTTTATAAGCGAAGCCAACATGGGCCTTAACTATGCTTTAAAAGAGATAACTTTTAAAGAGGTATACCCGCTTTATGGGCAGGTTGATATCAGCGAATCATCACTAACGCGCAACAAAAGTGTGCAAACAGATCTGGGCAACCAGTTAAAGGCGCTGATAGCCATATTGGATGCTTCCAATAAACCCGGCAGCACACTGGCTATTGAAGAGTTGTTATTTGACCTGCGTACCTTTACTGACGACCTGTCTTTAAGCATTCGCGCTGATTCTGAGCAGCAGATACAGCATTATATTGAAACAAAGGTTCATCCTTTGCTTAAGTCGCTGCCTGCAAAAAATGAAGTTACAGCTTACTTTGAAAGTGCCGAGGCCCTGGCTGGCAATTTCCATGAGCAGCGCAGAAATTATGAAAAAACATTATCGCTCATCAATCAAAAGCTTACCACTATAATTGATGCCAGGCAGGCCGAGATCCAGTCGTTTTTCCCGCATTATTTTGAGCGTTTCAAAACAGATGGTATTGAACACAATTTATACATGGGTGCCACCATTGCGCCGAAGTTGGACTTTAGGCCAGAGCACCTGAAACGGCTGCGCCTGTGGCAACTGCGCGTTATTGCCGAAATGGAGATAGAACAATATGATTTGAAACGCATATTGCCTTATCCGCTGGGTGTTACTTCATTAATACTGGTGTTCAGCACGCCAATTGCTATACGTTTCCGGATGGATGAAAAGCATTTTGACGTGGATGGTGCTTATAATATCCGTTACGAGGTGATTAAAAAACGCATAGACAAGGCGCATGTTAAAGGATCAACCGAGCGCATTACCCAACAGGGCAAGATCACCATTGTTTATTCTAAAGCCGAGGAAGCGAAGGAATACAAAAAATACATTAAGATTTTGCAGGCTGAGGGAATACTTGATGCCACGGTAGAGCATCTAGAGGTAGAGGATCTGCAGGCCGTATCTGGCTTAAAAGCCTTGCGCGTTGGTGTTTTGCATAATCAAAATCTGGCGGTGCTAAGAGTGGCATCGTACGATAAGTTGTATGAGCAATTATAGCCCCACCCAGCCCTCCCCGGAAGGGAGGGCTTTTTTACCTGCTGTGATTTTAAAGTCTCCCCTACCGGGGGAGATTAGAGGGGGCTTTAAAACCTAAACCCCGCCTGTATATACGGATAAGCTCCCTCTTTTGAAAAGCCTACCACGCCCTGTATTAAAATAAGTTGCGCCGGTAAAAAGTAGATACCACCGCCGTAACCCACGTGCCATTGCGATGAGTTTTCGCCAGGGGACCAAACGCGGCCAACATCGTTAAAGCCTACAAGGCCCAGTGTTCCGGGTAGCAGGTAGGATGCAAAATCCAACACCTTTAGCCGTAACTCAATATTGTTATACACCATGCTTTTGCCGGTGAAACGCCCGATATAGTAACCCCTGAGGTTTTGATTGCCGCCTAACTTTAATTGCTGATAATACGAAGGATTGCCAAATGATGTACCACCGCCGGTGCGAACGGCCAGCACCAAAATTGAATCGCGCAGCGGATCAACATAAAAGCTAAATTCTGATTGGATCTGCCCAAAAGTATGTGAGTTGGCGTTGAGCGATTTTACGGCTAACAAGTTGGTGTTCCAATAAACACCCCTGTGCGGAATGGCGCCCTGGTTACGGGTATCAACACCAAAACCCGCAACCAAACCGGCGTTGGTTTGCGTGGCAAAAACTTTTTCGTTAGGGTGTTGCAGATCATAAGCCTTTAAAAAACGGTCGGTGTTGTCATCGGCATCGCCATTATAATATTGCATGGCTACACCGCCGCTAATGGTCCATTTGCTTTCGTAAGTATGTTTTACCCTTACATCTACATCGGTGTAATTATACACGTTCTGGTAATAGCGCAGGCGGCGGTCGCCTGTGTTTTCAAACACAGTGTTATTACCTATGCCAAAAAAGTTACTGGTGTAATTGGGGCCTTTGTTCAGGGCGTTTATCACCAGATCACTGTTGCCTACAGCGTTTTTAAAAATCCCATTGTAGTTTAATAGCAAGGAGTTATAAGTAAAACCATAGTTTACCAACAAACTTTGCCTGTAAGCATAGGGTTCTTTACGGAACCCTTGTTTTTGCCATATAAAGTTACCGATAACCTGCAAGCCGTAATCTTTATTGAAGCTGCCCAGAATTAAAGGCTGAAAAAAATCGTACTGAAAGCTGTATTTATTATAGCTATTAACGGTACTGTCGGGTGCTAAACGCAGTTTGAATTTAGGGTCAGTCGGTAAGTTGTTCTTTTTGTCCGATCTGTCATAAACATAACGGCTACCCTTGCCCTTTATAGTGCTGTCAACCGTAAAAGTATCCTCATCCCCACCGCCTATCATCCTTATTTTTATCGGCGAGTTTTCGCTGCCATGAATTTTAAAAACATCTTCGCCGCCCATGCCGTATAGCCGGATCTCATCCGTAACAGCCGGATCAAAGGTTCGGCTGTAAGTAACCTGGCCTTTATCGCCCTCCTTTTTTATTTTATTGATAACAACTGTTACAGCGCCATTGGGCTCGTTTGTAATATCAAACTGCTCATGTTTATCTGAAGTAGGCACCTCAACTGCTGAAGATAAAAACCGGTAATACTTTAAAGCCTGTTTTTTGAGAATGTCGCGGCGTGCTATCATCTTCTTCACTAGTTCGTCGCCACCTTGCTGATAAATGGCAGAGGGCATTAACTTAACAGATTGGGTTATCAGATCGTCGGTAAGTGTTTTCTGAACATACGATATTTCGGCCTCCCAATCCTGCTCATTTAATCCGTTTAAAAAATAGCGATCAAAGTATCTGGCATTAAAGCTCCAGCGGTTAACAGAGCGGATATGATCTTCATAACTCTGAAATTTAGACATCAACAAATGGCGCGATACAAGCCAGGGCAACACACCGGATGTGTTGTAAAAAACCTGATCCCTATCCCGCGGAACAGGCTCATAAACCGTACCGTTGGTGCCTTTTGTGCGTTCCCAGCGCCATTGGTCCTCGTGGCGGTCCCAATCGCCCAGCAGCATATCAAGCAGGCGGGCGCGTAACACTGTTCTTTGGTCAACACTGTTATCATTGTCTTCTTGCAAACGCTCCTGCGCTTTGGCGGTGTTATCGGTTTTTTTTGCATCAAGGGGTTCGCGCTCCTCAAATAAAAACACCTGGTTGGCAAAATCCGCTCGATATTCGCCAAATGCCGGGTCATCCGGAACAAAAACTACTTCGGGATTTGCATGCGGAATATTCAGTGCTTTTGCCAGCGGCGGAACAACCACTGCCGAGAACGGATGTTCTGCCGCTATCTGATCCTGTATAATAGTGGCTGCAATTGTTTTTCGTAAGGTAGCGGGCAGCACTCTTTCCGGGTACTTTTGTATAGTACGTATAACCCATTCCTGCCCGGTGGCATCCTCCAGGCGCAATGATTTGGTTTGAAAGCCCCCACCCCGCTGTAGTATTTTAAGTCCGCCTTTTTCTTTGGCTAAGTGGAACACGCGCATTTTTACCGGTGTTGCCCAAAGCTTACGGTAGCCCTCGCCAAAAAACAAACGATGCACGCTGCCTGCTTTGTCATATACAGGTTCAACTGCCAATGTTACACTATCGGATTTTGTCTGTGTATATCCACGCGCTAACACTATGGTGAACAAAGCTGCCAACAGCAAAGATTTAGGTTGTAAGTGACGTAACATGCGCCTATTTTTTATAGTTAAACTTTAATATTGTGCCTGGCGATAACTTGTCGCCCTCGTTAGATATGTACAGGTTGTTTTGATTGTCAAACGCTATTCCCTCGGGTTGAATAAACAACGAGGGGTTAAGCGGATAAGCAGCTTTAACTTTCCATGTTGCATCGGTTACTATCAAAGCTTTATTCACTGACGATAATACATACCATTCATTTGTTTTAGGATTTTTTGCCAAGGCGGACGGCCGGAAGGTCATTTTAGCTTTACCTAACCCCGCTTCAATATCCTTTACATTAATGGTGAACATACCCATTGATTTTGTTGGATGGCCTGACACTATATTAAAAACGTAACCCACACCTATCTTTTTTGCGTTATCGTCTTTACAGCTTTTACAAAGAACATATAACTGTTTGCTTTTTTCATCAGCATACATGCCTTCATACTCACCTTTAGGCAAATACCTTTCTAACTTCATCACCTCTTTTATATCACCGCTTCGTACCTGCTTAAACGGGAAGGAAAACAACACGCCATCGCTGCGCAGCAGAAAAACCTGCCCGCCCATTATGGCTATATCTTCGTAATCGCCGTGCCCGGCAAATTTTGAGTAAGCAGCCTTTTTATCCCCCAACTTCAAGTAATAAATATGCCCGTCTTCGTCCTGTTGGGCGTAAACAGAATCGGCCCGGCCATTATGTAAAGCAATACCCGATATTTCCAACAACCCATCAGGCATAAAATATTTAACCGGGGCATTAAGATCATAGCCCGGTGGGTTTATCATAGCAGGTTTATCTATACAAGCCATAGCCGAAACAACCAGCATTAAACCCATTAATAACCAACCCTGTATGTTCTTACTTTTCATAACTGTAACATTTTGTTGTTTAAAAATTGGCATATAGCCTGCTGCGACTGGATGTGAGGCGTACTATCTGTTATAGCTGTGTTCTCTATGCTGCTGTTCAGCGTAACAGCTTTTACGTTATCATTCCACTGCAGGTTTACCATGGCTATTATTTCCTCTTTTACCTGTTCGCTTACCACAAGGAAACACACTTCAATGCGACGGTATATGTTGCGGTTCATCCAATCTGCAGATCCCATATAAACATCAGGATGGCCATTGTTATTAAAAATGAATACGCGGCCATGTTCCAGATACCTGTCCACAATGCGCTTAACGCTAATGTTCTCGCTCATGCCGGGTATACCGGGCACCAAACAGCAAATGCTTCTAACAATTAAAGAAATTTGCACACCTGCACGCGAGGCATCATATAATTTACTGATGAGCACCTGTTCTTCCAGGTTATTTAATTTTATGATGATTGATGCAGGCAGCCCTTTATCAGCATTGCTTATCTCTCGGCCTATCATGTCCAGAAAACGCTGCTGTAAGTTAAACCCGGCCACCAGCAAATTGCTGAACATTAACCGGTCTTCGGGCTGGGGCTTTTGCCGCCTGGCCAGGAAAATAAAAAGTAGTTCCATCTCGCGCAGTAAAGCGCCGTTTGCTGTCATTAATATATGGTCTGTATAATAGGCAGCCGTATTTTCGTTAAAGTTTCCGGTTGATAATAAACCGTAATATTTAGTGCGCCCGTTATTTATACGTTTTACCAGTGCTACTTTGGCATGTACTTTTAAAGCAGTAATACTATACACAATGATAACGCCTGCCGCTTTCATGCGTTTGGCCCATTTTATATTGTTGGCCTCGTCAAACCGCGCCTTAAGCTCTACCATCACCGTAACTTTTTTACCAGATAAGGCAGCATTGATGAGCGCATGTACAATGCGCGAATCGCGGGCTACGCGGTAAAGCGTAACATAGATATCCGTTACACCACTATCCAGCGCGGCTTCGTTAAAAAAGCGTAAAATAGCATCGTATGATTGATAGGGGGTATTAACCAAAATATCACCCTGTTCCATCCGCTCAAAAAGGTCTTCATCATTATTTATTGGGTTAGCACCGGCGGGCCATTTATTGTATTTAAGATCGGGAAGATTTACCGGCAGCGACGACAGATCTTTCAGATTATGGTACATGCCGCCCTCTACAAAGCTTGCGTTAGCTATGTTCCAAAGCTCGCTTATGGCATTTAGCGTACGCAACGGCATGCCCGGCTGATGTAGCAGGCGCGTAGCTATGCCATCATCGCGGTGCTGTAACTGCTGCTCAATTTGCTCGGATAAGTCGCCCGGATACTCGTCTTTCAGATCAAGCTCTGCGTCGCGGGTTATTTTAAAAGCATAACAGCCCGTAATATCGGCATCCTGAAACAATTTACTCAGGTTATACCTGATGACATCGTCCAGAAAAAGAATGAAAGTTTTACCCTCGGCGTTTAGCTTAAAAAAACGTGGCAAGTCATCAGCAGGTATCCGTAACGCAAAGGTGTGTTCGTTTGGGCCCTTCAACAGCGTAATTAAAAAATACAGTTCGTTGTTTTTTGGTTCAAATTGTTTATCGCTTAAAACATCAATGGGCCGCAAAAAAGCCATAACCTGGCTGTAAAAGTATGCCGTAATTTTACCAGTAATTGACGCAGGTGGAGCTTGATTAAAGAGCAAAGAAACGCCATGTTCGGCCAGCTGCGGTAAAACATCCTTACGAAAAATATTACCGAATAAGTTTTGCTGCCGCATAATGGTTTGTTGCGCCTGCAACAGTGGGCTAACATTTGCGCCGCTAAACTTACCCAGTTTTTCCATTGCCTGCAACACAGGCATGCGTACGCGGTAAAATTCATCAAGGTTAGAGGAAAATATGGAAAGGAAATTAACCTTTTCCATCAACGGTACATCATCCCGGGCAGCTTCCTGCAATACCCGCTCATTAAAGCTGAGCCAGCTCAGGTCACGGTTAAAGAAATAATCGCCGCCCATAATTACAGACCTTTGGTAAAATGATTATTAATTGCCGACGCTATAATAAAGGCTACCACGGATATGATTAGCCCGTACATAAAAACATTATAGGCTACCCGTAAAAGCCGGTATTTACGCCCCAAAACCACACCTTGCGAGTAAACATCTCGTATGAGTGTTCCGTACAGAAAATCCTTGTCATCCATTACTTTTTGCATGCCCGCACTATAGTCCTCCAGACGCATTTTATAAAAATTGCCAAAAAACAACAGGTTAACCCGTTTGCTGTCAATGTCGTCCTGTGTAAAAATGCCATGCGGTATAGATGGCCGGGTAGCCAGTATGGAAAATATCATTGATAGCAAACTAATGCTGAGCAGTATAAACGTGGGGATGGTTAAAAAGCTGCTCTCCTCCAGCTTGCGCAGCACTAAACTAATAATGGCCGATAATATAATGGAGTTAACGGTGATTAATATCTGCGCCTTATTATCGGCCATATCGCTCAGGCGCTGGTTGTTGCCTGATGTTATTCTGAACATGGTTTCTATACCACGCTCCGGCTTGTCGCCCTTTGCTTTTTTCTCCGGTTGTGGCTCTGCTGTTATGGCAGCGTCCGGTTTTATTTGCTGCGTGGCGATGGGTTCGTTTTCGGCCTGTTTGCTTATTATTTTTTTAAGGTTTTGGTCGTATTGGTTTTTTAACTGCATTTTAACAAAGTCGGTATAGTATTGGTGCGCCTGCAGCATTTCAATATTCTTTTCCCGCCAAACTTTCTTGTCTATCTTAACGCCTTTAATAGCTTCAATCTCTTTTTTAAGCAGTTTGCTCCGGTCAGCAAATTGCGCGGTACCTAAATGGTACAGATCAGCATCGCATACTATCTGCTGCAAAAGTCCTTCGGGGCGCTGTGGCATTTTGGTGGCCAAAATGCATCCCTTTACTTTTTCAATTATAGCCTCATCAATACCCAAACGCTTCAGGTGTTCGGCGGCCATGCGGGCACTGTTTTCTTCATGGGCATGTTTATCAACAAAATAGCCCATATCATGAAACCAGGCTGCTGCCATTACTGTAAAGTAATCCTCGTCATTTAGCTGGTAATGATCAGCAATGTTGCCTGCCTGCTGTACCACCCAACGGGTGTGCTGAATGTCATGGTAGATAAGCGCAGCATCTGCATGGGTATCAAAATAGTTAATTGTGTATTGTTTAATCTCATGCAAACTTTGCTGAAAATTCATAGCGATGGCTTTTTACGGGTCATCCAAATTTACTCAAATTACATGATTTTACGGTATTGGTGCGCTATAAGAAAAATTATAAGTTTTCCAGAGATCAATGATCACTTACAACCATTTTGGCCACAGCTGCATTTTTAGGGGCTTTTACAACCAATAACAGCAGAGGCAGCGTGATGGCAAATAGTAAACCAATTAACGAAAATGCATCTACATAGCTTAACATGGCCGATTGTTTGGCAACTGTTTGCTCTATTAAGGCCATTCCTTTCATTTTGGCGTCAATTACATTGGCACCCTTGTGTTGAAAATACGCTATAAGAGAATTCAGACGGTTCACAGCTTGGGTATTGGTAGTTGTAATGTTGGTAATAAGATCTACACGGTGAACAGCCACCCGGTGTGCCGAATAGGTGTTGATGATGGATATGCCAAAAGCGCCCCCCAATTGCCGCATCATATTATTTAACGAGGCACCCTGCGGAATTTCTGCCGGAGATAAAGAGGATACCGCCAGCATGGTTAGGGGCACGGTTAAAAAAGCCATGCCGAGCGCCCTGAATATAAGATTAATGGTAATGGAATGCGCAGAGGTGTCAAAGTTAATACCCGACATGTTCCAGTTGAAATAAATAAAACACAGAAAGCCCAGGGCGACAATCAGCAAGGGCGAAACCCCGCTTTGTATTAACTTGCCTGAAACAATCAAACCAACAATGGCAATTACGGCACCGGGAAGCAATAAAAAGCCCGTTTCGGTAGGCGAAAACCCAAGCAGTCGTTGTGCAATTACCGGTGTAAGAAAAACGGAGGTGAACATGCCAATACCGGTGATAAATGTTAGTAAGGCAGCAATGCTAAGCGACCGGCTTTTAAACACCCGCAGATTTACCACAGGGTGTTGAACCCGTAATTCCCATATAATGAAAAATGCAAGCGATAAAATGGCTGTAAGCGTTAGTACGATAATGTAACCCGTGGCAAACCAGTCTTCGGTTTGGCCGCGTTCTAATACAGTTTGTAATGAGCCAATGCCCAGGGCCAATAGTGCTATTCCCAGCCAATCCACTTTGTTTACGTTGGGTTTTATTTGGGGTTCGGTTAATAAAAAATAACAGGATATAGCTGCTAAGATCCCAATGGGTATATTGATGTAGAATATTAAGGGCCATGAATAATTGTCGGTAATAATGCCGCCCATTGTTGGGCCAATGGTAGGGCCTATAAAAACCCCAATGCCGAATATGGCGCTTGCAACGCCTTGTTTTTCTTTAGGGAAAAGTTCAAAAATAACAGCTTGCGAAACGGAGAGCAAGGCACCGCCACCCAGGCCCTGTAAAAATCTAAATAACACCAATGTCCAGATATTGCCTGCGCTGCCGCACATAAATGAACAGACAACGAATAGAATGATAGAGCCGATGTAGTATTTTCTCCTTCCGAAAAGAGCGGTAAGAAAACTGGTGATAGGGATAATAATTACATTGGCTATAGCGTAAGCTGTGATAACCCAGGTTGTATCTTCAAGCGTTGCGCCAAGGTTGCCGCTCATGTGCGATAAGGCAACATTAACAATAGTGGTGTCTATCAATTCCATTACTGCGGCCAGCAGCACGGTAATAATGAGGAGGGAGCGTTTAAGGTTATTCATTTAATGTATGTTTAAAATAGACCGATCGGTCTATTTCTGAGTAAAAAAATTTAAGGTAGGTATTGATCAATTTCTTTTTTAAGCAAATCAATAATTATATGAAGGTTCTGAATATCGTTTTGAATTTTACTGATCAGAATAGCACCTTCTATCATGGTGAAGGCTTTAAGCGCAAACAAATCGGCATCAAAGGAGGGCAGCAATTCGCCGCTAGCTTTTCCGTCGTTAATTATTTTAATAAATCGCCCTTTAAAACGGTTAATTACATCGCTAACCTTTTGCCTCATTACCGGGTTAGTATCGTCTGCTTCGGTGCCGAAATTTAATATAGGGCAACCGCCAATGTTTTTGGCCAGCATGCGGTTGTCATAAAAGTCAAGCAGGGCATATAGTTTTTGCTTTGCGCCTGTTGCCGCGTTAATGTTTTTGGTAACGGCGTCATGCGTAAGGTTTGTTAAATGGGTAAATGCTTCCAGGCAAAGAGCTTCTTTACTTTCAAAATTGCCATAAAGCCCACCTTTAGCTAGTTGTGTGGCTTCCATAATATCACTCATAGATGTACCGGCAATGCCTTTTTGGTTAAAAATTGGTGCTGCTTTTTCTATAATAAACTGCCGGGTCCGTTCTGCTTTAGTCATTGGCACAAATATAAACCGATCGGTCTATTAATAAAAACATATTGTTATTCCTTACAGTGCAATTACAATACATCTAATAATCAGTGCATATTGTTAATATTTGACCAGTATCCCCGGTAAGTTTTGTTACTTGTTGAACAAACCCTGAACATGGCCGTCGGGAAAAAGCAGGTAGCAAAAACTGAAGCCCGGGGAATCGTTATTTGCCTGTTGCAATATTTTTGCGCCTTTGGATAAGGAGATCTCAATTGCTTGTTTTAGGTTTTCTACAGCATAACTGGTTATGGGTTGGGGTGCAATCCTTAAAAACAATGGAGGCTGTGCAGCCTGGCCACATAGCTGGAGTAATACACCGGGTGCCGGGGTAAGCACTTCCCATCCTGGTTCTGTACAAATAGAACAAGCCGGAAAAATCCTGCGGAACAGGCTGTGTAGCGGCTCCGCAGAATCATGGTTGCAAAATGTAATGATTAATTTGATCTTTGTCATTTAGATCTGGGCCATACCGCCATCAACAAACAGATCTATCCCTGTTACATAGCTGGAGTCATCAGAAGCCAGAAATAATACAGGCCCGGCAATTTCCTCAGAAGTGCCGAAACGGCCCATCGGGATATTTTTGATCAGTTCGTCCCTTACTTGCTGCGGTACGCCATCAAAGGTAGCGGTATCAATAGAACCGGGGCTCAATACGTTTACGCGGATTTTGCGGGGTTGCAGTTCTAACGTCCAGGTACGGGCCAATGAGCGCAAGGCGGCTTTGGTAGCGCTATATACACCCATGCCGGGTAGGGCTTTTACGCCAGCTATTGAACCCGTCATGATGATGGATGCACCTTCAGACAATAGCGGCAAAGCTTTTTGTACTGTAAAAATGGTGCCTTTTACATTCACGTCAAAGGTTTTTTGGTATACGGCTTCGGTAACGGCTTCAATAGGCACACCAAAATCGCCTACCCCTGCGCTGGCATACAACACATCTATATGGCCTTTCTGCTGCTTAACAATATCGTATAAACGGTCAAGGTCATTCAGGTTGCCTGAATCTGCGCGCACGCCCGTTACATTGCTGCCTATTTCTTTTACTGCGGCATCCAGCAGTTCCTGCCTGCGGCCGGTAATAAATACGTAAGCGCCTTCTTTTACAAATAATTTGGCGGTGGCCAATGCCATTCCGCTGGTTGCGCCGGTTATAACGGCTACTTTGTTCTCTAATTTACGTGACATGATATTTTGCTTTTATTATGAAGCAAAATTGCCGGAAACTGAATTGGTGGAACGATGACCTTTGTCAAGAAATCAATTGACAAAGGTCAATGCTTTTTGCTGCGCAGCCGGCTTAATGTTTCGGGCGCAATGCCCAGATAAGAGGCGACCATAGATTGTGGAACCCGCTGAGCAAACTGAGGGTAGCGGCTAACAAAATTTTGATATTTTTCTTCTGCCGTGCTGCTGATGGCTTCGTGAATGCGGTTTTGGGCGGTGATAAAACTTTTATTCAAAATATCCGTGATCAAACGATTTAGGGCAGGTATTTTTTCCAGCAATTCATCCATTTGTGGTTTGCCAAACAGAACAACTGTAGAATCTTCTATAGCGTCTATATTAAACCTGCTGGGCTTCCCGCTCAACAGGCTTTCGCGGTCGCTGATCCACCAATCTTTCATGGCGAAACGGATAATATGCTCGTTGCCTTTATCGTCTACAGAATAAGTACGCAATAAACCATCTGTAATAAAGCAATGATCTCGCGCAATATCGCCTTCCTGTAACAGGTATTGTTTTTTGCGTAACTTCTTTATACGGATTACATGCTCAATTAAAGCAAATTCCTGTTCGCTCAGCTCTGCATGGCGTACTACATAAGCTTTAAAAACCTCAAACACTGTTTATATTTTAATCAAAGTTAATCCAAAACGAATGAATAAACGCACATGTAGAAAACCAATAATTAACGCTCTTCCATCCAGTTCAGAAAACCCGTTGCTTTTTCTTTATTAATAAGTAGTTTTTCAGGTGTTTCTATAACTAGTTTTACATAAAGTTTACGTAAAAAATAATGCTCTACTTCTTTTATCGCCTTAAAGTTTACCAAATATTGGCGGTTAATTCTAAAGAATTGTTTTTCTGAAACTGATGTCCCAACATTATCCAACGACTGGCTGAGCGTGTATTCCTGTCCATCGAAACACATAATTGAAGTAGCATCATTCCGGATGTAAAAGAATGCAACATTATCAGTTTGTACGGTACCATATTTCTGGTTTTTAAATACCAGGAAACTGGTTTTTCCGGCAGGCGGGTTAAGTTTGGCTAACAAACTTTCCAAATCAGGCGAAGTTTTCTGCTGAAAAAAGTTTTTCAACTCATCCACCTTTTGCAGTGCGTTTTTAATATCATCTTTTGAGAATGGTTTCAACACATAATCTACGCCGTTGCTTTTAAATGCTTCCAGCGAGTACTCATCAAATGCCGTACAAAAAATTACCGGACAGGTGATTTTTACAGACTTAAATATTTCAAAAGACAGGCCATCAGCCAATTGAATATCCATAAAAATAAGCTCCGGCTGATTGTTATTTAGAAGCGCTTCAACTGATTCTTCTACGCTTTGGTACTGCCCAATAATGCGTGCATCAGGTTTTAGTTCTTTTATAATAGTTTCAAGAGATCTGGCTGTTCTCAGCTCGTCTTCAATGATGATTATGTTCATATATAAATGGAAGTTTTACGGTAAAGGTTTTTTTGTTATTAATGATCTCAATGCTTTTTTCAAGCAGATGTTCATAACGCAAACCAATGTTTTTTAAGCCTACACCCGTGGAAGTTACCTCGCTTTTTTTTATCTGTATGGCATTTTCAACAATTATATGCTCACCATCATCATGTATGCTGATATGCAGCGGTCTGGATAACGACACCACATTGTGCTTAATACAATTCTCAATTAATAATTGGAGGGTAAAGGGTGGTATCAAAGTTTTTAAAGTATGGTTAGTAAGGTTAGTAGTGAACGTAAAGCCACTTTCAAAACGTGCCTTTTGAAGAAATAGGTAAGCGTTTACAATCTCCATTTCCTCCTGCACATGTATCAAATCCAGCTTACGGCTCTCTAAGGTAAAGCGATAAAAATTAGCTAATTTAAGAATAAAATCTACAGATCCTTCGTCTGCGGTTTCAACCATTGCTTTTAACGTGTTTAGGCTATTAAATAAAAAATGAGGATTAATTTGCTGCTTAAGTAACTCAAACTGAGCAGCCAGGTTATCGCTTTTTATACGCTCCAGTTCCATATTTACATGCTGATTTTCGTAATTCTGTTGCATCAGATTTAAAAACATGTAGAACACCAGGTTTATTAGTATACCGCGTACCTCTACCATTAGCATAGTGGGGCCAAAATTAATGTGCGAAAGAATTAACTGCTGCACCCATGCCAGGCCAAACATAAGTACCAGGCCAACGGATAGAGACGTGAGGAGTTTGGAGTAAGAAATACTTTGCCGGTTTCTTTTTTCTGTTTTACGAGACAGCATGTAGATGTTAAAATACCACATCAGCACGGCAAAACCTGAGGTGATTCCGGCGTTAACCACCGCCTCGGCCGGATTAAACTGGCGGGAGGCAAGTTGCGGCACGGATGATAACAAGCCAAGTATAATTGAACTGATCCATATAGTGGCGTGCGATATTTTGAGCGGTAACTTGTTCATGATTAGCAAAACTAAGTAAAACTATTGCGGAAATATCAACGGGCTATACGCGTCAGCCTTGTTAATGGTATCCACACTTAAAACATCACCGTTAATGTAGCTTCCATACCAGGAAGGATGATCTACCTGCCTGAAGGTAACCAGTTTGGCCGCACGATGTAAGGAAAGTGGGTAGCCGTAAAGTACCGATAAAGTTTGTTTTTTACGGTTAGCAAATGCGGTAATAACACGCAGGCCCTCTGCATCAAAAACCTCTCTTTTTATAGTTTTAACCTTTTTATTTTCAACCGGCAGGCTAAATACAAACCCGGTTTTATCGGCAATTTTATGGCAATTAAAACAAGCCGCGTTAAATACCGCAGTTCCGCCAAAAGGCGTTAGTTCGGTACCTGTAAATTTAGCAAATCCCCATCCTTTACTATCCGGAAAACGCTTATCGTCTTTTATCATCATTTGTATATTGTTAAAAGCGCCGGGGTTTACTTCGCCGTTTCGCTCCTCAATACTGTTCCATACCGCTTTAACTATTGCGGCACCATTAGGTAAAGGGTTTATCTGCCCGCTTTTAATGGCTTTTACAGTGATGTTATTACCGTAAATTACCCGCATGGTATGGTTATCAAACCTACTGGTGGTGCTTATTACCTGCCAGTTTTTAAAACCAGATATAAATTTTACACCATTGGGGGCAATAGGCACTTTTGCATTTGTAAATGCTTGCGGCTTAAAATTTTCACGTTCCCGCCCTGCCTTGGTTATTTCACTGGTGTCATGATACTTTGCCGGGCTTATGCTAGCCGCATATTTTTTAAGTACATCAACATCATGAGGCGTTAGCCGGGCTTCGGGGTGAAGTGCGGCATAGGTACGCAAAGGCATTTTACCGGCAAGCACCATATTCAGCATCTCCCAGATACGCACCTGTCGGTCGGCAATTTTTAAAGTATCCCAGGTAGAAAAATTAAAACGCGAACGCGCAACGGTCACATCGTTTTTTACCAGCCATGATATTGGGGCAACTTTGTCATACCAATGAAGGCGTGTTTCGTTTGAGTGGCAGTCATAACAAGCTTTTTTAAATATCTGTGTAACATCTCGCGGTGCAATTATTGAGTAGCTGACAGGTACGTTTTGCACCGGTTGTTGTATAAACTGAATAGTAACGCCAACTACCAATATTATTGCTGCAATGGGCCACATGTTTCGGAGTCTTCTTTTAGCTGTCATGTTGTATGTTTTTTATTTAAAAGTAGCGCTGAACATGTTGATCTAACAGGATTTAAAGCGTGGACCGGACATATACGTGCCTGAACCAGACAATTGCTGCTGCAAAAAAACCAATAAAAAAAACGGAAGCAGGTTTATTCTACCGGCTTCCGCTCTTAATAATATCGACATTATTACACGGCAATATTGATGTCAACGTCAATATTGCCACTGGTTGCCTTTGAGTATGGACAGGTTTGATGTGCTGCCGCCACTACCGTTTTTGCTTGCTCTGGGGTTAAGCCCGGCAAACTAACATTAAGGCGTGCCTGCAAGTAAAATCCGCCATCGCCGGTACCTAAATCAACTTCTGCATCAACCGCTAAGTTTGTAGGTAATGCAATTTGCAAACTTGACGCGTTGTGTTTCATTGCACCAATAAAACAGGCAGACCACCCGGCAGCAAATAATTGTTCGGGATTAGTGCCGTTGCCCGCAGTACCGGGTGTTGAAAGTGCTATATTTAAGCGGCCATCGGTGCTGTTGGCGTTACCTTCGCGGCCACCTGTAACATGTACCTTGCCGGTATACAACACTTTGCTTACTTCTACTTTTGCAGTATTTAAACTGCGTATTACATTTTGATTTTCCATTTTATTTAAAGACTATATTATAGATTTTGTTGAATATTATTTGGTAAAACCGTCTGCCTCCAGTATAGCATCAGCAAATGCTTGCGGTGCTTCTTGCGGCAGGTTATGGCCAATACCGCCTGTTAAAGTATGGTGCGCATATTTACCGGTAAAACGCCCGGCATAGTCGGCCGGTGCCGGGTGTGGTGCGCCGTTATTGTCACCTTCTAATGTTACGGCCGGTACAGTAATAGCAGGGAATGTGGCCAATGTTTTTTCCAGCCCATTATAATTGGACTCTCCCTTAGCCAGGCCAAGCCTCCAGCGGTAATTATGTATCACAATAGCCACGTGATCCGGATTATTGAAGGATGCAGCTGATAAATTAAATATAGCATCACTAAATTTCCAATCTGGCGAGGCGGTTTGCCATATCAGTCTGGCAAAATCAGCTCTGTTAGCCGCGTAGCCTGCTTCTCCGCGTTCGGTAGCAAAATAATACTGGTACCACCATGCTTGTTCTGCGTTAGGCGGCAGCGGCGTTTTATTAGCTTGTTGACTGCCTATCAGGTACCCGCTTACTGATACCAACGCCGTTACGCGTTGCGGCCACAATGCCGCTACAATGTCGGCGGTACGCGCACCCCAGTCAAAGCCGCCTATAACGGCTTTAGGTACGTGCAGGGCATCCATAAGGGCAATTACATCTACTGCAAGTGCTGCCTGTTGCCCGTTGCGCATCGTTTTATCTGACAGGAAACGCGTGCTTCCATAACCACGCAGGTAAGGCACAATAACACGATAACCCTTTGCTGCCAATATAGGCGCAACCTTGCTATAGCTATGAATATCATAAGGCCAACCATGCAATAGTATAACCGGCTTACCGTTGGCCGGACCAAGATCTGCATAACCTACGTTTAGCACACCTGCATTTATTTGCTTAATTGAGCCCAGGCCGGTTTGTGCTTGCAACAGATTTGAGCTGCTCAGCAATACAACTATGATCATTATTATGGCGGCTACTATTGTAATGCGGCGGCGCGATGTTGTCATGTCTTTCATGATGCTTAATTTTATTTTATGCTTTTAAAATGATGTGCCTTATACAGTTTTTGTGTAAGTAGCCGGATAAAGTTTTCTGAACATGACGTAGGTTATTGATATTGCAGTGAAAGCAATGATGGCATCTATTGTTGCAGGAAAACCCAACACCGCCAGCTTGGAAAAAAAAGCGAAGGTGATATCGAAAAAGATACCTGCAAATACCCACTCCTTTAACCTCAGTAAACGGTTAGGCGTAAGCAATACCGCTACACCTGCAAGTTTAGCTACACCCAGTATGTAAATAAAATGTGCTGGGTAGCCTAGTTTTACTGTAACGTCCCAAACCAATGGGTTTTTAGTAAGTTCGAAAAAGCCGCTTGCGCCAAACCATAATGAAATAAAGATGGCACCGGCCCAGTAAATTGTAGTTGTTGTTTTAGTTTTCATAACGTTGTTTGTTTTAATTGTTGACACAAAGTTGTGCTAAAACAAACGCCGGAATGAGTAGATAATACCTGAAGTGGACACATGAAGCCTTCATCTGGACATCTACCAGGTTGACTTCTTTTTTAAAAAGAAAAGCCACTCCGTATGGAAAAGCTTTTGAGCGGTTTACAGTTTTTGTTAATCTCTTTTTAATCTGATACGATGCTCTTTACCCCACTTTATCATATGTAATATAATATCACCAAAAGAATGACAATGATCCGTAGGCGAATATTCTACACTTACCGGGCTTGTTGGTGTTACCGTACGTTTTAAAAGTTTATTAGCTTCCATATCTTTCAACTCTTTTGAAAGCATGCGGGTGGTAATGCCAGGTATGCTGCGCTCAATCTCGCGAAAGCGGCGGTTACCGTTACATATGGAGTTGATGATGGGTAGTTTCCATTTACCGCCTATTACATAAATAGTGTCTTGCAGGGCCTGTATTTCTTCCTTTTCATTTCGAGGATTGGATAGTACCTCTTTTAATAGTTGCTCATCCATATTGGTATACTCTGTTATACTGGTAACATAATTATACCAAGTATACCATATGTTTGCAGAAATAAAAATTTAAGCATGAAAAATTTAGAAGGGAAAATAGCATTGGTAACCGGCGGTAACAGTGGTATTGGCTATGCAACAGCGAAAGAGTTAAAATCACAAGGTGCAACTGTTATTATTACAGGCAGAAGAAAAGAAGCTATAGCAACCGCGGCTACTGAACTTGATATTGAGGGTTTGGTAGCAGACCAAGGCAGCATAACAGCCATTGAACATTTAGCACAATCTGTTAAACAGCAATATGGTAAAATAGATATTCTGTTTATCAACGCGGGCATTGTTGGTGGCGCGAACATTGAAACAGCTACTGAAGAAATATTTGACCAAGTAATGAATGTTAACTTTAAGGGCGCTTATTTCACTTTGAGTAAGTTTATTCCATTGTTGAATGATGGAGCATCGGTAGTATTCTTATCGTCAAATACAGCAAGCATGCATGGTGCCAATGCTTCTATTTATTCGTCGAGCAAAGCAGCATTAAATTCTGTTATGAAGGCAGCAGCTATTGAACTTGCACCACGTAAAATACGTGTAAACGCGGTCAGCCCCGGCCCAACCCAAACAGAAATTTTAAATAAACTCGGTTTAGATGAGGCGGCCCGAAAAAATTTAGACGACTGGATGCTGGAGCGGGTGCCCTTGAAGGAATTTGGAGTTGCAGACGATGTTGCCAAAATGGTTGCCTATTTCTGTGGTGAGGCAGCCAAATTTATTACAGGCGCTGAAATAGTAATGGATGGCGGAATGAGTTTATAAGCACCTCATTAGTCAGGCTCAACCCTTTATGATTTAATAAGCTGTATGGCCGACAATGAATTTGAAGTAGCTAATTTCGATACAAAATTACAATCTGTTTTACCTTAGCCTTCAGGATTCGGAGGCTGTTTTTATATAGAGAAAAGGGCTGTGTTTATTAAGTATTCAGTATTTGAAATAATTACAAGCCTAGGTAATTATTATGCTTAACCTCACGATTTAAGAGCAAGGGCCTTACAACTTTCCTTAAAAGGAGAAAAGCCTTTCTTTCGGAAAGGCTTTATCTCTGCTTAAACGTTCTTTGTGATCCCGCTGGGATTATTTTTTGAAGGCTTAATGCCTCTAATTATCAATAAGTTACGACGATGTAATTGTAATGGGTCACCGAAAAGGTCACCGATATACTTTGTACTAAAATGTACTATTTTGTTGTCGTTTAAAGAACGAAAATTAACGTTCACAAATATATATAATTTATATGCCTAACTATTATACCTGTTAGCGAATAAAATTAATGTCCTTTTATGGTCAATGCTAAACTATTAAAAGCGATTTAGTTTTGTTTGATATCACCGATTCTATATTTATAAAACTTCCATTTTGGTCAAAAATTTTTCAACCGCGTCTCTTATGTCAATTCTGCATCTTTGAGACAAAACAATCAGCCACCAAATATTTTCACCAAGCTTATGTTCCAATTCTGCTTCAGAACCGGCTTTGGGCCAACGTCGTTGTTGCGACATAATGCTTCTACCTACTAAACCCGCATCGGTTAAATAAGCCAGAGCGTCTTCTTCCACACTCCATTTACTTCCATGGTTCAACAATTCCAATTCGTGGTATTTTTTTCTAATTTCCATAGAGCGACGAATGATTTCGTCAAAATTATCTATACTCATAATTCTATTATTTCTATTAATGAATTAAGTCTGCTCTTACAAAGGCTATTTTGCCCTCCTTGAATTCAAAATCAAATGTACCTCCAATTTTACGTTCAGGAAAATCACCTGTAAATTGAACTTCCAAATGTGCCTTTTGTTTATCTATTATTTTCAGCTTTAACTGCTCTGTATGTGTATTATAGCCTATAAAGTAACTATCAAAATACTGTTGAATTCCCTTATGACCTTCGAATTTTCGGCCTACCGATGGATCATCTAAAATAACTTCTGGCTGATAAAAGCTAAGATATTTTTCAATATCGAATGCATTGCAGGCAGCAATCCAATTTTTGATAAATGTTTTTATATTCATATTATTATTATTTAGCCCACATTGGATTTGTTTGTAAGATAGCCATATATACTGGGCATAATGAGGAATGAGCTCCAGGGAGATAGCCAATGCTCATTAGGAGTTCATTTACGATTTCACCACCCGTAAAACGGAATGTTTTTTTGAACAGTTTTACCCATTCCTCTTTGGTTTTTGGGTGATGTTGCTCCAGCCATGTTTCAAAACTGCCATATTCCTTTTGCAATAGTAAAAAGGTTTTTGCGTTTTCAATTGCGGCATTAACCTTAAGTTTGTTACGGATAATTCCAGCGTCATTCATTAATCGTTCACGGTCTTTTTCTGTATAAGCCGCAACTTTCTTAATATCAAAATCATCATACGCTTTACGGAAGTTTTCTTCTTTTTTAAGTATAGTTTCCCAACTCAGCCCCGCTTGATTAATTTCCAAAATCAAGCGACCGAAAAGTTCATTGTCATTATGAATGGGAAATCCGTAATGATTGTCGTGATAATTCTGGTGAAGGCTTCGGCTGGGTTCCTTCATAATAGGGATATAGTTGCAGTAACTCATTGTTATTAATTTATGTTAATACAAAGATGAACTAAACTGTGAAGTTAAAGTTCGTCAAAACGGAAGGTTTCGTTGCCATTTTGACGAACATTTTATCTATGCTTTCAAACAGCTTATGTCCCTTGGTTTTCGATTGTCTGAGGGTCGATAGTATTTGGTGCTGCGTGGTGTGAAAGATCTCCTGCCAATGTGATAATAAGTTCTCTAACCGAAAACTCCCAGTGGCCATCCACAAGCTTAAAAGTATCATGATTACTCCCCGCGGCAATTGGCTGTAAAGAAAGTCCTCTTTCGGCATCAGCTTGTAAAATCGTAAGATAGGATACCGCAGTAGCCTCATTGGTATCGTCCTGAATATCCAAAACCGTGTTGGTGGTAATGTGTGCGGTTCGAAGGGTTCCATCTGCATAGACCTGCAAATTTTTACTCAATTGGCTAACAACACCTAATTTGCCTTCCATCACATTACCTGAAGATATAATTTTCCCGTTGGCAAATAAATCTCCAACCTTATCAAATCTGGCCTGATCTACGTAATGCGTGTACCGGGCCATTAAATTATGGATCTGCTGTTCGTTGCTCATTTTTAAATCTGATTTTTTTATTAAGGATTATTCTCTATTAAATAGGTATCGGGGATATCGTTAATGATATCCTCACCATAAGCCGAACCTGGTGACTGATAGCCCACTTTAAAGTCGCCGTTTAAGATGCGATGTGCCACTGCAACTACCGAAAGCGGTGTAAGGTCATATCCCGAAGGAGCATCTACATAAGCTTTTACTACTTTCCCATCTTTGCTGGTAAGCTCAGCTGAAATCCCATTTCGCCCCGCTGCCCGTTCTTCCTTGGTCGGTCCATCGGGCAGGTTTTCGGAAGTTAAATCCTGAAGTTGTATGGCGGGCAGTTTCAAGGAAAAAAATTCTTCGATATTTGGAACTCCCGTGGATTTATAGCTCAGGATAATTCCTCCCAGGGGCGTTGGAATACATTCCACTTCCTCTTGACCAAATGAAAACATTTTCGACTGTGGGTCGGGATTATAAATAATTTCACCATTTCTACGGATCAATATGCCCAGGTCAGCGATGTTCTTACTACTTAAAACTGACCCTCTGGAAAAACCGCCGTAATGCCGAAAACCCACTTTCAGATATTGAGGTTCTGCCACCAATTTTGAAAGATGTACCACCAGGGCATCATAGCTTACAAAAAGTCCCGCACCTGATATCAACTGTATTCCTACTTCATGAGCTTCCTTGTCCAGCGATTGCGCCAATCGGTAGGTATCCAGTTCCGCACTGATATCCAGATAGTGAACGCCAGCGTTCAGGCAGGCTTTCATCGCCTGTTCGGCAGTGAACTTAAATGGCCCAGCCGCATTAATTAAAACTGTTTTACCCTCTAACGCTTTTGTCCAGGCGTACTCAGTGTCGACATCAAAAATGTGATAATCAACCGCTAATTCTTCTGCCAATCTTCTGGTTTTATCGGGTTCCCGTCCTGCAATCTCAAAATCAATATTCAACTGCTTTGCTCTGGCTGCAATGATTTTTCCCGTATATCCAGATGCACCATAAATCAGGAGCTTGTTTTTCTTGTTGTCCATATTCTTGTAATATTTAAGAATTATAATGATGGATTTGACCCGCCGTCGATAATGTAATTTACCCCTGTGATATAGGATGCTTTTGGAGATACTAAGAAGCCAACCAGTTCTGCTATTTCCTCCGGCAGAGCCATCCTTCTCAATGGTATTCCGCCAAGGCTATCCATCAAGTTTTGTGTTACCTGTTCTATGCTCAAACCAGATGTTTCGGCTAGTGATTGCAGGTAGGTATCCATTGTATCGGTCTTTACCATTCCCGGAGAGACCGTAGCCACCCTGATCCCTTTTGGGCTAAACTCTTTCGACAAACTTTTGCTGTAATTATTCAGGGCCGCTTTGGCTACGGCATAACCGCCCAATGATTGATATACGGGAAGTGTACCTGTGACTGAAGATATATGGATGATGACACCGCTTTTCTTTTCCACCATCTGCGGCAATATTGCCCTGTCAATGCGGACGGCAGATTGTAGGTTTAATTGCAGGTCACTCTCCCAATGTTCATCGGTAAGGGCTGCAAACCCACCCGAAGGACTGGTAGAACCACCCATATTATTGACCAAAATATCGATTGAACCAAACTTTTCATTGATTTCACTTACCACCTTATGGGTTTCACTGGCAATGGTCAGATCTGTGGCGATGAAATGATGGGTTGTTTGGGTTTCGGTGGGGCGGCTTCTTGCCGTTACGACCACAATCGCCCCAGCTTCCGACAATCTTACAGCGATTGCCCTGCCTATGCCTTTTGTTCCGCCAGTTACCAAGGCTACTTTGCCTATAAGTTCTTTTTCCATTTTATCTTTTTAAATTGACTGATCTCTCGAAACCAATGTTCCAGATCTTATTATTTGTGTATCACTTAACTCATTGGAAATTAAACAGCTGGAAACGTGCCCCCATCAACAAGCATATTAGCTCCCGTGATGTAACTGGCATTATCCGACACCAAAAAAGCCACCAAATTTGCAATTTCTTCAGGCTCGGCCAAACGGTTTAACGGCACACCACCCAGGCTATCCATAAGTTGTTGTGAAGCGTCTGATACGGTTTTGTTGATGGTCTTGGCATAACTTTCCAGAAAAGTTTCCATAGCTGTTGTTTTAACCATACCTGGGGATACTGTATTTACCCGAACACCGTTTTTGGCAACTTCATTGGCAAGTGTTTTACTGTACGCGTTCAGAGCCGATTTCATTACACCATAAGAAAAATTGGACTGGTACAAGGGTATCTTGCCGTTTAGTGAGGAAATGTGGATTACTACTCCAGAGTTCTTTTCGATCATCTTTGGAACCATTGCCCTATCCAGCCTGATTGAAGCCAAAAGATTGAGTTCGATATCTCTGTTCCAATCGTCGTCGCCGAGCATCTGGAAACCTCCTGCCGGAGAGGAAGTACCGCCCACATTATTGATTAGGATATCTAATGTTCCATATTTTTCGATGATTTTTCCTGTAAGCTCAGTTATATTGCTGCTATCGGTCAGATCGGCCGCTATAAAATGATGTCCGCTTTCTTCTTCGGATGGCTTTCGCGCCGTTACCACCACTGTTGCCCCATTGGATGCCAACTTATCTGCTATGGCTTTTCCAATCCCTTTTGTTCCACCCGTAACCAGGGCTATCTTTCCCGATAATTCATTATTTGATTTTTCCATTATTGATAGTAATTATTGAAACATTTGTTTCAGATTTGTTTAAAAAAATTTAGTGTTGTTTTATTACCGGGTCACGCAGAATGGTCTGCAGATGCTCCTGACTTTGTCCCAATTCAAAATGGGTCAAGTGGATCTCGTGGTGCATTCCGAATTTCTTAAATCCATGCTCCGTAGCAAATTTTTGAAGTATAGGCAGCGTTTGCAATTCACCGGCAAAAGGTCCCTTGTGCAAAAGCTGTACACAAGTTCCTGCCGTGTACGTAAAGTGTTCAAAGAATTTTGCGAAAGGGAGATCGCTTGTTTGCCCAATCTCTTGGATGGCTTTAACTTTAACAAAGTCTGGAATGCGGATAACGATGCGGTACTTCAACAGATCTAAATCTGCCGTAGTATAGAAATTACCGATATCTACATATCCCACTTCTTCCTCATCAAACCAGTAGAATATTTCTACCACGTTGCTGGAAAATGCCGAATCTGTTACAGCATAATGCTGCTCTACCACAGCAACAAATTCCTTGATAGCAGCTTTCTTTTTATAGAAAAGAGTAGTTCCGGGACTACCTTCCCCAAGTATGGAAACATAGTTTGCTTCTCTTATTTCCACTACTTCTGGCTTTTCATTTGCCGAGAAATACTCTTTGTACTCTTTTAATATATTCATAATTTTAAAACGTTTGTTTCAGATATTGGCAAAAAAATTATTGGTTGATTTGTTTGATCAGGAACGCTGCCATATTCTTGATGCGATTTTTGTCCTTATGAATGATAAAAAATTCGTGCCAGCCACTAAAGTGATTGATGATATAGTCCGTCAGCATAGCTGCATCCTGGCTTACCGTTATTTCTCCTTTCTGGATCGCTTTTTCTACCAAACCGTTCAAAAGGTTATAAGTAAAACCATTATCGGCCTTAATGATTTTTTGCACCTTTTCATCGGTTGCAGCTACCTCAAAAGTAGTTTTAATGGCCAGGCAACTGTTGGGTTCGTTTGTAATGACATAAACCGAAGATTGAATAAATTTTTCGATCGCCTTTATTGGAGATTTGATGGGCTCCAACTGTTTTAAGGCTTCCTTCATTCTGGTTTCGGTATAATGCTTTATACAACGGATAAAAAGCTCGTGCTTGTCGCCGATGGTGTTGTAAAGACTACTGCTATTGATACCCATCGCCTCGGTTAGATCGCGCATGGTGGTGCCATTATAGCCTTTCTTCCAAAAGACATCCATTGCTTTGGAAACCGCTAACTGTTCGTCAAATTCAACATTTCTCGCCATGATTCAGGTGCAAAGATAAAAATTATCTGAAACATTCATTTCAGAATTTGTCTGGTTTAAATCATTTTCTCCAAAAACTATTGCTGACACATTTGAATATGTCTCTGTCAAGCTAAGCAATCAATCTTATAAACTAATTTTGCAAGCTTTTCTGATAGTCTGAAGGGGAGAACGAAGTTTTACTTTTAAAGAGTTTATTGAAGGATTGCGGATGTTCAAATCCCAAATGATAGGCAATTTCAGCGATGGTCAGTTCATCCTTAGCTAGATATTCCTTTGCCTTTTCTATAATTTTTTCGTGGATTAACTGCTGGGTATTCAACCCGATAAGATTCCGTAATAGATCGCTCAGGTAACGTGGCGTAACATTAAGACTTTCCGCCACTGAACTTACGGTTGGCAAGCCCTTAATCAGCAATTTATCCTCTATAAAATAGCTTTTTAAAAGTCCTTCCAATTTGGAAAGAATATCGTTGTTTATTGCCTTTCGCGTCAGGAACTGCCGATCATTAAAGCGGTTGGAATAATTGAGCAACAGTTCAATTTGTGAAATGATTACATCCTGACTGAATTTATCAATGCGTTCGCTCAGCTCCTCCTTAATAAATCTGTAAATACTCAAAATGGTTGCTTTTTCCTTTTCGGAAAGATAAAGAGCCTCGGCTGCCGAGTAGCCGAAAAAGCCATATTGTTTGATATGTGTATTTAAGGAATAATGTCGAATGAAATCGGGATGGATGTGAAGTGTCATTCCACTATAATCGGCTTCTTCGTCCTGCATTTTCAATAGCTGTCCGGGGGCTATGAACGACATTCCACCTGATTCAAAATCATAATACCCCTGACCATATTTTAACGTTCCAGAAAAGCTTGTCTTGAATGATATCTTGTAAAAGTCTAGTATAATACCCTGTTCAAAACCCTTTGGGTCAAACCGAGCATCACCATAATTCATAATGCTAATAAGCGGATGTGACGGAGCCGGCTGTCCCATCGCTTTATGCAGTTGAGACAGGGAATTAAATATGACCGGATGTTTTTTCATGGTACAAATTAAGAAAATTTATAAAAAGAGGCTGTATCATGAACACGATCAGCCTCTTTTTTGAACAATATAATCGGGTACCTAATGGAGAAGATTTTAGTACAGGCGATTCTCAGCGGATCATTTCGATTAATGATACAGCCTCTTAGTGAATTAAAACAGGAACAGGGAGCGGATTTTTTCGAATTGTCCTTCAGGGCTTAGCTCAATGCGTTCTCGATATAAAGCGACAGCATCATGCCCGGCAATGTACCTCAACTGGCCTTTGTTGTCTGTGGCTGCATCATAAATGATTTTTGCCACGTCTGACGCTTTTGTATAGTTGGCAACCTGCTCTTCGCTATAGCCTTCACTAACTTTGGCAACCAGTTGAGCGTAAGCTTCATGCATTCCTCCCTGCAGAGATCTTCCAGAGAAGTCAGTCTGCATTCCACCTGGAGCAACTACTTTCACTTTAATACCGAATTGAACCAGTTCATAGGCCAACCCCTCTGAAAAACCGTCTATAGCAAACTTTACGGCATTATAAATAGAACAGGTAGGATATCCTAACAAACCAAATGTACTGGTGATGTTAATGAACGTACCGCTTTTTCTTTCTCTAAAATAAGGGACAAATGCTCTTGTCACATTGATGACACCGAACAGATTCGTCTGTACTTGCGTATGGATCTGCTCATCCGTTAAGGCTTCCAAAGGTCCTATCAGACCGTAGCCTGCATTGTTTAGGACTACATCGATAACATGGAATTTCAAAACCTCTGATATCGTATGTTTGATCTTTTCCGTATCCGTAACATCCAATTTGATTAAGGTTACATTTGGAAGGTTCCTCAATTCGTTTTCCTGATCAGGATTGCGCATCGTTGCGACTACCCTCCAGCCATTTGCTTGAAATAATTTGGCTGTTGCCTTGCCTAGCCCGGACGAGGCGCCGGTAATGAAAATTGTCTTTTGCATAATTCTGTGTTTTGAACTATACAAAATTGATGATAACGTTAACTCCTAAATTAGTCTAAAACGAAATATTGTAAGTCAAAAAGACGTTTACACACATGTAATAGGGTAATGAGATTATCAAGTACTCATCTCATTTTAAATCACAAATGGTGGAATAATGATTATGGGTTACGGATACCGTCCTTTGCCAACCTTAAACATTGATAGAATATCTTATTACATAAATCTACAAATACATAAATTCTAAATTTATGTATTTCTGCATTATACCTTTATGTTCCATGTTATACAATTTAAAATTCCGCCCTTTCTTGCTATTTCAGAAGAGTTAATTGTTAATACACGTTTGTTGGGATACAACCGTTCCATTAATTGCACCGCTTCGTTATCTTCTTTAATTCCGAACGTGGGAATTATTAGGAAACCATCCATTTCGAGATAATTGATGTAAATTCCACAAGCATCATCATTTGATGAATTGTTGTATGGGTTATACGGCATTTCAATTGTTTCTAATCCTGCATTATTTAATGCAATCTTTACAGCTAAGTGGAACACCCGATCTTCATTAGCATACCCATTAATAAGAGCGGTGTTGTCATTGACAAATCTTACCAATCCGTCAGCATGACCTGTAAAATCACTTTTGTGCGTTGGTAAGATTATAATTCTATCAACTTTAAAAATTTCCTCTAATTTTTTAATCAACTTTCTTTCGTCATATTGCGGATTTTCTTTAAAAACCTTGTCGCATAAGATAACACTGTCAATACCCTTAACTACGTTGCCACCATCTAAAACAACATCTACGTTTGTTGCAGTTATGCCTATATCTTTTAAAATTAGTTGGACGTCGGATATTGTTTTTAGTCCAGCATTAGTTTGTAAATAATCCGGCTTGTAAATGAAATTAACAAACGAGTTTACTTCTGTCTGTACGGGCATATAATCTACTGCTCAAATATCCTTAGTATTGGGTAGGTATTTATATTGTATACGATTCTTGATTAAAACCTGTTCAAAATCTCTGGCAAAAACTGGATTTTTTTTAATTAAGCAATCGGCCAAATACAATAGGTTAGTTTCGTTATCCCGAATCATAATTATTTTAGTGAATATCCTAAAATGCCTTTAGCTTGATCTGCATCCAGTTCCCCACTTGCAAGCTTATTCCGAACTATCGCTTCAATTCCTTTTACGGATTGCTTAAAATTTGGAAATGATTGTAGAACGATAATATACCTAAGATCAAGGTTTAGATAAAAATCCGATAAGTCCGTTTTCTTTGCTGTTAAACCTACCCGGTTTGTTTTTAGTATAGATTTCCCGGGGGAAAATTGATTGTCCTGGTTATGGCCTTCTACATCTATCAGGCGTATTTCGTTTGACCCACTACCTTTCAACGAATTAAGATTCGAGAATAATTCGGTAGCAACATTTTGTGGCCCATCATATTGCTTTTTCATAAAGCCGGTTGATTTATCGGCACCGTCATATAGCTTCACTACACTTCTTAGTAAAATCCCACCATGATTTTTCCCGTCGCCGAATGTAATGTCAACGCCCGATCCATGCAGATAAAGTTTATTTGATTGAAGTTGTAGATCATGCTTGTAGGTGTGCGGATCTGGTAGGGTTTGTGAAAAGGTATAAAATTCAAAATCAATTATACGGTAAAACGCGTCATTTATCTTCAATTGAATATCCCTTGACAGCTTATCGGCTATTTTATCAAAGCTTGCTAATGTTGTTTCCTGCGAATGGTAGTCTACTGTTAAAAAACCCATTTTGTAATTAGGTTAAGAGATTACTTAATCAGCACAAGTTAGGGGTTAATGCGAACTTTTAAGTTCGATTTTTTTGCAAAAAAAAACACCTAACTCATGTACGAGTGGTGAAAAACTTAATTTCTTCCTCTTCAATTTTGTCGAATTAAAATATTGATTATGGAAAAAGTCATTTCACATTTTGATAAACATGGAAAGGTTTTTCGCGACCAGTTGATTACGGTTGGCGACCTCATAGAATTTAAAGACCTGTTGCTATCGGAACTTAAATCAATCTTAAAAGACCAGGTTAAGGGAAAAAGTAAAAAATGGCTGAAAGCCATTGAGGTTAGAAAAGTCTTAAACATTTCTCACGGGAAGCTACAGCGACTACGGGATAACGGTAAAATACCTTTTACCATGTTGGGAAATACGACCTATTACGATGCGGACAAAATTGAGGAGTTAATGCAAAGTCCAATGGAGGTTAAGTATTAAGCTATGTTAAAGCGCAAGGCTAAACGAAGGGTAGTGCACCACAAGGATGTTATCAAAATTTATGATGACAATTTGACTGGTTGTCTCAATCAGGGAATGGGTCACAACGTCCCACCGCTGATCAACCATGTGGCAATTTATTTCCTTCAACAAAACCTTGCTTTACCTGACGCGAAAAGTTTTTTTCAGCACCATGACACACTGCAATGGAGGACAATCACAGGCAGGCCTCAAAAAAACTGGAAAGTTTTAGCAAAAGACTGGATATACAATACAATTCAAAACGCAAAATTGCTGGAACGGCAGGAAGCTAAACGTATCGCCTTTCCTGATACATAAATACAGATTTACAGCATTATGCAATTACAGCATTATGTATTTATAACAATTTAGAATTACAGAAATGGGAAAGATCATCACAATAGCCCACCAAAAAGGTGGCGTCGGAAAAAGCACCCTTGCAATGAATTTGGCAGTTTGCTTTCAGGATCAATTAAACGTTGCTTTAGTTGATACGGATTTACAAGGCAGCCTTTACCATATTAAAGACGAATTACCAGGTCTTGCTGTAGTAGGCAATGACCAACTACAAGAAATTAAAACTTTAGACTATGACTTGATCATAGTTGATACCCCTCCATACCTATCGAATAAGCTGCTTGAACTATTCAGCCTTTCGGATTTTATTCTAATTCCTACAAAGGCTGGTTTTTTTGATGTTATGGCGATACGTTCGACAATTGCCCTGGTGAAAGACGCACAGGAAAGCCAACCAGAAATTCAGGCTGGAATAGTTATGAATATGATTAAGCCACGTTCAGGTATTACTAAAGAGGTCAGTGGCCTATTGGAAGGCATGGAAATACCTGTTTTACAAACTATGATTCATGATAGGGTGAGCATAGCACGATCATCAATTACCGCTGGTGTACTTCAGGGCACGGATGTTAAAGCAAAGGATGAGATAACATCTTTAGCGGAGGAGATTGTTAACCGCATCAGTGCATAATTACATAAATACATATTTATGTAATTGCTAAAATCTCTTGTGCAATGGAGAACTTAAAGAAAGGTTTACAATGACAGATTATAAAGACAAGCTGGGTGGTTTAGCAGATAAGCTAAAGAAGGAAACTCCAAAAACACCGATACAGGAGGTTCATCCTGTCAGGCAAAACGTTATTGCTAAAGAAGACGAAGCGCAACTAAATGTGTGGATTCCAAAGGGGCTTCTAAAGCGCATGAAATCTTATGGAGTGGAATATGAGCATTCTCTTAAAGACATTAGTATAGATGCTTTAAAATTCTTCTTAGATGCCAAATGTAAGAAGTCATAACGGTAATAGTCATTAAAGAATGGAGGAAGGTTGAAGAGGTCCTAAAGGACGAGATTGCCTCTTAATAGCAATCAGCAAGATAAACGTTTGTCCGACAAACGAATCTTGCCCCTACCTTCCGAAGTCAGTCGGGGGCCATGGAAAAATCCTCCGAGGTCGGATTTTTTTAAGATTTAAGGAATGGAAAATGAAGAAGAAAACAGGGAACGCAAAGTAACCACACGGTTCAAGCCCAACGAATTTAAAGTAATTGATACCCGCTTTAAGAAAACAAGATTTTTAAAAATGAGCGAGTACATTAGGTCTGTTTTGCTTGAAAAACCAATCACCGTTAACTACCGGGATAAATCAATGGATGATCTACTGGAAGAGCTTGCTCTGCTGCGCAGAGAACTGAATGCTATTGGTAATAATCTCAACCAGGCAGTACGGCAAATCAACAGTGCCCATGGAAATGCAGATAGTAGGTTATGGCTTAATCTACTTTCGATTATTGGAAGTAAGGTTGATCCGGCAATTGCTCAAATCAAAGAGCGGATGCAAAATTTTTCAGAATTATGGTCGCAAAAATTAAAACCGGACGAAGCATCATAGGTGCAATAAACTACAATGAACATAAGGTGGGCTTGGGCAAAGCAGAACTGATTTCAGCACAAGGTTATCTTAAAGACCCGCTCGATCTAACATTCAACAACAAGTTGGAAAGGCTGACAGATCTTGCGAAACGTAACCAGCTTACACTTGTCAATACCTTGCATGTTTCACTAAATTTTGCAGTAGGTGAAAATTTGGATAAAAATATTCTTCAGCAGATTGCAGATGACTACATGGAAGGCTTAGGTTTTGGAAAACAACCGTATTTAGTGTATCAGCATCATGATGCGGGACATCCCCATTTACATATCGTAACAACTAACATTAAGCCCGACGGTAAACGAATTAGCTTTCATTTATTGGCAAATAAGGCATCCGAAAGTTCCAGAAAACAAGTTGAGTTGACCTACAACCTTGTTAAAGCAGAGGGTCAGGGAAAGCAAAAAAATATCATTGGCAAACCCCTTGAACAAGTAAATTATGGCAAGTCAGAAGTTAAAAGATCAATTACGAATGTGGTAAATGAAGTGGTAAGAGCCTACAAATTTACCAGCATTCCTGAACTGAATGCTGTACTCAATCAGTACAATATTACCGCAGATCGTGGGTCTAAAGATTCAAGAATGTATGAAAAAAACGGGTTGGTTTATTGGGTTTTGGATGAAAGAGGTAGTAAACTTGGGGTGCCAATTAAGGCGAGCAGCATCTACGGTAAGCCCACTTTAAAAACACTTGAAGACCGTTTCCGACTAAATGAGATGCTACGTAAACCTTTAAAAGAGCAGTTAAAAACTAAACTGGATAAAGCATTATTGAAGCCTGTGTCTAAATCCGCGTTTCAAAATCAATTGAAAACGGAAGGCATTCAAGTCATATTTCGGCAAAACGAAGAAGGTCGTTTATATGGAATAACGTTCGTTGACCATAGATCAAAGGCTGTATTTAACGGAAGTGATCTTGGCAAATCATATAGTGCAACTTCACTCGCAGGTTGGTTCAAACACGAAAATGATACTCTGGAAAAACCGAATAAAGATTTCCAATCTCAAAAATTTACTGACAATTTTTCAGGTTCTGCTTCTTCTGATACTAACGGAGATTCTTTATTGGATATGCTATTTAAGGAGGAACAACAGGACATGGCCGCCATCGGCAGGCTTAAACAAAACACACGGAAGAAGAAACGAAAAGGTCATTCACTTTAATTTTTAGATTATGCAAACCGGAGAAAATGAACAGGCACTAAGAAAGATAATTGACTTTACGAGGTTGTTGAGTTTAGCAATATTGATAGTGCATTTTTACTTATCATGTTATCCCGCTTTTCAGGAATGGGGTTTAACAAAACCGTTGGTTAATCATGTGTTATTACCGCTATCCAGGATGGTGATATTTAAAACAGTGTTGTATGCGAAAGCATCGGCTTTGCTTTTATTACTGGCTTCTTTAATTGGGAGCAAAGGTAAGAAGGACGAAACGATCAGGATTAAAACAATCGTTACTTATTGTTTATCAGGATTGATAATTTACTTTATCAGCAACCTTCTATTGCGTTTAAATTATTCGTTTAATACCATAACAATATTGTATATCAGTTTGACTTCTTTAGGGTACTTTTTAATAATGTCCGGGGGAAGCCTGCTTTTCAGAATGATTAAATTAAACCTCGGCAAAGATATTTTTAATAAAGACAATGAATCCTTCCCGCAGGAAGAGCGATTACTCGAAAATGAATACTCCGTTAATCTTCCTGCTATTTATAACCTGAAAGGTAAACCACGTAAAAGCTGGATAAATATTATTAATCCATTTCGCGGTACATTAATCGGCGGAAGTCCCGGTTCCGGTAAATCTTATTTTGTGATCCGCCATATCATACAGCAGCACATCCAAAAAGGGTTTACGATGTTGGTTTACGATTTTAAATATGATGATCTAACCAAAATAGTTTACAACGCATTACTGAAATATGGCCATTTGTACAAGGTAAAGCCGGTGCAATACATCATCAATTTGGAACAAATCATGCACCGGGCTAATCCATTGGAACCACATACCATGATCGATATTACGGATGCGATAGATTCCAGTCGTACCATCATGCTCGGCCTTAATAGGGAGTGGATTAAAAAGCAAGGGGACTTTTTCGTTGAATCACCAATCAACTTTATAACCGCTATCATGTGGTTCTTAAAGAAGTATGAGAACGGGCGATATTGTACCCTTCCCCATGTGATTGAACTGGCTCAGATAGACTATAAAGATCTATTTGAAGTATTGTTACAGGAACCAGAAATTGAAGTGCTCATCAATCCGTTTGTGTCCGCCTGGAAGAATGAAGCTTATGAGCAACTGGAAGGACAGGTTGCAAGTGCTAAGATCAGCCTGGCCCGAATATCATCCCCTCAGTTATATTATGTGTTAAGCGGCAATGATTTTTCTCTGGACATAAATAATCCCGAAGAACCGAAGATCGTTTGTTTAGCCAATAATCCGCAAAAATCACAGGTCTATGGCGCGGTATTATCATTATACGTCAACCGCATTAATAAACTGGTCAACCGGAAGAATCAGCAAAAATGTAGTATGATATTCGATGAGTTCCCTACCATTTATTTCAATGGTATTGATAATCTTATAGCTACTGCACGATCAAACAAAGTAGCAGTTACATTAGCCGTTCAGGATTACAGCCAGTTAAAAAAAGACTATGGCCGTGAACAAGCGGAAGTAATTTTAAACATTGTGGGTAACGTGATCTTTGGGCAGGTAACCGGCGACACTGCAAAGCAGTTGTCGGAACGATTTGGGAAGATCAACCAGCAAAAGGAAAGTGTGTCTATCAACAGCCAGGACACTTCTATCAGCAAATCTGTACAATTGGATTTTGCTATACCAGCATCTAAAATATCCGGCCTTTCTTCAGGTGAGTTTGTGGGAATGGTTGCCGATGATCCCGATAATAAAATTGCTCTTAAAACTTTTCACAATGCTATTCAAAACGACCATGAGGCCATCAGGCAGGAAGAAGTGATATTTCAACCGATTCCGTTAGTCAGGGACGTTGATCAGGCAGAAGTATTGATGAATTATCATCAAATTAAAGAGGATATTAAAACTCTGGTGGAAACGGTGATAAGCCAGCTTTGTTGAATTAAGTAATTATTTTGCTTATCATTTATAAGCATCATATTAATACAACGTATCCGTTGTACTATTTTCATTTGCTTTACATTTCTTTTATACTTCCGATGAATAAGGAAGTATTATTAAAAGACTTGGGTGAAAAGATCCGCTTGATCCGTAAGGATAAGGGTATTACACAAGTGCAACTTGCCCACGCCATCGGAAAAGACCAGCAGTCAATACAACGCTTAGAAGCAGGAAATATAAACCCCTCTTATATCTACCTTCAGGAAATTGCAGATGGCTTAAACATGCCGCTGTTAGATTTGCTAAGTAAAACATTGCCTGCAAAAACCTGATTTGAATTTAACTTTCATGGACAAACCTTTCTGATTACGACTTCGTAATCATGCTTTGCTGTACATGAAAAATTTTAAACCCTAAAAAATTGGCCTATTGAATTAAAATTAACGTATTTATAAACCTTATCTATCTACCACCTTATGAGAACATTTGCAGAGCGTTTCTACAGTGCTTTGGAAAATCAGTTAAACGAAGTTTCAATCAATGAAGAATCTTTGACTGAACAATACCGCGCATCCATATTGCTTTGCAAAAAAGCAATGGCCAAACTAAAAAACTATATATCAAGCTACTCCTTTGAGAGTAAAGAAGAAGAAATTTACTTCTTTAAAAATGTTAAACCTCAATTTTATAGCAAATACATCTATTTTATCAGCGTTTATAATTTTTTGATACAGCAGCCACTTGGCGGCGATGAAATTTTGAAAGATTACATTAATTTTCAATTAGCTGACGTAAAACGCTATTTCGACCACAATCAGGCTTTTTATCAGTATTATCGTTCCGGTTCATCACAAATGGATGAAGCTTACTTTACCCGCGGTGGATTCGACGTATTAGCAGAACTGGAAGATTTTGAAGAAGATGAGGTTTATTCTACCAGTCATGACTATAAACTATCAAAGATTATGGCTAATGAGCGATTCCAGGACTTTTTAAATTTAGAATTATCGAAGATACTCCATCATAACGATCCTGTTGTTGAAGAGGCGATAGACCTGCCATTTGCATGGACAGCAAATAAAACTGATCTTGTTGAACTCATTTACGCATTAGTGGCCCTTGGTGTATTCAATAATGGGAACAGCGAAATAAGATCAGTTGTTAGTTTTTTTCAAACCGTTTTTCAAGTTGACCTCGGTTCATATTATCATAAATATCAGGATATTATGAAGCGAAAAAAAGAACGTACCGCATTTTTAGATAAACTCAAGCTGGCATTATTAAGAAGGATAGAAGAAAAACTGGACGAGGAAGCTTCTGCACAACAGAAACTGAAATTCGGTTGATTTTTAAACGACTATCTGTCAGTTATTTATATGTTAATTAAAAATAAAAAACACCTAACTCATGTATAGGTGGTGAAAAAAAAATTTTCAGTAGCCCAATCTTTGCTTTACGGATCGCCACATGGTGTGGCGGTTTTTAAATTAAAGCAATATGTTGTCTTCAATCTCCTGGCAGCACTATCTGGCAGCCATCGTAATTCTAACCGCTTCTTATTACGGTTATGTAATACTTCGCTATTACCAAAAAGAAATCTCAAACCTGTTTAACCGCAAACAGAGCAGCCCAAATCTATTTGTCGGCGCTAAGATAGCACCCGCAAATGTAATGGGCGCGGCTAAATCGGATAACGGCGTTTCTGTATCACAATCTGATGAGTTGTATTTTTCAGATTCCACACCTGATGACGTAGAGGCGGTATCAACAATTCACCAAAATGTCCAATCACTCACTGACGAAAACTATTCCCCTACCGAAGAATTAGAAATTGAAGCAGGCAATCTCATTGCAGCTTTTCAGGAAATCGACAATAAGGCTGAATTTATTACTCTGCTTCGCATTCTAATAGACTCTTTCAAAAGGTTTAAGGATGACTTTGATTTGCCGGCCACATTAAATAGGATCGTCGAAATCTCCAAAGAAAAACTGATGTTCCCGCTGTCCTTATCCGACTTGCAAGGAACCTGGGCTTAACACTATTTATTCACACTAATTTATTCATTATGAATGTTCAAAAATTAAAGAGCCGTATGAATGCGGTACGTTTTATCAGGTATGTATTGGCTACAATAAGTCTGATCATAATTAGCATCCCGCTATTTGCACAAGATGGCAATTCTGGAATAACAGCGGCAACAACACAAGTTAAAAGCTATTTCACTACGGGTACAAGCTTAATGTATGCAATTGGGGCTATAATGGGACTTGTTGGCGCGATCAAAGTATTTAAAAAATGGAACGATGGCGAACATGACACTGGCAAAGTTGCTTCAAGTTGGTTTGGTAGCTGTATTTTCCTCGTAGTAGTTGCTACGGTCCTAAAATCATTTTTCGGGGTTTAGCGGAATCTTAGTTATGGCATTATATCAAATTAATAAGGGTATTAATAAGCCCATCGAGTTTAAAGGGCTGAAAGCTCAATACATCGGCTATCTGGCTGGCGGCCTTGTGATCTTATTAGTTGGCTTCGCGATAATTTATTTACTGGGTGTTCCTGTGCATTACTGTATTATGATTATTGCGGTATTGGGAAGTGCATTATTTTATCAGGTTTTTAAATTAAGCCATAAATACGGTGAACATGGCCTGATGAAAAAGGGTGCTAAACGTTACCTGCCGAACCATCTAAAATTTACGACCCGCAAGGTCTTTATAAAATTAAAAAAATAGACATGGCAAGACATAGCAAAGCAGAACAGGTTTTTCCTGTATATAAGGTAGAACATCAATGTATGATCTCCGCGCAAGGTGATTTGACAATAGGCTTCAAAGTTAACCTGCCTGAAATATTTACTTTATCCAACGATGAATACCTGGCTTTTCACGAGGTTTTGATCAAAGCTTTAAAGTTGTTGCCTAAAAATAGCGTGTTTCATAAACAGGATTGGTTTATTAATGAGCAGTACGAAGCAGTTTTTGCGAAGAATAATGGTGCGAAGGTGAAAACGTTCCTGTCACATTCCAGTGAACGTTATTTTCATGAACGGGCTTACCTTCATCATCACTGCCACATTTATTTAACTAAGAAGCCGGATAAATTTAAACAGTATTCAAGTGCGACCAGCGTATTGATGCGTAAACGCATTGTACCCGTGCAAACTACCTGCGATGAATTATTCCGTGACTTTTTGGACAGCGCAGGGCAATTCGTTAGAGTATTGGAGGACAGCGGCTTAATTTCCTTAAAAAGATTAACCGACGACGAATTAACAGGCACTCATCAAAATCCGGGTATTTTGGAACAATACTGTTTCCTTTTGAATAAAGATGAGGCTCCCGTTTTAAAAGATATTCATATCGAGGACGAGATTAGAATTGGCGACAGTCATTGCCAGCTTTATACCCTTAGCGATGTGGAAGACCTGCCAGCGCTTTGCGGGCCACGGATAACTTACGATAAGTACAGTACAGATAAAACAAAATTCAGTACCGGCTTTGCCACACCAATAGGAACATTGCTGAAATGCAACCACCTGTATAACCAATATATTTTTATCGGGGACAGTCAGCAGACCATTAAAAAACTGGAAGCGAAGAAATTGAGGCTTCAATCGCTATCAGCCTATTCCCGCGAAAACGCTATTGGCCGTGATGCGACACATGATTTTTTAAATGAAGCGATCAGTCAGCAACGGTTGCCGGTGAAAGCGCACTTTAATATTTTGGCATGGACTGATAATGCGGCTGGTTTGAAAGATCTGAAAAATAAGGTCAGTTCATCATTAGCGCAGATGGATGCGCAGCCAAAACAGGAAACCGATGGAGCTGCGCAAATATGGTGGTCAGGATTGCCCGGTAACGAAGCCAGCTTCCCAATGAATGATACTTTTGATACGTTCGTTGAGCAAGCAACCTGCTTTTTAAATCTGGAAACAAATTATCAGTCAAGCATTACTCCGTGTGGTATTCGCCTGGGCGACCGTTTATCAGGAAAGCCGGTAAACGTTGATATCAGCGACGACCCGATGACAAAGGGTATCACAACTAACAGGAACAAATTTATTTTAGGTCCGTCGGGCAGCGGTAAATCGTTCTTCACAAATCACATGCTGCGCAGCTACTTTGAACAAGGTTCCCATGTAGTTATCGTTGATGTAGGCCATAGCTACCAGGGCTTGTGCGAATTTGTAGGTGGTTATTACTTTACTTATACAGAGGATAAACCCATCAGCTTCAATCCTTTTTATGTTCCTGAAGGTGATAACCTCGACACGGAAAAAAGAGAGAGTATCAAAGCCATGATACTTGCCTTATGGAAAAAGGAGGATGAAGGTGTGCAACGGTCTGAATATGTCGCCATTTCAGACGCTTTGTATCACTATTATGAGAAGTTGAAAGTTCAACCCGAAATATTTCCCTGCTTCGATAGCTTTTATGAATTTCTCTCCAATGAATTTTATGAAACAATGAAGCAATCAAAAGTGAAAGATATTCGTTTTGATATAGATAACATGCTGTTTGTATTAAAACCATACTACAAAGGCGGTGAATATTCCTATCTGCTGAATGCAAAAGAAAATCTTGACTTGTTGCAAAAGCGCTTTATTGTCTTTGAATTAGATAATATTAAAGATCATCCAATTTTATTTCCGGTAGTTACTTTAATAATTATGGAAACCTTCGTTTCCAAGATGCGCAAACTAAGTAAGGATACCCGTAAAATGATTTTGATTGAAGAAGCCTGGAAGGCAATTGCGCGCGAAGGAATGGCAGAATATATTAAGTACCTGTTTAAAACCGTCCGTAAATATTTTGGTGAAGCTCTGGTGGTTACTCAGGATATTGAAGATATAATAAGTTCGCCAGTCGTTAAGCAGGCTATTATCAATAACAGTGATTGCAAAATACTGCTTGACCAGCGCAAATATCAAAATGACTTTCCGAAAATTCAGCAATTATTAGGGATAACCGATAAAGAAACTGCCCTGATAATGAGCATGAACCGGAATAACGATGAAAATCTAAAATACAAGGAAGTCTTTATCAGCCTTAACGGCCAACTATCTAAGGTTTACCGAACTGAAGTTAGCCGCGAGGAATATTGGACGTATACCACGGAATCAGCGGAAAAGGCTAAGGTAAATGCCTATGCTAAAAAATACGGCAGTATGCAATTAGGCATAGCCGCAATTGTCAGAGAAGAATTAGAAAAAGCAGCATAACTTAATTCAAATATTATGAGAGTATTAATCATTTTAATCGCTTTAATTATAACCTCTTTATTTAGTTGTAGCCCTACGTCTAAATCGACGGACATATCAGGTACATACGTTACCCAGTTTAAAAATGATTACAGTATCACATCTGATACATTAGTTGTTGTATCTGAAACAAATTCGCAAACCTTTAATATAGAAAGACGAACTGGCTTTAATAAAATAAGGGATGGTAAAACGCTTCCGAAAGATTTTAAAGTAGCAAAGTGGATAGCTTCATACAATCTTGAAAAGCAATTGTTGCAGGAAACCGAATTGGGAAAACAAATCTCCGTATCACCTGAAAAGCGAAGTTTAAAACTTGGTGATACGGAATATCAAAAAGTAAAATAACAGTCCTCATTTCTGGATATTATTTAACTGGTCTATGACCATAAAGGGAGAACTCATGAAAAATTTTAAGCAAATAATATTATTACTTACAGTAGTAATAGCCCTTTTATTGCCTTCTAAACCAGCTAAGGCACAGTTTGTTATCGGCGAGGTAATCAAGCTTACTGTTACAAAAATCATAAAAGCAATAGATTTAAAAGTTCAGCGTATGCAGAACAAAACGATATGGCTTCAAAACGCGCAAAAGGTTATTGAAAACCAGTTGTCCAAAACAAAACTCACCGAGATCTCTGGATGGACAGAGCAACAACGATCACTATATAGTGATTACTATGCCGAATTAGGTAAGATCAAATCTGTTATTGCTAAATATCAACGCATAAAAGATATTACCCTTAAACAGGCTGCTTTGGTAAAAGAGTATAAACGAGCATGGAGTTTGTTTCGGCAGGATAGTCATTTTAATCCGCAGGAACTGAATTATATGCAGGAAGTTTATACAGGAATTTTAGACGCCAGTGTAAAAAATCTGGACGAGATCATGATGGTGGTAAGCCCTGCAAAAACACAAATGACGGATGAACAACGTCTGGAACTGATCAATACAGCCAGCAATCATCTTGATGAAAATTACAATGATCTCCACCAATTTAATAATCAAGGTATTCAATTGAGTTTGCAAAGGAGCAAAGATTTCAATGATAGCCAGTCAATTAAAAAGCTTTATGGAATCAATTAAGAAATTAAAATCGCGGGCAGATGAAATTGGCCGCAAAAGTAAAAGACTGCTTGCGTACACCTTAATGACGGTCGCCACATCTGCTATGGCAACAAATGCGGATGCCCAGACTTTTGCAGAATGGTTTAAACAAAAAAGTACACAAAAGAAATATTTGTTACAGCAAATAGCAGCGTTACAGGTCTACGCATCCTATTATAAATTGGGTAACAATATTGCAAGAAATGGTTTGGGTTCAATTACCGGATGGTTAAATTCTGAATATGGTCTGCATAATACCTATTACAACAATTTGCTAACCGTGAATCCTATCGTTAAAAACAATAAACAAGTTACTGATATCATTAATTGGCAATCAGATATTTTAAAACGCATGGGCGGGCTGGATAAGACAAGGAACCTGACCAATAATGAACAAAAGTATATAGCCCAGGTGAAAGCGGCGCTGTTCAGCGAGTGCGATCAACAAATCACCGAATTGCAAAATGTGGTTACAAATAACAAGCTAAAAATGAGTGATAAGGACAGGTTAAAATATATTGGGACTATTCATGCTGCTATGGAAAGTAACTATCGTTTCGCTTCATCGTTTTCAAACCAGGTAAAAATTTATTCGGTTCAGCGATCTAAAGAGGCCAATACCATACTCACAGAAAAGAAAATATACGGTATTCAATAAATCAGCATTATGAAAAAGTATCACACAAATATCGTAGTCATCCTGGTCATATTTATATTAAACATAAACGCTCAAAGGAGTTATGCCCAAGGACAGGAATTGCAACAATTGCTTTTAAATATTGAAAAACTAACACAATTAAAAGGCATTTTAAGTGATATGAAAACTGGTTATCAGATCTATCAGCAAGGTTATAGTAGCATTTCCCAGTTGTCAAAAGGTAATTTCAATTTACATAGCGTCTACTTGAATGGCCTTCTTTCGATCACACCAGTTGTAAGAAATTATGGCAGAGTACCCGAAATAATCTCACAACAAGCCAGTCTGATAAGCGAATACAAAAGCGCGTATAGTCGGTTCAAACAAAGCGGAGCATTCAGTGCAGGCGAACTTAACTACATGGGTAGTGTGTATTCACAACTGGTTAGTCAAAGCCTTCAAAATCTGGACGAATTGACAAATGTGCTGACCGCAGGGAAACTGCGGATGTCTGATGAGGAACGGATCAAAGCTATTAACCGAATTTATTTAAGCAGTACAGATAAGCTTCAGTTTCTCCGGTACTTCAACCGACAAGGCTTATTGCTTAATATCCAGCGCAGCAAAGATATTGGAAACTCACGAACCTTAAAACAGCTTTACGGCATAAACAAGTAATCTAATTTTTATGAAAAAGAAGTTTTTTTTGACCGCAATTTTTGCGGTAACGGGGATAGCTTTTCCTTTTTTTTCCAAAGCACAAGGACTGGCTACTGATATTCAAGGCTTGCAGGGCACCCTGAATGGTGTATACAATGATATGCTGCCCATGTGTAGCCAGTTAATTGGAGTTGGCCGGGCAATAGCTGGATTTGGTGCATTGTGGTATATCGGTAGCAGGGTTTGGCGGCAGATCGCGAGTGCTGAACCCATAGACTTTTATCCGTTAATGCGGCCTTTCGCATTGGGAATAGCTATTTTATTATTCCCTACGGTAATTGCAATTATTAACGGAATTATGTCTCCAACTGTTAGCGCAACCGGTGGGATGGTTCAAAACTCGGATGCCGCTATTGCGGCACTATTGAAAGCCAAAGAAGCGGCTGTACAAAAGACTGATAGCTGGCAAATGTATGTGGGTGCTGACGGGGATGGCGACCGTGATAAGTGGTATAAATATACTCATCCCGAAGATAAAGATGGAAGTGGCGAAGGGGTGCTTGCCAGCGTTGGCAATGATATGAAATATGCTATGTCAAAGGCATCTTACAATTTTCGAAATTCAGTTAAACAATGGATGAGTGAGGTGTTACAGGTGCTCTTTGAAGCAGCTGCACTATGTATCAATACCATAAGAACCTTCTATCTGATCATTCTCGCTATCCTCGGGCCTATTGTTTTCGGGTTAGCAGTTTTTGACGGCTTTCAGCATACCTTAACCGTGTGGTTGGCTAAATATATCAATGTATTTCTGTGGTTGCCGGTAGCCAATATTTTCGGTGCAATCATTGGCAAGGTGCAGGAGAATATGTTGAAACTGGATATAAATCAAGTTCAAAGTGCCGGAGATACTTTTTTTAGTTCAACAGATACAGCCTATCTCATCTTTCTGATTATTGGAATAATTGGCTACTTCACTGTGCCCAGCGTAGCTAACTACATTGTCAATGCGGGGGGAGGAAATAGCCTGCTTCAAAAAGTTAACAGCATTGTGAGCAGTACCAGTCAGTCCGTTGTCGGTGCCGCTTCGGGCAGCAGCATGTCGGGCGACACTTTTGGCAATCAGCGATCTAATGCCAGTCAAAGCATGTCCGAAAGCGCGGTTTCCAAGCCCTACTTCCAGGATAAGGGTAGTAATCCTAATCATGCAAGAGCATCAAAGATTGAACCTCAACAAGCCTAATTATTCATCTCTAATTTCAATATTATGTTTACTCATCTAAAAAATATCGACACAGCTTTTAAGCATATCAAGCTATTCAGTTACTTCCTGATAGCAGCCTGCACGGTAATCTCTTGCTTCGCCTTGTATAAAAGCTACCAAGCTGCAAACATTGCCTCAAATCATGTTTATATACTGGCTAATGGAAAAGCATTGGAAGCATTTGCTGCAGACCGGAAAGATAATATCCCTATTGAGGCGAAAGATCATATCAAAATGTTTCATCACTACTTCTTTACCCTTGACCCTGACGAAAAGGTAATTGATGTAAATATCGGCAAAGCTTTGTATCTGGCTGATGAAAGCGCCAAAAACCAATACAATGATTTAAAGGAAAAGAGTTACTTCAACAACCTTATTTCCGGAAATATCAGCCAGCAGGTTACCGTGGATAGTATTCAATTGGATATTAATCAATACCCATATTATTTTAAATGCTTTGCTACCCAAAAGTTGATCCGTTCTACTTCGACCGCGAATCGCAGCCTGATCACTCAGGGATATTTACGAAATGTAGCCAGGTCGGACAATAACCCACATGGTTTTTTAATCCTGCACTGGGAAACCTTAGCGAACAGGGACACAACCATTCTACACTAAAACTATGATTTTATCAAACAATAAAACGTCAGCACAATTAAGCGACAAGGTCGCTGCGTCGCTGGCTAAGCAAATTATAAATCTTCAAATACTTTTTTCGACCTGGCTCAACCGGTGGTTTAACGCGTATTCAGTTCGTCAAAAGAAACAGATTGCTATTGCAATCGGGTTTGTAACCTCTATCGTATTAATGTGCGGTTCTTTTTGCAGTTTTTACACCATTCCCAAATTATCACAAAACTATACGTCTGCCCATATTGGGCAGGCATCAGAATTTCCCGATCCCCAATTTATTAAACGTCAATTAACAGATTCATTAACTAAAAAAAAGTAAATCATGAATGCAGTATTAAACAGCGGCCAATTGCCGCAGCACACTCCTGAATTTTTAAAGGAGCGCAGATTTTTAGTAATAATGCCTTTGCTTATTCTGCCTTTTTTAACGATGGCATTCTGGGCATTAGGTGGTGGTAGGCAAAGTGCCTCAACTTTTGATATTTCAAATTCACAAGGGTTAAATACCAATCTTCCACAAGCACAGTTTAAAGATGAGAAAGCCCAGGATAAGATGGGTGTTTATCAAACTGTTAAGACAGATTCGGCCAGTTCAGCCAGCAGCGGCGTTAGTGATAGTTTTATACAATCTATGGGCCTTGATGCAACCAAAGCGGGAAATGCCGATGTAAACACACAGCAATCAACAGCTAATCTGACCGGGGGCCCAACATCAGCGGAAGTAAACGAAGCTAAGATCCAGGCCAAGCTTGCCGCCATCAACCAACAAATAAATCAGCCGGAACCGGCAAATTATGGCGGCGGAGCTTCTGCACCTCAATCTAATGCAGATGTTAAAAGGCTTGAAATGATGATGCGATCCATGAATGGAAACGGTAGCGGGACCGATCCTGAAATGAGACAGCTTACACAAATGCTGCAACAGATCAATGACCTGCAAAATCCCGGTAATGCCAATGCAAGGTCACGTAATCAATCAATAAAAAATCACGGTCGTGTGTATGCTGTTACATCAGCCGGTGAAGATGATGAAAATGATACACCTGATAAAATGCAGGTCAGCTATGCTTCTTACGGTAGTGGCAGATCAAAAAAACGTAACACAGCGGAGGCTCCCGGAAATACAATTCAGGCAGTAGTTCACGAAGATCAAACACTTGTAAGCGGCGCTGTAATTAAGCTGCGGCTTTTAGACGGCATATATGTAAACGGTAAACAAATTCCCAAAGGCAGTTTTGTTTATGGTACTTGTGCTTTAAATAATGAACGTCTGGATATAAAAATTGCAAGTATACGCTATCTGAATAATATTCTCCCTGTAGCACTTACTGTATATGATCTGGACGGTATGCAAGGTTTATATGTACCAGGCTCGATCGGCAGAGATGCCGCGAAAAACGGTGTTGGCGATGCGGTTCAGTCCATGCAACTCATGTCTATAGACCAATCAGTAGGCGCTCAGGCAGCAAGTGCCGGTGTAGAGGCAGCCAAAGGGCTTTTCAACCGTAAGGTTAAACAAATCAAAGTTAAGGTAAAGGCAGGTTATGAAGTTCTATTAAAGGACAGTAACGACCGTGACAATTAATATCAAAATCATGAAAAAATTAATCAGCATTTTATTCTTTGCAGCAGTAGGGACAGTCTCTTTTGCGCAGGACACGGCGTATATAAGCCGTGATAAATTTACAGCCCTCATTTTTCCATCCACCGTAAATATTGTTGGAAAAGTTCCTGAAGGTGTTAACGCTTCCAATAAGGGAAGTGGAGTAATAACGTTGCAAGCTGATAAAGCGATGCTAAAACCTTCCCAAATTACAGCCCAGGATCAGGCAACCAATCAGATATACCGTATCCCCGTAAGATATTCTTATGGAAGGGCTGGCCGACGGATTGAAATCGGGCAAACCGTTTCAAGCATATCCGTTATAAGATCGCCGCAAATAAATTATGTATCAATTAGTAATGAACTTGCTGCCGGGAAACGCCAAGATGTAGCAGACCGAAAAAAAACGGGAGGTGTGAAAACCTGGGTTAGCAAACTTTCTATTGCTGAAAACCGAATTTTGTTCAGGGTGGACATAAGTAATCACTCAGGTCTTCCCTATGAAATAGACTTTATACGATTTTATATCAGGGATTTAAAAACTGTTTCGCGTATGGCTACGCATGAGCAGGAAATCGTACCTGTATTTTCCACATTTGGAAACCGCGTCGCAGTACTTAAAAACAAGGAGTTAGTTAAAGTATTTGCATTTCGTAGATTCTCTTTAACAGAAGATCAGGCATTAAATATCGAGATGTATGAACGAAATGGCAACCGTCACCTTTACCTGCAAATCAAACAAAAGGATCTTGACAATGCCAATTCTATTGAAATGCCAAGGGTTGCTTCTGAAACAGTCGCTTTAAATCACTAAGTACGAAATATATAGTGGTTTTTAACATACCAGCATTATAACGCAAAAGCCAAACAAATTGAATCTAAAAATTTAAGTATGGAAGATGATGAAAATTTTAACCAATTGATAGGCGAATTAGATTCGTTAGGTATCAATACCAAGGACATAGGCGGTAAGCTTTGGCAAGCAATACAGCAGGAAGTATCTCTTAAAGCAATAGCTTATCATGATCAGCAGGCAAGAATTGTTTTGGATATTGGATTAGACAATTCTTTTCGAACGAGCCTGTTTGAATATTCAGTTTACTATCCAATAGCTGCTGAAAGTTCTCATGTGCAAGCATTTGATACGGATGTGCCTCTTTCCGATGCAAAAAACTTACTTGAATTACGGATTAAAAAAAATATAGAAGAACCATTAGATGCCTATACCCCGATGTCACGAAGAGAAGTAGAACAAGAATTTAAAACTTTAAATCAAAATGTTATGAACACACAAAATGCAGAATTTTTAAAAAAGAGCCTTTTAAACTTAGGGTTTGGAGACAAGTTAAACGCTGAACTTGATAAAGAAATGGCAGGTAAAACACCCGAATTTAAGTTAGGGCTTCAACACGAGTTTAATCAAAAAACGGTTGACTACACTCTACATTTCAAGGCCGGGGATAATAAGGATATGTATTTCTTTAATAAATACGATGCGACCGTCAACCACAAAGATGACCCTGCAAAAAACATTGACCAAACGTTTTTTATAAATAAAGGTAGCGGCATTACTGCCAAAGAAGCCTTTAACCTGATGGAGGGCCGCGCCGTTCACAAGCAGCTTTACAATTTGGAAGGCCAAAAATATCAGTCTTGGTTAACGCTTGATGATAAAAACCTAACTGAAAACGGTAATAAAAAGATCAAGCATTACCATGAAAATTATGGATTTGATATTGATAAGGTAATTGCCGGAAAAGGTATCAAGGAACTGGAAGACCCTAAAGCTAAAGAAGAATTAATGTATTCTTTAAAGAAAGGTAACGCCCAGCAAGTAACCGTAGGTAGTGAAGACGGTGATAAGAAATACTTCATCGCAGCCAATCCGCAATATAAAACTGTTGATCTTTACGATCATCTGATGAAGAAGATCAAAAGAGAAGAGTTATTACATACCGATCAAAAGCCGGTTAGAAATTTAAAACAGCGCGAGCAGCAAAAGGAGGATGCTCCCGCAAAAAAGCAGTCGCGTAAGGCTAAAGTTCATGTTTAGCGACTTAAGTTTATAACAAAAGGCGTTGCCAAATAGCAACGCCTTTTTATCGATTTTTTTTTTAGGGTAATGACATTCAAAATGATTTGCGAAATATAGGTTCTTACAAATATATATGAGATAACTTAAGATAGTGAGGTTGAATCATCATTCACAATTTACGAGGTTACAGTCTTTTGTCGCTCAATAATTCAATAAAAGAAAAGCCGTTCTTTAAGTTTTAGTGAGTGTAATTGGTGTTCTACTTTTCGAAATCTCTATATGCTATTCTCATCTCTTCTTCATATGCTTCATCAATCATATCGACATAATCAGTGTAATCCGAAAAGACTATTGACGTAAAATTTATCAAGACCATAGCTTTATCAAACAATTCCTTTATGTCTAAAATGTTAATCCTATCACTGTAGTCAAAAACAGAGTTATTTTTCAAGTCAACTGGATATCTAAAGCAAAACGAATCTTTATCAATATTATCAAATTGAACTATCAAATTTTCAATTCCAATATAATATTTTCTAAACTCGTCGAGGTTTATTTCGTCTACTTCAATATTATGATTAAATTTTAATTTTTTAACGGTAGTTTCTACATGGTCCTTAAACGATTTGTAAAGATCTCGAACGTTATGTGTATCCGAATTAGTAAAGTCTTTTTTTTCAGAGAATTTAGAAAAATATCGAATGTTTGCTTTGAAACCTAACTCTAAACAATGCCTTACCATAAACAGCATTGGATAAGCAATGGAATCAACATGGATATTCGTCACTTCAACATTTTTAAGTAAAATATTGAACGCATTGTGATACGTTTTCAAGTAATTCCAAAAGCTTAAATCATTGCCTAAGAATGCTTCGAATCTTGAACGTTCTATATTTGTCATTTATTAAGCTTCAAAGTAAGTATTCATATAATCAATATTCAAACCTTTTTAGTCTTCCCAAAATTCCACCCCAATACTATTTATATACCCTAAGACTTTTTTGTTTCTTTTAATAGTTTTTTCAACCAATGCAATTCCATTTGTAAAATCACCCACTTCGTCATAAATACAAGGAGTTACAATTGTTCCTTTCTTATCTATAACTCCCCATTTCCCATTTTTCATAACACGCGCTAACCCTTCTGAGAAATCTCCCACCTCTTCGTAAGATAAGGGGATAACCAAGTGCCCGTTATTATCAACGAAGCCGGCCATCGAATCTTTCCGAACACTTATTAAATCATTGGAAACAACCCCTATTTGATCATATATGAGAGGAACTAAGACTTTACCTTTATTATTTATAATGCCCAGTTGCTTATTGTTTCCAACAAGAGCCTTTCCATTTTTGAAGCTTTCAATATAATCATATTGAAAAGGAATTATAATTGAACCTGCTTTATCAATATATCCCCAAAGTTCTTTTTGCATGACTGGAGCCAATCCTTCGGAATAGCTATAAGCAAACTGGTAATTTGGAGAAACTATGATAGTTCCATTTTTATGGATAAATCCACGATTGAAATCAACTACAATTGCAATTCCATTAAAAAAGTGACCTATTTCACGATAAATCAATGGAATAATTACAACACCAGTCTTATCAATAGTTCCATATTTTCCACCTTGTTGAACGGTGGCAAATCCATCAGAAAAATCACCCACCCAATCGTACACACATGGAATAACAAGTAATCCAGAGATGTCTATATATCCCCATTTTCCATTTTTTTTTATCCCTATTAATCGCTGATGCGGCTCTTTTAGATCGACATAACCATAATTTAATTCTACAATAACAGATCCCTGTTGGTTAATATATCCATATTTGCTATTTAAACAAACCTTTGCTATTCCATTTATAAAAGATCCGCTGTTATCATAGATAGCTTGAATAACCATCTTTCCCGTACTATCAATGAACCCCCAAAGCCCATCTAATTGCACTGTTGCTAAGCCTTCTGAAAAGTCTCTTGTATCTTCGTAAATGCAGGAAATAATTAAGTCGCCACTCTTATCTATAAAACCTTTTTTTTTATCTTTAATAACGATTGCTAAGCCTTCATAAAATTTATATACGATCCAATCGAAAATACTCGGAATGATTTCGTTTCCCTTTTTATTTATGTAGCCATATTTACCGTCTTTAACAACTCGCGCAATTCCATCGATAAATGCTTCAACATTATCGTAAATACATGGAACAATAATACTCTTGTCAGCTGTAGAAATCCCCCATTTTTCACCTTTGCGGTACGGTATTGATTGCGGTTCTATTTTTTCTAAGTCAATCATGAAATAAAGTCGTGTAGCAGGATTTTAATGAAACTCCAAAAATACCTTCTAAACAAAAATAGGGAAAATTCAGGCCGCTTGTAAATTCATTTTAATCATAAATTACTCGAAAGCAGGGGGTTTCGAAGTAGGAATCTACTGACTTACGCTATGATTCTGTTCTTTGAAACCTAATTGTGAATTGGAATGCTCGAAATCGAAATATCTTATTGTCCAGCTTCATTTCATATTCCGCGCGCTATATATTACTTCCCAATTTCAAAATCTGCTTCCATTCAAAACACATTAAACAGTTTGTAACGGCCAATGATTAAATAACAGTTCTTCGGTATCTACAAAGGCCATATCTATTCCGGGCAAGTTTGGATATTCAAGCGGAGTAGTTTCACCTGCAAAACGATAATCGCTATTTATTGTGCAGAACTCCATATATGCTGATGGTATTTGGGTAAGTGCAATTTCCGATAGCCTTGCTTCCTGTTTTTCCGTAAGCTTTCCATCAGTTGGTTTTGTCATCATCCACTCCCAGGCAAGATCATCGGGTGGAATTGATGGCATTCTTAATTTAGAATTATGAATCTGCCTCATTGCTCCGTTCGCTTTGGTTACTCCAAAGGCAACAGTATTTACCCACTTACCACTTTCTGGGTCAAACCATTCATTATAGAGTCCAGGAAACCAAAAATATTCTCTGCCTTTAATTGTAATGTAATACGGGAATTTATCCATTGCCTTTAGTTCCTGTCCTTTCTTGCCAATTTTTGGAATATGGCGTGATTCAACCATTCCGGTTGAAAGTACCAGGCAGCGACGGGTTACGGCAGCATCGGCCCACATTGAACGTTTACCGTCTTCTCTGACAAAAAGATTTTCCGCTTTAAAATTCAGCGTTGTGTATTGCCTGCGAAATATGTTAGCTTCTTCGCGGGTTTTAATATAACCTGGAACATATCCCCATTCAGCCTGTACAATTTCAAAATCCCGCCCATCTTCTGATGGTATGGCAATAGCGCAAGGAGCGTAATTAAACCCATTATGCACACCCACGTTTAAAAAATCGTAATTCCTGACCGGTTTTGCCAGGCCTTTCAATTCAATATACTCCGCTCTGGTAACCCGTTGTCCGTTGTAGTAACACATAATCTTAATTTTTTTTACTTCTAATATACGCGGCAATTAGCTTGCCAACTTCTTCTGCTTCTTCCTGGCGACCTTCAGGAATGGAGGTCCAAAATTTAACATCCGTATTGTCCTTTCCTATCGTTATTGTTAGCGGCTTTTTTTTATCGGCATACTGAATATGGAATATCCGTCTGCTTTTGATTTCCGCTTCCGTTACCTTGGTAACGGCACCTTTATACTTAATTTCAAATGGTGGCTCAACTTCCCTCATTCTATAAAATTATAAGATTTTCTCCAATAATAAAACTGCCTCTAACACTGGTTGTCAGGTTTTTAAACTTCAAAAACTATCAGGTTGTAAAATTAATCTAAAAAAGATTTAAAATACTAATATTTTTAGCATTAGTTTTGTAGAGATTCTTTTAACCGGTTTGGTGGGCGTGATCTATACGCCGGAAACTGACCGACTGAAACATAAATTTTATCACATAAAATGTAATAGTAGCACACTAACATGAACGCCGACCGCCAAATAATTCACATGGATCAGGATGCATTTTTTGTATCTGTCGAGGTCAGAAAAGACCCTCGCCTTGTCGGCAGGCCGGTAATAATCGGCAGTTTGTCCGACCGGGGAGTGGTAGCGTCGTGCAGTTATGAAGCTAGAAAATTCGGGGTGCATTCCGCAATGCCTGCAAGATTAGCACGAAGGCTTTGTCCGCATGGCGTGTGGATACGTGGCAATATGGATGAGTACACCAAAGCATCCCATGAAATTACCGAGATCATTCAGGAAAAGGTTCCCTTGCTCGAAAAAGCAAGTATTGATGAGCATTATATTGACATGACCGGAATGGATAAACATTACGGAACACTCAAATATGCAAAAGAGATCAGGGCGAAGGTAATAAAGGAAACTGGCTTGCCTATATCCTTTGGTTTGTCAGTCAATAAAACCGTTTCTAAAATGGCTACCAATGAGTGTAAACCTAACGGTGAACTAAGCGTGGCACAGCCGGGTGTACAACCATTTCTAAATCCCCTTTCTATCCGAAAAATTCCCGGCTTGGGCGAAAAGACCTTTATCAAATTAAGTGATATGGGAATTAAGCGCATCCATACGCTGGCGCAGGTCCATCCGGAATACATGACCAGTATTTTAGGAAAGAACGGGATTTGGCTATTACAGAAAGCCAAAGGGATTGATGATTCACCGGTTGTTCCGTATCACGAAGCAAAAACGATTGGTACACAATCGACATTCAATCAGGATAGTATCGACGTCGAAACCATTAACCACCTGCTTACATCTATGGTAATGGATCTCGCATTTGAACTGAGGCAAAGTAAAAAGCAAACCGCATGTATTACCGTGACGGTACGTTACTCAACGTTCGAAACCGTTACCAAGCAAGCGAGAATACCGTATACGGCGCTTGACGGCGTTTTAATTTCTAAAACAAAAGAATTGTTCAAACAACTCTATCAAAAGCGTTTGCTGATCCGGCTGGTAGGGGTTCGGCTCTCTAATCTGGTTAGCGGTTTTGAACAAATTGATCTATATACTGAATCGGAAGAACAATATAGCCTTTGCCAGGCCATGGATAAGATACGCCGACGCTTCGGACCTGGTTCGATTAAGTTAGCCTCCGGCATTGATTTAAACTTGTAGGCTATGTATCTGAACGTGCACTCACAATACAGCCTGCGCTATGGCACCATGTCAATTCCCAAATTAGTTGAGGAAGCGGCAGCCCGCGGTATTACGCAAATGGTGTTAACTGACATCAATAATTCCACGGGTATTATGGAGTTTATGCGTGAGTGTGACGAGCATGGAATTAAGCCAATTGCCGGTATGGAGTTCCGCAGGGACAAACAACTGTTATATATTGGCATTGCTCAAAACAAAGAGGGCATGCGCGAACTCAATGAGTTTTTGAGTGAACATAATCTGGAAAAGAAGCCACTGCCGATGATTGCGCCGGATTTTAAAAATGCTTTCGTTGTTTATCCGTATAGCTATACGGAAGCGTTGAAGCAAAATGAATATCTGGGCATTCGCTTTGACGAGCTAAATAAACTCTATGGTAAAGATTTGACTTCGCTGAAAGAAAAACTGGTTGCTTTGCAACCGGTGTTTGTTTTAGACAAAGTTGAGTACCGCCTACACGAATATTTGCGCAGCATTGATTTGAACTTGGTTTTAACCATGGTTCAGCCGGAGGATAAGTGCACAGCTACTGATATGTTTTTGCCACCCGGACAGATGGAAGCAAAATATTCACGCTACGCTTTCATACTGGATAATACCCGCAACCTGATGAACCGATCTGTCATGGATTATCCTAAAGGCCGGATAAACTTAAACCGACGGACATTCACCGGGAACAAGAAGAATGACAAAGAATTACTGGAAAAACTGGCGATGAGTGGTTTGGAGTATCGTTATGGCATGCGCCATAAAGAAGCACTTAGAAAAGTAAAACACGAATTGAAAGTAATTTATGAACTTGATTTTTGCGCATACTTTTTAATAACCTGGGACATCATCCGTTATTCTGCATCACAAGGGTATTATCATGTGGGTAGAGGGTCAGGAGCGAACAGTATTGTTGCTTATTGTCTGAAAATAACCGATGTGGACCCGATTGAACTTAACCTGTACTTTGAACGCTTTCTCAATGCGCAGCGCACTTCGCCGCCGGATTTTGATATTGACTATTCTTGGGACGAACGCGAAGATGTGCAAGACTACATTTTTAAACGCTATGGGAGCCGTCATACCGCTTTACTGGGCACCATGTCGACCTTTAAAGACCGGAGCATCATCCGGGAGATCGGCAAGGTCATGGGTTTACCTAAATCGGAGATAGACAGTTTTACGGATTCACGCAGAGCGGCTGAAAATCGTAACAACCCTACATTTAAAAAAATTACCGCGATCTATCAACGCATGTCTAATATGCCGAACCAACGATCCATTCATGCAGGTGGAGTATTAATTACGGAAGAGCCTATTACCTATTATACAGCGTTGGATATGCCGCCAAAAGGTATGCCCACCGTTCAATGGGATATGTACGAGGCGGAAAAGATCGGCTTTGATAAATATGATATTCTTAGTCAGCGTGGAATTGGACACATAAAAATGGCTGTAAAGCTCATAGAGCAAAATCAGCAGCGCAAGATCGACATACATCAGGTCAAGGTGTTTATGAAAGATCCTAAAGTCAATGCGCAGCTTAAAACCGGTGATACCATAGGATGTTTTTATATCGAATCTCCTGCTATGCGGCAACTGATCAGGAAATTAAACTGTGACAATTACCTCACTTTAGTCGCTGCAAGTTCCATCATTCGTCCCGGTGTGGCCAGTTCAGGAATGATGGGCACCTATATCAAGTATCATCACGCACCTGATACCGTAAACTACCTGCATCCGGTAATGAAAGAACAACTGGAAGAAACCTATGGCGTGATGGTTTACCAGGAAGATGTGATTAAAATATGTATTCATTTCGCCGGTATGGATGGAACAGATGCAGATATATTAAGACGCGGAATGAGCGGAAAATATCGTTCAAAAAAAGAGTTCGAGCGTCTCGTCGAACGTTTTTTTGAAGAAGCAAAAAAACTGGGTCGGCCTGATGACGTAGTAGCCGAAGTTTGGAGACAGGTTTCGTCCTTTGCAGGCTACAGCTTCAGCAAGGCACACTCGGCCAGTTTTGCGGTAGAAAGCTATCAGAGTTTGTTTTTAAAAACCTATTATCCCAGGGAATTTATGGTAGCAGTACTCAATAATTATGGTGGATTTTACGCCCGTTATTTGTACCTGCATGAATTGAAGAAAGCCGGAGCCGCCATACACCTGCCATGCGTAAATAATAGTGATAGCATAGTTAACATTAATGGAACAGACGTTTATTTAGGCTTTTTCGGAGTACATGGTTTGAATGAAACCTTCATTAACTTAATACCGGAAGAGCGCCGGGAGAACGGCGTTTATCAAAGTCTGGAAGATTTAATTAAGCGAACTGCCATTGGCTTAGAACAGGCGATTATATTAATTCGTGTGGGAGCGCTGCGTTTTACCGGAAAAAGTAAGAAAGCATTACTTTGGGAAGTTCATCTGTTAATGGGCGCAAAAGTGAAAGTGACCAACGAAGTGGAACTCTTTGCCGTGGAAGCTAAAAACTACAGCCTGCCGGTGCTAGTGAATACGGCATTAGAAGATACTTATCACGAACTCGAACTTTTAGGATTTCCGGTTACGATGACCAGTTTTGATTTGCTGCAAACGGATTATCGCGGTGAAATTTATGCTAATGACCTGATCAATCATTTAGGACAGGAAGTTAAAATGGTGGGATGGTACGTTTGCGAAAAAACTGTGCAAACCAAAACAGGAAAGTTAATGTGGTTTGGCTCATTTTTGGACGTGGAGGGCAATTTCTTCGACACCGTACATTTTCCTAATACCTCAAAAGAATATCCCTTTACCGGTGCTGGCTGCTACCTGATCTATGGAAAGGTAGTTGAAGAGTACGGGTTCGCCAGTATTGAGGTGCTAAAATTTGCCAAGCTAACTATATTAACTAACCCCGTAATAGACTGAATATGGAAAGATTTAAAATTAGCTGTGAAATTGCAAATAAGCCAGCGGAGCTTCAATTTGATTTAAAGAAAATACCAGGCGAAGTTGGGCCATGCTACATGGTATCAGTTGACGGTTTATTCCGGGGATACATCAAAAAAGAAAAATCCGGGATATTCGGCCAGTTAATGAATTCAACTTTTGACGAATCTGATCTGATAGAGATTAACGAGCGATTGAAAGTGTTGTTAAATTGATGACAAATCGTTATCGAAATAACGTAAAGGTTCAGGTTTAGCGAGATTATCTGTTAAAAGATTTCACTAGTAGCCCTATTAAAGCCCAACCGGTATCACGGAAGGGCTTTTAGGTAGGCACTTACAGGACGCGTGATCAATTCTTCACGAAACGAACTGGAAAACGATATTCGGGCTGATTGCTGTTGCTAAAAAATTGCACTAATAGGGCGCTGCCATTAGCACCCGCTTCCATGATACTAAAAGTATGGCCCGAAGCCGTCCAAAATTCTGCAACGTCACCATCTTGTGATTGCTGACCATTGTAAATCATATTTCCTGGAGAAGCGTTAAATCCCGAAGAATTGGTCCCTGCGGCGTTTTTCCAACCGGTTTTTGATATAACCTTTTTAGCAGCTTCGGTATTTTGTGTCCCCGCTGTAAACACAATACCGTTGGCCTGTCCCATGATTTTGTAATCATCCATTGTGGGGATGCGCCATCCGGCGGGCAAGCTAATAGCCTTTGCTTCGTTATACGTGTAGTACTTTCCGTATTCGGGTTTTGCGTTCGGGCCGTATGCCATTCCACCGTTTCCCGCATAACTCTCCGCCAACCAGGTTTGCGTACCGATCTTGACTGTTTTGTAATCCTTACCGTTGATACTAACGAGGCCCGGAGCTTCAGGAATAGGCTCCTCTTTTTTGTCTGACTTTTTGCAGGCCATAAAGCCCGCCATTACTGCTGCTATTACTACTAATTTTAAACGCATAATTGTGAGTGATAAATTAAAAAAATATTTGGGTGATATGATGTCGCTCTTCAACGATCCATTGAACGCGATATGAAAAGGTAATGCCCTTAATTAAAATTTACTTGGTTGAGATTACTAGTTAACCATGAAACCTGCTGGGAAGATGTGTGTTCTTCCGCGATGATCCGTCCATAAAGTTCTGGGCGTCTGGCTTTTCTATATCTATTTCCGCCTGCATGGACAAGCGCTTCTGGTACAAGCGTTGCAATCGCCAATTCATTATCCAAGGTTCTGCATTCCGCCGTGATCCCGCCGAAAGGGTCGATTATCATTGAACATCCATTCTTAAGCTGGTCGTCGTCCATTCCTATTGGGTTTGAGAACACAACATAGATACCATTGTCATAAGCCCGGGCGGGCAACCACTTCATCAACCAATTCCTGCCCTTGTCACCATCAAACTCTTGTCTTAGTAAAGAAGCATTACCAACTTTATCTTTCCATAATACGGGATCGACAAATCCGGCACCCGGCCTCGGAGAAGGGGTACACATGGTAACGTGCGGCATAAATAAAATTTGTGCCCCTAACAACGCTGTCGCGCGCACATTTTCTATAATATTATTATCATAACAGATCAAGATGCCACACTTCCAGCCCTTGATCTCAAAAACAGTGTAACTGTCGCCCGGCAATAGGTGCGGATTGATAAAAGGATGAAGTTTACGATGTTTTGCGATCAGTCCGGCGGGACCTACACACACATATGCTTTATATAATTTGCCATTATCGTTCTCAAACAGGCCGGCCAGTATAGTAATTTTATATTTTTTTGCCATGCCTATTAACGCAATTACACTCGGCCCCTCTGGGATCGATTCAGAAATGTCTAACATTTCCTCACGGTTCAATTTTCTAGCAAAAGTGTAGCCAGTAATAGAACATTCGTGAAAGCATACGACCTCTGCGCCTGATGCGGATGCGTCCGAAACTATTCGTTCTATCATAACTAAATTGTACGCTTTGTCTCCGCTGGCATTCTCAAATTGTACGGTCGCGATCTTAAGTTTTTCCATATTTATTTGTAGTTTCTGTTTATAGCTTTTCTTACTTTGTATCCAGCATAGAATGGAGTTGCAAATACTGCAAAAGCATTATCGTTTTGCCATCCCGAATTTCGCCGTTCTTAACCATCGCCATTGCTTTGGTGAATGGGATCTCCATCACTTCAATATTTTCCTGTTCATGCTCAACACCTCCGCCTTCGTTGACCTTCATCTCGCTGGTGTAAGGGGCTATAAAAAAGTAAATTAGTTCGGTGACCGAACCAGGAGACATATAAGCTTCATAAATTTTAGTCACCTCGCCGATCTTATAACCTGTCTCTTCTTCTGTCTCTCTGCGGATACAAACTTCCGGGTTGTCTTTATCTAATAAGCCTGCACAGGCTTCTATTAGCAAACCATCAGGATTGCCATTGATATAGGTGACTAACCTGAACTGCCTCGTCAGTATTACGGATCCTTGTTGTTTGTTGTAAAGCAAAATCACAGCCCCGTTTCCACGATCATATGCTTCTCGTGTTTGAATCTGAACTTTTTCTTTAACGTCTATTTCATAAGTGACCTTCTTCAAGGTGTACCAGTTATTAGATAAAACTTCTGTATTTATAATTTTAACATTCATGATGTTTAAGGAAAGCGTTAATGATGGTTATGGTCTTGGGGGTATTTCCATCACAAGGATGGGATAAGGCTTGCCAAATCCGTCGACGTTTTTTTTGTTTAGCACCTGGAATCCGGCTCGCTTATAAAAGTTGACCGCAGGGTAGTTTTGTTCGTTCACCTCGACGGTATTGACCCCATTTTTTATTGCGAATTGAAGCATTAATGTGCCAAGTCCCTGATGCAAATGCACAGGGTCGATAAAAAGCATTTCCAATGATCCTTTGTCGATCACCATAAAACCATACACAGCCTCGTAAATTTCTATACAATAAATAGTGACGGGGCCAGATAGGACATTTTTGACAACATCTTTGTAAAACAAGATGTCTTCCTCGGTAATAAAAAGATGCGTGCTCCTTACCGACGCCTCCCAAAGCTTGAGCAAAAAAGGAAGGTCTTCTTGTTTTGCACCTCGTATTGGCTTTGCGATGTCTTTAGTTTCGTTTTCTAGCTTATCCATTGACGATATCATTTAATGCTGTAAAAAGGCTTAGTGGGTGCTCCGCGATCCGGTTACATAAGTATAAGTACCATTCCTTACCATAAACAAAGTAGACCTTAACGGGATGTCCTTTTTCTTTTAATGATAAAAGCTGATCTGTCTGAATGCCGTACAAAGACTCGAACTCATATATATTCGCCGTCGGTTTGTAGATCTTTATCATTTGTTCTGCTTGTTGTTGGATATAAGCGTCATGCGTTGCGATCGCACATCTATGACCTGAACTTAAAAGACCGTCCAGGTATTCCAGGTAACGCTCGCAAAGCTTTTGGCCTCTAGGAATCGATAAGTTCGCCGGGGTGTCAAATGCTCCCTTTACCAAACGAATTCTGCCGTCACTTTTGGCTATATCCAGGATGTCATCTTTCGTGCGATGTAAATAGGCCTGTAGCGTTATCGATAGATTATTAAAATCTTCGGCAGCTCGCAAATAGGTATTTAAAACCGCATCAGTTTTATCGGTACTCTCAGCACTAATGGTGACCTCTATATTTTCGGTAATCGCTGCACTACATATCTGGTGCAGATTCTCCATACAAAGTGCTTTTGAGATGGAGAGTCCAATGTGCGATAGATCTAAAGATACAGCAGCGTTTAAACCATCGATTTTGATACGCTCGCATATGTTTAAAAATTCAGCAGTGGCGTCATGTGCTTCCTTTACGGTCCTTGTATTTTCACCCATGAATTCGATGCCGGATCGATATCCGATCTCATTGTGTTTTGTGACCTTTAAAGCAGTTTCATTAAGGTCTTCACCACCGATGAATCTGTCAGCAGCCTTTTTAAGTATTTCAAACAGGACCCTATTATTAAGAATGTAATTTTTCGCTTCCTCGTTTAATGCCGCCTTCCTTAACGATACCGCTGCACTAGTTAACAGTTCATTCATATTTGGGCGGATGGTATTTCGTTAAGAGAATAAAAGATCGATTTACCTTTCGCTTTACCTTGAGCCACCATTTCGTCAGCGCCGGTGGATTGCCCGCCGATACGCAAAATAGCGTCACAAAAAACGATCAGACTTGTAGCGACCGGGTGAAATATTTCGCTAAAGATCTCATCGCCGAGTTCTTTCGAACCTGCTGCTTCTATTAATGGTAACGCCAGCCATTCACCCAAGATCGGTACATGCCCGAGATGGTAAACATCTAATGCAATTTCGGTCATTGCCCGTACATTATTATTGATAAGTGCAGGATCGTCATTGGTACATGACCGGTAAGGCCCCGCAATAAGTATCATCATAGTCTATATTATCTTATTTAACTTCTTTTTGATTTTATCTATTTGGTTTGTACTTAAAAACCAGGTTATTCTTTTTCATATTGAATTCATTAGTGATATTTGTATCGTCGTTTCTCAACTTGATTGATCGAAGCGTCTTAAAATGATAAACAGATTGGTATTTCTCATCAAATAATTATGGGTAAGAAAAAAACGGTTCGTTTTGATGAAGTATTTAAGTCAGACGTGATCGAGATCCCTCACATCAAAATTGCCAGCAATCATTACAGTAATCTAAAGCGGACCACTCTTTTTGAAACAAAGGATACATCTCCTTTTGATCGTGCAGACCAGGTTGTCATTACCTATGTACTAGAAGGCTGCGTGGAGTCGAGTTACACCGGTTTGGATAAGGTATTTCAAAACAAAGACGGCAAGGCCTCTTTTATTTATGCCCCCCGTGATAACGAGCATTTATTAGCCGAAAACCAATACATCGACAGCCTAGCGATCGGAATAAGCAAGAAGTTTTTCCAGGAGCTACTCACTAGCGACAACGACCCGTGGATAGAGAGCCTTTTAAACCAGATGGAATGTAAGAAGCCATTTAGTCCGACAATGGATAGTTATCCTATAAGCGTTGGAATAAAAAATCTTTTAAGTGAGATCAGGTCGTCAGATCTCCAAGGTGGGCTTAAGGCTTTATATAGACAATCGAAGATCACCGAATTGTTATTGAGGCAGCTGCAAGATATTTACCGTTTCCAGCAACAATCGATCTCTTCCAGGATCCCTCCACGAGACCTTGAAAAACTATATTGGGTAAAGGAATATTTAGAGACTAACTCACTCGGAAATATCTCTTTGTCCAAACTCTCAAAAGACAGTGGACTCAACCTTTTTAAATTAAAAAAAGAATTCAAAGAACTGTTTGGTGTCACCGTATTTGAGCAAGTCCGGGCGCTCAGAATGCGGTATGCATTGAATGTTCTTACTGATACAGATACTACTGTTGGTGAAGTAGCCCAAATATTGGGCTACGAGCATACTCAGCACTTTTCCACTGCCTTCAAAAAACATTTCGGCAAATCTCCTAGCCATTATATGGCTAGGAAAGACTATGTTTAAACATATAGGCAAATCCAAGCTGCAGAATAAAGCGTCTTATTGATTTGATATATATGATTTAATTCTGCCGCAAAATTAAGGCTACCCCTGTTATCAGGACTTACCAAAAAAGGATTAATAGTTACGCAAAAGGCATTTTATTTTAAGTTCATTACCCGAAAAACCTAGCTAATTATTGTAAATGGCATGATATCTTGATCGTGTTAAATCATAAGGATTTTTAATTAACGATCTGGATAACGTTATTCGCAGAAAATTTATCATCATGATCGAAATTGTAAATTACGATCCAATGTGGCCAAGCTGCTTTTTTGAGGTAGCCAGTCGTTTGAAAAATGCTTTAGGAGATGATGTAATAGCCATACATCATATTGGGTCCACTAGCATCACTTCATTAGCAGCAAAGAATGTCATTGACATTCAGATAACGGTCATGGAGTTTAAACCCGAAATAATAGAAAAAATATCTTTTTCTGGCTTTGAGCAGTTATTTTATAATGATCATTTACCTGCTGGTAATAACCTTGAATCTCATCACTTTGAAAAGCAATTTTTTATTGGAAGGGATCCAGCGGTACACATTCATGTTCGAAAATTAGGGTTATATAACCAACGGTATGCATTATTATGTCGTGATTTTTTGAGAAATAACAACTCCGCCTCCAAAGCCTACGAACAAGTAAAGAAGGAGCTTGCTAAGTATTTTCCTTATGATCTGGAAGCATATTATGCTATCAAGGACCCTGTATTCGATCTGATTATCTCAGGAGCAGAAATATGGGCAAAACAAACATCTTGGACTCAACCGAATCCGGATGTTTGAGGCGTTTTAAAGTGACCGTTCGAAAATTGAATGTAATCAACGCTGTTTTTTATTTGAAAACTGATTCTATAGGGGCTACTTATAAGAAAAACGGGCGCGAGCATCGCCATAATCAGATCCTATGAGTGTCTAATATTTTGCTAACGGTCTCCTTTTTAAAAGCAATTTAAAATGCAAGATTATCTCTAAAGCGAGCGAAACCGGTCCCGCTAATCGTATCGTGTCGCGAGATTCACTAAAGATTTTTAATGCAGTTAAGGGGCCTGGCATACCATTTTTGTCTACACTTGGGCCATTGGCGAAGGAGGTTATAAACCTGAGAAACTTCTCCGTCTGCACGGGGGGAGTTACCTTCCAACTGACAACCGCCGTTTCAGTTCTAGGATTCACATGGAATGACGTTCCCCCGGCAATATCGTAATCTCGCCGCCTATTAACAATTTGATCGGCTTTATAATGTTGAATTTTAACATCGTCCTTATTAGCAAGGAGTAACTTTCTATTGCTGATTGCGTAAATCCACTTATTGTTTTCCTAAAACAGATTACACCTGCTATTGTTAAAGTTAATAACATCTACTTATAACTAAAATTATGGCAACAAGAGGAACAAAAGTGGAGCGTAGCTCTGTATCGGAGCAGCCACATGAATTAGCTTACGAAGCAAAAAAAACCGGTACCACAGCGTCTAAAGTTGAAGACGCAAAAAAATCGTCAGGTTCAAATCAACGTAAAACAGTCGAAAATAAACTTTCAGGAAAGAAATTGCTGATACCTTAAGATTAGACAATTAGCCCCGAAAGGGGCTTTGTTGTGTTACAAAAAAATGAAAATAGCAACCTATAATATCAATGGCATCAATGGTCGCTTAGAAATTCTGCTACGCTGGTTAAAAGAAGCGCAGCCAGATATTGTATGCTTGCAGGAATTGAAGTCAGAAAATCACAAATTCCCCGAGAAAGCGATCAACGGTGCGGGCTACCAGGCAATTTGGCATGGGCAGAAAAGCTGGAATGGAGTTGCCATACTTGCAAATACTGAGATCAGGGAATTACGTACAGATTTGCCGGGCGAAGACGATGAGTTTACCCACAGCAGGTACATTGAAGCTTTTGTCAATGGCATTGTAATAGGCTGCATCTATCTGCCAAATGGTAATCCATTTCCAGGGCCTAAGTTCGACTATAAACTGCGCTGGTTTCAACGTTTGGCAGAACACGCGCAGGATTTGGTTGACCGAGATCTACCAGTTATTCTTATTGGCGATTATAACGTAATGCCAACCGAGTTGGATACGTACAAACCCGAAAAGTATTTGGAGAATGCTTTATACCGGCCTGAAAGCCGTAAGGCTTACAAAGAACTCGTGGATCAGGGCTGGACGGATGCTATACGGACTTTACACTCCGACGAACGCATATACACTTTCTGGGATTACCTGCGAGATGCCTATGGAAGAAATGCAGGGTTAAGGCTCGATCACTTTCTTTTAAATAAAAACGTTGCCGGAAGGCTTGCGTCAGCGACAGTTGATAAACATGTACGCGGCTGGAAGGGTGCAAGCGATCATGCGCCCGTTTGGATAGAGCTGGCGGATGAAGATTTACCGGAACGTAAATTGAGCTATCAAAAAGCGAAATCCCTCGAAATCCAAATAGAGAAAGCGGAAACCGATACTGCTGAAAATTCCCGGCCTACAGGTAATCTTGAAACGCTGCTTAAGGACGCTGAAAAATCTGTAATTCCTTCCGATATAAAGCCAATGAAGGCCACGTTGGTAGATGCACCTTTTGACGATCCCGGATGGATATACGAGATCAAATGGGATGGGTACCGGGCGGTAGCTATTGTTAATAAAGGTGAGGCTGAACTGATTTCCCGGAATAATCTACCTTTTGACCAATTTGGTCCCATTAATGAGTTATTAAAAAGTTGGAAAACCAATGCGGTATTGGATGGAGAAATTGTTGCCCTGAATGAGCAGGGTAACGCCAATTTCGGAGCACTACAAAATTGGCGAAATGCTAAAAGCGCTAAACTGGCTTATTTCGTATTCGACATCTTATGGTATGAAGGTAAACTACTTATAGGACTTCCACTTTATCAGCGCAGGGAGATTCTAAAATTAATTCTGCCCACTGATAACGAATTGATTCGTGTCAGCCAGACTTTTGATGTCAATGGTATAGAGTTTTTTGAGTCTGCAAAGAAAATGAAACTGGAAGGAATCATTGCGAAACGGGCAGACAGTTTATACACCTCAGATGCGCGTTCGCGCGAATGGCTAAAGATCAAAGCTAAGCGTAGACAAGAAGTAGTGATTGCCGGATTTACAAAAAATGAAGGAACTGGAAAATTTTTCAGTGCGCTTGCTATAGGTGTATACGACGGGAAAGGTGTGCTTCGCTACATTGGTAAGGTTGGTACCGGATTTAACGATACAAAGCAAAAGGAAATGATGGCGCAATTTAAGCCACTAATAACAGACGAAAGCCCTTTTGATATTGAACCCGACGTTGACGAACCATCGCAATTCAGGCCGAGGCGACTCGGTGCAAAGCTACCTGGTTAAAACCTGAACTGGTTTGCGAGGTAGAATTTGCAGAGATTACCAGTGATGGCAAAGTCCGGCAGGCATCTTTTAAAGGTATGCGTAGCGACAAAAAGCCTAAAAATGTGATTTTGGAAATTGAGGCCGATACCGACAAGGTAGTTGATGAAGCCAATTTCGAAGCTGAATTAGCTGAAGTTCAAGCGGAAAAGCCCAAATCAGCGGTTAAAAAAGCTGTCAAACCAAAAATTGGTAAGTCTCCGGCCAATTTGTTGCTAAACTCCAAAAAGGAAACGGAAGAATTAAAGGTCGAAGGGCATCTCCTGAAATTTACCCACTTAAATAAACTCTATTGGCCGGAGGATGGTGTCACCAAACGGGATATGTTTAATTACTATCATCAGGTAGCGCCGTTCATGGTTCCATACCTCAAAGACCGGCCAATGTCACTCAATCGTTTTCCAGGAGGTATTCATAGTGAAAGTTTTTACCAAAAAAATGTCAGGGATAAAGCCCCTGAATGGGCTCAGACTATGCCACATACTAATGGCGAAGGTGTCGACAAAGATTATCTTTTAGGCAATAATGAAGCGACGTTACTTTGGATGGCATCGCTAGGCTGCATTGAAATGAATCCATGGTTCAGCAGAGCTCAATCACCCGATAACCCTGATTATTGTGTTATTGATCTCGACCCTGATAAACAGCACTTTAATCAGGTGATCCAAGCTGCTTTGGAGGTTAAAAAAGTCTTAGACGCCATTGATGTACCGAGCTATCCAAAAACCTCGGGGTCAACGGGAATGCACATTTACATTCCGCTCGGAGCGCAATATAGTTACGATCAAAGCCAGCTTTTTGCAAATATCATTGTAAAACTGGTACAACAGCAAATCCCTGATTTTACTACGCTAGAACGGATGATCGCTAATCGTAAAGGGAAGATGTATCTGGATTTTATGCAGAATCGACCAGGCGCTACCATTGCAGGCGTTTATTCACTACGGCCTAAGCCTGGTGCAACGGTTTCTATGCCCCTAAACTGGGATGAAGTTAAGCCAGGACTGACAATGCGGGATTTTACCATTCACAATGCGATCGATCGGCTTAAAGAAACAGGTGATCTCTTCACCGGCGTTCTAGGACAAGGGATTGATTTGGTTAAGACGATAAAAAAAGCACAAAGTGTGTTTAACTAAAAAATAACAATCAAGCAATCGTTACAGATCAATGTAATGGAGTGAATCTCTATTACATCTTAAAAGAAGCGACATATACATTGCACCTGCAATGTGTACGTTAAATATTTTTATACTATCAGACAACCACAGGTTGTTGTAACCAGCAAAGAAAAATAAGCGCCAACAAAACGCGGCTTCTTTGGTTTTATTAGTTACACGAAATAATTTTAGATCTTTCCACTGCATGTCCGTACCTAATAACGTTATCACTAATGATTTTTTCTTCTTGCGTGGTGGTGGCGAAATGGGCGAACTATGTAGGAATTTTGACTGGGAAAATAATGTCTTAGGTTCGCCGGAGCATTGGCCGCACAGTCTGAAAACGGTGGTGAGTACTGTTTTAAATGCCAAATTCCCGATGTTTATCTTTTGGGGCAAGGAATTAATTCAATTTTATAACGACGCTTATCGTCCTAGTCTTGGTATGGACGGAAAGCACCCCTTTGCCCTTGGAGCTAGAGGGATAGATACATGGCAGGAGATTTGGCCAGCAATCAATCCGTTGATCGAGAACTTGATGAATGGTGGTGAATCAACCTGGAGTGAGGACCAACTTCTTCCAATTTATCGAAACGGAAAACTCGAGGATGTTTACTGGACGTTCAGCTACAGCAGGATCGATGATGATGAAGGAAACCCCGGCGGGGTGCTGGTAACATGCACAGAAACTACAGAGAAAGTGATCGCACTTCAAAATCTGGCTGAAAGCGAGGATCGCTTCCGCACAATGGCAGAAAGCAGTGACGTCTTAATCGCTGTAGCGGATGAAACAAGTAATGCCATTTACTTCAATAAAGCTTGGACTGAATCTACCGGACGCCCACTTGAGGACCTTTTGGCTTTTGGATGGCTCGATCTTGTGCATCCCGATGATCGTGAGCGGTATGTCAACATCTATCTATCAGCTTTTAAGGACAAGATTCCATTTTCAGGAGAGTTCCGCCTGCTTAATAAAAGCGGCGACTATCGCTGGTTATTGGCAAAAGGTCCGCCACGTTTTCGTCCAGACGGTTCTTTTGCAGGCTATATAAGTTCTTGCATTGATATCACCGACCGTAAAAATAAGGAACAACAACTTCAGCAGTTGGTAAATATGTTGCCTGCCTCCGTGGTGGTCATCCGTGGCGACGACCTAGTAGTAGAAATGATCAATCAGTCAAACCTTGACTATTGGAAAAAGTCCTCAGAGGAGGTAGTTGGTCACCGATTCCTTGATATATTACCGGATTTAGCTGACCAGCCCTTCGCCGGCCAGTTACGGAAAGTTATGGCAACTGGAGAAGTGATCGATGTTAAGGAAAGCCCCGTACTGTTTGAAAATGCGGACGGAACGATACGGGAGACATTTGTCGATTACACTTATCAGCCGCTCATTGACTTAAACGGTGAAAGAAACGGCGTATTAGTGATGTCGTTCGAAATTACAGATCGGGTAACATCTAGAAGATTGCTTGAGCGCTATGCAGATGAACTGCAAATAGTAAATGATCGCCTGACCGCTAGCAACCGGGAACTGGCGCTCAGCGAGCAGCGGTTCAAGTATCTCATTCAGGAAGCACCGGTGGCAATTGGGATACTTACCGGCCGAGAACTTATTGTTACTTCAGCCAACGAAAAAATTCTAGAGGTCTGGGGTAAAAATAACGCCATCATTGGACTGCCATTAGCGTCCGCGTTGCCCGAATTGGAAGGACAGCCATTTTTGAAAATACTTGATGATGTTTATACAACAGGAGAAGCTTTCAATGCCAGTGAGATCCGTGCATTATTAGAACATCAGGGGGAGCTTAAAGAATTATTTTTCAATGTTGTGTACCAACCTATACAGGTAGAACCGGGAATTACTACGGACATTCTGGTTGTAGCAGTAGATGTAACAGAACAAGTAAATGCACGTAAAAGAATTGAACAGGCGGAATTAACACTGCGTGTTGCAGTTGAAGCGGCGAATGTTGGCACTTGGAACATTGATGCAGAAACTAAGACACTGATCGCATCACCCCGATTGAAAGAGTTATTTGGTTTCGCCGTAGATGATGAAATTACCGTTGCTGACTGCATAAAACAAATTTGTCCGGAGTATCGCGAGTGGGTGCATACTAGCATAGAAAGTGTATTGACTAATGGTGGCCATTATGATGTATCTTATACAGTCGAAGGATTTCATGATAAAAAGAAACGATGGTTACGTGCAGTTGGAAACTTGATTAGGGATGCAGTTACAGACCGTGCCGCCCTAGCAGGTGTGATCATGGATGTCAGTGACATCAAGCAGGAAGAGATAAGGAAAAATGACTTTATCGGAATGGTTAGTCATGAACTTAAAACGCCATTGACTTCATTAAGTGCCTTACTTCAGGTGTCTCAACTAAAGCTAAGAAATAGTGAGGATAGCTTTTTAGCCGGAGCAATGGATAAGGCCAATGTCCAGGTTAAGCGCATGACTACGATGATTAATGGTTTTCTGAATTTGTCCAGGTTTGAATCTGGTAAGATTCATGTTGAAAAACAAAAATTTGATATTTCAGCCCTGATAAAAGATGTGATTGTTGAAACAACTTTAACTGTAGGCTCACATGAAATCCGTTATAATGATTGCCCTGAAATAGTTGTGACCGCCGATAAAGAAAAAATCATGTCCGTTATTTCAAATCTGATCAGCAATGCGATTAAATATTCTCCCAAAGGAAAGTCTGTTACTGTTGAATGCACAGGGATTAACAAGGAAGTTATCGTTAGTGTAACAGACGAAGGCATAGGAATTAAGCCTGCCGATAAGGAAAAGATATTTGACCGTTACTATCGTGTGGAAAACAGTCACACCATGCATATATCAGGGTTTGGGATTGGGCTTTACTTAAGTGCGGAGATTATATACCGGCATGACGGAAGGATTTGGGTAGATAGCGAGCCGGATAACGGAAGCACTTTCTATTTTGCATTGCCATTATAACGATTTAACCGACATATATTATTACATTTGATCGGACCCCAAAGACCGAATCAGGCTTAGCACGTTTTCTTACTCTTTTTGGATTTCTGTTCGAAATCAAATAAATGGAAACTATTATTGTACAGGAAACGGACAGCGATGTCTTGGATATCCTTTCTTATGCCTTAGCTGAAGGTGGTTTTGATGTTTATCCGATTTTAAGCTGTGATGATAACTTTATCACCATTATTGAAGAGACCAAGCCACATGTGGTTGTTCTTGACTTCAGGTTAAAAGGCGAAGAATGTATGCGAGTTCTTCGTGAAATTAAGGCTATTTATCCCCATTTGCCAGTGATTGCAGCCAGCTGCAATTCCAACATTAACGAGCATTATGACAAGGTCGGCTTTGACGACTACATAACGAAGCCTTTTGATATTGACAGCCTATATAAAACTTTAAGGAAACATATACCAAATTCCAATTTCGACATTGTATGATACCGATGATCTTACTTATTTTTTTAACTTATGGCTAATGATAAGATGAAATAAAGCCAGATATAATTTAGCAACATCTAAAGCCCCCTGAGGCCATTGCCGTAGATCTTTTTGTTGAAGATTGGTCATGCCGGACTAAGCATATTGAACCAAATCAAACGACTAAGAGGTGTTCATTAATATTGGAATGCTTTTTAAATAGCCTCTTAGCTAAGCTATAACATAGATCATGTGATTTTTTATATTTTTATGGCTCATGGAAATAGACAAATCAACGATTATTAATTATTCACCTTCTGCCATCTTAAACTTATTTAACAACTCTATTTCCATTAGCCAAACGAAGCGCATTGTTCAGCTCAAAGGAATTTATATACAGGGTAAAGGAAATATATACAGTGGCTATTTTTATGATACCTTTCTCGACGAGTCTTCAGATGCGGCAATTACTATTTTGGTCCCACCATTGATCCGTAATGAACTTCAACCCAATAAGACAGTTACAGTTAACGGCTTTGTTACCCGCCGTGTGATCAATACATCGGGTAGTATTCAGATTCAGCTAACAGTAACAGATCTGGTAGAGCAAACCCAAAATAAGTACAACGACGAAGATCTCAGAAAAATTGAGTTAATGCAGCGTAAAGCGGTGACTGGTTACCGTGATGTATATAGCTGGTTAAAAGAGCAAATAATTAGCGAAGAACCGTTTAAAATTGGAGTTATTATAGGGAAATCCGGGATTATTGATAATGATATCAAACATCAGTTGAGAGAATCCATTGGTTTCTACGATATCAGCTTTCACCGGATCAATTTGAGTTCCGAGGAAGAGATTGTATCAACACTTGACCGGCTTAGTAATGAAAACTATGGCTTGATCGCTGTTTCGCGCGGCGGCGGCGATAACTTGGATATTTTTAATAGGTATTCCATTGCTGAAAAAGCCGTTAATTTAAATTCACTTTTTATTACGGCTATTGGCCATAAGGATGATATCACGCTCCTTCAGAAAGTTGCCGATAAATCGTTTATTACCCCCTCTGAATTGGGTCAGTTCCTTAATGACACTTTTAATCATACAGTTGAGGAATTAGAAAACTCGAAAGCCAAATTGATCGAATCTGTTAAGTTGCAGCTAACCGCAAATTATCAGAAGGAGATTGACAACCTTAACGAGAAGTTGAAAGCTAATGAGGAACTCCGAATACAGACCACAAAAGACCTTGACCAGGTATATAAAGAGAAGACGGAGTTACTAAATGGCCAATTAGCGACAGAACAAAGACTCCAGGCTGAACGAATAGGAATTTTAAATGACCAGATCAATAACTATAAAGGTCAGCTTTCTGATTTGGGCGGAAAGTCATCTACTAATTGGACGATAGTAATTATTGCTGTTATTCTGGGATTGATTTTAGGCTACTTGTTAAAAGGTCATTAATTCTCGGCTGCCCCTGCGGTCAGGCTTTCCACTATATCTTTTCGTTGAAAAAGGATGCCGTTGCAATCCTTTGCAGTAAGATTAATTTACCCCACTGCTGTAACATCCGCTGTTGCATTTTCGCATTTGCTTCAAAAGCATTCGCGTGGCAACAAACTGCTCCCATTTCCAATTAAGCGCATCTTTCAGGACTTCACTCGTTTACCCGCGATGCTGGGAAAAGCTTCGCTTGCCTTCATTCTGCACTTAATTTACTGCTAAAATATCAGATGCTTTTAAGATGCTATTTTCCAAAGAAAACGGACAAAAGCGGCGTCAAGATCGGTCAGCCCGTTCGTACGAACGCATAATGTCCTCCGCTGCGCTGCGGCCGCCCTTCGGGACTTATAGTTCTCCCGCCCAGGCTTTTTCGACCGTCTTTTTGACTTTCTTTTTTACCGTTTTTTCTTTTGAAAAATAGCTTTTTAAGGAAAGTCTTCGGGAAAAGAGGGAAACAAAAAAACAAATTTTTAACCCTTTTAAATCATTTAAAAAATGAAAACAGCAGAAAAAAATGCAAACGGTGTACAAGGTACAGCAGCAAAAAACAACCAAACCGCAAACAGAGTTGAAAACCGTCCAAGTCTAACAGGAAAGGAAGCCAAAGAAGATGAAAACGCTAAAAATCAAACACCTGCCAAAACTCCGCAAGTTGAGAAAAGCAACCCTGCCGAGGTTAAGACCAATAGCCCCGCTACAGTGGATAACCAACCCGCTAACGTTGCGCCTTTTACAACAGGGAAAAGCATAGACGAAGCGCCTAAGACCGAACCAAAATCGGAAGAAGCCAAGGCAGAACCCGCAAAAGTGGAAGAGGTAAAAGCCGAGCCTGTAAAATTCGCTTTGAACTTAGAGCAAACTTTAAAATCGGTAGAAGGCTTGCACCGCTTAAGCATTCAGCGTTTGACCCTGTTATCCCGCATTAAGTTACTGGAGGATTTTGAGGTAAAACTAATTGAGGAAAATGACGAACTGGAAAATAACCCTTATCAGGGTTGCAAACTGATTATCAAAGATGATAAAGGCCGGGAGTTTGTCACCAACACGCCAAACCTTATCCGCATGGTTTCCCAATTTATTTTTGATGCCTGCCATGAAAAACTGGCCGAAATTGAAGCAAATATCACTTTCCCAAATGCTTAAACAAATTATGCTCCCATCCCGAAAGCTATCGGGATGGCGAGCATTTTTTATGGTTTCACAAAAAACAGTAATTCCTATGTACGAGCAATTTATAGAACTAACCAACCAAATATTTTGGGAGGGTTACGCCGAAACATTAGCGAAAGAGAACCCCACAAGGTTTCAGTTAGAACTAAGTGATTTTATGAACACCTACCAATTTTAAGACAATGGAGGATAGAATTTTTTTACTGGTAAAAGTTACCATCAAAACCACCCATAGCAACATACACGATGCTATACAGGAACTACAATCAAAAACCGAGTTATCGGTAAGCAGTACGCCGAATGTGGAAGTATTACAAACAAAAATCATTGAACTAAACACTAAAAAATAACGTCATGGCACATCAAATAAATTTCAACAAGAAAACAGGCAAAGACAGCTTTATGAGTGTAAAGGAAAAAGCCTGGCACGGGTTAGGGCAAATTATAGACCGCTATCCAACCAGTAGCGAAGCGATACAGCACGCAGGTTTGGATTATATCGTTGAAAAACGCCCCTTATTTACTTATGATACCGCTAACCATTTAGGCGAGGGTAGCGACGATATTATGATCCCTGAAATAGAAGTGCCTAATTTCTTCGCAACCGTTAGGGTAGACACCGAACAAGTTTTAGGAGTAGTTGGCAATGATTACGAAGTCGTGCAAAACCGTGATGCGTTTTCGTTCTTTGATGCGATTGTAGGCGGTGGTGATGGTATTTTATATGAAACGGCGGGGGCATTGGGTAACGGTGAGCGAGTATTTATAACTGCCAAATTACCCGACTATATACGGGTGGGTGTTAAAGACTGGATAGAACAGTATTTGTTTTTAACTACTACGCACGATGGTTTAGGAAGCATTACCGCAGCTTTTACGCCCATCAGAATTGTATGCAACAATACGCTAAACGCAGCTATGAATAACCACTCAGGGGCGATTAAAATACGTCATACGGCATCCGCTACCGAGAGGCTTAAACAGGCGCATACCTTAATGGGAATTAGTAAATCTTTAGGCGGTGAATTTGAAGGGTTGTTTAACCAATGGGCAAAGGTGCGTATTACAGATGCAGAGGTTAAAAAATTGATTCAGATTGCAATGGCACCAAACAAAGAGGTTTTGGAAAATTTAGCCGAGGGTAAATTAGACCTGCTATCTACACATTATACCAATATTGTAGAAAATGTTTATGAGTATGCTTTAGGCAGTCAGACCCAGCAAATGGACACCACCGCAGGAACGGTATTTGGCGCATACAACAGCGTTACGGGCTATTTTCAAAATGTTCGCAGTTTCAAAAGTGATGAAGCTAAATTTAAGTCCATTATGGACGGTACAGCCAAGCAAAGGGCGCAAACCGCCTTTAATCTTTGCCGTGATTTTGCAACGCAGGGAAGCGAAGCATTGATTTATAACTAATTGCTGATAAGGGGGAGCAATCCCCCTTATTCCTAAAACTCCCCGGCGGCGGGCTATCGCCCGCCCGAAGAACGCCCCCTGTTTTCTTATGGCTTAATGTTTTTGGTGAAAACAGGGGGCGCTTTTAATACGCTAAAAGGTGCTCAGATTGCCTGAATACTACAAATATGGATTATAGAAATGATTCTAAAATCATGCAGATTTCGCATAATTAATGTATATGAAAACTAAAACACTTATCGTACATCTTTATATGAAAAGATATATTTGTTCTTATATTAAACAAACCTAACTTCACTATAGCTACACCTTTATTTAATGACACTCCAGAATTTTTTTTCCACATACACTTTGACTGCAGGACAAAATTCCCTCGTAGATGAGTTGGACAAATTTCTTACTGATAGTTCGACATGTTTTTTGCTAAAGGGGTATGCGGGAACAGGTAAAACTTTCTTAATGAAGGGCCTTTCGGACTTTCTTACTTTTAATAAGAGAAGTTTCAGAATTGCCGCGCCAACAGGAAGAGCAGCAAAGGTTATTTCACAAAAGACAAAGCACAAAGCATATACAATTCATAAAACGATATATTCAAGCAAGGATATAAAGGAATTTAAAGTAAAAGACGAGGAAGGAACGGAAACGTTTAAGTTCTATTACGACCTAAAAAATAACGGAGACCCATCAAACACTGTTTATATAATAGATGAATCTTCAATGCTTTCAAATGTTTATTCAGAGGGTGAATTTTTCAGGTTCGGCACTGGTTACTTATTAAAAGATTTAATTACGTATATCAATGCTGATAACAATGACCAACACAAAAAAATTATTTTTATAGGCGACGACGCTCAGTTACCGCCTGTTAATATGAACTTTTCGCCTGCACTTGATAGCAAATATTTGAGAGAGAATTGCAACATCGAATCAAAAGAGTTTGAACTTACAGATGTTGTTAGGCAAAAGGCAAATAGCGGAATTCTTTTTAACGCAACAAGAATCCGCCAATCATTAAAAGCAAATCTTTTCAATCAACTGGATGTTGAAACAAAATTTGAGGATATAAATCAGACAAAACAAGAAGATTTGCTTTCAAAATATTTATTGGCGTGCAACAACATTATTGATGACGAAACAATAATTATAGCTCATTCAAACTCATCGGTTAAGGAATATAACGATTTTGTTAGAAACCATTTTTTTCCAAATCAACAATTTCTAACTGTGGGTGATAAAGTGATTTTAGTTAGCAAAAATTACAATCAAAAAATAGAATTACTAAATGGCGATTTTGGCTTTGTACAACAAGTAGCCGCAACAAATGAACGTAGAAGAATAAAATTAAAAAGGAAAAATAAAGATGGAAAATTAGTTGAAATTGAAGTTCAATTAAACTTCCGTGATACGATTATTGTTTTTACCGACGACCAGCAAAATAAGCAAAGCATTGAATGCAAAATAATCGAAAACTTACTCTATTCGAATAATCGAGATTTAAGCTCAGATGAACGCAAAGCCATTTATATTGATTTCAAAATTCGCAATCCTAAGCTGAATGCAGGAACCAAAGAATTCAAGGACAGCTTAAGGGCTGATCCTTATTTTAATGCTTTGCAAATTAAATTTGGTTATGCTGTTACCTGTCACAAAGCGCAAGGTGGAGAATGGAAAAATACCTTTTTAAATTGCAAAACGTCAATGGGGTATTTTAATTCAAGTTATTTCCGTTGGCTTTACACAGGAATAACAAGAGCAACGGAAAATCTGTTCACTATTAACGAACCACATTTTCAAATTGATAGCAATCTTCAACCGCCAAGAATTGAAAATATTTTACCAAGACAGGATTTGCTCATTTTGAAAAGTGAAATATTGGAGATGGAAATACCTTTTAACTTTCCGATTGAAATCCAGTTTCTAAAAAATATTTTTTTTGCAATCAGTGATCTCTTGAAAGATGCAAACGTGAAAATAAACACAATTAAGCATACAAGTTTTTTGGAACACTATACATTTTCCCAAGGTAGTGAGACAGCAATTTTTAAAATTCATTTTAACAACCAAAACAAGGTTTCAAGAATTGAGAAGCCTTCAAACGCAACAGTATTTAGTGAAACGATCAATTCCGCATTAACACAACTTGAGAATAAAGCTATCGTTTTATTCGAAGAAACAGTACCTGAATTGATAAGCGACACCCATTTTGAATTTGACAAACCGTTTTTGAAAGAGTTTTATGAGAGTGTGAGAACTAAAGTTGAATCTTCAAAATTTGTGATAAAAAGTATAGAGCATAAGTCTTACTGCGAAATTTATGAATTCAAAAAAAACGGATTAAACGCTACTTATAAGTTTTGGTATGACGGAAAGAATATCTTTAAGAAAACGGAAATCATCCCAACAAGAACTACTGGTTTAACTGATGAAATTAATGAACTTCTAAAAACTAGTTATTAATGGATTCTAAAAGGGTATTTGATCTTAGAAATGAAGCAAAAAGTTTAGCAGGCATTCCGAAACTCAATAAATTGAATGAAGCTTTAAGTATTGCGCGAAGACTGTTTTCTGTCGAACCTTACGATGAATGGATTCAAAAGGCATTCGCTTATACACTAATTGATTTAAGTAAATATTACATCTCAAATACTAATGTCAGTCAAGCTGGTATTTGTTATAATGAACTTCTTTCGATCAATTTTCAGGAAGAAGATACCATCATCGAAAGCCAAAAGAATTACCTCCGGGCTAAGATTGATATTAATTATTCTGAAGTCCAGAAAGCAGAAGAACTAAGCAAAATCGGAAATCATCAAGAAGCTTTAAATATTTTCATAAAACTTATTTCTGAAAATCGTCTTGCTGAATTACATCACGAAGCATATGGTTGGATCATCTACAGATATATTAAAGACAAGGAAGCCGAGCTAACTTCAATTCAAGTTAGAACTTTTTTAAAAGATTATATGAATCTCAAGAATGAAAGACCTTCCATGCTTCATTCGATGATATTGAATTTTGGATTGCAATATTCAAAAGTGCACTCTGATTTCAATCTATATAATTTTTTCAAATTATGGAATCCTTCAAATTTAAGAAATGAAGACAAAGAGAAGCAGTCTTTTAACGACAAGGAAATTCCATCTTTAATTTCAAGGATTTTTAGAGAGTTTATTGAAAAAGAAGTGTCGATAGATATTGATTACCTCATTGAAAATATCCAAATGAGTACCTGGTACAGGAAACCTACATCTATTCAGCAGGTATTAGACTTATTAAGAGAACAATTCTTCTGGAAAATATTTACTGCTAATAAGGAAAATAAGCATATTGAACTTTGGGATGTTTTTAATAAATACAATCAGTTGTTCTCTAAATTTGAAAAAACAAAATGGCATTCTGAGATTTTAAGTCTTGCTGAACGCTATATGCAAGACAAAGAAGAGTGGAGATTTTTAGTTTTTTTCAAAATATGGAACCCTGAAAATCTTCTTGATGAAGACTGGGAAGAAGTTTACAAGGAAGATAAAAAATATAAATCATTAGCAGCAAAATGCTATATAAAGGCTTTTAATTTAGAATTTAACAAAAACAGAATTAATGAGGCATTAGATTTTATTGATAAAATTGATTCTCAATATAGAAAGGAAGAGGTAATAGATTTATTGCGAGAGTCATTTTTCTGGAAATTATTTAATGCACAAAAGGAAAACAACCTGACAGAACTGTGGAACATTTTCAATAAGTACAATCAGACTTTTTCAAAATATGAAAAATCAAAATGGCATTCCGAAATTTTGAGCATTGCAGAGCGATATATGCAAGATGCAGAAGAGTGGAGATTTTTAGATTTTTTCAAAATATGGAATCCTGAAAACCTTCTTGATGAAGACTGGAAGAAAATTACAAAAGACGAAAATACTTACAAACCACTTGCTATTAAATGCTTAAAAAAAGCATTCGATATTGTTAAAACACAAAGCAAAGAATTTAATGACAGCTGGCTACTGCCGATTTATTCTAAGGCAATTAAGCTTTTTCCAAATGATGAATGGCTGTTAAGGGAGAATGCTTTGTTATTTATTAAAAACAGAGAATATAAGTCAGCAATTGAAATTTATAAACGACTTATTTTAGAATTAGGCGACAGATCCTATATCTGGAAAGAGTTCTCAACATGTTTCGAAAATGATAGGGACTTAAAAATAGGGATGCTTGCAAAAGCTATTCAATTGGAAAAAAATGAAGACTTTCTCGGCGATATCCATTTAGAACTGGCCAAAATTCTTTTTGATAGGGGACTGATTGAAAATTGTCTTGTCGAAATAAATTCTTACAAAAGTCACAGAGAAATAAAAGGATGGAAACTATCAGAATTGTTCAATGAGATTTCAGACAAAACCAAAAATCAAACTACAATTTTAAGAGATAACAGAAGTATTTACGAAAAATATATTCCTATTGCTGAACTATACTCATATCAAGAAATTGAATGGACAGAGGCAGTGTTGATTGATAAATGGAAAAATGACGAAGGCAAGGAAAGAATCACTTTTTCAGACGGTAAATCGATAGACTTCTCAATTGGAAGCAGAAGATTTACTTTATTGAAGCAGTCGTCAATTGGAAACGTATTTAAATTCAAATTACACAAGCAAAGAATTCAAGATAAGGTTGAAGCTAAGATTGCCCGGATTGCAAACCCAACAATTACAGAATATAAGGTTATCCCATTAATTGTTGAGAGAACAGACAAATGCGATTGGTCAATTCTTGATAATCTTTATGCGATAATTGATTTCATTAATGTTGAAAAGAAGGTAATTCACGCTATAACGTCTGCTAACAAAGAAGTTTTTTTTTCTCAAGGTACAATCCCATTCCAGGTTGGCGATTTTATTAAAGCGAAACTTTTTACTAAAAAAGTAAAGAATGAAGTTAGAATAGAGTTAAAAGAAGTAAAGAAGATTGACAAAGAAAATGTAATCGATAAATTCCAACATACTATTGCAATAGTTGATGGAGTAAATGAAGAGAAAGAACTTTTTCACTTTGTAATTAACCAGAAACTACAGGGAATTATCAAGTTTTCTGAAACCAAACTAAGACCGAAAGAGGGAGAATTTATTAAATTATCAACTGTTGAAAAATTTGATAAAAAACAAAATAAGCAGCGAATAAAAGTTCTGTCTGTAAAAACTACCAATGAATCTTCTCAAAGTCTTAAGAAAAGCATTGTTGGACCATTGAAACTAAAATTTAAGATGCAGGGTGTCACTTATGAATACGAGGATTTGAATATTGAAGAAGCAAATGAAGTAAACGCGGATTTTGCCTTTATTTTAGATTATTACGTTCCGCGACAACTTTTGGAAAACTCTAACATTACTAAAAATTGCAAAGTTGAAGCTACACTTATTTTTACCGGAGAAAAATGGAAAATCAACGCCATAAAAGAATTAGATGGCTTAATTGCGTAATTGGCCAATTCTTCTTATTTATAAATTGCGTGGCGAGAGACTATCGCCGGCACGGCAAAAAGCTACTTATAATCTTTTAATCTTTGGTGAAAATAGCAGTCGGCAGGGCCTTTGTATTTAGACATGTTGTCGTTCACTTACTTACACTAAAGAACTGACCACTAATCTTAATTTTCCTTATCTAAATATTTATGAAGTATCGCTTTACTGCGTTCTGGCATGTATTCGGCAGCAATTGCTTGAAGAGCCTCAGCCTTAAGTAATGAACCGCATCCCGCCTGCCGAAACAGCTCGCTAAGTTCTTTATCTTCGTGAATGCGGTAGGCGGTGAAGGTTGATAGTTTATCTATTTCCAAATATTTTTTGTCCCGTTTTGCCAAGCCGGTGATTGCTCGCAATTTCCTTCCCTCTGGGGTGCCATCATTTGTAAGAAACAAAAAGGAAAGGATTACTAATTTATCATCCTCCATGATGGTTACAAGGTAGCCAACCTTATATTCATACATATTAAACTCAATCAGCGTACGTCCATCAACCAAAACATAATTTACAGGCTGGTCATAAAGGCTGAAAAATAAGTGAGCGTGAACGTTTTCAGCACGTAGTCCGAGCCGCTCATCTAAACGTTTGAGGGCGTGCCGCTGGATATAAAGTGGTAATGGTTCATCAGTATCAGATTGAAGGCCAATGCTTGAAGGCAGAAACTTAACTTGCAGGCTGATACTGCGAGGAACGAACCTGTTTACAGCAATAATTTCACGTTTACTTCCTTCAATTATTACCTTATCTACAATTGGCTTAAATAAGTGAACATAAATTGTATTAGGCGTAATTCCAAGTTTCCGCAGATTCGTTTGTGTACGGTCGGCATGTAAAAAACCTTCTTTGTAATTGCCACTGCGGAGATCCATCATAAATAAAAGCGACGCAAGCTGATCTATTAAATATCCGTAATAGCCATTAGTTGTAAGTAAATATGGGTTGAAGGTTGCGAGCAACTCTTCTGATCCTGGAAAGCGATTTCCAGATATTGTAGAAATAAAATGAACCAGCGTTAATCCTTCGCTAAGCATAGTTTTCAGGGGAATATTGCTCTCAACGATATCAAAAGCGGGAGCTTCCAGTAATGTCGATAGCGATCTCTTATACGTTTGAAAACGTGCTGAATCAATTACTACACCTGGGGCCAATTTGATTGTTAGGGATGGATAGCGTTTTTCATAAATAATATCAATATCCGCGGTTGGTATCACTTCAAACCAACCAGGGCCTACCAACTTTTCGCATACCGTTTTTATACGCGATATGTAATCCTTTTTGTGTTTGACCTGCTCGGCTAACGGATTAGGTTTGATTCGGTAGTTTGCTTTCTTTTTACTCATAGGTTTAGGAAGCTTGATTGGGATTTCGATAAATCCAAAATAACAACTTCTGATAATTAATTAAAATAGTGTACTATCGAAAGTAACCAAAACTATATGACATAAAATAATTTACTATTGATTTTATAAGGGAATATCAAAATACAAAAGGTATAATTATCAGGTCAATATACACTAATTAAGAGTTGCATTAAAGCCTTAGTCAACGCAGGCAAATTTTCAAATGGTTAAATAATTATATATTTATTGATTATCTAAGTCTTGTTAAGAATGAATGAGTATCAGGCCAAGTATATAGCACATGAATTAACTAAACGTTATTCATCTAATAGTTTAGAAAAATTTACTTCTTCACTATCCGATGCCCAAGTTGATTTAAACCCTCACCAGGTTGATGCGGCCTTATTTGCTTTTCAATCACCTTTATCTAAAGGAGCAATATTAGCGGACGAAGTAGGGTTAGGAAAAACTATTGAAGCGGGGATAGTTATTTCACAAAAGTGGGCAGAGAGAAAGCGTAAAATATTAATTGTAGCCCCAGCAAACCTTCGAAAGCAATGGAGCCAAGAAATTGCTGATAAGTTTTTTTTACCGTCAATAATAATTGAAACTAAGTCATTTAATGATATAATTAAAACGGGAAACTTCAACCCATTTAATCAGCCCGAAAAAATTGTAATCTGTTCTTATCAGTTTGTTAGGAATAAGGATAGCTATGTAAAAGACGTGAATTGGGACTTAGTGGTTATTGATGAAGCGCATAGATTACGAAACGTTTATAAAACCTCAAATAAAATAGCAAAGGCTATAAAAGAGGCTTTATCACATTGTCCAAAAATATTACTTACTGCAACACCTCTTCAAAACTCTTTGTTAGAACTTTATGGTTTAGTTAGTATAATAGATGAATTCACATTTGGTGATTTAAAGAGTTTCAAAACTCAATTTTCAAAGTTAACACCGGGTAATAATTTTGACGAATTGAAACATCGGCTGGAACCTGTTTGCAAGAGAACCTTACGTAGGCAGGTTCTTGAATATATTAACTATACAAATAGGAGCTGTATAGTTCAAGAATTTTCTCCAAGGGCTGATGAACAACGGTTATACGATTTAGTAAGTGAGTATTTACAAAGACCCAATTTATACGCCTTGCCAGCTGGTCAACGAACCCTAATGACTTTAATTTTAAGAAAGCTATTAGCTTCTTCAAGTTATGCAATATCCGGCACTTTACAAGGTTTGGCTAATAAATTGGAGGCTACAATACAAAAACAAGGTGAAACGAATAATTCATTTGAGAATCTATTAAGTTCCGAATACGAAACCTTTGAAGAGCAGCAAGATGAGTGGGATTACGATGATGATACAGAAGAAAATGACGAGCATATATTCACAGAGCAAGAGTTAAGCGAAATTCAAAAAGAAATCGAATCACTTAATGAATTTAAAGCGTTAGCAGATTCTATCTCAACAAACTCAAAGGGCGAAGTTTTATTCACAGCCCTCTCTAAAGGATTTGAAAAATTAAATGAGTTAGGTGCAAACCGTAAGGCAATAATTTTTACTGAAAGTACCAGAACACAGGAATATTTAAAAGGCATATTAGAAGCTGGCGGTTACGAAAATGAAATAGTTCTTTTTAATGGTAGTAATAATGATAAGAAAAGTAACGATATATATAAGGACTGGATAAAGAAATATCAAGGCACCGACAAAATAACCGGTTCAAAAACAGCCGATAAGCGAGCTGCATTAGTTGAATATTTTCGAGAAACTGCTACGATAATGATTGCAACTGAAGCTGCGGCAGAGGGCATAAACTTGCAGTTTTGTTCATTGATTGTTAATTATGATTTGCCATGGAACCCCCAAAGGATTGAGCAAAGAATTGGGAGATGCCATAGATACGGGCAGAAATTTGATGTTGTGGTCGTTAATTTTTTAAATAATACTAACGCAGCCGATCAAAGGGTTTACCAGTTGCTCGATCAAAAATTTCAGCTTTTTAATGGAGTTTTCGGCGCAAGTGATGAAGTATTAGGAACTATTGAAAGTGGGATAGATTTCGAGAAACGCATTGTTACTATATATCAAAACTGTCGCACAACTGAAGATATACAATCAGCCTTTGACACCTTACAAAAGGAAATGGAAGGAAGTATTGAAGAGCAATTCGATACGACCAGAAAAAAGCTATTAGAAAATTTAGATGAGGAAGTACACGAAAAGCTGCGTATAAATCTCCAGGAAAGCCGCGATTACCTTAGTAAATTTGAAACTTGGTTATGGGAATTAACAAAATACTTTTTGGAGCCATTCGCGACATTTGATCACACTGAAACTTCTTTTTTTCTAAATAGTAATCCTTTTAGTGATGAGCAAATTTATCCTGGCCCATATAGAGTTAGTAAAAAACATATTGGCGAAAATCAAAAGCATGATGAAATTCCGGCAATCGAAAACTTGTATCGTGTTGGACATCCTCTTGCCCAAAGAATAATTACATTATGTAAGGATCGTTCAATTCCAGTCAAAGAGTTAACATTTGATTACACATCAAACATTACCAAAATCTCCATATTGGAAAATTTGATAGGTAAACAAGGTTGGATAAGAGCAAAGCAAATCTCAATATCATCATTTGAAACAGAGGATCATATTCTTTTTGCAGCCATTGATGATGATGGTGTAATATTGGATAATGACCAATGCCGTCGGCTGCTATCATTAAACACTGTAGCATCTGATAGTAACCCTATTATAAGCGACGTTATTGAAACGCATTTTAACGAAATTTATCACAGCCAGGAAGTAGAAATTATCCAGAGTAATGCGCTAAGAAATAACCAATTTTTTGATGAAGAGGTTGACAAATTGGAAAAGTGGAGCGATGATGTACGTAATAGCATCAGGTTTGAAATAAAGGAACTTGATAAGGAGATCAAAACCAGAAAAACTGAAGCCAGAAAATTGTTGAACCTTGAAAAGAAAGTGAAGGAACAAAGAGCCATTAAAGACCTTGAAAGAAAATTAGCGGAAAAGAGATTTAGTCAATATCAAAATGAAGATGACATAGAATCAAAAAAAGATCATTTATTAGATGAGGTCGAGCAACGCCTAAAACAGCAGTCCACGGAAGCTGAATTATTCACAATCAGATTTAAAATAATTTAATGGACTTAAAATCTATTCATACCATTTTCACTGACCGAATTTTGAGAATTCCGTCGTATCAGAGGGGTTATACATGGGCAAATGACATTTTAATTAAGAAAGGTGGAGATTTAAAAAAGGTAAAGGGCCAACTCAAAGATTTATGGGATGATGTAATGAATATTCCTATAAATTCATGGCATTACACTGGGTTACTTACATTGGTAAAGGCCGAAAATCAATATAACTGGTTACCTAATCATTCACAATACGCAATAGTAGATGGTCAACAACGAATTACAACAATCTTAATAATGATTGAGGTAATAATTGAAAAGGCTACAAAATACAACATCCAATTAGAAACAAGAATAGGCGATGAGGTCTTTAAATATTTAACAATTGAAGTTGCTTCTGCACAAGCATTTGTATTTGGTTATGAAAAAGATAATCCAAGCGATAAGTTTTTCAGGAAACATATTTTGAACATTGATGGAGTAGAAGACGATAGTAAAGAAAGTGTTTACACAGAAAATTTAAAAAATTCTAAAGCCTTTTTTGAAATAGTAATTGAAGATTTTATAGAGGAGGATATTACCAACCTGAAAAAATTATATAATACGATAACAACTAATCTTCGTTTCAATGAGTATGTTCTACCGTCTGAATTAGATGAGTATGTGGTGTTTGAAACTATGAACAATAGAGGGAAGCCTTTAAGTGAGCTAGAAAAACTAAAGAACAGATTGATGTACCTAAATAGTAAATTACCAATTTACTATCCAAAAAACACTGCAATTGCTGAAAATGAATTGGATGTCTTAGAGCATCAACATTCAGAGTTGGAGCGAAATATTAATACCAGTTGGATCACCATTTATAATTCCCTTGGTTCAAACAAAAATAATCCTTTGAGCGATGAGGATTTTTTAAGGAATCACTGGATTGCATATTTTGATGAATACGATAGGTCTAAATCTCATGCTTATTCTGGTTACTTGTTTGATGAGCATTTTATACTTCAAAATATATATGCTAAAATTATAAACCATAAAATCATTAGTGGCTATATAAAATCACTACAACAAGCGTCAATTGTATGGAACAAACTTAATAATCCTACTTTCTTTGATGCACAAGAAATCGATTTTAAGAATTCAATTGTATCACTTGCGCGTGCCGGTTTAAAGCCATCATTTAAACCCTTAATAATGGCTATTCTTTTGAGACCAGATAAATCTGAATTTTTGAAAGTGATTACCTTGCTTGAGGAATATAGTTTCAAAATTTTTGCAATTTCAAACAGGCAATCAAATACAGGGGATAGCAAGTTATACAAATTAGCTTTTCAAGTATTACAAAACAAACAATCTGTAAATAATACTTATGCGGCCATAAAACAGCATTTGGATTGGTATTATAATTTTTCATTTTTCAAGGCGCAGATCACAGAATTATTTGAATATGGGGATAGGAAAGGCTATTATGGCTGGTCGGGACGTTTTTATTTTCTGTTTGAATATGATTCTTATTTAAGGGCAATAAATACAACCTCAACAACTGCCTCAAAAATAAATTGGAATGATTTTGTGAGAAAAAACACCATTGAGCATATCTATCCTCAAAGCGCAGCAAAAAGCTTAAAGGAATTTACTGATGAAAGTATCAACGAATCTAAAAAAGCAAGTTTCGAAGCTGTTCAAAAAAACTGGTCGGCCTTCTCTGAATATTCTCCCGAACAGCGAAAGAGGTTTTGTAATAGTCTTGGCAATCTTTTAGCTATTACTTCGAGTGATAATGCATCATTTAGTAATGATTGTTTTATAAATAAAAAAGATCAAAGTAGTAAGGGTGCGGGCTACAAAAATCGGGGATATAGTTTTGATAGTTTAAGTGCTATCATTGTATCTAAAAATGAAGATTGGACGCCAGAAACAATCGTTAAAAGAGGACAAAGTATGTTGAAATTTTTATGGCTAAAACTTCACCCTGACAAACCTTATAGTATTTCAAAAGATGATTCCCTTGAATTACTCGGTTTACAATTTTTAATTACCAAAGAAACTCCCATTAATGAAGCATAACATACAGAAATTAGAATTAACCTGGATTGGGAAAAGTGATGAATATAAACTTGAACCACGTATCTTAATTGAAGATCCCAATAAAAGTTACGGCGACCCTGAATCAAAAAACATTTTGATAAATGGGGACAATTTACTTGCTCTTAAAGCATTAGAACAAGATTATGCTGGAAAAGTGAAATGTATTTATATAGACCCGCCTTACAATACAGGTTCCGCCTTTGAACATTATGATGATGGTGTTGAGCACTCACAATGGCTCAATCTAATGAAGCCACGATTAACTATTTTGCGAAATCTTCTTACAGAGGACGGGTCAATATTCGTTTCAATTGACAATAATGAGATGGCATATCTTCAGGTTTTGATGGATGAGGTATTTCAAAGAAAAAACCGAAAGAATATAATTATTATCAAAAGAGGGTCCGTGACAGGGGCAAAAGTAATTAATCCGGGTTTGGTAAATATTTCTGAATTTATACTTGTTTACACTAAAAATACAAGTAGATGGAATCCAAATCGATTATCCAGAAAAAAAGACAGGGATGAACGCTATGGGACTTTTATAGAAAATTTCGAAGACGATTTTTCCATTTGGAGGTTTATTCCTTTACTACAAGCTTTTGCATTAGAAATTGGAATAAAAAGTACATTGCTAAAGAAGCATTTTGGTGAAAATTACAATAATGCAATCGATGAATTTGTGTACAAACACGCACATCGTATCATGCAAATGGCAACTCTTGATGAAAAAAGTATAAGTAAACAGGCATTAGAATTAAAAAAACTATCAGAAGCAGAAAGAGGAAAAACTTTTTTAATGGAAAGGGAAGGAAAAAAACCTTACTACATTCATAATGGAAAATTGATTCTTTTTGTAAAGGATCGCCTTTCGTTAATAGATGGTGAACTAAGTTTTAGTGAGCCTTTAACAGATATTTGGGATGACGTGTTACCGAATGATCTTCATAACGAAGGTGGGGTAGATTTTAGGAAAGGCAAAAAGCCTGAAAAGTTAATTCAAAGGATTTTTTTACTGGCCACAAACGAAAACGATATTGTTTTAGATAGTTTTTTAGGCAGCGGATCTACCGCGGCTGTAGCTACTAAAATGAATCGCAAATGGGTCGGAATTGAATTAGGTGAACATGCCGTTACCCATTGCGTTCCACGTTTAATTTCAGTTATTAATGGAGAACAAAGAGGTATTAGCAAGGCCGTTGGATGGGAAGGCGGTGGAGGGTTTAAATTTTACAATCTTGCACCGTCATTGCTTGAAAAGGACAAGTATGGAAGCGAAATAATAAATCCCAGCTATAATCCAAATATGTTAGCTGCTGCGATGGCTAAACAGGAAGGTTTTAGGTATTTACCAGATAGCGGTATATATTGGAAGCAAGGATTTAGCAGCGATAAAGACTATATTTTTACTACAACCCAATTTATTACCGTTGAAATTTTGGATCGCCTGGCCGCAGAAATGAAGCCTGGCGAAAGTTTGTTGATTTGTTGTAAAAGCTATTCTAAGCAATGTTCAGGTAAATATGGTAATATCACCATCAAAAAAATTCCTCAGATGCTACTGGGAAGATGTGAGTTTGGAAAAGATGATTATTCATTAAGTATAGTAAATCTGCCGCACGAAAAAGAGAGTGAAAGTGATGACTTCGTAGAGGAATTTCCAGATGAGGACAACCAAAAAGTGCCTTTGAAAAAATCTACAGAAAACAATCAATCTTCTCTTTTTTAAAACTAAAATATAAATGAATCATATAGCTGAAAATATTAAGCAACGTTTATCACTTCGTAAGCCATTACAGCAGTCATTAGATATTTTAACTGAATTATCTGAAATATTAAACTTAGGTAGGGATGTTGATCTTCAAGCCGAATTATCCAAAATTCATTCATTATACCCGACTTGCACAGACTTTGAGCGAGAATTTATCTCAATTTGTTTCAGTATAGCAACGGGTGTTGGTAAAACTCGATTGATGGGAGCCTGTATCGCCTTTTTATATTTACAAAAAGGAATTAAAAACTTCTTCGTACTTGCTCCAAATTTGACAATTTATAATAAATTGATTGAAGATTTTGGTAATGTAAGTAATCCTAAATACGTATTTAATGGAATAGCGGAGTTTGTCCATAACAAACCAGTAATTATAACAGGTGACAATTATAATCAAGTAAGTTCCCTTTTCAATGAAACAGAAATAAGAATTAATATTTTCAATATTTCCAAATTTTCGAGAGAAACCAAACCTACTAAGGAAGGTGGTAGGAATATGGAACCTAAGATTAAACGCTTGTCTGAATATCTGGGACAAAGCTATTGGTCATATTTAAGCCAGCTAAACGATTTGGTCATTTTGATGGATGAAGCACATCGGTATCATGCCGATAAAAGCAGGAATGCAATTAATGAATTGAAACCTATTTTAGGAATTGAATTGACAGCAACTCCAATTGATGAAAAAGGGAACCAGTTCCGGAATGTTGTCTTTGAATACAGTTTAGCTCAGGCTCTTACCGACGGCCTATTTGTCAAAAATCCCACAATCGCAACCCGTAAGGATTTTGATCCTCAAGGCAGAAGTGAGGAGGAAATTGAAAAAATAAAATTAGAAGATGCGGTAAGTATCCATGAAGATACTAAGCAAGAATTAAAATTATATAGCCTCAATACAGGCAAAAGATTAGTTAAACCATTTATACTTGTTGTTTGCAGGGATACATCTCATGCTAAATCAGTCTATGATTTAGTTAATTCTCCAGAATTTTATAATGGTGAATTCCAAAATAAAGTTTTACAAATTGATAGTACCACACGTAACGAAGACATAATTGAAGAGCAATTTATTTCGCTGGAAAGCGACGTAAACGAAGTCGAAATTGTAATACATGTTAATATGCTTAAAGAGGGTTGGGATGTAACTAACCTTTACACCATAGTGCCTTTAAGAGCAGCAAACGCATCCGTTTTGGTTGAACAAACGATTGGTAGAGGGTTACGATTACCTTTTGGTGGCGAAAGAACCGGCGTTGAAAAATTGGATAAATTGACTGTTGTAGCCCACGATAACTTCAAAAGAGTGATTGCCGCAGCGCAAGATCCTGAATCAATCCTCAACAAAGTAAAATTTATTGAGATAGATGAAAGTGTTTTGCAGGAACGTATTGAAGTAGTCACTGTTCAAAATTCCATTGCTGCAAGGATGCAAATAGAACAAGATGAGGTGAACCAAATCACCGACATTGTAATAAAGCAGCAACGCCAAAATCAAGTTGACGCCAAGAAGTTATTGGTCAAGGTAATTCCTTTTTTCAATTCAAATTCAACAATTAAAAAAGTTGAAGACCTGAATAAACCTGAAGTCCGTGAACAGATGTTATCGGCAGTAAAAAGGGAATTAAATACCGGTCAGTTAAATGTTTTTTCTGAAACTATTTTAGCTGAAGCAAATGAAATTTATGAAAAGCTTGTCACTGATTTTAAAAACAACATAATTGAAATCCCACGAATGGTGCTAACGCAGATGGAAACTACTGCATCTTTTGCCGATTTTGATCTCAATAGTTCTGAATTTGACTATGCGCAATTAACTGATGAAATTGTACGAATAGGTTTAAAAGATAATAGCTATGACATTATTGATGTACGAAGTGGAGTGAATTTTGGTAGTCCGATTAAACTCTTAATTTCTGAATTGATAAATTATTCAGAAATAGACTACGATGTGAATTCAGACCTTTTACACAAGTTAGCTAAACAGGCTGTTACATCTTTGGAAACCAATTTAAAAGACGGTGAAGATATACGCAAGCTTATTTTTCAGTGGAGGTCGTTGATTGCAACTAGGATATATAATCAAATGATGCAATATTTTCAAATTCATGAACCATTATATGAAAAACCTAACGTAATAGGCTTCACACCAATTTCAAATTGGAATTTTACAACTTTGATAGATGCTGGTCGTAAGGATTATAGAGAGCAAATCCTACCAACGTCTTCAATTCCTAAATTTATATTTAGAGGTTTTGAGAAAAGCTGCCACTTTGAGTACAAGTTCGATAGTCTAACCGAACAAACATTAGCTTTTATACTAGAAAACGACAAATCTGTAATTAAATGGTTGAGGCCTGCCCCGGATCAGTTTAGAATATATTGGAAACATAATAGTAGATTGTATGAGCCTGATTTCGTTGTTGAAACCTCCGAAGAAATTTTCATAGTGGAAACTAAAGCAGCCAATGAACTTCTCGATGCCGAAGTGCTGGAGAAAGCCAATGCTGCGAAAAAATATTGCCGTTATGCATCCGAATTTACTTTGGAGAATGGAGGTAAACCTTGGAGTTATGTTTTAATTCCTCATGATAAGGTTGCCAAAAATAGTAGCTTTAAAGGGCTGACAGTTGCTTACACCAAACGCTAACAGCTTTAGAATAAATTATATAAAGATTAAATGACAACAGCAACCCTACGAAAAATTGAAATGTATATCGTTTCATTGTGGTTGCTGTTTTTGCTAATAGCAGTAAAGGAGTTTCATTTAGTTTCTTGGGAATTTTCATTAACGAAAGATGGTTTTAACACCTTTATAAGCGCTAATGTAATAGCCATTATTTCTCTACTATTTTTACTATTGGGCCTGATTTTTTACGCCCGATTTAGATATACATTAAAAGGTTCATCTGAACTGCCCAAGAAAATTGTTAAAATTGAGGATCAAAACTTTGAACATCTTACTTTTTTAACAACTTACATTATTCCATTTTTAAGAGTTAAGCTTGAGGGACGAGATTTATTAGTGACATTTTTACTTTTAATTGTCATCGGGATGATTTTTGTTAAAACCAATCTCTTCTACAAAAACCCGACATTAGCTTTATTGGGATATAGATTGTACAAGGTTGATTCCGAGGGAACTACAAATTTAATTTTTATTTCGAGAGAACCTTTGAATATAGGAGATACAGTTTTAAATATTCACCTGTCGGATAACATTTATTTCGTAAAAAAATGACCAGAGAACAATTGCTTGAAAAACTTGACTATTTTCTAAATCCTGAAAATGTTATAACCGCTGTGCTTTATTTCGCTTTAATTGAAGATGGTGATACTGTAATAAAACGTGCCGACATTGAGGCTGACACCCAAGAAACGTTAAAAGATAGGTTTATTCAATCAATTCACGAGACATTTATTTTGAATGATGGTTTTAGCTTCATGAATATAAGCGAGGCTGACGACAGGAAAAATGTGATTTATAATTATGACCTCGACGAAAGGCCCGAAAATTTAAAGATTATCAACGAGGTTTTAGAAGATGGTAACCGCCCAACATTTCAATTCAATCAACAAAGCTTACACGACTTACAAGCTTATGTAATTGTTATTGGTGATGAAATGAATAAAATTGCTCTTTACAAAAAGAATCACCCCGTTAATCTACTATATCAAGATCGATTTTTATTAGTACCAATTTCCAATACTCGGTTTGTACCTGTTGAGCGGGATGCAATAGTAATTGATAAACATTTCGATTTCCTGGAAATTGATGAAGAGTTGATTATATTGAGATTAAATACATTAGAGCGCTTTTTTGGTTATGAAGAAGTGGTTCGAGCTCAAGCCCAAGGTACATTACAAATTATAGCAGATAATGAATTATTAGAAGATATAGAACCTCTAAACGCACTTGCGCTTGATTTAACTAATGCAAAGAAATTAATGAAAATTCGCAATTCGCCCGTTCTTAATGTACCGGTAGTTAACGTTATTAATTTCATTAAGAACCATCCTGAGCTTACAGGTCGTATCCATTTTAACGATGATGAAACCAAAATTTCACTTGATACAGGCGTATCTAAAAAGCTGTTTTTAAAACTATTGAATGATGATTACCTTTTTTCACAATTGACCGAATTGCAATATGATACCTATGCTAAGGATAAGTTAGATGATGTTTAATTACTGCCATGTGATGTTTACGGAGCAGACTAAAATATACGTAGTGAAAGGCAGAATTTGCAATCTACTTTTTGTTTTAAAAAGTAACCTACCAATCATTTGGTTACTTTTTCCTTTTTACGGGGCACCTTTTGAGTGCTAAAGAAGGACTGGTGTGTGGAACCGAAATTCCTTGGATTTGATTGGTGTCCTTCTCAATATCAATACATTAATACGGCTCGTGAGCCACTTTAGAAGTGATTTCTTCCTGGAAATTAAAATTATCCCATTTAGTAAACCAATATTTTTGTCTATTATAAAAATTTAGAACGGCATTTTGTTTCACGAGTTCTTTAATTTCGAATTTTGATAAAAGTTCCCTTTTGAACTTCGTATCAAGATAAGGGCAAACGACTAAATCAAACAGCAAAAGGATACACTCCGTACTTCTATTTTTACTTTTGGATTCAGCGGTAATTCTTGCTAATATAGCTTCTTTGAGCGCATTTCTTAAATTTAAAAAAGGTTTAGCATCTCTGATATAAAAAAGAAGAACCGTAATAACGAAATAGTTTGGTTGTTTTTTAAAATGCAAACGTCCGTCGCTTTCATTCTCCGTCAAGTCAAAATATTTAATAAGCAGGTTTTCCGGCACCCGGAACTCTTTTCCTAATTCTTGTAAAATGATCAATAAATAAAGCGATTCAATTTGAGCGTATTCTTGGACTTTGTTTTTTTCCAAAACCAACCTAACCTCATCTGATAACTTTTTAAGAACAAGTTCTTTATTTGAAGAAAGAAATTTCGGTTTTGGTTGAGTAAAAAGTTTACCAGTTTTTCTAATAGAATTTTTATAATTACCAGTAAAAAATTTCACATCACTTTTAAAGTCAGCTATTAATCCTGAAAGGAGATGGCATAGGCGTATTGTAAAATTAACTCTTGGGTTCACTGCATAAATAAAAAAAGTAAAATCTAACAACTCCAATATATGATGAGTGTATTGTGTTTCTTGCTTAAGTTTTTTATTTAAGTCATTCAATGAAAAAGGATATTGTTGTGCGTCACTTATGCTTTTGAATTCCTGACGTATTAAACCTTGATAATAACCTCCGAAATCTGATATGCATTTTTCAACTCTCTTAGTTATTAACGCCAAAGTGAAATTCATAATATCCTTATATTTAACATCAGATTCACTAAGAATAATTTTCAATTTGGTTATTAGGTTATTAGAATTACACTTTGCGTTTATTGTACAAAAAACCGTATCTTCTTCTTCCTCTTTTATGCTGAACTTTATTTCATTTTCAAATAAATGAATAATTTTATCCTTGGCAATGGTCAACTCCGTGATTAAGGGTTTTTGATATAATTTACTTTTGCTTTCGGAAATAGCCATTTTAAATGTTTTCAAATGCACTTTGAAACAATCCAAGATTCTATCTTTAGTATTTTCTACATTATAAAAAATGAAATAATCGTCAACGTACCTATAAACCTCGTAATCAGTTTTAAAAAGTAGTCTATCCTTAATTCTCAATTCTTTTTCGATCTCTTTGTCAATACTTTGGAGAATTAGTTCAGAGAATATTCGGGAAAATTCAGGTCCAATTAAAATTCCATTAGTTTCACCAAAATTTGCATTTTGCATTAAAATGTCAAACTGACCAGGAAACGTCCGCAAAGAAGATGGGATGTTGTCTTTAATGTGATTTTTATCGTAAAGTGCCCATACCACTGAGTGAGTATAAATACTGTCGAAACATTTAGAAATATCAAATTTGTACATCATATTGTACTTCTTTTCTGCACGATGGTATTTGTAGTCTTCGTAAAACCTGTGGATATTCGGATATTTCTTGTATGTAAAAAAGGTCTTCAAGGTTTCATATTCCCTATTGTTAACTTCTACAAAATCAATACTATCACCTTTTTTTTGTTGATGTAAGTTGTCATTCATAAAAATGAAGGAAGCTACTTTATCGGGTTTTCTAATTGTAAAGGAACTTTGGTTACAATAGTATAATATAAGCTCCTTGTAATGTTTATAAAACGCAACTACTTCCAATTGACTCTTGGGATGGGGTATAGCTAACTCTCTGTAATCATTATCCTTATGAGCAATCCTGTAATGAAAAGGCATTTTTCGTGCATCTTTTATTGTAAGCCAACTCTTCGTAATAACATGGAAGTCCTTAAAAAATAAAAACGCAGCATGATCCCCTGAACAAATTAAACTAAGCTTTTCAATTTCTAATTGAGTAGAACAATGTTTATTTAGCAGTGAACCTAAAATCTTATTTATGTTTAGAGTGCTTGCCGAATGATGTCTAAGAGTGCTGTCGTTAACCTTCTTAAATTCACTTTTTAGAAAATCTTCATTTAATAATTCTTTAAATTCCTTCTTATTTCTAATTTTTAAGATAGGTATTGGCTCAAACTCAAAAGAAAAACAAGTCCACCCTTTTATGCGAATTATCTCATTAATGGCATTCCCAAAACTTAAAATTGAATCAAACTTTATTTCGGTTTGAATCACTGCATCGCTAGCCTGAAATAACAATTTTAAAATATAAATTAAATCGAGGTCATGCGCCCCTTTAAATTCAATTCGTTGTGTATTATCCTTTTTTTCTGCACCAGAAAGGCAAACACTGTTATTGTTTAAAAAATTATATAAATGGCGATTTGAAAATGTTAGCGGTGTTTCGTAAGGTAAAGTATCCGATAAAATGATCCTATTTATTGTGTACTTAATTGGTTTCTTAATTTTCTTCTTCATTATTTCCAAGCAGCTACAATTCTTTCAAAATTATTAGATGATTTTATAAGTTTTAACTTCGCCGGTCGAGGGTCGGGCACACTTTTCCTTTTTGAATCCACATGAAAAAAAAGCTTATTAATAAACCCCTTTTTAAAACAAAACCTTTTCAATCTTATATTAAGTTCAGGGAAAATTGTAGCTGGCAATTTTGTATCTATTAATTTATAAAGTATATCATTTAATTTATCTAAACAAGTGCTATTCTTTTCAAGTAGACTATTAGAGTAGTAAATTCCTACTAAACCCTTTTTGGGTCGTAATAATCGGGTGTTTTTCGTTAGGTAATTCAATCGATGAATTAATAATTTCTTAGCCTCCAAATAATTATGATTATAGTCTTTTAAATAGCTATCAAAAGTTGCTTCTAATCTATGTTCATATTTATGTATCTTATTAGCTGAGAGGTAAATGTCTTTATAACGTTTGTTTTCAATCTTGAAAATATACCCTAAAAAATTAATAGCTGAAGCGATATTGCTTTCGTAAGAATCAATTTGGTACGATTTAGAAGGAGTGGCAGTTTTATTAAGTTTTAGGCCTTCATTAACTACAATTTCCTCAATTTTGTTAAGATAGTAAGATGAGCCTTTTTTGGCTTCTGGAGTAAAAATTGCGATTATATCATCTACATATCTTCCATAAAATATTAAATTGTCAAGCTTGTTGATCTGTGAATCAATTGTACGCATATACAATTCGGAAAGATAAGCACTTACTCCAGCGCCTCTTGGTAAGCCTTTTCTTTGTTCTTTGGGTAAGGCAAGTTGCCCACTAAGATCATTGAAATGGTGGACTATATTCTTAATAAGCGCATTAGATTTAGGGCTTAACAATTGGTTACCCTCAAGTAACTCAAACATTTTTGTCTGGGGGACACTTTCGTAAAATTTTTTTATATCCGTGCGAACTATATATTTGGGCATATTGTCCTGCAAAATGGCTTTTACTTGTTTTACGATACTATGGCGATCTGTTTGCTTAACTTTAAAGCTTCTATAAATATTATATTGCAATTGCTTCATCGTGAAAAATGAAGTTTTATCTTTATTTACTGAATAAATATAATTTGCCGTATCTAAATCAAAAAAACGATTAAGAACAAATCCAAATCCGGGTTCGTTCACCTGTTTGCTACAAGAAAGAAATTCTGTATCTAAAAGATCCTCACGAGCTTTAGTTAACTCCACTATTTTGAGTTGGGTCAATTTATAATCCTCATCATAGCTTTCGATAGCTATCAATTTATTGCGCTTTTCCTTTTCCCGATTCAATTCGCCAGTTAGATTTAAGTAGTCGTCGCTAAAAAAGCTTTTTTCGAACCTTCCTTTTCTATTTTCGATTTCAAAAATCGTCCTGAAGTTTTTTAATGAAAATGATTGATCTAGCATTTAAGAAATAAGGTTAACGGAATGCAAGTTATACATACTTATTGTTAATTAAAATACCGTATTTTAACTGCATCTTGCATTGTCCTCTACATTCAATAGCATGGTAACATTATGCCAAAACCTTTAAAAATACTTCAGGCGTCCGCTGGATCAGGTAAAACTTTTAGCCTAACTGCACATTATTTAACATTATTATTCGCTAAAGATTCACGTTACCGGGAAATATTGGCGGTCACATTTACGAATAAGGCGACCGAAGAGATGAAGACCCGGATTCTGGACGTTCTATCGGCGCTGGCTGTAGGTAAAAAGCAGGTCAACAATATTCGTGACATTATCCTTTCTTCACATCCCGCGCTTAACCCTGATAGTTTAAAGACGCAGGCTGAGAAGGTATACCGTAAAATTTTACATGATTACGGCAGGTTTTCTGTCAGCACAATTGATGGGTTTGTGCAAAAGGTCATCAGGGGATTTGCATTTGAGCTGGGCCTTGACTCTGGCTATGCTTTAGAGATGAATTTTGAGAAGGTTAAAAACGATTTAGCCGACCGGCTTAATGCACAATTGGAAAACAATCCCAATCTGTTGCAATGGATCATTAATCTAGCGTTGGATCGTATCGACAGCAATAAAAGTTGGAACTATCATCATGCACTCACTGACTTAGCTGGCGAAATATTTAAAGAACGATACCAGCCGTTCGAAAAGGCCATGCAAGAATTGTTAGCTAAGAAAGATATTGACACGCTTTTTAGCGAATATCAATTCGTCACCAAGTCGGCTATAATTGACTTCGAAGAAACTTTAACAAAGATTGCGCGGCAAGCGGCCAATATATTTAACGGTACCGATTTTAAGTCTTTGAAGGGTATGTCTAGATCACCACTGACTAACATACCCAAGATTGCTGATGGTGACTTTGCAAAAATCGAAAGACTGGAAAAGCTAATTGATAATGTAGATGAATGGTTCAAACCTGGAATTAGTGATACATTATATCAACAACTTAATCCGATACTTAATGACCTTTACCAAACCTACATTGATGGTCTGCCTGAATATACATTAGCGAGCGCCGTCAACGAGAATTTATATTACCTGCGACTGATGCAGGAAATGGCCAACCTGTTGAAAGCTTATCGTCAGGAAAGCGGAACATTATTGATTAGCGATGCCCAAAACCTACTTCAGGGAATTACCGGGGCCGATGACAACAATCCGTCATTCATCTGGGAAAAGATGGGAAGTCGCTACCACCACTTTTTGTTTGACGAGTTCCAGGACACTTCTGGTAGTCAATGGGCCAATTTTAAGCCTTTATTGACAAACGCTATGTCAGAAGCTACCGGAGAGTTGGTAGATCATTTGATCGTTGGCGATGTAAAGCAATCAATCTACCGCTGGCGTAACGGGGACTGGAACATCCTCCATCAGCGCGCTAAGGCCGATATAGGTGAAGCATACATTGTAGACGATAATTTGGAAGCGAACTACCGGAGCACTGAGAACATTGTCAGATTTAATAACCTACTTTTCGAGTTCGCCCCGTTGGCATTGCAACAACAGTTAAATGCTAAAGTGGACGAAGAAGCTGGCAATATCGTAAAACAGTGGTGGACGGAGCAAGGCAATGACAAAATCATACCAAGTGTTTATAGCCAGGCAAAACAATCTACCCATGAAAAGACCCTAAAAGGTGGCTGCATAAGTTTTAATGTGCTCAGGACAGATGATGAAGGGAATGAGCTGAAAGCCGATACCTTCCGTGCGGCTGCCATACAGAGGAGTATTACAGAGATCAAGCGGCTCGTGGCCAAGAAAGGCTACGTATTTGGAGACATCTGTATCCTGGTACGTTCTAATAATGAAGCTGTACAGGCGGTGGAAGCGCTTATGGCGGCAGCGATACCCGTCATATCGGGCGAAGCATTACTGATCGCTGGTAATACTGCGGTAAAACTATTGATTGATACCATGCGAAGCATGGAAGGATTACCGAACAATACGGCCATTTATAAAGCTACCTGCATAAGTTTGTTTGCGAAGATCAACGACACTGTTTTTTTACCTGAACACCTGTTCGGGCTGGAAAACCAATCACTGGAAGATCTTAACTATGTTTTACCCGCTGACCTATGCAACAACTGGCGTAGCTGGCTACAAACACCGTTACCTGAACTGGTTGAGAAATTGATCGCGACCTACGGACTTGATCGGCCTGCCCAGTCGCGCCACCTTGCTTATTTACTGGCCTTCCGTGACCTAGCAGGGGATTTTGCAAGCCAGGGAGAAAAAGGCCTGAGCGCCTTCCTTCAATGGTGGGAGGACGAAGGTGCAACAAAGGCGTTACCATCGTCTGAACATTCAGAGGCTGTACAGGTCATCACGATACATAAATCAAAAGGCCTTGCTTTTAGGGCAGTTCTATTGCCTTTTTGCGGATGGGCAGTTGACGGTCGCGCTGGATCAGTATTCTGGGTGCCGTCATTAGGCACTGTTTACGAAGGGCTGCAGAGCATACCGGTGCGTTATAAGAAATCTTTGGCCAACTCGTCCGCGGCAAAGTCTTACTTTGAGGAGCTACTCTTCAATTACATGGATGCGCTTAATATGCTGTATGTGGCGACTACGAGGACAAAAGAGCATCTTTTTATCGTTTCACAAGGTAAAAGAACTACAACAGGGAAAATCACAGATGTCGGAGACCTGTTGGTCAGTGTATTGAAGCTCTTCCCGGATTTCTCTCAATATTTTATAGATGAAGACCACCTGTTACTGGACGATGCTGTGAACAAGGCTGAAGGCCAGAACGACACAACAGAAAACACAAAACACTTTTCAGTAAAATTAGCCTGGTATCCACTGTCCGATAGGTTAAGTGATGTATTAACTGCTGAACAAGAGAACGCGGAGGCAGACATGCTCTCTCGGAACATTGCATTACGTGAAGGCGCCATATTGCATGAGGTACTTTCGCGTGCCGACAGCGCCGCTGATTTAGAGAAAGTCCTTAAAAAAATGGTACTGGAAGGATACCTGCGTAAAGAAGAGGTCGAATATTTTAATGACCGTGTTATACAGGTGATTGATCATCCGGAATTAACAGCACTGTTAAACGGTGGTGAACAAGTTTTAAATGAGAAAAGCATCATTGCACCTTCAGGGCAAAGCTACAGACCGGACAAAGTACTGGTTTTGGGAGATAAAGTGACGGTCATTGATTACAAATTTACTCAAAATGAAGAACCATCGCATATTCGCCAAGTAAAAGGTTACAAAGAACTTTTACTTGGCATGGGTTATCAGCATGTGGATACTTATCTGTTCTATGCCCTGAGTGGCACTCTTAAAGCTATTTGATTATGAATACATTTTTACAGGAAGTCGCGCAAGACCTTTATAATCGCTTAGGTGATCAGTTAAAAGATACCGCCGTCATATTCAATAACAAACGGCCGGTCTCTTATATGCAACAGCATCTGGCCCGTATCATCGGCAAACCGTTTTGGAGCCCCTCGTTCTTTACCATTCAGGAGTTCCTTTCGTTGTCATCCTCGACACAAGTAGCAGATCATTACATTCAATTCTTTACATTATTTCAGCAATATAACCTATTGTTGGAACAGGAAGGGATACAACCAATTCGACCGGATGCCTTTTATAGCACTTCCCAGACCATACTGAACGATTTTGAACAGATCGACACGGAAGTCGTCGCAGCAGAAGAGCTTTTCTCGGAGTTAGAAGATATCGCTGTCATCCAGCATCAGTTCCAGCACCTGACCAGTGAGCAACAAGCGTTCCTGGAGCAATTTTGGGCATCATTCTCTGCCGGTAAGCAAAAGCAC
>Ga0247814_10000026_pt1 | contig 176510 bp, 142 predicted proteins | sample UWRJL179409R1_FD_179947 | JGI IMG/M metagenome (GOLD analysis project Ga0247814, IMG submission 179947) | Plant litter microbial communities from Arlington Agricultural Research Station in Wisconsin, United States - UWRJ-L179-409R-1 | ecosystem: Environmental > Terrestrial > Plant litter >... | reverse complement strand
GGTTTCACTGAGGATGCGCTCCAGCGCCTGAGCCGCCTCGCCGATGTCCGGCTCCTTGCGGTTGAGCCAGCGCAGCGAGGCTTCGGCGTTGGTGGTGACGGCGGCGAGGGGCTGATTGACTTCGTGGGCGATTGACGCGGCCAGCTCGCCCAGCGTGGTGACGCGAGTGACGTGGGCCAGTTCGGTCTGTGAACGATGCAAGGCCTCTTCAGCCTGCTTGGCGGCGGTGATGTCCATCAGAGCCCCGACATACTCGCAATTGCCATCCTGATCACGGGTCAGGTGGGCAAGCATGTGCAGATATTTGACCCTGCCGTCGGGCATCAGCAGCCGGTGCTCGACGCTGAGGTCCGGCACCAGTTGCCGCGCCTCCGCCACGCTGTTGAGCACGCAAGGCAAATCGTCAGGGTGAGTCCGTTGCAGGATGCTGTCCATCGACGGCGGTTGGCTGGCGTCCACCTCGTAGATGCGGCGGGTTTCCTCGGACCAGTGCATTTGCATGTCCGGCAGGCGAAAACCGATGCTGCCGGTGCGGCTCAGCCGCTGCGCATCGCTGAGGAACGCCTCGCTGCGCCGCAGTGCGTCATGGGCCTTGGCCAGCAAGCACACCTGTTCCTGTAAACGATCATTGACCGCTTTGTTTTTCAGGGCCAGCACCGTGGTGATGCCAATCGCCGCCATGCTCACCAGCGCACGGGCAATGGCAGGCATCTCTGCATCTTCACCGTGTGATAGCAGGAACGAGAGGATGGTCAGGGTGAAACAGCCCAGTGAAACCAGGATCATCCCGGTGCGGCTGAAGAAATTCACCGACAGCAGAATCACCGCCACATAAAGCACCGCCACCGCGATGTCCAGGGAGGTCACTGTATCGACGATGAACACCGCGCAGGCGATGAGCGCTGCACCAAGCCGTTGCATCCTTGATGAAGGCGGGGCATTGAGGAGCGTGTCGCGTTGCTCCGCAGGTAACGTAGCTCGTGTATTCATATTGAAAGCATGATGCTCCATGAATACTGCCCGACAAGCGCGATGGACAGTTCTGGTCCTTGAATGGGCGCGGCAGCCAATACTTCGGACCACCTGCTCGTGTGCGGGGGATTTTAAGGCGCAGCGAGGGATTGGCCTATGATCTCTGGGGATAACAAGGTTTCATCGGGCGAGAAGTTTTTCCTCGAGAGCCGCCATTTTGACCCCGTCAGTTTGTCGCCACGCTGAGCACAGATATTGCAACGGCGCGCGACAGTTGCCGAGGATGGGAAGATTCAACTCATCGCGATATCCATGCTCGTGCGAACGCTCGCTAATGCAACCAAACACATTGATACTCAGCCAGAAACTCTTTTGCAGTGAGAAAGAACGCAATGCCCATGATTCCCCTGTTGATCTGCGATGACTCAAACATGGCGCGAAAGCAGCTGTTGAGAGCTCTACCCCCGGAATGGGGTGTGTCGGTCACGATGGCGACCAACGGTCAGGAAGGCCTGGACGCTGTTCGTCTCGGTCTGGGCAAAGTCATGCTGCTGGACCTGACCATGCCGGTCATGGACGGCTATGAGACCCTCGCGGCGATTCGTGCTGAAAACCTCGACGCGAAGATCATCGTCGTATCGGGAGACGTTCAGGATGAAGCGGTGCGCCGGGTCATGGAGCTGGGCGCGCTGGCGTTTCTGAAAAAACCGGCTGATCCGGAGGAGCTCAAGGCCACCCTGACCCGTCTTGGGTTGCTGGGTGAGCCGGCGTCCGTGCCAGCCGTGGTCCCGCCAGCCATCAGCGGCGGGGTGATCAGCTTCCAGGATGCGTTCCGCGAGACCATCAACGTCGCCATGGGCCGGGCGGCAGCGCTGCTGGCGAAAGTGCTTGGGGTATTCGTGCAGTTACCGGTGCCCACGGTGAACATGTTTGAAGTGGGCGAGTTGCACATGGCGCTGGCCGATGCGCACAGCAGCGAGCGGCTCACGGCGGTGTGCCAGGGCTATATCGGCGGCGGGATTGCTGGCGAGGCACTGCTGATCTTTCATGATTCGGACATCGCCGACATGAGCACCCTGATGCATCGCGATTCCGAAGATTACTCGGATCAGGAGATGCTGCTGGACCTGTCCACCATCCTGATCGGTGCCTGCCTGAGCGGGATTGCCGAGCAGATCGATATCGAGTTCTCCCAGGGCCATCCTCAGGTGCTGGGGACTCAAAGTGGTATTGATGACCTGATCCGTATCAATCAGACCCGCTGGCAGAAAACCCTGGCGGTGGAGATCAGCTACAGCCTGGAGGGACATAGCATCAACTTCGATCTGCTGATGTTGTTCACCGAAGATTCGGTTGAGCGTCTGACCAAAAAACTCGCTTACCTGATGAGCTGACCCATGAGCAATCAAATCGATATCAAAGAATTACATTGGTTGCTGGCGGTTACCCAGAACATCGACGTCGGCATCGTCGTGCTCGACCGCGAATACCGAGTGCAGGTCTGGAACACCTTTATGGAGAACCGCTCCGGCGTGGTGCCGTATGAGGCCTCCAACCAGTCGATCTTCACGCTGTTTCCGGAGCTCAACCAGAAGTGGTTCAGCAAGAAAGTCGACAACGTCATCACCCTGGGTACGCCCGCATTCACTATCTGGGAGCAGCGGCCGTATCTGGTCCGGTTCAAGAACTACCAGCCGATCACCGGCCGGGAAGATTTCATGTACCAGAACACCACCATGTTCCCGCTGCGCTCGACCAATAGCGAAATCACCCATATCTGCCTGGTGATTTACGACGTCACGGATGTGGCAACCAACCGGCATTTGCTGCAAAGCGCCAATGCCGAGCTGCATAGGCTCTCCAGTACCGACAGCCTGACCAACATCTTCAACCATGGCCACTTCAAGTCGATGCTCAAGCGCGAATTCTCACGCCACAGCCGTTACGGCTCAATGGCCTCGCTGGTGATGATCGACATCGACCATTTCAAGCGGGTCAACGACACCTACGGCCATCAGGCGGGGGACATGGTGATCAGCCAGGTTGCCGAGATGATTCGCAAGCACGCGCGGGATGTCGATGTGGTCGGGCGCTACGGTGGGGATGAGTTCGCGGTGGTGCTGCCGGACACTGACAAGGCAGGCACCCAGGTGTTTTGTGAGCGGCTGCGCGAAGCGGTGGAGGCGATGGAGGTGGCTTATGAGGGACAGACGATTCGTTGCACCCTCAGCCTTGGGGTCGCGGACCTTTCCAGACCGGCTCATGACTTCGTGACGCTTGTCGAATGGGCCGACCAGGCGCTTTATGCCGCGAAGAAAAACGGTCGCAATCAGGTTTCGGTGTACGAATAACTGATGGATTACTGGTAGCATCGGGATTTTTCCGGCGGCGATTACGGACATCATGCGACCTCAATCCACACTCACGGTAACCCCTGTCGATCATCCACTGGTCGGGCGCGTCAGCCCGCCAGGTTCGAAATCCATCACCAACCGCGCGCTGTTGCTGGCTGGGCTGGCAAAAGGCACCAGCCGTCTGAGTGGCGCGCTCAAGAGTGACGACACCCGGGTGATGTCCGAAGCCTTGCGTTTGATGGGCGTGCAGGTCGATGAGCCGGATGACAGCACGTTCGTGGTCACCAGCAGCGGCCAGTGGCAGGTACCTTCGCAGCCTTTGTTCCTAGGCAACGCGGGCACGGCGACACGGTTTCTGACCGCGGCGCTGGCCAATTTCAAAGGTGATTTTGTCGTCGATGGCGACGAGTACATGCGCAAGCGGCCGATTGGTCCACTGGTCGATGCGTTGCAACGCATGGGCGTTGAGGCCAGCGCCCCCACGGGTTGCCCGCCAGTCGCGATCAAAGGCCAGGGTGGACTGGCTGCCGGGCGTATCGAGATCGATGGCAACCTGTCCAGCCAATATGTCTCGGCATTGTTGATGGCCGGCGCCTGCGGCAAAGGCCCGCTTGAAGTGGCGCTTACCGGCAGCGACATCGGTGCTCGCGGTTATGTCGACCTGACGCTGGCCGCCATGCAGGCTTTCGGTGCCCAGGTCGAAGCTCTCGGCGACACCGCCTGGAAAGTCTCCGCCACCGGCTATCACGCCACCGACTTCCACATCGAACCCGACGCATCGGCCGCGACTTACTTGTGGGCGGCCCAAGCACTCACCGGTGGCAACATCGATCTGGGCGTTGCGACTCAGGACTTCACCCAGCCGGACGCCTTGGCCAGCCATGTGATCGACAGCTTCCCGAACATGCCTGCTGTCATCGACGGCTCGCAGATGCAGGATGCCATTCCGACTCTGGCCGTGCTGGCTGCGTTTAACAATCAGCCGGTGCGCTTTGTGGGTATCGCGAATCTGCGGGTCAAGGAATGCGACCGGATCTCAGCGTTGTCTCAGGGCCTGTGTGCCATCGCGCCGGGGCTGGCGGTGGAAGAGGGCGATGACCTGATTGTTCACGCCGACCCGCAATTGGCGGGGCGCACTGTGGATGCGTTGATCGACACCCATGCGGACCATCGCATCGCCATGTGCTTCGCTTTGGCCGGCCTGAAAGTCGCCGGCATCAAAATCCAGGACCCTGACTGCGTCGGCAAAACCTATCCGGGTTATTGGGATGCGTTGCAGTCGTTGGGGGTGAAGGTTCAGCGGGAGGATTGAGAGCTAGACCTGTGGGAGCGGTGCTTGCCCGCGATAAGCTTTAGGTAATTGACCTGCAGAATCGTAGTGTCCTTATCGCGGGCAAGCACCGCTCCCACAGGGTTGACCCGCGTCCAGCTCACAACTCCCGATAACTCATCCGGTACCCCAACTCCGCACTTTCCCCCTGCTGCAACAACCGCAACCCCGGATGCCCCGGCAGATGGTGGGCGTTGACCGGGTGGCTGACGGGTTCGAAGCAGAAAAAATCCAGACCCGGCGGGCAGAACACCAGAAAGAACTGACTGCCGCTGGCCTGGCATTCAAGCTCATACCCCAAATCCGGCTGGCTGATCAGCGCTTTGCCATCCCATTCAGTGAAGCCATTATCCAGGCGGGTTTGCGGCAGGTTGTTCAACGCGTTGAAATCCCACTCGGCTGGTAGAGCTTGCAGCTCTGTCGGCAGCCCGGTGTCATCGGTCTGCCAGACCTGTGCAGCCTTGGCCTGCAAGCGGGTGTTGGCGGTGCGGGGCAGGTAAGGATGCAGACCCAGGCCATGCCAGGCAGCGTGTTCGGCCAGATGCGTGACTTTCAAGGCGATGCTGAGGGTGCCGTCCTCCAGACTGAAGCGCAGTTGCGCGCGATAAGCGAAAGGAATGGCGCTCTCCAGTTGCAACAAGGCATCGCTCGCACTGTGTTCAATCACCTCCCACGGCTGTTGCCAGGCACTGCCATGAATCGGCAAGGCGTCGTTGGCGCTATTGGGTTGCAGCGCCAGCCAGCCATCCGGAGTGTCGAAGCCGCCATTGCCGATCCGGTTTGACCAGGGCACCAGCGGATAACAACTCAGCCGCCGAGGCGTGCCGGCGCTCAAGGCTTCATCGTCGCTGGGTCGCAGCAGCGGTTGACCGCTGGCCAGGGCAATCCAGTTAACGATGCTGCCGCCGGTTTGCGGCGCCAGAGTGAGGCGGGTCACGCCATCTTCAAGGGTCAGGCTTGCCTGTTGCATGTGATCTGCCTCATGAGTGGTGGATAGTCAGGCCGCGCGCCGCCAAGTCAGCAGCACAATGCCGGTGACCACGATCAGCCCGCCAACGATCTGACCGCTGCTGAGCAATTGATCAAGAATCAACCAGCCAAATAGCAGGCTGGCTACGGGTTCGATGTTCATCACCGGAGCGTTGCGGGCCATGTCCAGACGGGTCAGGCAGATGAACAGCAATGAAAAGCCCAGGCCATAAAGCGAGACCAGACACGCCAGGGCGGTCCAGCCGGTGGATGACGACGGCAGCGAAACACCGCCCGGCAGTATGCCGCTGAAGCCGGCCAATGCTGCGGCGCTGAAGACGATGAGCATGGTCAACATACTGCGCACCGTGCCGCGCATGGAGGACAGCTTGTGATCGGTGATCCACAGCGCACAGGCGAAAACCCCGGCGGCAGCGAAACCGAAAGCGATGCCTTCAAGCCATTGGGCTTCCGTGCTGTGCTGGCTGGACAGGCGCTCCGGCACGTCCAGCGCGAACACCAGCCCGATCAGAATCAAGCCCATCAGCACAGCGGCGCGACGAGTCGGCGCCGGGCCGCCCAGTGCCCAGGTCAGCAGCGCCAGCAGGATCGGCGCCACGTTGGCAATCAGTAACGCCAGGGCCACGGGAATCCGGGCCACGGCTGAATAGATACAAAAGCTTTGTGCGGCAATGAGTACGCCCAGCAACAGTTGCCAGCGCCAGGTGCGTGCCGTCAATTGCGGCCGCTCGCGTTGCCACAACACCAGGCCGGTGAGCACCAGCAGGGTCACGCCCGAGCGACAGAGGATCGCCAGCAGCAGGCCGGTGTCATGGTCGAAGGCGATTCGCGCAGCAATGTGATTACCCGCGAAAGCGCAGGCCAGCAGAGCGAGGATGAGTACGGCGATGTGGCGGGGGAATAAAGCAGAAGCGGACATGAGCAACCAGCCTCCTTGGCTGGGGGGATGACACAGATCTTCAAGCAACTGTGGGAGCGGTGCTTGCCCGCGATAAGGTCAACGCGATCTAAAGTGAATCGCGTCCAGCCTTATCGCGGGCAAGCACCGCTCCCACAGGGTATCGCGGTGCGCGTTTTGTTTCTTACAACACCACACTCGGCAGCCACAGGGAGATTGCCGGGATGTAGGTCACCAGCATCAACACCAGGAACAGCGCCGCATAGAACGGCAGCAGTGCTTTTACGGTGGCTTCGATGGTGACTTTACCCACCGCAGCGCCGACGAACAGCACCGCGCCAACCGGCGGTGTTATGAGTCCGATCCCCAGGTTCACCAGCATGATCATGCCGAAATGCACCGGATCAACGCCGACACTTGCCACTACCGGCAGAAGGATCGGGGTCAGGATCAGGATCAGAGGTGCCATGTCCATGATGGTGCCGAGCAGCAGCAGCATAATGTTGATGCACATCAGGATCACATAGCGGTTGTCCGAGATGGTCAGGAACGCGGTAGTGATCTTCATCGGGATTTCCATCAGCGTCAGGATGTACCCGAAGCTGGCGGCAAAACCGATCAGGATCATCACGATGGAAATGGTCCGCGCCGCCCGGTGCATCAGCTTGGGCAGGTCGCGCCATTTGTAGTCGCGATAGATGAACATGGTGACGAAGAACGACCAGAGCACAGCAATGGCGGCCGACTCGGTAGCGGTGAACACACCTGACAGAATGCCGCCCAGGATGATGACCAGTGCCATCATGCCCCACAGCGCTTCACCGGCGATTTTCAAAGCCTTGCGCAGCGGGATCACTTCGCCTTTCGGGTAGTTGCGCTTGCGGGCGAAGATCATGCACAGGCCCATCATCACCGCGCTGAGTAGCAGGCCCGGCATGATGCCGGCCATGAACAGCGAAGCGATGGACACTGTGCCGCCAGCGGCCAGCGAGTAGAGCACCGAGTTGTGGCTCGGCGGTGTCAGCAAGGCCTGTACCGAACCGCTGACGGTCACCGCCGTGGAGAAATCACGTGGGTAACCGGCACGTTCCATTTCCGGGATCAGTACCGACCCCACCGACGCAGTGTCGGCGACGGACGAACCGGAGATAGCACCGAAGAAGGTCGATGCAACGATGTTGACCAGAGACAGGCCGCCGCGCACAAAGCCGACCAGTACACCGGCAAACGCGACGAGCCGTCGTGACATGCCGCCCTCGGCCATGATCGCGCCAGCCAGAACGAAGAACGGGATAGCCAGCAGCGAGAATTTGTTCACGCCACCTGCAATCTGAATCATCAATGCATCGGCAGGGATATCAATCCACCACGCCCCGATAAGTGCCGATAGACCTAGCGCGTAAGCGACCGGCATACCGATCAGGATCAGCGCAATGAAGCTGCCCAGTAATATGAGTGCGTCCATTTATGCAGCACCTTCACTTTCTTCTACGACATCAAAATGCATGACAGGACGGTGGCTTTGATCACCCAGCAAGACTCGCTCAAGGATGAAAATCAGCGTAACGATCCCACCAATCGGAATAGGCAAATAAGAGATACCCACTCGTAGCGCCGGAATTTCGCCCAGGAACTGGTTCCAGGTCGTGGCGCAGAGTTTGAAGCCTTTGACGACCATGAACGCTGCAACGATTGCCATCAGGACTTGCACCAGCAGCGCCGCGGACTTGCGCAGGTGAAGCGGCAGTCTATCTACGGCCATGGAGACGGCCATGTGTGCGCCAGCACGGTAACTCGCGGCGGCACCGAAGAAGGTGAACACCACCATCAACAGGATCGCAACGGGTTCTGGCCAGCTAGAGCCGGTCCCGAGGACATAACGGGTAAAAATACCCCACGGGATAATCAGGGTCATGATCAGGACCGATAAACCGGCGATCCCGATACACACCCGATAAATAATGTCGTTAATGCTCAGCAGCGTATTTTTCATGAGGCTCACCACAGCGGCGGCGAACGAACTTGCGTTCGCCCCCGCGGCGTTATCGGACAGGCTTGGATGGACTGCTTAGTTTTTAGCGGTCAGGGTCGGATCGGTCGCTGTGTCATTAATGCGTTTGATCAGGTCTACGTACGGCGCGCCGTATTTGTCACGCACCGGCTGAGTAGCGTCGTAGAAGGCTTTCTTCTGCTCAGGTGTCAGGGTGATGAACTCCACGCCTGCGGCCTTGAGCTTGGTTTCTGCATCAGCGGACGACTTGTCCCACAGCACGCGCTCTTCGGCCTGTGCCTCTTTAGCCAGCTTTTTCACCAATGCCTGTTGCTCAGGGGTGAGTTTGGTCCAGGTGGTTTTCGCCATCACAATCGGCTCGGGCAGGATCAGGTGCTCGGTGATGGTGAAGAACTTGGCGTTCTGGTAGTGGTTGTGCTGGAAGTAAGTTGGCGGGTTGTTTTCCGCGCCGTCGATAACGCCAGTCTGCAAGGCGCTGAAAATCTCGCCGGTGGCCATGGCGATACCGCTGCCGCCCATGTCGTTGATGGTGTCGATAAATACCGGGTTGCCCTGAACGCGGATTTTCATGCCCTTGAGGTCAGAGATCTGACGAACCGGCTTTTTGGTGTACAGGTTGCGGGTGCCGCCATCCATCCAGGCCAGTGCGACCATGTTGAATTGCGAATTGGTGATCTTGTCGAGAATTTCGTCGCCGATCTTGCCGTCGATGATAGTGCGCATGTGCGCCTGATCACGGAACACGAACGGCAGGTTGAAGACGTTCACGTCAGGCACTACCGGGCCCACGATGCCGAGGCTGACGCGGGTCATCTGGATGGCGCCGCTCTGCACCTGTTCAACCACTTCTTTCTCGGAACCGAGCACGCCACCGGCGTACATCTTGAAGCTGATCTCGCCCTTGGACTGCTCTTCGAGCTTCTTGCCCATGTTTTGCTCAGCCACTACCGGGGCATAACCGGCGGGGTGAACTTCAGCGAATTTGATTTTGACTTCCGCCTGGGCCAGGCCCGACATGCAGAAAGCCAGCGGAAGTGCTGCGATGAGAAGCTTGCGTTTGAAATCCATGAATAACTCCAGTGTTGTTGTTTTTAGGTGCTGGCGAAACGGTGATGCTCATACCTGATGGAACAATGCAGCCTGAACCGACTTTCACCCCCTGAAAGTCGGTTCGGGTAAACCCTTTACACCCGGTCGCAAGGCAAAAACGCCACCGGCCAGGGGTTGATCGCTGATATCGCCACCGGGACGGATCGAGGTGACGTACAAGGTGTCGAGATTCGGGCCACCAAAGGCACACATGGTCGGCTTCTTCACGGGCACGACCAGTGATTGGTCAAGTTTGCCGTCTGGTGTAAAGCGATGGATCAGCCCGGCATCATTGCCGCAGATCCAGTAGCAGCCGTCGGCATCTACTGCTGCGCCATCGGGCCGACCGAGAAAGTTGTTCATGTCCACGAACAGGCGACGGTTGTGAGGTGTGCCACTGTCGATGTCGTAGTCGAACGCCCAGATTTTCTGCACGCTGGGGTGCGAGTCAGACAGGTACATGATGGTGCCGTCCGGGCTGAACGCCAGGCCGTTGGGCACGATAAAGTCTGAGAGCTGCGCGATCAGAGGCTCGCTTTGCCCCGCGTCGTAGCGATACATCGCACCCACTGGCGCGCCTGCGGCCATGTCCAACAGCATGGTGCCAGCCCAGAATCGGCCTTGGCGGTCGCAACGACCATCGTTGAAACGCATGCCGGGTTGCGCGTGTTCGACGCTGATCAACGACGTGCTGCTCAAGGTGCCATCAGCCTGGGTCGCCAGTCGGTACAGGCCATCTTCCATACCCGCGATCCAGTCGTCGCTGCCACTCTCATAGCGTGCGATGCAGGCGAGCATTTGTGCGGCTTTCCAGCTTTGCGTCTTGTCGTCAGACGCACTCCAGCGGTGTAGACGGCCGGCCGGAATGTCCACCCAGTAAAGGGCCTGTTCCTGGGCGCTCCACACCGGGCTTTCGCCTGTGGCGTTCTGTGCGTCGAGAATCAATTCAGCATCCATGTCGGCCAGCTCTCTTCTTTTTATGTGCTGTTTGGGGGGTGCGCTTTACTCGTCGCCGAACGGTCCTGCAGCAGCAAACGCACCGCCCTGATAGACCGCCGCAGGGTCATCGGCTGCTGGCATCGGTTGTTGTTCGACCTTGTCACGGAACACTTCCGAGCTGTCCTTGGCGGTATAGCCCAGGTGCGCGGCGAAGCGGTTATCCCACCACACGTCGCGGTTGGCGGACATGCCGTAGACCACGGTGTGGCCAACGCTTGGGGTGAACAGCGAGCGCTCGATCAATTGCGTGAGGTCGTCAAAGCTCAGCCAGGTGCTCATCATCCGGCGATTCTGCGGTTCCGGAAACGACGAGCCGATACGGATGCTCACGGTTTCTATGCCGTAGCGATCAAAGTAGAACGTCGCCATGTCTTCGCCATAGGATTTGGACAGGCCGTAGTAGCTGTCCGGGCGGCGAGGGGAGTGGGCGTCGATGGTTTCGTCTTGCTTGTAGAAGCCGATCACATGGTTGGAGCTGGCGAAAATAATGCGTTTGACGCCATGTCGGCGTGCAGCTTCGTAAATGTGAAAGACGCCGCTGATATTGGCGCCGAGGATTTCCTCGAACGGGCGCTCGACCGAAACGCCACCGAAATGCAGGATCGCATCTACGCCTTCGACCAGTTGGTGAACGGCTTGTTTGTCGGAGAGATCACAGATCTGGACTTCTTCACTGGCATCAGCGGCCGGAGCCATTTCGCTGATGTCGGAGAGTCGCAGGATCTTGGCGTAAGGGCGCAGGCTCTTGCGCAAAACTTTGCCCAGACCGCCTGCCGCGCCAGTCAATAGCACGCGGTTGAAGGGAGTTGGGGCGGTATGAGTGGTTGTCATGAGGGTCCCTTGCGTATTCTTATTAGTTGTCATCTGTTGTCGTATGACTTGTGTCGAATATTTGCAATCGCCGAGCACTTTGTCAACGCGACTTAGGTCGAAAATGTTGTTGTATCTTTGCGGTAACTCAGTGTGGGAGCGGTGCTTGCCCGCGATGAGGTCAACGCGATCTGAAGTGAATCGCGTCCAGCCTTATCGCGGGCAAGCACCGCTCCCACAGGAGTTCGCTTCTACAGGTGTTGCGTTGCCTTACAACAGCGACAGCGGATAGCTGATGAACAACCGGTTTTCATCAAACTCGTTAGTGCTGTAGTCGCGACGGATGCTCGCGTTACGCCACCGAACGTTCAGGCTTTTGAATGTGCCGCTTTGTACGGTGTAGGCCAGTTCCGACTCGCGGCCCCATTCCTTGCCGTCGGTGATCGCGCCGGTGTGTACGTTGTCACCGCTGATGTAGCGGTTCATCAGGGTCAGGCCTGGCACGCCCAGGATGGCGAAGTCCAGGTCGTGACGCAGTTGCCAGGATTTTTCTTTGGCGTTGTCATAGCTGGAGTTGTAGCTATCGTTGGCCAGAGTGCCACCGCTGGTGCCGTTGACCCGGAACCAGGCGTCATCGCCGCTGACTTTCTGCAGGCCCACGTACAAGGTGTTGCCCTTGTATTTGGCGGACAGCAAGGCGTAAGCGGTTTTGTTATCCAGATCGCCAGCCAGTGCGCTGCCGTCTTCGGTACCCCAGAAGTAACCAAGGTTCGCGCCCAGGGTTACGTCGCCAAGCGGTTGACTGTGCAGGACGTTGACGAACTTCTGGTTGTAGATGTCTTGCAGCTCGGCATACCAGACGCCGATTTGCGTGCGCTTGTCATTGAAGGCGTATTCACCACCGCCAAAATTGAAGCGATCAGACGTGAAAGCCCCACGGCCGTTGAGGAACATGTCCTCCATACTGGCATCGTTACGTGGGCTGTTGGCGCGGAACTGACCGCCGTACAGGGTGAGCCCGGACACTTCTTTGGAGGTGATTTGCGCACCACGGAAGGTTTGCGGCAGAGAGCGGCCGTCATCCGAACGCAGGATCGGCAACACCGCCATCCACTCGCCGACTTTCAACTCAGTGTTGGAAATCTTGGCTTTGGCGGCTACACCCAGGCGCCCGAAGTCGTCGGCCGGACGGCCATCGTCGTGGATCGGCAACAACTGGGTACCGCCGGTGCCCTTGCCGCCGTCGAGTTTCACCGAGTACATGCCCAGCACGTCAACGCCGAAGCCCACCACCCCTTGGGTATACCCGGATTTGGCATCCAGAATGAAGCTTTGCGTCCACTCTTCCGCTTTGCCCTGAGGCGCGGTGCTGCTGGGGTAGGACGGGTTGGTGAAATTACGATTGAAGTAGGCGTTACGCAGGTTCAGCGTTGCCTTGGTGTCATCGACGAAGCCTTCCGCCGAGGCGAGCAGGGGGAACGTCAGGCTCATGCTGCCTAGCCCCAGAAGAATCAGCGAACGGGTGTGTTGAGATCTCATTATTGTTGTGCTCCCATTTTTTCGACAAAGCACTTCCCCGGCGGCGTTAAAACAACCTGTACTGTGGAGAAGTGCGTAATGCCCCGTTTAAGGGCGTCAGACTCTGCCGCACATGCGGACGAGCCTCTACTTCACAGCGGTTGAACCGTCAGCGAATTCGGATAAGACTCGTCCCGGAGTGAATCGGGATCGAAGAAGTGCAAAAGATGGGGTGGTGCATGGCACTGAGTCCGTCGTGGCCTGCTGGCGCGACGGGGCGGAGCGCGAGGACGTGAGTCGTCATACGTAGCTTCCCTGAATTATTGTTATTTTTGTTATCCGTTGTCGTACAACTTTGCGGGCGATTATTTGCAGGCTGCAGGAGGTTTGTCAATTGGGGGGTAGACGAAAGTCTAGGCATTCGCATGCGCTGGTGATCATCATATTTGACGTGGGATCGGGGCGGATGCCGAACCTGTGGGAAATTCTATGGTTGCTCGCAAGCGGATATGACGAACGTCGTCGCGCCAATATTGAGATCACGCCTGTGGGAGCGAGCTTGCTCGCGAAGGCGGTGTTCATCCATCAACGGAGTTATCGAACGCACCGACCTCTTCGCGAGCAAGCTCACTCCCACGTAAATGGATTTTGTCAGCACCATGCGGGGTAACAACTATCAACTGAACGCCTCTCACCCTCAAGCAGTCCATCGATAACACGTTCTTGATTACAGCAACCGATTCAGTAGATGTCGTCGTGGTCGATCGGTCCTCAGCCACCCAACCTGACGGGATTTTTTGAAATGAGAAAATTCGCCCATTTTGATATCAATGCCAAAGGCCGCGATTTTGCGGTGGGGGATATTCATGGGCATTTCACCCGCCTGCAAAGCGCGCTTGATGAAACGGGTTTTGATCCGGCGGTAGACCGGCTGTTCAGCGTCGGTGATCTGGTGGATCGCGGGCCGGAGAATCTTCAGGCCCTTGAATGGCTGGCTCAGCCCTGGTTTTTTGCTGTGCAGGGCAATCATGAGGCGCTGGCGATTGCCCATGTGCAAAGCAAGCCCATCGACTACCGCATGTACATTTCCAGCGGTGGCGCATGGTTTCTGGAGCTGGCGCCAGAGGCGCAACAACACTGCGCGGCCTACTTCGCGCAGATGCCCATTGCGCTTGAGGTCGACACAGCCGCAGGCCTGATCGGGCTGGTGCATGCCGATTGCCCATTGCCTACCTGGGACATGTTGCGCGCGACGCTCAAGGGTCATATGCCGGAGCAGGGCCGCTTGCAGGAAAGCTGCCAGTGGTCGCGGGAACGTCTGCAATTGCGTGATTACAGCGGTATCCCCGATTTGCGGGCACTGATCGTCGGGCATACGCCTTTGCCTGATCCTGAAATTCTCGGCAACGTCTTTCATATCGATACAGGCGGCTGGCGATCAGACGGCAGCGGCTATTTCACCCTGATGGAGCTCAGTTCTCTGGCCCTCAATACGCCGTCGGGTTGAACGCTTGAACTTGCTTTGAACTGTCGGCGCTGATCGCTGCTCATTATCTATAAGCTCTCCGAATTATTGGCTCGTCTCCTGATCGAGACCATTGCGCTGTCATGAGGGCGGCGTGTCTGACTCCAGGCCAGACAATAACAATAAGGGGCGTGTCAGCCCTGACCCTCAAGGAGGCGAGCCCATGAGGATTGCTCAAATAGCGCCATTGGCGGAGTGCTGTCCGCCGCTTTTATATGGCGGAATCGAACGAATCGTTTCCTACCTAACCGAAGAACTCGTCCGTCAGGGCCATGAGGTCACGCTTTACGCCAGTGGCGACTCCCAGACCCGCGCGCATCTCGTCGCCGGCTCCCCCACGGCGCTGCGCCTGAACCCCGAGGTCAAGGATGCGCTGCCGTACCAGATGGCCATGCTGGATCAGGTGCTGCGTCACGCTGACGAGTTCGACGTGCTCAACTTTCACATCGATATCCTGCATTTCCCGATGATTCGCCCGTTTGTTCAGCGCACGGTTACCACCCTGCATGGGCGTCTGGATATCCCTGACTACTCGTCGTTTTACGGGCATTTCCCAGAGGCGCCGCTGATGTCTATCTCCATGGACCAGCGCCGTTCGTTGCCTGCCGACACGAACTGGCTGGGCAATGTCTATCACGGCATTCCTCGCGAGCTATTGCCCTTTATGCGCAAACCAGAGGGCGACTACCTGGCTTTCCTGGGGCGTATCTCTCCCGAAAAACGCCCCGATCGGGCCATCAAGATTGCCGTGCGCTGCGGGCTCCCCCTGAGGATCGCCGCCAAGGTGGATCGGGTCGATGAACCCTACTGGCAGGAGATAGTCCTGCCGATGATTGAAGCCAGCCCGAATGTCGAGTTCATCGGCGAAGTCAACGAGCGGCAAAAGGCCGACTTGCTCGGCAATGCCCGGGCGCTGTTATTCCCTGTCGACTGGCCTGAGCCGTTCGGCCTGACCATGATTGAGGCGATGGCCTGCGGTACGCCGGTCATTGCCTTTCGTTGCGGCTCGGTGCCGGAAGTGATCGATGAGGGTGTCACGGGCTATATCGTCGACAGTGTGGAGCAGGCGGTGGCTGCCGTGGGGCGGCTGTCGCAGCTAGACCGCACGCGGGTTAGAGCGACGTTCGAGGCGCGTTTTACCGTTGAGCGAATGGCCGGTGATTACCTCGCGCTTTACCAGCAATTGATCGATGCCAACCCTCATCCGCGCAAGACCGCGCCTTATTCCGTCCCTGCCACAGCATCGCTTCAGGAGCAGCGCACCAGCACACTCAAGCACAACGATACCTTCGCCGTGTTTGATCCCAATGGCGATATTCTCGCCCACCCTGCTATCCCTCAAGGCCTGTTTCACAACGACACCCGATATCTGTCGGAGCTGTCCCTGACTCTCAATGGCATGCGCCCGTTATTGCTCAGCTCGACGATCCGTGACGACAACACCATGCTGACCTGTGACCTGACCAATCCTGATTTATACGATCATCAGGGGCAGATGCTGGTGCCTCACGACCTGATTCATCTGCGCCGCTCGCGCTTTCTGTGGCAGAGCTCGTGCCTGGAGCGTTTGACGGTGCGCAATTTCGACGAGCGGCCACAGCGGCTGCGGCTGACCATCGGCTTTAGTGCGGACTTCAAGGATCTGTTCGAAGTGCGCGGTACCCGCCGGCAGCAGTGTGGACAACTGCATCCGGTGCACGTCAGTGAACACCAGGTGCTGCTTTCCTATACCGGGCTGGACGAGAAAACCCGATCCACGCGCCTGCGTTTCGACCCGGTTCCGTCTTATCTGGACCAGGAACAGGCAATCTTCGAACTGGAACTGGCCGCCGGAGAAAGCCGCTCGCTCTTCGTCGATATCAATTGCGGCGAGCCGGTGCCTACCCTGTCGGTCAAGCATGAGTTCTTCCGCTCGGTTCGCGATGCCCGCCGCGAGCTGCGTACGTTTTCATCCCGTGCCGCGTCCATCGAAACTTCCAACCATGTCTTCAATGAGGCGATCCGGCGCAGTGTTTCGGACCTGTACATGCTCACCACCCGGACGCCCCAGGGTTTGTATCCCTATGCGGGGATTCCGTGGTTCAGCACCGTGTTCGGTCGCGATGCGCTGATCACTGCCTGGGAAATGCTCTGGCTGGATCCTGGTATCGCTCAAGGCGTACTGAGTCATTTGGCGGCCAATCAGGCCACTGCCATTGACCCGGTAGCGGATGCCGAACCGGGCAAAATCCTTCATGAAGTCAGGCGCGGCGAAATGGCGGAGCTGGGCGAGGTTCCATTTCGGCGCTACTACGGCAGCTGCGACTCCACACCGCTGTTCGTATTCCTCGCGGGTGCCTATCTGGAGCGGACGGATGATCTGCCGACCATTGAAGCCCTGTGGCCCAGCATAGAGGCGGCGCTGACCTGGATTGAAGAGTATGGCGACCGCGATGGAGACGGCTTTGTCGAATACGGACGTCAGACCGCTGAAGGTTTGCTCAATCAAGGCTGGAAAGACAGCTTCGACTCGGTCTCCCATGCTGACGGACGTCTGGCCGAGGGGCCTGTGGCGATTGTCGAGGTGCAGGCCTATGTCTATGGCGCCTGGAAAGCTGCGAGTTACATGGCCCGGCGCTTAGGAGACCCGACGCGAGCGGCCGTCTTCAAGGCCAGGGCCGAGCGATTGCGTAAAGACTTTGATGCGGTGTTTTTCGACGAGGAATTGGGCACTTACGTGCTGGCGCTGGATGGTGCCAAGCAGCCCTGCCGGATTCGAACTTCCAACGCCGGACATGCGCTATTTACCGGGATCGCCTATGCGGAGCGAGCCACCAGCGTGGTCGCGACGCTGATGGATCGTTCCTCATTCAGCGGCTGGGGACTACGCACTCTGGCGTCGTCACAGCCCCGATACAACCCGATGAGCTACCACAACGGCTCAGTATGGCCCCATGACAACGCGGTGATCGCGGCCGGATTCGCCCGGTATGGTTTCCGACGCGAAGCCGGGCGGATCTATGAAGGCCTGTTTTCGGCGTCTACCTATATCGACCTTCGACGCCTGCCGGAGCTGTTCTGCGGGTTTTCCAGGCAGCGTAACCAGGGGCCGACGTTCTATCCAGTTGCCTGTTCGCCCCAAGCCTGGGCGGCAGCGGCCTTGATCTCCATGCTGCAGTCATGTCTGGGCCTGAGCTTCAGCCCCAAATCCCAGCGCATCACATTCGACGAGCCGGTGCTGCCGGTGTTTCTCGACGAAGTGATCCTGCGTGGCCTGCAGACTGGAACCGGCTCGGCGGACGTTGCGCTGCGCCGTTCAGGCGACAGCGTGATGATCGATGTGCTGGCACGGCAGGGCAAAGTGCGGGTACTGAGTATGGGGTAGCGGTTGGGTAAGCGACTGCGTCTGGTTGTGACGGGCCGCACACCGGTATCCTCAGGCTTTAATTCATTCGGATGCCTGAGCCCTATCATGAAAATCGGTCTGATTTCCGACACCCACGGCCTGTTGCGACCCCAGGCCCTGGCGGCCTTGCAAGGCTGCGAACAGCTGATCCACGCGGGGGATATCGGCAAGCCCGAGATACTCGAAGCCCTGCGTGGTATTGCGCCGCTGACCGTGGTCCGGGGCAATAACGATGAGGACGACAGCTGGGCCAGCGATGTGCCGTTTTCTGCCCGATTAGATATTGAAAGCGTGAGTATTTTCGTCACCCACATCCTTGCCGACGTCCCGAAACCCTTGCCCGATGGCATTCAGGTTGTGGTCATCGGCCATTCTCACAAGCCCCTGATCCAGCAGATCGACGGGGTGCTGTACATAAACCCCGGGAGCGCAGGCCCACGGCGTTTTAAATTGCCGGTCAGCGTGGCGTTGCTGCACATTGATGACCTGGGCGTGCGGGCCGAGGTGGTTGAGTTGCAGGTCTGAGCGAGATCTGCAGGAGGTTCCGCCGCGCTGTCGCGCAGCCAGCACGGTTCTGTAGGAGCGCACGAGCACCGCGAGGCCGCGATGGCAGTGTGTCAGGCAGACCGCCATTGCGGCCTCGCGGTGCTCGTGCGCTTCTACAGAGTGTGGCGTTTTACGCTGATCAACCGCCAACCTTGTAAGGCCGAATGCTGCGAACGATGACTCAGATCACTTCGCCACTGGATCCAGCCCGCTGGTTTTGATCGCGCCAGCGGCAGCTTGTGAGCCGAGGTATTGCAACAGCTCTCGGGCCTGTTCCGGATGGGCGCTCCGGGTAGACACACCACCGGAATACAGTGTCATTTGCTGGGCCTGCTCCGGGATCAGACCGATGATGTCGATCCCTTGCACGGGCTTGAGCTCACTCAACTGCTGGAAGCCCAACTGCGCTTCGCCCCGCGCAACTACTTCGCCCACCGGCTCGGCGGGGATCATGCGGCTTTTACTCTGGAGGCGATCGGCAATGTGCATCTGGTTGAACAGCACACGGGACAGATAAACCCCACTGGCACTGTCCGAATAGGCAATGGATTTCGCGTCGATCAGCGTCTGCTTGAACGCTTCCATGGTTCTGATATCAGGCTTCGGGTCGCCATGACGTATGGCCATGGCAATGTAGGATTTGCCCAGGTCGACCCGACTCTTGGGATCAACCTGACCATTCTTGATCAACTTATCCAGTGCGGAGCTGACCATCAGCACGACATCGGCAGGCTCGTTGCGGTCCAGTCTGTTAGGAATCGCCTGGGGCGTCGCACCCATCGATGGCGCCGCCTCAACCACCAGACGCACACCGGTCCGTGTCTCGTAGTCAGCGCTTATTGCATTGAACGCGCCCATGATGCCGCCGGAGCTGAGGATGACCAGGGAGACGGGTTTGGCGGCTGTCGCGGCACTGACCAAGGCCACAGGAGAGAAGGAGAGAGCAGCGCCAAGCAGGTAAGGAAGAAATTTTCTCATTGAAGATGAACCTTGCAGTGAACAGACCCCGGGATTATGTGGCAAAGCCATCGACATTGCGCGCCTATCGTTTCGGATTTCACGCATTACAGGTCGTAGCGACCCCTATCAAACATCAATGTAATTATGATTGAAACTGTTTCACTTACTTAACAATCTTATCTAGTTCCAGAATTTGCTTTTCCGTGTCTCTAGACATGGATAACCATTCATCGCCTCGCCTTACTTGATTGAGTTTTGACTGCCACACTGATCAGCATAAAACAGTACATTCTCATACCCAGGTAGCCGCCGATGATCGACGATCATTTGCCTGGAACCTCGCGCAGTATTCATGGCCGTTCGCAAGTAGATGAAATTCCTGAGTGTTCCGAACAAAACAATTGGCCTGACGCGCGTCCTTTAGCGGTAGCTATGGGAACATTGCGATATCCGCGTGTAACGTCAGAACAATCAATAACTGTTTCAGTTTTGATACTGATGTGTACTTACAACGGTCAACGATTTCTAGGAGAACAATTAGAATCCATTCAGGCTCAGACCCGCCACGACTGGCATGTGGTAGTTTCCGATGATGGCTCTCATGATGATACGTTGAAAATTCTTGACCGTTATCGCTCTAAGTGGGGGGAGGAACGAATCACTTTATGGCAAGGGCCGGGCCAGGGTTATGCACGAAACTTCATAGCTACGCTGTGCAATGAAAGTCTGTCTGCGAATCACTATGCATGGTGCGATCAGGACGATCTGTGGAAGGAGGACAAACTGCAAGCAGCGTTGGGCTGGCTGCAAAGCGTGCCAGAGAATACACCCGCACTCTATTTTGGGAGAACCCAATTGGTTGATGAGTCAGGGGCGACCCTGGGTTATTCGCCTCTTTTCCGCCGCCCGCCCTCATTTGCCAATGCGCTGGTTCAGAATATTGGTGGCGGTAATACCATGGTTCTTAACCATGCAGCCCGTATGCTTCTGAAAAAAGCCGGACCAAATCTCGACATTGTTTCTCATGACTGGTGGGCTTACCTGTTGGTAACCGGGGTGGGCGGTAAAGTTTTCTACGACCCTAAGGCGTATGTGCAGTATCGTCAGCATTCCAACAATCTCGTCGGCTCCAATGCTAACTGGCAAGCGCGGATCACTCGCCTGAGAATGATGTTTGAGGGCCGTTTCAAAGTTTGGAACAACATAAATGTGGCGGGCCTCGAAACCGTCATTGATAGCTTGACTCAGGAAAATCGTCAGGTGTTCGAACGCTTCAAGGCTTTACGGACCGAGTCTTTGTTGCATCGATTATCCGGGCTGAAACGCTCCGGAATTTATCGCCAGACGCTATTGGGCAATCTGGGTCTGACCATGGCCGCGATCATGCGCAAGATATGAGAAGGGAGGAGCGTGGGAGCTGCGTTCAGCCGGATTGCCGTTTCGGAAACCATAACTGAGAGGTAGCGAACTGATGCTAGTCAACAGTATTAACCCCCTGGAAATGTTGAAAAGCACCTGGCGAAACTCAGGCCTTATCTTTGAACTGATCAAGCGCGAAGTGTCGGGAAAGTATAAAGGCTCTTTCCTGGGATCCTTCTGGTCATTTTTCAACCCGATTCTGATGCTTACGGTGTATACCTTCGTGTTCAGTGTCGTGTTCAAGGCTCGGTGGAATAATACGGACAATTCTCATGGCGAGTTTGCGTTGATACTTTTTTCAGGATTGATAATTTTCAATATGTTTGCCGAGTGCTTTACCCGGGCGCCGAGTACGATTTTGCAAAATTCAAACTATGTAAAGAAAATCGTGTTTCCTCTGGAAGTGTTTCCTCTCATCGCCATGGGGGCATCGCTTTTTCATCTGTTTATCAGTCTGGTCGTCTGGTTGCTGTTTCATCTTTTTATAATGGGCCTTCCTCCGCTCACCACGTTATTTCTGCCCGTGGTGTTGCTTCCATTGGTCTTTATGACGCTTGGTTTCTCATGGTTCCTTTCTTCCGTCGGCGTCTATTTGAGGGACGTGGCGCAGTTTATTGGCATATTGACCACTGCATTGATGTTCCTCTCTCCTATTTTCTATCCGCTTTCGTCACTCCCGGTGGAGTATCGAGGACTTTTTCTGATAAACCCGCTTACCGCCACGATCGAACAGGCCAGGACCATATTGATCTACGGCAAGCCACCTGATTGGACTATGTTGACGGTGTCGTTTCTTATCTCGTTTCTTATTCTCTGGCTGGGATTTGCGTGGTTTCAAAAAACACGCAAGGGGTTTGCCGATGTACTCTGAAATCGTGGTGAGTATAAGAGCCCTGAGTAAGTGCTTTCAGATCTATGATTTGCCTCGGGATCGATTGAAACAATTTATATTGCCGCGCTTCAGTTCTTCAGGTAAGCAGTACTTTCGAGAGTTCTGGGCATTAAGAAATATCTCAATCGACATCAAACGAGGGGAAACCATCGGTATTATTGGTCGCAATGGTGCCGGCAAATCTACGCTATTGCAGATCATCTGCGGCACGCTGTCCCCTACATCGGGGGAGGTCGCTGTAAAGGGGCGAATTGCTGCGCTCCTTGAGCTGGGTGCGGGTTTCAATCCCGACTTTACCGGGCGTGAAAATGTCTACCTCAATGGCAGTGTGCTGGGATTATCCAGAGCCGAAATCGACAAGCGTTTCTCCGAGATTGAAGCCTTCGCGGACATTGGGGATTTCATTGATCAACCCGTGAAATCTTATTCAAGCGGTATGTATGTGCGCCTTGCATTCGCCGTTCAGGCCTGCGTCGATCCCGAAATATTGATCGTGGACGAAGCACTGTCCGTTGGCGATATCGGGTTCCAGTACAAATGCTTTAAAAGAATGGAGCAGCTCAAAAAACAGGGCGTCACCATCATCATGGTCACTCACTCGACCGGCAGCATTCTGGATCACGCAGATCGCTGTATCGTGATCGAAGGGGGGCAGATAACCATCGATACCCAGGATGTATTGGCAGCTGTTCTTGCCTACGAAAAAGGCATGCTTCAAACCCAGGTGGCGATTGAAATCGAAGAGCACAGCGGACGCTCACAGCTGGAATGTCACCTGATGGATGACTTGAAAGTGCTTCAGCAAGCCGAGCGCAATGTCACTTTCAATGAAAAAAGGTTTGGAACTGCACGCGCGATCATTCGTCGCCTTGAAATAATCAAATCCGACGGGACTTATTTCCATCAAAGTCCAGTTATTCGCTGTGGAGAAGAGACCACCTTTCGCTTTGAAGTTCTCGCTTCTGAGCCCATCAGTGATGTGATCCTTGGCATCTCACTTTCCAAGGCTCAGGGCAATGATGTGTGGGGGGACAACAATATCAATGCGTCGCAACCCATCCATCTACTCCCAGGTAGGCAAATATTCGAATACAAGGTCACGCTGCCGCTGAGTCTCGGGGATTACCTGGTGCACTGCGGTTTGTCATGCAACACAAGAGGGGAACGCGAAGAGCTGGACCAGCGGCGCCCCATGGAGCAGATAAAGTTCTGGTCCGCGCGCAGTCAGGTGGGCGTCGTTTTTGCGCCGATAAAGGTTTTTCTGGGTGTGGAAAAATGATCGCGATTTTTCTCCCCCCTTTCCCTTTCAGGGGAGTGGCTGCGCCTTACCTCTGGGTCTTTTACAAATTCCTTACTGTCAGCCGCGAGAAGAAACTGTTCATCATCGGTAAAGGATATTTGCCGGAGCAGGCCAGCGAGCTGGACGATGACCGATGGGAATTTCTGGACAGCTCACAACAAAGGCTTGGCTATACGATCCCTGAGCCGGAGGAATTAGCCCGCCACCACGTTCACTTACTTGGGCCGGATATTTTCAACAATCTTATGCATGACAATAAATGCAGCCCGAGCGAGACCTTCAAAGTATTCCTGACCCGCTCTGTCCCCAGGCTGAGCGCAGAGATTGAACAGGTGCTGAGTCAATTCGAAAGTGATGTGGAAGCGGTAATCACTTGGTGCAACTGTCCGTCCCTCAGCCAGGTAGCGCAAGCCCGAAATATCCCTGTTATCCATCTTGAGCTGGGCCCGCTGCGCAGCCCCGATTATCGCCCTACGATGTATGTCGATTTCAGCGGGGTCAATGGCAATTCAGAAGCCAAGAACCGGTATGAGGGACTGCACAAACCTTTGAACATGGAGCTTTCGGTTCACCAGCTTCTTGGGTATTTCCTGATCCGGCGTGATGCCCTGAACTCTATCGGGATGGCAAGCGATGCCGTCAGGACGGGCGTGGTTTTGCAAGTAGAAGACGACTCCAATCTTATTGCTTTCGGCAATAACTTCGATAACCGTGGACTGCTTTCGTTTGCCAGACTGACCACATCCATTGACAACATTCTCGTTCGCGGTCACCCAGGTAGCCTATTTCAGCTGCGTCCGCGTGAGTTTGCGGTCGATGACTCCGATAACAGCATGGCATTTATCGCCAAGTGTCAAAAAATCATAACGATCAATTCCAGTGTCGGCGTGGAGTCACTGCTTCAGGGCCGGACGGTTCAAGTCCTCGGCGAGTGCGCCTACAAGTTCATTACCGAGGCTTCAGAGCCCACGGAACTAACAGATCGGCTCACTTTTTACTTGTTCTCATATCTGGTGCCGGCGGAACTTGGCTTCGATCTTGAGTATCTGCGATTCCGCTTGAAGGCACCGGAGGAAGCGCAAATCGTTGAGTATCACCTGCGTCATTACTCCTCCCATCGTCAGGATCTGATTCAGACAGGATCTCTAGCTGAAATGATTGAATCCGAATTGAAAGCCGAAGAGAACGATCGATTGAGTCATTTGAATGCGGAACTCGAAGCGTCGATGAGTGGGTTGCGGAAGCAAGTTGAGGAGTTGCTTATGCAAGTCGATGAACTGCGCGCGCAAATCAATGAGGAACGCTCCGCTCTTGAAGCCGCCAGGCTGACGATTGCGCAGCAGACTGAAGTGATTCAGGAGCAGGAATTCGTAGCTGAAAAGAGCGCCAAGACCATTGAGGCGAGCAATGTCTCCGTCAATAATCTCTTTCGAAAAAACATTGATCTAAAAACCAGTGTGGATCACGCCTCGATACTGGCAGACGAAAACGAGGCGCTGAAGAGCCAGCTTCGACACGCTGCCGGGCAACTGAGTGAGACAGAGCGAGAGCTGTTTATCAGTCGAGCCCGTATTGATGGATTGTTGAGCAGCACATCGTGGAAAATTACTTCTCCGGCGCGATTTGTCCGTACTCAGATGTTCCGGGCGACCCAATTCCAGAAGGCGTTGATATTGGCCCGGCGCCAGTTTGGCTCGCCCGGGGCATTGTTGAGCAAAGCTCGAGTCATTTACCGCAGGGAAGGTGTGGGCGGACTCAAGGCCCGCATCCGCTATTTGCTGGAAAACTCTTCCCGTCCCCCGGTTCCGATAATCGCTACCGAGCCAAAAAAAAAGGTGCCATCCCGGGAGATCGCCAGGCACACCTCTTCAGTCGATATCGTGGTTTGCGTTCACAACGCACCCGAAGACGTCAAAAACTGTCTTGAGTCGATACACGCTTACACCTTGCCACCATTTCGCATCATCATCGTTGACGATGGCAGTGCGCAGATCACGCAGGAATACCTCGCCGATTACGCCGCTGCTCAAGGATGCGTATTGCATCGCAATGAAGTCGCAGGGGGATATACCAAAGCTGCAAACTGCGGCTTGAGAGCAGCCAACGCGGAATACGTGATCTTGCTCAACAGTGACACCATTGTCAGCCCGTACTGGCTTGAGCGGTTGCTCAATTGCGCTGATAGCGATCCAGCGATAGGCCTGGTTGGCCCGCTGAGTAATACCGCCTCCTGGCAATCGGTACCGGAGGTATTCGATGCTGTCGGGGACTGGACCATCAATGCCCTGCCGACGGGAATGTCCGTCCAGGATTATGCCAGCGAAGTTGCCAGGGAGTCGTCGCGGATTTACCCCCAGGTAGGATTCATCAATGGCTTTTGTTTTCTGATTAAGCAAAGCCTTATTTCCCAGATAGGCATCTTCGATGAAGACGTCTTTGGCCGGGGCTATGGCGAGGAAAATGATTACTGTCTCAGGGCAGCTGGAGCAGGCTGGAAGCTAGCAATTGCCGATGACGCATACGTCTATCACGCGCAGTCGAAAAGCTACTCCCATGAGCGCCGAATGGAGCTATCAAAAGCGGCAGGCGTGAACCTGGCCAACAAACATGGGCAGGCGTTGATCGACCGGCAGCTCAACATTACGGTCAATCATCCGGCGCTTGAATACATTCGCAGGCGTACAGCTTTGATAGAGCGAAAACGGGAGATTCGCCAGCGGTTCCTGCCCTTTCAGGGCAAGCGAATTTTGTTTCTGCTGCCGGCCCGGACGGCGGGTGGTGGGGCGAATATTATCCTGCTGGAAGCCAGCCGCCTCATCGCTTTGGGTGTGGATGCACAGATCGTAAACCTGCGCTCCAACAAGGACGTATTCGAGGAAAATTACCCGGATAACCAGGTTCCCATCCATTACATACTTTCCCCTGAACAGCTCCCGGAAATAGCCCGGTATTACGACGCAGTCATTGCCACTCTTTACCTGACTGTAGAGTGGATAAGCCGCCTCGTTCAATCCAGTCAAAGCGTCCCCATAGTTGCCTACTACGTTCAGGACTTTGAGCCTGATTTCTTTCCTCCCGGGTCTACCGAATACCTTCGGGCGCTGGACAGTTATTCATTGGTCAGTCAAATGACCTTGATGACAAAAACGCGCTGGACACGTGATGTTTTAAAACGTGTGGTCGGAGTGGAGTGTGCGGTTCTCGGTGCTGATTATGATGACGCGCTGTTTTACCCTGGCGCCACGTGCCGGTTGTATGGCGGTGCCATTGCAGTCACTGCCATGGTTCGCCCTGAAACACCTCGCCGCGCACCCGGGTTGACCATGAAAGTGTTGAAGCGTCTGAAGATGGAATTCGGTAGCACCATTGTGATCAGGACGTTTGGTGCCGATTGCGATAATCCTTCTTACCAGGGGCTGGGCGCTGACTTTGAGCATGAGTGCCTGGGCCAACTGACACCTCAACAAGTGTCAGGGCTGCTACAAGCCACCGATATTTTTCTTGATTACTCCACCTTCCAGGCAATGGGCCTGACTGCCATGGAAGCCGCCGCCTGTGGCGCCATCACCATTGGGCCTTTGAGCGGCGGTCTGACGGAGATCATCACTGACAGTCAGACCGGTGTGCTTATTGATACGAGTAATGAACAAACATGCTTTTCCAGAACCTGTGAGCTGATTCGCAACACCCAACAGCGCATCGAAATCGGGAAGAACATCATGGACATCACTCAATTTTATCCAGAGCAGGTGGCACTGAAAATGATGATCAGCCTGTTTGGCTCCCAGGGAAAGGGTATTTGATATGTTCCGAGTCGCCCCGGTTAATGTCCACGTGTTGTATGAGAGCTCCAATGGCGCAGAGCCACACGGCTGCAGCGTGATACGGCTGTTACTGCCATTGGCGCATCCGTCGATAGGTGACTTCGTGAGGCTGTCCTACAGCAACAAGATCCCTGAACATGGTGTTGATGTGATCATCATCGAAAGGTTATGGGTTCATGAATTCAATACGATTGAGTTGCTTGAGCAGCTGCAGTCTTTGAAAAAGCGTGGCGTCAAAATCATCTACGAGACTGATGACGATCTGCTGAACATTCACTCCCGTGCCGGGGATCGGGAGTGGCCATCCCCATTCCAGAAAAATATTATTCGGCTGTTCGCTAGGGAGGCAGACGGCATTATCGTTTCCACTGCCAATCTTGCGAAGGTCTTCGCTCCCCTGAATGCCAGTGTGCATATCTTTCACAACACACTGGATGAGTCATTATTTCAGCGGATAGACAGATCTGTTAAAAACCGCACGATAAAGTTTGGTTACATGGGGACATTTACCCACCTTGAGGACCTGATATTCATCTCTGCGGCCGTCAGAAAGACGCTTCGCAAATATGGCGGGCGTGTTGAATTTGAAATTGTCGGGATTGGTGACGAAAAAACCATCCGCGAGATATTCGGCGACGCCCCGGTGACCATCAGGCGCGTCCCCGACAAAGATGTCCCCTATGAGCGGTTCTGCGCCTGGATGATTGAGAACCTGCACTGGGACTTTGGCATTGCGCCTTTGCTGCGCTCGGTGTTTTGCGATTCCAAGTCAGATATCAAATTTCTGGATTATTCGATTGTGGGTATTCCCGGCATTTACTCAAACGTGCCTGCGTATGCCGCTACGGTGAAACACAATACCAATGGTTTGCTCTGCAACAATACCGTAGAGGACTGGGGGCATCAGCTGGAAAGGATGATCGAGTCTGAATCATTGCGTTCATCCCTTGCAGATGCCGCTCATGACTACGTCAAAACCTATCGTGTTTTGCAAACCAGAGCCGTCGACTTGCTGAATATCATCAATATTGTGGCGGCTCCGCAGATCAATGCCCAAGCCTCACTCGGCTAATAGGCTGAATGTTGGCGAGTCGTCAAATACAACAAAAGCAGGCAGGTCCGACAATGACCTCATCTATGACAAGCCTCGATCCTGATGTAGCGGTGGTCATTCCTTGCTTCAAAGTCAGTCGACACATCCTGGCTGTGATCGCGCATGTGGGAGCGGAGGTCAGCCGTATCTATGTGGTTGATGATTGCTGCCCCGAAGGCTCCGGTAGGCTTGTGGAGCAACAGTGCTTTGATCCCCGTGTGCAGGTGGTATTTAACCCCGAGAACAGAGGCGTAGGCGGAGCTGTCATGACTGGCTATGTGGCCGCACTCGCTGACGGTATGAGCATCATCGTCAAGATTGATGGAGATGGGCAGATGGACCCGAGGCTGATCGCGGATTTCATTGCGCCCATAGCCTCGGGCGAAGCTGATTACACAAAAGGCAACCGTTTTTTCAACCTCGAAGAAATACGTCAGATGCCCAGGTTGCGGCTTTTCGGCAATACGGTCTTGTCGTTCATGACCAAGCTGTCGTCCGGTTATTGGGATCTGTTTGATCCTACCAACGGATACACCGCCATCCACGCCGATGTTGTTCGGCATTTGCCACTGAAAAAAATTAGCTCCCGATATTTTTTCGAAACCGACATGTTGTTCCGTCTCAACACACTGCGCGCAGTGGTGCTGGATGTGCCGATGGCCGCCAAGTACGAAGACGAAGTGAGTAATTTGCGGATTAGCCGGGTGGCGGGCGAGTTTTTGCGCAAACACCTGCGCAATGCCAGCAAAAGGATTTTCTATAACTACTATTTGCGCGACATGTCACTGGCATCCTTCGAATTACCAATCGGTTTGATATTGCTCTTGTTTGGCACGGTATTCGGCATGACTCACTGGATTGAATCTTCGATTTCGGGCGTTGCGAATTCGGCAGGTACGGTCATGTTGTCCGCGTTGCCGGTGCTGCTGGGCGTGCAGCTGATCCTGGCTTTCATAGGCTACGACGTGCAATCCGTGCCCAAACGGCCGTATCACCTCAGTAAACACCCGATCACCCGAATTGAGCAGGATGTAATCTCAAAACCATGATCTATATTGTCGCGCTTATCTGCGTTTTTGGTATTGCCGCCGGCCAATTGTTGTTCAAGCTGAGTGCAATGGAATTTCATCGTAGCGGTGATTTTCTGAATCCCGGCGCCTTGACCTATTTAGTCATTGCCCTTGCGCTCTATGGCATTACTACACTTGGCTGGGTCTGGGTATTACAGAAGGCGGAGCTTGGCAAGATCTATCCATTGATGGCGCTGGCGTTTGTAATTGTGCCGATGGCCAGCTACTTCATGTTCGGTGAACGCTTCCAGGCTCAGTATTTTGTGGGTGTCGCCTTGATTATGGCGGGTATTGTCATTTCATCGAGCACTTAATCTATAGGCTTTGGGTAACTATATGTCAGGCATGAGTGCGGCAGTAAAGTTTCAAACTAATAAAACCTCTATCTTTTTGGTTTTGATGATAGGATTTGTATCTTTCATTTTGTCTGCCATGGCGCCACCCTTCACATCGCCGGATGAGATTGATCATGTGAAACGAGCCTACGGGCTTTTGCAAGGTACTGTGATCCTGGAAAGTCCAGCCGGTAAAAACTCTGGACTTCAGGTCAACGAGGGGCTGGTCGGATATATAAATGCTTATTACCTACCCTTGATGGCGAACAGGGCTCATAAGTTTACCGCCAGCGAAATCGCATCAGCCTCCGCTTTGCGTTGGTCTGATACTGAGTCCTACAGTCCAGCCGCGGGAACCGGTTATTATTTTCCGCTGATCTATACACCCCAAGCACTGGGTCTTGGCGTCGGGAAATTATTCGATCTCACTGTGGACGCCTCCTATCGCCTCGCGCGAGTCTTCTCTCTGGCGGCTATCGTGACAGTGCTGATTGCCGCGCTGCTTTTGTACGAAATTCCCGCGTTGGTGACCGCAATTCTAATACTGCCCATGACGCTTTTTCAGATGTCATCCGCGAGTCTGGACGGGTTCTCCAATGCCTTAGCGGTTCTCGCCATCTCAATGTATTTATATTTCTTGGACAGCAAGAAATTTCATCGGGGACTGGCTATCGCATTTGGCGTTTGCCTTTTTCTCCTCATCTCCTGTCGAGTCTATCTATTACCCATGCTCTTGCTGCCATTCGTAATTTATTATTTGACTCGACAGAAAATATTCCTCCTCGTCGGAACAGCAGCAGCGGTACTGGTGGTGGCTTGGCTGAGTTTGGCCATCACCTATACGGTAGATAATCGTGTCTCTACAGGTGCGCCGACGTCGACCATCATTCTTTATTACGTCAGTCATCCTCTGGTTTTTGCTGAGCTTATTTACAGTACGTTGCTCGCACCTGGTAATGCCTACAACTACTTGATGATGTTCCTTGGGGTATTGGGCTGGCTCGATGCGCCATTGACCCCCAAGGTCTACACCCTACTGAGCACGTTTCTTGTGCTTATTCTCTTGTTCAGTTTTTCCATCCAGGATATGAGACGAGAAAAAGTCCCGCGTCTGATATTGGCATTTTGTGCGGTTGCGTCTGTTCTCATGGTTTTCTTTGCTTTGCTGGTTACCTGGAATCCACATCCAGCATCACTCATACAAGGTATTCAGGGGCGATACTTTCTAGTGCCTGTGATGCTGCTGGCTTATTCAATCTCACCGCGCGGAAAACTGTTGCCGTTGCCCAGGGGGATGGCTGTGGTGTCGCTAGCCGGGCTCATGGTCTACTCTACTTACGCCACAATAAAGCTTCTTCTTTTTCGTTATTACATTTACGGCTAACGGTCTGTGGGGATCTGCGCGAAGCGCCGGAGCGGACGTTATCCGTAACAGTAGACAGTTCAGGCAATCAGCCAACTGTTTGATCTGGAGGCCATTCTCATGCCGCAGAACCACTGTCCTGTTTGTCGGGGGCCGATGAAAAGCTCGTTGCAGCATTGGCGTTTTTTCTGTTCGGTCTGTGCCTATGAACAATCGAACCTGTTGCCGACGATCAATGAGCACGCTGCGCACGAGCAGATCGATGAAGTTGCACGAGAGACAGGTTTGCGAGAGCTCAGGCTGGCCAACTTCAAGATTCTGTTGAAGGCTATCTCTCAGTTGCAACCGGCCGGGGGGCGATTACTGGATGTGGGGTGTGCCCATGGATGGTTTGTCGAAACCGCGATGACTCAATTTGATGTACTGGGCATCGAGCCGGACACGGCTATATACGCCTCGAGTGCTGCGCGTGGCCTTCCGGTCCGCAATGGGTATTTCCCTGAAGCTTTGCAGGATGGCGAGACGTTCGACGTTATCGTATTCAACGATGTTCTCGAACATATCCCGCCCGTTATCGATGTCTTGAGGTCCTGCCATCAACGGCTCAACGATGGCGGTTATCTGGTGGTCAATCTACCCAGCAGCGACGGCGTGTTCTACCGGCTGTCTCGACTGTTCGCCCGGGCGGGTTTCAAAGGGTTCTTCGAGCGCCTATGGCAAAAGGATCTGCCTTCCCCTCACGTCCATTATTTCAATGAATCCAATCTCGCCGAATTACTGCAGCACACCGGATTTGTCGTGTTGTCAGAGGTCGGCTACCGGTCTTGAGTCTCTCAGGCCTGTATACCCGGATTTCATATACGGGAAAGATGGGGATTGTTAGCAGGGTGGCGGTTTACTGTGGTGTAGCGATCTGTTTGCCTCTGCTCAGGCTGTTGCCAAGCGACATTATTTATCTCATCGCGAAGAAGAACTGATCTTCCAATGGCAGGTTCTGCGATCAATACCGCAAAAAAAGCCCGGCAAAAGCCAGGCTCCTGTCTCCCGTCGAATCCACCGCAGACCACCTCACCCCCCAGCCCCCAAATACCGCACACAATACCCATCATTACATTCCTCCCGCGGATACCGGGCAGTCAGGTAGCTATCCAGCGCCTGAAAACGGTCGCGCATTGTTTTGCCGTCGATGCTGTACGAAGGGAAGGTCGAGGAGTAGACGATGGCCGACGGGGCGGCGTTGGTGATGGCGCTTATCAGTTCGGCTTCATGTTGCGCAGCGGCGTAGACCGGGTAGGTGAAGCGCGTGCAGCTCGGCAAACTTAGCAGGCCGTTGATCACGCCGTTATTGGACAGGTCGAACACGCAGCGGGCGTGGCTCTGTTGCAGCCGTTGCGAAGCCCAGTTCACGCCCGGGGTGACGGCCTCGGCGTTGCCGGGCGGGGAGACCAGGTGGCTCAACCACTGATACTGGCCCTCGCGCAAATGTTTGAGCCCGCTGTAGGTAAGCGCCGATGCGGATACGCCGATGAGTATCGCAGGTAGCAGATGGCCCGGACGGAAGTCGCCCAGATCGCGGTGTGGCACGCAGATGTAAGCCATCAGGCAGGCGATCAGGAAAAAGCCTACATGATGAAACTTGAACGATAACGCCGCCGCGATCGCGATGATCAGCGACGCCTGCAGGATCAATTTACTGATCGTCAATGTCATGCGGGCGAGGCTAAGGGTCAGCAACAACGGTGCCCATAACCCGTTAAATACGTGCTCCACATCCGCCCGGTTAACGCCGATTTTCAACATGATGGCCGAGAGCAGTAGCAGTGCCAGGGTCCGCGCCAGTTCCTGTCCTCCAATACTTGAAAGCAGGTACGCGCGGATCGTGAGAATGATTGCCCATAGGTTAATCAGCGCCACGAAAGCTGTCAGGATCACTGCGTCCAGCCGCCAGCCGTAACTCCATTGCCCGGATGTCTGTAACAGCACGCTGAGGTTTTCCAGGTAACCGCTGATGGAGAAGCCTTGGAAAAAAAGGCCAAGCCCCAGTACGGTCACGCCAAAAGCAGCCGCAGCCACCAAGTTGATCCGTTTGTGCCACGCCATCAACAGCATGGCCGGACCCAGGCATACGACGGTGGCAATGCCGCGATCAAACGACCAGAACATACCGAAACCGGCCAGCGCGCCGAGCATGACCAGCAAGCCGACATGGCCGGTGTCTCTGGGCTTTTCACTCAGGACCAGAAAGCAGTAAAGCGAGGCCAGTAATAGAAGGTCGCGATAACCCACGAAAAACGGCGCGGCCACAGCTATGCCCAGCAGCACGATCCATTGAAAAGGGCGGGTTTTTCCCAGGGTATAGGTGATCAGCAGCAGCAGTGCCGCGGCGGCGATGTTGAGTGCGACATAGATCGCCGCCGTTGGCAGGAAATAACGTTCATCGCCCCACCAGTGCCGGGCGATCAGGGCCGGAATGAAATCCAGCGCGCCATGGATGCTCAGAGGCTGAAAAGACTGGGGTTGCAGGGAGAAAAAGTTGACCGCCACGGCAAAGTATTCGCCGTCATGAAAGGGGTCGGTCAGGACCGTACTGCCCTCCAGGTTCGGCATCAGGATAAAAAAGGTGCAGACCAGCAACAGTAAACCGACAACCTTCCAGTCTCGGCGCATCAGGCTCAGGTGAGGCATCTTGGGTTTTCCCGTAGACAGTGTTGCAGCGGTGTATCAGGGGTTGTATTGACCCAGGCAAGATTTGAACAACACCTGCATGATCGACAGGTTGCCCCTGACGCTGCTGATCTTGGTGGGCACTTCGCCTTTGGGGTAACGCCGTTCGGTGGGTAGTTCGACGCAGCGATAGCCCAGCAGCGGGGCGCGATAGGACAGATAGGCGAGCAGTTCATAGGTGCTGAACACATCGCGAAAGATCGCCAGCCGTGGGTCTACCAATAACTTGCGGCTGTAGGCGCGAAAGCCCTGAGTGGTGTCCGTCCACTTGAAACCGGAAGCCAGGCTCAGCAGTGGCGCATGGATCAGGCGAATGGCCAGGTCACGGGAGCGTGGGGTGTTTTCGGCTTTGCCGCCTGCGACGAAGCGCGAGGCCTGGACGAAGTCGACGCCTTGCTCCAGCGCCTGGATGAATCGTCCGATGGCTTGCGGATCGTCCTTGTCATTGCCATCGATGGTGACGATGCCTTCATAACCCTGATCGAGTGCAAAGGCGTAGGCGCAGCGCAGTTGCGCGCTCAGTTTGCCGGCGCCTGTCTTGAGCAGCAGCCCGCGCACTCCCAGGGTTTGCAGCGCTGCTGGCTCCAGTGAACCGTCGGTACTGCCGCCGTCGATGATGATGATGTCGGCGATATCGGCAATCTTCAGCGTGGCCATGCGGGTCAGCAGGCTTTTGATCCGCGCGCCCTCGTTGATCACCGGGATCACCACGCACCAGCGATGCTGGCGTTGCAGCCAGAACAACGTGTTAAAAGCCGGTACTTGCCAGCTGGCACGCTGGGCTGGGGAAGTGTCAGCAGCTGTCATGGGGGCCTCTCGTTAAACAGTTCATCAGCTTCAACGGGGAAAATGCGCTCCCACAGATTCACCGAATGCGTCTTCCATACTCACGCCACATGCACCGTAATCAACGCCACGCCGACCATGACCAGCACGATGCCGGCAATGGTGGTCCAGTAGAACGGCTCGCGGAAAATCATTGCCGAAGACAAGGCCACGGCAGCAATCGCCCCGGCGGTGAGTACCGGGTGAGCGACGTTCAGCGGCAATTTGGCCAGAGCGGCTGCGTACAGCAGAAAGGCCGCGCCATACAGACTCAAACCGAGCCAGAACGGCCAGTTGCTCAAGGCGCTGGCCGGGTCCTTGAACGACGGAAATTGACGCGGCGGCATCATCGCCATCTTCACCAGTACACTGGCCGACGCGTTAGACAGAATGCCGATCAGCAGGATGAGCCACTTCATTGTTCACGACTCCGGCGCGGTTTTCGGTAATGCCAGGATGCAACGCGCAAGGCCCGCTCAATGGCCACGACGGGCGGTTCGTTAGGCGGCGCAAGCATTTCGATGGATACCACGTGATTGGGCAGGTATTGCTCAATGGCCTGACCCATATTGGCGTGCTCGGTGGTGCCGTCGCCCAGCGGGACCAGTTGCGGTTCACTGATGTGCACATGGCCGATCAGGTCTGAGCGGGCTTTGAGTAGCGCGTGGGGGTCTTCAGCATTGATGGTCAGCGCCCCGGTATCGAGTTGCATTCGAATCGCCGGATGGGACGCCAGGCGTACAACCCGTGCGGTTTCCCCACTGTCGGTCATGAAGTTGGCGCCGTAGCAGACCGGGTTGGGTTCCAGGCAGATCGTCACCCCGGCCTGCAGCGCGATATCCCCCAACTGGCGAAAGAATTGCGTGGCCTGATACGCCGTCTGCTGGTCATTCAAACCGCTGCGGTCGCGATTCTTCGGTGAGCCAAACACCAGTCGGGTTGCGCCCAGGCCTGCGCCTATCCGGCAGACCGCTGCCAGGTGTTGCAGCATGGCTGTCTGGCTTTCCGGCAGGCCGAACATGTTCAGCCCATGGGTGCCGAACAACAGCGCCTGCATGCCGGTGATCGCAATGCCGCGCGCCGCCCACCAGCTTTTGACGCGCATGATGTCCTGTGTGCTGGTATTGAGCGGGTCGGGGAAGTATTTGCCGGGGGCGATGTCGATGGCATCAACCGAGTGGCGCTCAAGCAGGGCCGCGACCTGTTCGTCATGCGCCACGTCCCAGGCGATGTTGGAAATGGCCAGCCTCATGCACCTGCTCCTTCGTCCTTGATGGTCAGCGGTTCGGATTGCGCGTAGGCACGGATCGCCATCAGGGTTTCCCGAGCCTGATACTGATAACGCCCCTGTGCACCGAATAGCTCGGCGTAACGGGTCTGCAGGTCGTAGCGCGCCGGTGTGCCGGGCAGCACGTTGTCGAACGGCTGGCCAAAACCACTGTGCGAAACGTCCGAGACACTGATCGGTTCGGCGGTCAGATGCACCAGCCGCAGACCCGCATCCAGCGCGATCTGGATATCGGCACTGAGGTTGACCATCGGGTAAAACTGGAAGATGGCGCGGCTATCAACGGCCTGCAACTGGTTGCCATTGCGGAAATCGAAGATCACGTTTTTACGCAGGCCAGGCCCCACCAGGCCCGGCAAGCGCACGATCAGGGATGCGGGAAACTGCGCTTGCACGAATCGTTCGAGCCAGCGCCGATGCAGGCCGTAAGCATGCAGTCCGGCCTCATCGACCTCGCTGTCTTCGTCCACGCCTTGGGGGTTCTTGAAGACGTCGACCGTGCTGATCAGCACGAACTGTTTGCAGGTCAGGCGCTGCAAATTCTCGATAAGGACTTCGATGTTTCGCAGGTCGGCCAGCGGGTCTTGGTTGGCCAGCCATTTCTGCGCCGGAGCTGCCGCGCAGATGACCCGGTCAAAGGTGCCGCCCTGGATTTCTCCCAGGTTGCTGGAGCGATACAGGTGCTGGAAAGGTTGCTGGGCGAGCAGGGTGCTGCCTACAAATCCGGAGTAGCCGATCAGTGCATGGGTCATGAAAGCTCCTGCTTAATCAAGGCGGGTAAATGGCTCTGCATCGAGCTTTTCCAGCACGTCGTAGATGTTGTCGATCTTGCCGCCCAGTACCGAATAGGTGCCCGGCAGCGTTGAGTGCCTTTCAAAAAAAATCGGCCGCGAGTCGTTGCCCTCACTCATCTGCAGTACGGTTTTGACTTCGAATAGCGACTCGACGTATTCAGCCTTGCGGATCGCCGGTATGTAGCGCTCTACGTCGCGAAGCATGTGATCCACCCGGGTTTCGCGGTGGTACTGCGCCAGCTTGTCGTAGGGGCACATGCCGTTTTGGTCAGACCAGTGCAGATGCGGTGTGTAGCGCACGTGGGAAAGGCTGTGCAGCCCACGCGCCGGGAACGGCATGATTGAAAAAAAAGGTCCGTCCATCACCGTGATGCCCAGTTCATTCAGCCCCGGAGGAAGCTTGAGCAGCGGCATCTCGGTGATTTCCTGCTTGAGCTCGGCGCTGGTGCCGTTGAAATCCCCTGCGAACTGATTCAGCCCGCTGTAGGTGCAGTTGATGACATAGCGGCAGGTGAGCTGCTGCTCCACACCATCAGTCTGGCGGGTGGCGACCTGCAACGTGCCGTTAGCATCTCTGGACAGGCCGGTGACTTGGCTCTGATAGCGGATCTGCACGCCGCACTCGGTGAGTGAGCGCCTGGCCCAGTTCGCCAGTTTCTCGCTGTCGAAGGCGAATTCCTGGACCAGGAATACCTCTTCGATGAGGTGCGGTTCGAATAATTTGCGCTGGCTTGGTTCGGCGCGCTGAATCGGCGCTTCGATGTCCCGGCAGAAACGTTCGAACTGTTTGGCGGTGACCTTCGAATTGCGCCGGGCGATGGCGTAGAGCTTGGTGAAGTCTTGTTTGATGATGTCCGGCCAGTCACCAATGAAGCGCGGCAGGTTGATTCGGCTGCGATAAGCCGTCGTGAAACTGCGCGGATAGTGATAGCCGTTATGCACTCGGGCTTGATTGTTGTATGACGCACGCTGCATGAGCGCCGACTCGCGTTCGATCAGCACAATGTTTTTCAGGCCTCTTTCACGGGCCAGGTAGATGGCAATGGCCGAGCCGTAAAAGCCTGCCCCGATGATGACAGCGTCAACGGGTGCTTCTTCGCCAGCCATGATCAGGACCGTTTATCGCTAAGGGTTACCACCACGTCAGGACGCATGGCGCTGTCCACGATGTTGAGCTTTTCCCGGCGCGTCATGCGGGCGCTGGTGAACTCCTGACCCACGTGATAAGCCGGCCCCTCATTGGAGAGCGTGGCCATGTTCAGGATGTATTCACCCAATACCAGCAACACCAGCGAGATCAGGAAAAACATGCCTGATTGCAGCAGCGAGACGCTGATCCAGCCTGGCGCGACTTCAGTCTTGAAAATCGCGATGGCCACTACGTAGGCGCAAAACAGCAGGTTGCCGACTGCACCGAATAACGACAGCGCAGTTACCAACCGCATCGGCGCCCGGGTCGTGGAGACCAGCAAACGCACGCCCCGGTCGATGCTGTCGCCCAATTGCTTGGGCCGTGAAGCCTTGGGAGTGGTGCTGTATTGCAGATACGCGCGGGTAAAGCCGCCGGTGGCAGGTAGGTGACGATAGGACATTGAGGGGTGCGGGTGCTGCAGGATGAAGTTGATCACGCGTTTGCCCAGCATCCGGTATTGCGGCGCTTCACTGGCCAGGTTGATGCCGTTGAAGCGGTTGTACAACCAATGGAATACCGAAAACGCACTGCGATAGGCCAGGCTCTGCGCAGGTTTTTTAGCGTTGTTGGCAAACACCACATCCGCACCCTTGATGGCCCTGTCGAGCATTTGCGGAATGAAGTTGAGGTCGTCGGTGAGCGGATCGATAACTACGACAAAGTCACCCAGTGCGTTCTCCAACCCGACCCAGGAAGCGGTGTCCGCGTCGACTTCTTTGGTCAGCGCATATACCTGAAGATTGGCCAGCCCTTCTTCGCTGGTGAGACGCTTCAATACCGAGATGCTGTCATCGTCGGATGCGTTATCCACCAATATCAGCTCGTAGTCCCTGACCAGAGAAGTGACGACGGCAGTGGCTTCGCAGAGAGTCTGTTCGAGGGTGTCTGCCTGATTTCGCACCAGAAACACCACCGACAAAAAGCCAGGGAAAAAATCCATATTAATCCTCTCGGAAAATGGACCCGACACTCAAACCGGCAAAACTCAAACTGCGAACTATCGTGAGTGAAGCAAGTGTCCGGAAACACAAGGAATAGCTACCGCCTGCCGAATACTCGCAAGAGTCATTCAACGGGGCCTCATAGCTGGAAGGTGGTATTAAGTTGTCACTGCTATATCAGCGCTAGATTTCAAGGCTGTCAAATACATTCGTCAGTTTTTTAGCGCGCAGGGAAAGATGATTTATAACTCTCTGTTTTTAATGGTGAATATAAATTGACGATTGCTCGTAACGGTTTTTTGTCACGCGAATGAGCGGTAATGCAGGCGTTAATGCTCATTCCAGAAAAAACTAAGCCCGGCAAAAGCCGGGCTGGTAGTGGAGCGGATCAAGTATCAGCTCAGACGATTCGCACCAACATGGTCGGCACCATCAGCAGCGAGGCGGTTTGCACCAACATGGTCGGCACCGTCAGCAGCGAGGCGGTTTGCACCAACATGGTCGGCACCATCAGCAGCGAGGCGGTTTGCACCAACATGGTCGGCACCGTCAGCAGCGAGGCGGTTTGCGCCAACATGGTCAGAACCATCAGCAGCGAGGCGGTTTGCGCCAACATGGTCGGCACCGTCAGCAGCGAGGCGATTTGCGCCAACGTGGTCAGAACCGTCAGCAGCAATAACAACGGCGGCCGGAGTTGGATCTATCAAGTTGGTGTTGTTATTGCCTGGAAGACTTGGAAGTTGTGGCGAAGCGAAAGCGCTCGAAGCCAGTACAGAGAAGGCAAGGCCGAAGATCAGTTTTGAAGTTTTCATGGTAGTTGCTCCAGATCGGTTAGTTGTTAACTCGGTATGGAGGTAATGCTACGCCGCTCAAAATTATTAAGAAGTCAATGCGATCACTACCAATCATTGCCCAAATTGATAGTTGGGAATCGAAGGGTTTGATCGCCTGTAGGAGCTCACGAGCACCGCGAGGCAGCGATAGCGATCGGCCTGATACACCGCCATCGCGGCCTCGCGGTGCTCGTGCGCTCCTACAGGTGATCACCGAATCCGTTGGAGCGAGGCTTGCCCGCGAATCAGGCGCTGCGGTGTGTCGGGCAGACCGCGTCATCGTTCATCGCGGGCAAGCGCGCTCCTACAGGTGATCACCGAATCCGTTGGAGCGAGGCTTGCCCGCGAACCAGGCGCTGCGGTCCTTCAGGCAGACCGCGTCATCGTTCATCGCGAGCAAGCTCGGCTCCTACAGGTCGCTGCTTATCCGTTGGAGCGAGGCTTGCCCGCGAATCAGGCGCTGCGGTGTGTCGGGCACGCCGCGTAATCGTTCCCCTGTAACGGCTTTCTGTTGTGCAATTGGGCGGGGCAGTAGGAGTTAATTGCGGATTCCAGAAAAAACTAAGCCCGGCAAAAGCCGGGCTGGTAGTGAAGCAGAACAAGTATCAGCTCAGACGATTTGCACCAACGTGGTCGGCACCATCAGCAGCGAGGCGGTTTGCGCCAACGTGGTCGGCACCGTCAGCAGCGAGGCGGTTTGCGCCAACATGGTCGGCACCATCAGCAGCGAGGCGATTTGCACCAACGTGGTCGGCACCGTCAGCAGCGAGGCGGTTTGCGCCAACATGGTCAGAACCGTCAGCAGCAATAACAATGGCGGCTGGAGTTGGATCTATCAAGTTGGTGTTGTTATTGCCTGGAAGACTTGGAAGTTGTGGCGAAGCGAAAGCGCTCGAAGCCAGTACAGAGAAGGCAAGGCCGAAGATCAGTTTTGAAGTTTTCATGGTAGTTGCTCCAGATCGGTTAGTTGTTAACTCGGTATGGAGGTAATGCTACGCCGCTCAAAATTATTAAGAAGTCAATGCGATCACTACCAATCATTGCCCAAATTGATAGTTGGGAATCGAAGGGTTTGATCGCCTGTAGGAGCTCACGAGCACCGCGAGGCAGCGATAGCGATCGGCCTGATACACCGCCATCGCGGCCTCGCGGTGCTCGTGCGCTCCTACAGGTGATCACCGAATCCGTTGGAGCGAGGCTTGCCCGCGAATCAGGCGCTGCGGTGTGTCGGGCAGACCGCGTCATCGTTCATCGCGGGCAAGCGCGCTCCTACAGGTGATCACCGAATCCGTTGGAGCGAGGCTTGCCCGCGAATCAGGCGGTGGGGTGTGTCGGCAGACCCCGAGTCATCGTTCATCGCGGGCAAGCGCGCTCCTGCAGGTGATCACCGAATCCGTTGGAGCGAGGCTTGCCCGCGAATCAGGTGGCGATTGGTCAAACCTTGAAGCGGCTCACCATCATCTGCAGCTGGTTACCCAGGCGTGCCAGTTCGACGCTGGAGGCGGCGGTTTCTTCGCTGGCGGAGGCGGTCTGCTCGGAGATATCACGCACGCTGATAATGCTGCGGCTGATTTCTTCTGCCACGGAGCTCTGCTGCTCTGCCGCGGCGGCGATTTGTTGGTTCATGTTCTGGATGCTCGAAACCGTCTGCGTGATGCTGCTCAGCGAAGTGCCAGCCTTGCGGGTCAGGGTGACGCTGCTGTCGGTCAGCTCGCGGCTGCTGAGCATGATGTTCGAGACTTGCCGGGTACCGTTTTGCAAACCGCTGACCAGGTTTTCAATCTCTTCGGTGGATTGCTGGGTACGCTGCGCCAGACCGCGAACTTCGTCGGCCACGACCGCGAAACCACGTCCGGCCTCACCGGCCCGAGCGGCTTCGATGGCGGCGTTCAGGGCCAGCAGATTAGTCTGCTCCGCCACAGCCTTGATCACGTCCATGACTTTGCCAATCTTGTCGCTTTCCTGCTCCAGAAGCGTCATGGCGTCGGCTGAACGCCCCACTTCGGCTGCCAGACGTTCGATCTGCGCGACGGCTTCACCCACAACCTTGTCGCCGGCCCGGGCTTCGGTATCAGCTGCCGAGGCTGCCATGGATGCCTGCTCGGCGTTGCGTGCAACTTCCTGAACCGTGGCCGACATTTCGTTCATGGCGGTGGCCACCTGGTCGGTCTCGACCTTCTGGCTGTTGACCCCGGCGCTGGTCTGTTCCGTGACCGCAGACAACTCTTCAGCGGCGCTGGCAATCTGGGTCACGCCATCACGAATCCCGCTGATCAAGTCACGCAGGGTGCTACCCATGCGTTGGATGCCCTGCTGCAGCTCGCCTATCTCGTCGCGACGGGTCACGACCAGGTTATGTGAAAGGTCGCCAGACGCGATGCGCTCGACCACCAGCAAGGTGTCTTGCAACGGTCGGGTAATCTGCCGAGTGATGAGGGTCGCCGCGAGGATGCCCAACACCAGGGCCAGCAGGGTAAAACTGATCTGCAGCGTCGATGCCCGATCGGTGTTCTCTTGGCGAGCCTTGAGCTGGAAGTCATACATGGCATCGGTGGTCTGAGTGATCGCCTTGCCTTGTTCTTTGGTCTCGCTGGTGGCGCTGACCACATCCGCGTTGGCGGCAGTGAACCGTTGCACGGCAGATCGATAGTTGATCAGAGCCGTCTCAAGTTGCTTGAGCGTGTCTGCGTGCTCGGCACCGAAGCGGGCATTGAGCGCGGCCATGCCTTTGATAGCGACCTCAAGCTGATGCGTGGCCTTTGCCTGGGTATCAGGAGTGGCATTGCCGGTATAGCCGCGGACTTCATAGCGCACCAGGGTCAGGTTCTCCTTGGCGGTCATGATGTCTTGCCAGGCTTCGAAACGTTCTTCGGAGACGGGCATCTTGCGCACGTCATCCATGATCTGACCAATTAGCTGGGCACCTTTGACAGCATGCACGCCCATCTCTTTGCGCACGGCGGCGTCGGTCTTGTAAGCCTCGCGCATCTTGTTCAGCGACTTTTGATAGTCGGCCGTAAGGCCGTTGATCTTTTGCAGATTGGTGAGGTTGGTCGCTTTCGCGAATACACTCGAAAGCCGCTTTTGCTCGGCGTCGAAAAGATTCAGCGCCGTCTGCACCCGCTCTGCGCTTTTTTCAGCGCCGTTGTCTATCACGTACTGCAGGCGCGCCGAGTTCACATCATCGAGCAGCGCGTTGAGCTGGGTGATGTCGACCATCCGGTCGCTGCGCTCAATTAGCTTGCTGATGCCACTCCAGCCGATCGCTGCCAGCAGCGCCGTCAGAATCAGCACTACGCCGAAACCCAACGCCAGTTTCGTTTTGACGCTGATATTTGCAAACCATGTGTTCATGACTCTCCTTGGACTTTTTGGCCAGAGCTAAGGTGCAGACAACGGTGCGGATTAAAGAGCGGCGCGACTCGCTGGCGAGACGATAGTTCAATTTAATTGATATAGATGAATGTATGAATAGCAAAAATTATGGCAATGAGCCATATTTTTTTTGGCGTCAATTAAATCGCGCGCTAGATGACGGCTGCAGAATTCAGCCCTTAGAAACGCTCAAGCCCGGGCATTTGCCGGGCTTGAGGTGTATTGCGGGGATGAAAGTCAGACCTTGAAGTGGCTGACCATCATTTGCAGCTGACCGCCCAGACGGGCGAGTTCAACGCTGGAGGCGGCCGTTTCTTCACTGGCAGAAGCGGTCTGCTCCGAGACGTCGCGCACGTTGATGATGCTGCGGCTGATTTCCTCTGCAACGGCGCTTTGTTCCTCGGCTGCGGCCGCGATCTGCTGGTTCATCGCCTGAATGTTGGAGACCGTCAGGGTGATGCTTTCCAGTGATGTGCCCGCCTTGCGAGTGAGGGTCACGCTGCTTTCGGTCAGCTCACGGCTGCTGAGCATGATGCTCGACACCTGGCGGGTGCCGTTTTGCAGGCCGGCAACCAGGGCCTCGATTTCCTCAGTGGACTTCTGCGTGCGTTGGGCCAGGCCGCGCACTTCATCGGCAACCACCGCGAAGCCACGACCGGCTTCACCGGCACGGGCTGCTTCAATCGCCGCGTTGAGGGCCAGCAGGTTGGTTTGCTCGGCCACGGCCTTGATCACGTCCATCACTTTGCCGATCTTGTCGCTTTCCTGCTCCAGTTGGTTCATGGCATCGGAAGAACGCACCACTTCAGCGGCCAGACGTTCGATCTGCACGATCGCTTCGCCCACGACCTTGTCGCCGGCACGGGCTTCTTTGTCTGCCGTGGAGGCTGCTTGCGAAGCCTGCTCGGCGTTGCGCGCGACTTCTTGAACCGTGGCCGTCATTTCATGCATGGCCGTGGCCACCTGATCGGTCTCGACTTTCTGGCTATTTACGCCCGCGCTGGTCTGTTCGGTGACGGCTGACAGTTGTTCGGCAGCGCTGGCAATCTGAACGACGCTGTCGCGGATCCCGCCGATCAGATCACGCAAGGTACGGCCCATGCGCTGAATGCCTTGTTGCAGTTCGCCCAACTCGTCGCGACGGGTCACGACAATGTTCTGCGACAGATCGCCGGACGCAATGCGCTCGACCACCAGCAGGGTGTCCTGCAATGGACGGGTGATCTGACGCGTGATGATAACGGCTGCGAGTACACCCAGAACCAACGCGATCAGGGTGCAGATCAGCTGCATATTGCGTGCGTCAGCACTTTCGCTGTCCCGACGATCCAGCTGTATCTGGTACATGTCGTCGCTGAGTTTGACGATGGTCTGCCCCTGGACAGTCATGTTCTTACGCAATACGCCAAGGTCGTTGATGGTGTTCTTGAAGCTGACCAGGGAGTTGCGATAGCTGCCCAAAACCACTTCCAGCTGCTTGAGGCGTTCTGCCTGAATACCGCTGAACGTCGCGCTCACTGTCTGCAGGCTCTTGAGCGCATCGTCGATCTGGCCCAAGGCTTTCTTTTCGTTATCAGCGGTGCTGTTGCCGGTGTAACCACGGGTTTCGTAGCGCACCCGCATCAGGTCTTCGCGGACTCTGGTGATGGCCTGATATTGCTCGAAACGGCGCTCATCATCAGCCGCGAGATTCAGCACGTCTGCGCTGATTTGATCGATCAGTGCGTTGCCCTTGTCGGCGCTGCTGCCCAGCTCGTCGCGCACGCCGTTGTTGGCTTTGTAGCCGGTGCGCATGGCAATCAGGCCTTTCTCGTATTCAGCGATGACCGAGCTCAGCTGTTGCAGAAGCGCAATGTTTTCCGGGCTTTTGAAGCTCTTCAGCAGTTTTTCCTGCTGGGCCTTGAAGCCATTGAGGGCGACCTGCACGGTCTGGGCCACGGTGTCGTCACCGTCGGCCACCATGTATTGCAGGCGCGTCACCCGCAACTTGGTCAACTGAGCATTGAGCTCAGTGATATCGCTCATCCAGTTGCTGCGATCGATGAGTTTGCTCAGGCTGTTCCAACCGGTTGCAGCGAGAATGGCAGTAAAAATCAAAACAAGCCCAAATCCCAGGGCCAGTTTCATGTTGACGCTGATATTGGCAAACCAGCTGTTCATATGTTTCTCCACGAATATTATTTCTTGAGGTCAGTCACAGCCGGAAGATTTTTATTTTTAAGCCCGCAAAGTACCTGCACATCAGCCTATCGGCGGATAGCTGAATAACCTGAAGCCTGTGGTCAGTAAATATTGACCCTATGAATCAATCGTTTGTCGTCAATGGCCAAGCCTACTAAACAGTTATAAGTGGCGGCTTATTGACATGAATTTGACGTCAATATGGGAGTTCAGGTGGCTGGGCTATGAGAAGGCTCGTTGCTGACCAGAGGGATGTTTCAGGTACACCCATTTGAGCCGAAGTTATCAAAATGCCACTACCCGTCGGAAATATTACAGAAACACATGTTTTTGCCGACACGAATGAAGCAGCACAGTGTCAATGCATGCTAGCGGGCCACATTGGAAGGGATAATTCGATGGGCTGTCACTTATTAGAGCCATCCCTGATGAAAAAACCACTGCTGAGCAAACTTCGCTCGTTAATGTCCGTACCCGATGACAGCCCCGGCCTGATCAGGGCGCAATACATCGCGCTGTCCCGACAACTGCCGATGATGTATTTCATCCTGCTGGTCAACACGCTGGTGCTGGCGGGCACGCATTACTCGGTGGCACCTGGCTGGCTGGTGCTTGGCTGTCCGCTGCTGATGACGGTGTTCGGCACGGGACGGGCGGTGCAGTGGTGGCGCTCGCGCAAGCATTTGCCTGACGCTGAACAAATGCTTGCCGCTTTGAAGCGCACCAATAACCTGGCGCCGATCGTGGCGATCGCGTTCACCGCATGGTCATTGGCACTTTTTCCTTATGGCGACGTGTACCGTCAGGCCCACGTTGCCTTTTATATGGCGATCACCGTGATCGCCTGCATCTTCTGCATGATGCATCTGCTGCCCGCGGCGCTGACCACGGCTGTGGTGGTCAACACTGCGTTTGTGGTGTTCTTCGGGACCAGTAACAACATTACGTTCATCGCCACGGCGATCGATGTGTTGTTGGTCTCCATCGCCATGCTATCGATCCTCAAAAGCCAATATGGGGACTTCACCCGGCTGGTGAATATGCAGGCGCGAACTGAAAAGCTCAGCGACGAAAATCAGCAACTGGCCAACATGGACAGCCTGACCGGGCTGGCCAACCGGCGAAAGTTCTTCACTCGCCTGGATAGCGTATTGGCCAATGCCCGTTCCAACGGTGAGCGCCTTGCGGTCGGGCTTATCGATCTGGATGGCTTCAAGCCCGTCAACGACCTGTACGGCCATAGCGTGGGCGACAAGTTGCTTTATCAAGTGGGGCAGCGCTTGACCGGTCTGCTCGATGAAAACGTGCATCTGGCCCGGCTGGGGGGTGATGAATTTGCGCTGATCATTACTGCGTCCACGACCGATGAGCAGTTGCTGGCGTTTGGCGAGGAGATCTGCGCTCGTATGCGTGAGCCGTTTCTGCTGGTGGATATCCCGCTCCAGATCAGCGCGTCTCTGGGGTTGGCGACATTCCCCGACCTGGCATCCAGCGACGCCGAAGTCTACGAATATGCGGACTACGCGTTGTATCAGAGCAAACGCAACCGGCCAGGGACGGTTTGCCTGTTCTCGGCCGAGCATCGCCAGCAACTCAACCGTCAGGGGCTGACGGAGCAGGCTTTGCGCCGAGCGAATCTGGATGAAGAATTCCACCTGGTCTTCCAGCCTATCGTGGACATTCACACCCAGCAGACCGTGGCCTTTGAAGCGTTGGCCCGTTGGCAGAGCCCCGAGCTGGGCAACGTGCCGCCGAGCGAATTCATCCCTATCGCCGAGCGCATCGGCATGGTTAACCGACTGACTGCGCCGCTGCTGAGCAAGGCATTACAGGCAGCCACGGCATGGCCGACTGGCGTGCGCTTGTCGTTCAATCTTTCGGCCCACGACTGCGGCTCAGAAGACGCCGCGCAGCTGGTCGCCCGGATCATTCAGGACAGTGCGTTTGACCCTTGTTTGCTGGATCTGGAAATCACCGAGACAGCCGTCATTCAAGACCTGACCCAAACCCAGCGCGCCATCGCCCTGTTTCGCAGCCTGGGTTGCGGTATCTCCCTGGACGATTTCGGCACTGGCTATTCGAGCCTGAGCCAGATCCATGCCTTGTCGCTGACCAAACTCAAGATTGATCGCAGCTTCGTGACCGACATCCACCTCAATCCGGCCAGCTTCAAGATCGTCAAGTCGCTGCTGGCGCTGTGTGTCGACATGCAACTGGAATGCATCGTCGAAGGCGTGGAAACCGAAGCCGAGCTCGGCGCCCTGAAAAGCCTGGGCTGCGCCAGCGCCCAAGGCTACCTGTTCTCCCGGCCAATGCCATTGAGCGAGATCGGGATGTGGTTTGAACGCGAGCGTGTGTCGGCCTGATGAGCATCGGGTAGGAGCCAACTTGTTGGCGAGGCGGCGGCGCTAGCACCCTCCAGCTACCGGCTGCCTCCTCGGTGGGGAATTGGACGCCTATACTCCATGACAGCACGCCAGCCCCTGTAGGAGCGCGCTTGCCCGCGATGCGATTTCAAAGCCAACATATTTATTGGCTTTGCGGACGTCATCGCGGGCAAGCGCGCTCCTACACAGAAAGCATTCCAGTGCGTGGCGGCCAAGTCATTGCGCCAAGGAGAACAACAATGAAAATCGCATTCATCGGCCTGGGTAACATGGGCGCGCCCATGGCTCGCAATCTGCTCAAGGCCGGGCATCATCTGCATCTATTCGACTTGAACACGACGATCCTCAACGAGCTGGCAGCGTTGGGCGGGCGCATCAGTGAGTCGCCCAAGCACGCGGCCCAAGGTGTTGAGCTGGTGATTACCATGTTGCCCGCCGCGGCCCATGTACGCAGCGTGTACCTCGACGAAGACGGCGTGCTTGCCGGTATCGGTCACGGCGTGCCTGCCGTCGATTGCAGCACCATCGACCCGCAGACCATACGCGACGTAGCAGCCGTGGCGGCTCGCCAGGGTGTGAGTCTCGGCGACGCCCCGGTCTCCGGCGGCACTGGCGGCGCGCAAGCCGCAACGCTGACGTTCATGGTCGGTGCCAGCGACGAGCTTTTTGAAAACCTCAAGCCGGTGCTGGCGAAAATGGGCAAGAACATCGTCCACTGCGGCGACACAGGCACCGGTCAAATCGCCAAGATATGCAACAACATGCTGCTGGGCATTTCGATGATCGGCGTCGCCGAAGCCATGGCGCTGGGAGATTCATTGGGTATCGACACCGAAGTGTTGGCCAGGATCATCAATACCTCGACCGGCCGTTGCTGGAGCTCGGAGATGTACAACCCCTGGCCCGGCATCGTCGAAACCGCCCCGGCTTCGCGGGGCTACACCGGTGGTTTTGGCGCGCAGCTGATGCTCAAAGACCTGGGGCTGGCAACTGAAGCAGCGCGGCTGGCCCATCAACCGGTGATCCTCGGCGCCGTGGCCCAGCAGCTGTATCAGGCGATGAGTTTGCGCGGGGAAGGGGGCAAGGACTTTTCGGCGATTGTTGAGGGGTATCGCCGGAAAGATTGAGCAGGCACGCCCTCTCAAATGGAAATGCGGTCTCCTGTGGGAGCGGTGCTTGGTCTGGGCCGCATCCGGACGATAAGGCTGGACGCGGTTTACTTTAGAATTGCGGTGGTCTTATCGTCCGGATGCGGCCCAGACCAAGCACCGCTCCCACAGAGAAAGACCGGGTTTTCAAGCGAGCAATACTATTTTCCCGACATGACTCCCCGACTCCATATAAGCATGCGCTTCGACCACCTCATCCAACGCAAAGCTTTTGTCGATCACTGGCTTGATCGCACCGCTTTGCACATGGGGCCAGACGTCCTGCAATACCCCGGCAACGATGGCCTGTTTGGCGGCAGTGGAGCGGTCACGCAGTGAAGTGGTGTGCAGGGCGGCGCGTTTGCCCATCATCTTGCCCAGATGGATCGGCGCTTCCCGACCGCTCTGCAGGCCGATCATCACGATGCGGCCGTCCACCGCCAGGGCGTCGATATTGCGCGCCAGATAGTCAGCGCCCATGTTGTCGAGGATCACATCGACGCCGCGCCCTTCAGTCACGCGCTGCACCACTTCGACGAAATCCTCCTGGCGATAATCGATGGCTACGTCTGCGCCCAGCTCCAGGCAGCGCTGCAGCTTGTCCGGCGAACCGGCTGTGGTGATCACCCGAGCGCCCCAGTGGTGAGCCCACTGAATGGCCAGTGAGCCAACGCCCCCGGCGCCGCCATGGATCAGCACCGTTTCGCCAGGTTGCAAACGCCCGATGTCCCGCAGATTCGACCACAACGTACAGGCCGCTTCCGGCAGGGCTGCGGCTTGCAGTAAAGACATCCCCTCCGGGCAGCGCAGAACATGCCCGGCGTTAACGGCCACTCGCTCGGCATAACCACCGCCGGGCAATAGCGCACAGACCTTGTCACCGATCTGCCAACCAGTGACGCCGTCACCCAATGCGGCGATCACCCCGGAGCATTCAATACCGAGGATGTTCTCGCCTTCGGTTTTCATCACGTAAGTGCCACGCCGTTGCAGCAGATCGGAGTAATTCAAGGCAGTGGCATGGATGTCGATCAGCACTTCACCGGCTTTGGGAGCGGGATCCGGGCGTTCGACCACTTGCAGCACTTCGGGCGTGCCGAAGGTTTTGAAGATGATGGTTTTCATGGGGGCTCCGTTAAGCAGGTTTAACGTGAACGACTGTAGGAGCGCGCTTGCCCGCGATGGCGCCAGGTCAGGCAACAAATTTTTCGCCGACACACCGCATCGCGGGCAAGCGCGCTCCTACAGGGAAGCATTACTTCCCGCCGTCAATCATCACATCAGCCACGGCCTGGCTTTCCAGGTTCCATTTCTTCAGGACGGTCTGGTACGAGCCGTCTTTGATGATCGCTTCCAGCCCCTTGGCGAGGTCGTCACGTACTTGCGTGTTGGCCTTGTCGACGGCAAAACCGAAGTGATGCAGGGACAGGGGTTCGCCAATCAGCACGTAGGTATTGGGTTCCTGGCTCATCAGGTATTTCACATACTCTGGCCCGAGCACGACGGCGGCCAAGCGCTCCTGTTGCAGATCAAGACGTGCCGCCGATGCACCCGCCGTGCCTTGTACCGTCGCTGCGGGTTTGCCGGCTTTCACGCAATCGCTGTCATTCCAGGCCATGACTTCCGGGTAGTAATTGGTGGTGCGCGGGGTGCCGATGGCTTTACCGCAGAAGGCCACGGCCGTCGAGCCGACGCTGGTGTTCTTCACCGTGGTGAACATCTGCGCGCCGGTCTTCAGGTAATCGACAAACACCATGTCGGTGCGGCGCTTGGGCAGGTCGGTGATGGCGGTGCCGATCACGTCGATACGCCCGGTTTTCAGGCTGCTGGTCAATTGCTCGAAGCTCATCTCTTCGAACTTGATCTTGACCTTCATGGCCTTGCCCAGCGCTTCGAACAGCTCGATATTCACCCCGACGCTCTGGTTGGTGGCCGGATCGCGGAACGACATGGGCGGGTAAGTCGCCTCGACCCCCACCGTCAATGTGTCGCTGGACGCTGCGAAGGCGCTACTGCAGGTGGCGATGCCCAGGGTCAACAAGCCTGCGTTGATCAACGCACAAGCTTTTTTGCTCAAATCCAGCATGGTTCTGTTCCTTACGTCAGAGATAAGGGCAGCAAGGCTTCAAGCGAAGCGCAAAAGGTCCAGCAACTCTTGTAGGTCTGTTATGTGTTGCAGATTCAGGCACAGCTCACCCAGGTGTTCGGCTTGGGTGGCGGGCAGGGCGCGGGCGGCCAGCGAGCTGTATTTTTGCCACAGTTCGCTATCGCCAATAGGGTTGAGCGGGCCGCCCAGCGGGGTCTTGATTTGTAGGGAAGCGCTGCGTCCGTCTTCGCAAGTGACGGTGACATATGGCTCCTCCAGAGGCGCGAGTGAGGTGTCCGCCTGCATCTGGATCCGTTGCATGAACGCCGAAATAACCGGGGACGCACGCTGGTTGTCTTCATAAGCATCCAGCCCGGCATGGCCTAGCAGGCAGCGTACCGCCAGGGCGTAAGGCAGGCTCATTTGCGCGGCGGCCAGGGTTTGTGTGTCCAGTCCGGCGCACATGTCCACCAGAAACGCGCTGGCATTGACCTCGATCGAGCGAACCTGATCGGCGCTGATGTGCAGCTCGCTCAGCAGTTGGCCGATGGCGTCGATGGCTGAGTGGGTGCCGCGGCAAGCGGCGTACGGCTTGATGGAACAGCGGGCCAGCTTCCAGATCACGCCCAGGTCTTCGGTTAATGCCTGAGGCTGGGCGGTGTCCTTGGCCAGAGTGCGCAGGAAGCCGCCCCACACGTCATCGAAAATCTGTGTCGGGCCCGTCATGCCCTCCCGGGCCAGCAGCGCAGCCAGCACGCCGCCTTCGGCTGGGCGTCCGGCGTGCAGTTTTTTAGTGTCTGCGCCGTCATGAATGAACGCCCACAAACCACCGCTCATGCTTGCCGCCAGACCCAATGCCGCGCCGGTCTGGCTTTCATCGAGCTTGAGCAGTCTCGCGCAGGCCGCCGCTGCACCGAACACACCGCAGGTGCCGGTGGAATGCCAGCCGGCTTCGTTATGTGGCGAGTATCCACCGCAGGCTTCCAGCACCCGTCGGGCGACGTCATAGCCCAGAACCATGGCGGTGAGCAGTTCCTTGCCGTCGGGCATCGGATCGCACAGCGGCAGCACCGCCAGTATGGCCGGCACCACCACTGCGCCGGAGTGATCGCAGCCGCCCGAGTCATCCAGTTCCAGCGCGTGGGCGGCAATGCCGTTGATCAGCGCGGCGTTCCGCGCCGACAGCCCGTAGTCGGCGCCCCAGATAACTGACGCACCTTCCGACTCGCTGGCATTCATGGCCCGCAATGCACGCTGGGTCAGCGGGGTTTGCGACCCGGCGAGAGCAGCGCCAAGCGTGTCGAGCAAATGCTGCTTGGCTTTGACAACCAGCGCTTCAGGCAGGTCGTCGAAGCTGGTCCGGCAGATGAATTGGCTGAGGGTGGTGACGGGATTGGTCATGGTGGCTCTCTTCAAGTCAAAACAGATCTCATGTGGGAGCGGTGCTTGCCCGCGATAAGGCTGGATGCGGTTCACTTCAGAATTGCGGTGCCCTTATCGTCGGAATGCCGCCCAGACCAAGCACCGCTCCCACAGGGTACTGCGGTGTTCTCAGGTTTCATTGCTGTGGTAATGCCGCTCAAACACCGCAGCCGGGTGGTCTTCTGCCACGCTGTTGTGGTTGTCGGTCCACCAGTCGGCAACTTCTTCGGCAGTGGCGAACCACACATCCGGCTGGGCCTTGAGCCAGGTCAGCAACTCCAGTAGCAAGCCACTGCGGCCAACGGTGCCGAGGGTTTCCGGGTGCAGGCGCAGCACGTAGCACAAACCGAAGCGATGAAAGCCATCGAAGTCCTGCTGCCAGTTCTTCAGCACCTCGGCGTATGAACCGATACGCGCTTGGCTGACCGGCACCGCAGGCGCAAGGTTGAAGGCGAAGTAAGGCTCGTCTTCCAGCTCGCAATGCAGCGGCAATTCAACCAGCGGTGGCGCGTCGGCTGTTGCGGCGGGGTGCATGTACGGCAGATCGTCCCCCGACCAGGATGACGACCAACTGATACCTTCAGCGCGCAGGGCATCGGTGAAGCCCGGCGCATAACTGCCCGCAGGCGCACGAAAGCCGCTGGGACGTTGCCCGGTCATGTCGGCAATCACTTGGCAGCCCTGCTTGAGCGAAGCGTGCTGAGCGGCAACATCAAGCTTGGAAAAGTCTTCGTGGCGATAGCCTGCGCAGGCGATTTCGTGCCCGGCTGCATGGATGGCTTGCACTACTTGCGGGTTTTCCTCGGCAACGATGCCGGGGATACACCAGGTTGATGGCAGCTGCTGATCGGCGAGAATCTCCAACACACGCTGCACGCCGCGGGTGGTGCCGTAGCGCCATACCGAGAGGCTCTTGTCGCGGCCGGCAATGGCCGGGACCTGGGTGAGGATGCCGTGAATGTCGTTGTAATCGATGGTGATCACCACCGCGCAACGATAGGGCTTGGGCCAGACGCTGTTCGGTTCAGTCATGGCGATGCTCCTTGAGCCAGAAGTTGGCGACGTCGTTACAGGTCGCGAACCAGACATCCGGCTGGCTGTGCATGTGTTCCAGAAAGCGCTCCAGAATGCCGATGCGCCCTGGCTTGCCGCTGATCTTGGGATGGAACAGCGTGGTCATGCACAGCCCTTCGCGGTAGGTGCCATCGAACTCGCGGCACCAGTTGTCCAGGGTCTGGTCATAGCTGGCGATGCGGTCCAGACCGGCTGGATAATTCGGCGCACGGGTGTAAGCCAGTGAGGCGTAATCATCCAGCTCCCAGCGCCCGGGGATTTCAACGAGCCCGTTGGGCTGGCCGGGGACTTCGATGAAATACGGCCGATCATCGCCGCGCATGCTGCTGGAGTAGGTAACGCCGCAGTCCATGAGCAGGGCGGGGGTTTCTTTGTGCCAGTCCCCCGAAGGCGTGCGGAAACCCGTGGCCGTGATGCCCAGGTAACGCTTGAAAATGTCCGCGCTGATCTTCATGACCTCGCGCTGGGCGGGTAGATCAAGGGCGAAAAATGATTCGTGGCGATAGCCGTGGTACGCGACTTCGTGACCCTGTTCGAGGATCGCCTGACACTGGCGCGGCCAGTTTTCGACGACCCAGGTCGGGACGAAAAACGTCGCCGGTGTGGCGTGAGCCTTGAGCATGTCCAACAAGCGCGGCAGTGCGCGATAGGGGCCGTAGCCGCCGAAGGTGAAGTATTCCGGCTTTTGCCAGATCGAGCCGTCGAGCATCGCGGCACCGGTCGGGCCATCCAGATCGAAAGCCAGGGCGACGCTGGCGCGAGCGTTGCCAGGCCAGCGCAGATCATTGGTGGCGAACATGCGAGTCTCCAGTGGAACGTCCAAACGTGGCCCGCCCCGACCTTCGCCGGGGCAGGCTGTGCACTGCCCGGCTTATTTGGCGCCGTTCAGAACCGCTTCTTTGACTGCGCCATTCTTGAGCTGCCACTTGCCGAGAATGTTCTCGTAAGTGCCGTCTTTGATCATGTCGTTGAGGGTGGCGATGATCGCTGCGCTCAGTTCTTTGTTGTGCTTGGCAACGCCCAGGCCGGTCAACTGACGAGCCAATGGCTCACCCAAAACCTTGAACACACCTGGCTCCTGGCCCTGGATGTACGGCAGGGTTTCGCTGCCTTGCACAGCGGCGTCAAGACGCGACTGGCGCAGTTGCGCACGGGCGTCAGCGCTACCTTCGGTACCGACGACAGTGATGGCCGGTTTGCCTTTGGCGACGCAGTTCACGTCACTCCACTTGGCGATTTCCACCGGGAAAGTGGTGCGACGGCTGGTGCCGATTTTCTTGCCGCACATGTCTTCAACGGTCTTCAGATCCTTCTGGGATTCGAGGGTGTAGAACTGCGGACCGGTGCTGAAGTAGTCAACGAAGTCGACTGTCTGCTGGCGCTCGGGGGTGTCGGTCATGCCGGACAGCACGATGTCGATGCGGTTGGTTGCCAGGCCGCTGACCATCTGTTCGAACGCGGTTTCCTGCCATTTGATTTCCAGGCCCAGACGCTTGGCAATCTCGGTGCCCAGGTCGTAGTCGACGCCGGTCAGTTTGCCGGTCGCAGGGTCCTTGAAATCCATCGGCGGATAATTAGGCGCAATGCCGGCCGAGATGAAGCCTTTTTCCTGAATGGATTTTGGCAGTACGTGGGTATCTGCTGCCCAGCTCGAAACCGAAATCAGGGCGGACAGTACGGCGGTAGCGGTAAGCGCGAAAGTTTTCAATCGGACATCCTCAGAGGGTTTGATTTCAGTTCAACACGGCAGCAATAAAATCCTGGGTACGCTGGTTGCGCGGGTTCATCAGCACGTCTTCGGGTGCGCCCGTCTCTATGATTTGACCAGCATCCATAAACACCACGCGGTTGGCGACTTCGCGGGCAAAGCCCAGTTCGTGGGTGACCACGACCATGGTCATGCCGCTTTTGGCCAGATCGCGCATCACCGACAACACTTCCCCGACCAGCTCTGGATCCAGGGCCGATGTCGGCTCATCGAACAGCATCAGTTTGGGGCGCATCGCCAAGGCGCGAGCAATCGCTACCCGTTGCTGCTGACCACCGGAAAGCTCGATGGGATACGCATTGGCTTTGGCTTCCAGACCCACGCGTTTGAGCAGCTCCATCGCCAGCTCGCGGCAGTCATCCAGCGGCTGACGCAACACCTGCGACGGCCCTTCGATGATGTTTTCCAGCACGGTCATGTGCGCGAACAGATTGAAGCGCTGGAACACCATGCCGGTCTTGAGGCGTTGCTTGGCGATCTGAACGTCGCTCAGTTCAACCAGCTTGTGGCCGTCGGTGCGGAAACCGAGGATTTCGTCATCGACCCACAGGCCGCCTTCGTCGACTTTTTCCAGCTGGTTGATGCAACGCAGCAGGGTGCTCTTGCCCGAGCCCGAGGGACCGATGATGCACAGCACCTCGCCGTGGGGGATTTCCAGATTCACGTTCTTGAGCGCCTGGAAGTCGCCGAAGAACTTGTTCACGTCTACTGCTTTGACGATGTTCAACATGTTCATTCCTCAGTTACGTTTGCCAGCGCCACGGGCGAAGCGTTTTTCCAGTCGGCTCTGACCGAAAGTCAGGATCGTTACCACCGCCAGGTACCAGATGCCCGCCACGATCAACAGCTCCATGACTCGGGCGTTGGCGTAGTAGATGTTCTGGGCGTTGTGCAGCAGTTCCGAGTACTGAATCACGCTGGCCAGGCTGGTCATTTTCACCATACCGATGAACTCGTTGCTGACCGGCGGGATGATGATCCGCATGGCCTGCGGCAGGATGATCCGGCGCAGGGCCTGCAAGCGCGGCATGCCAATGGCTTTGGCGGCTTCGTACTGACCGGTATCCACCGACAGCAGACCGGCACGCACCACCTCAGCGGTGTAGGCACCCTGGTTGATGCCCAGACCCAGCAGCGCAGCGGCGAACGGGGTAATGACTTCAACGGTCTTGAATTCGAACAGACCGGGAATGCCCAGAGTCGGGAAGATCAACGCCAGGTTGAACCACAGCAGCAACTGAAGAATCAGCGGCGTGCCCCGGAACAGCCAGGTGTAGCCCTGCGCGACATAGCGCAGCAACGGGTTCTGCGACATGCGCATCACCGCCACCACGACGCCCAGCACCACACCCAGCGCCATGGCCAGGATCGACATGGTGATGGTGTTCAGCAGGCCGAACATGATCGATTCAGCGGTCAGGAACTGCCGTACGAAACCCCATTCGATATTGCCGTTGATGAAGGCATGAACCAGCCCGATCAACATCACCACGATGACAGTGGCTGCTGCGTAGCGGCCGAAGTAGCGACGCGGGACAACCTTGTACGTCGAGATGTCGTACTTGGCGGCAAGTGAGGCGCGCTCGGCGCCTGCTGATGCTTGAGTCTTTGACATGGAATATTCCTCGTTGAATCAGCGAATCAGCCGCGCGGACCTGCGTAGTCGAGTGCCCATTTTTCCTGTGCGATCAGTTGCTGCTTGAAGCGCTCGATCTGCTCGGCAACCCGCACCGGCGAGGTACCACCCCAACCGCTGCGAGCGGCCAGTGCGGCTTCCAGCGTCAGAGCTTCAAGCACTTCAGGGGTCAGGCGTACATCGGTGGCAGCCAGTTGTTGCGTGCTGAGTTCTTCCAGGCCGATGTTGTTCTCTTCACACAGCTGAACCAGTTGGCCAGTGATCTCGTGCGCTTCCTTGAACGGCACGCCGCGTACGGCCAGCCAGTCGGCGACTTCAGTGGCGAGGGTGAAGCCCAGCGGTGCCTGACGCAGCAATTCGTCGGCACGCACTTTCATGGTGTCGACCATGCCGGCGAAGGCTGGCAGCACCAGATGCACGGTTTCCAGGGTGTCGAGAATCGCGTGTTTGTCCTCGCTCAAGTCGCGGTTGTAAGACAGTGGCTGAGCTTTGAGCACGGCGAGAATGCCGGTCAGGCTGCCGATCAGTCGGCCTGATTTGCCACGGGCCAGCTCGGCGATGTCAGGGTTCTTCTTCTGCGGCATGATCGAGCTGCCGGTGGCATAGCCGTCGTCCAGTTCAACCCAGCGGAATTGACGTGAAGTCCACAGGCAGAACTCTTCTGCCAGACGCGAAATATTGATCCCCAGCATGCTGCTGCAGAACAGGAATTCAGCCACGTGGTCGCGGCTGGCGACGGCGTCGATGGAGTTTTCGCAGGGGCCGCTGTAGCCCATTTCGGCGGCTGAACGCTGCGGGTCGCGAGCGATGGCGGAGCCGGCCAGTGCAGCTGCGCCCAGTGGCGACAGGCTGAAGCGCTTGTCCCAGTCCTGCAGGCGTTGAATGTCGCGGTGAATGGCCTGAGCGTGAGCCATCAGGTGATGAGCGAACACGATTGGCTGCGCTTGTTGCAGGTGGGTGAAGCCTGGCGCGATGGTGTTGATGTGTTGCTCGGCCTGGGACACCAGCGCCTTTTGCAATTCGAGGATCGCCAGGGTCATGACCCGTACCTGATCACGCAGGAACAGGCGCATGTCGTTGGCCGACTGGTCGTTGCGCGAACGGCCCGCACGCAGCTTGCCGCCGAGGGTGCCAAGGCGTTCGGTGAGCAGGCGTTCGATGAAGGTGTGCACGTCTTCGTCAGCGGCGATCGGCTCGATGCTACCAGCGGCGAAGTCGACGTCGATGCTGCGCAGGGCTTCGATGATGCGAGCGGTTTCGTCAGCGTCCAGCAGGCCGGCACGGTTCAGTTCATTGGCGTGGGCCTTGGAACCGGCGATGTCATACGGCGTCAGGCGAAAGTAGGCGCGTGGGGAGCGGGACAGGTTGGCCATGGCTTCTGCCGGTCCGGTTTTGAAGCGTGCGCCCCACAGGCGATCAGTTGCGTCAGACATATAAATTCTCCGTTGGCACGTGGATTGCTCAAGCCCTTCTTTGCAACAAGAGCTGTGATGTGAAGATCACAGAGCGAGCAGTGATTAAGTCGGCTTGCAAATAACCTTGAATCGATCAATTGAGAGGGATGCTAGAAAAAACCAACGAGCGGGGAAATGTTTTAAATGACAAGTCAACTTACTGAAATTGGAAACCTGCCCAAAAGAAGTGGTGAAGTGGCGATCTCGATGGCCAGTGCCATGGACTTGAAACTCTTCAAGGTTTTCAGAGCTGTGGTTGAAGCAGGAGGTTTCACGGCAGCACAGGTAGAACTCAATATCAGTCTGGCAGCGATCAGCAAACAGATATCGGATCTTGAAATACGGCTGGGCATGCGGTTATGTACGCGCGGGCGGGAAAAGTTCTGCCTTACAGAGCAGGGGAAGATCATTTACGACGCCAGCCTTGACCTGTTTGTGGCGTTGGATAACTTCCGCGATCGATTGGGAAATGTGCGCGGCGAACTGCTCGGTGATTTGAACATCGCCGTGATCGATAACACCGTTTCAGACCCGGAATCACCTTTGATTGAAGCGCTGAAAGCCTTGCAGACAAAGGCTCCAAAGGCAAAGGTGCGGCTCAGCGTGGCTCCGTTGGACGAGATAGAGCAGGGCCTTCTCAAGGGCCGTTTTGCGGTGGGTATTGTGCCGGTGTATAGCGGCAAAGATGAATTTCAAGTGATGCCGCTATACGACGAAGTGTCAGAGCTCTATTGCTCGGCCAGTCACCCGTTTTTCCCCATGAAAGATGAAGATATTGATGAGCAATGCCTGGCGCAGGCAGAGTTTGTCGAGCATGGCTATGCCGTCAACATCGAAAGGCCCAAGCAGTTGGGAGTGCGGAATGTAACAGCTGTTGCCACCCAGGTAGAGGCTGTCGCTATTTTGGTGAAGACCGGACGATACCTCGGTTACTTGCCTTCTCATTGGGCGAAAAGTTACGTCGAGCGCGGCGAGATGCGCTCGGTAAAGGGGCATGTTTTTACCATAGCCACGCCGGTGAAACTGTTGTACAGGCAACAGGTGCCACGCAACCCGTTATTGGATGTTTTCCTGAAAATAATGCAGGAAAGTTCAACTGCTAATAACCAGAGTTAATAAGCATTTCAATAATGCACGGCAGCGGTGCATGTTACGAAAATACACCGGATTAATGCACCTTGATTGCACATCAGGGTATGGATTGCACATTTCTGGACGCTTCACGCAGGCGTTGCAGGAACACCGACTCGGCTTTGGTCAGGCGTTGCTCCAGGTTCCATAGCAGGTTGATGTCCACCGAACCCACACCTTCTTCAGGCGGTAAACGCCACAGACGCCCGGCGCGCAATTCGCCCTGGCAAATGTGCTGCGGCAGACAAGCGATACCGAAGCCCGCCAGCACCAGCCGCAGCACCTCTTGAGTGTTGGCCGACGACGCGACGATCTGCCCGGTCAGTTTGTGCTGATCACGGAATTCAGCCAGGGACGACAGAGTGCCGCCCAGCAAGTCGCCTGTGAAAATGATCAGCTGTTCAGTGCGCAGGTCGGTGAGGCTCAGGTCGTCGCGTCCATATAAAGGATGCTGATCGCTGCAATAAAAGGCGTATTCCTCTTGGGTCAGGCATTGCTGGCCGAGCCAGGCCGGTTCGGTGCGGTTGACGGCGAGGCCGAAGCTGGCGGTTTTCTGGGCCAGTGAGCTGAGAATCGCTTCGCTTGATTGCACGTCGATCTCCAGCGTGATGCCGGGGTAATCCCGATGCAGCTGGGCGAGAAACCTGTCGTAGGCAGGGCAGCGAATACCACTGACGGTGAGCATGCGGACCTTGCCGACGATCTGATCCGAAGTACGCTCCAGCGCTGCATCCAGTTGAGTGAAATGCCCTTGCACCTCGGCGGCCACGCGCAAGGTTTCGATGCCTGACTGGGTTAACAGGAAACGAGGCCCTCGGCGCTCGATCAAGGCCGCGCCCAGCTGTTCTTCCAGGCGCTTGATGGCTTGGCTCACCGCTGGCTGGGAAAGGTGCAGGCGTGCTGCCGCGCGACTGATGCTCAGCTCCTGGGCCACCACTTGAAAGGTGCGCAGCAGGTTCCAGTCCAGCCGCTCGCCCAAGGGGCGGGAAGAGGCGCGGGAGACCGCGATCGGGCTTGTCGATTGAGTCACTGCACAGCCTTTATTGGTGAAAAAAATAATGAATATAAGTAATGGCGAATTGAACTGCTTCACCCTTTGCTCTTAAAAAGGCTGCACGAAACACGCCAGTGCCTTTATTTGCTGGAAAGCACATTCTTTTGATGGAACGTACGATGTCCCAATCCGGGAACCACAACCCACTACCGCCGCAGATGTCCGAGACCGAGCGCAACGCCCGTTGCGAGCTCGCTGCGCTTTATCGTCTGCTGGCTCATTTTCGAATGACCGATTTGATCGACACGCACATTTCCCTGCGTCTGCCGGGCGATGCCGGTCATTTCCTGATCAATCGCTATGGCACCTTGTTTGAGCGCATGAGCGCCAGCACGCTGGTGAAGATCGACAGCCAGGGCAATGTGGTCGATGAGTTCTACCCGAACCATCGCGTCAACCGCGCTGGTTTCGTCATTCATTCGGCGATCCATGCCGCGCGTTCCGATGCGCACTGCGTCATTCATACCCACACCGCAGCGGGTATGGCGGTTGCTGCTCAGCGGGCAGGGTTGTTGCCGTTGAGTCAGCACGCGTTGAAGTTTTACAACCGTCTGAGCTATCACACCTATGAAGGTATCGCCCTGGATGTCGCCGAGCGCGAGCGCCTGGTGGCGGATCTGGGCAGCACCAATGCAATGATTCTGCGCAACCACGGCCTACTGGTCGCGGGTGGTTCAGCAGCTGAAGCGTTCTCGAACATTTACTTCCTGGAGCGTGCCTGCCAGGCGCAGGTTCAGGCGATGGCCGGCGGCAGCGAATTGGTACAGCCCGATCCGCAGGTGTGTGAACACACCGCGCAGCAGTTTGAAGCAGACGATGGCGACGGCATTACCGAGCTGGCCTGGGAAGCGGCGCTGGAACTCATCGCCAGCCAGCGCGACGAGTACTGCTCATGAAATCGCTGGTGCTTTTGGGCACAGGCAATGGTCTTGGTCGGGTTCGCGATAACCTGCTGGCTCTTGATCCGGGCTTGACGATTTTGCGCCCGGACGATGCGGGTGCAGAGCAGGCTGAAGTTGCATTGTGCTGGAACCCGTCCGCGGGCAGCCTGGGCAGATTTCCCGATCTGCGCCTGATTCATTCCATCGCTGCCGGCGCGGACCAGATCTTCAAGGATCTGAGCCGTCCGCTGCACGTTCCGGTGTGTCGCATCATTGATCCGGACCACCGTCTGGGCATGGTCGAGTATGTGCTTTGGGGTGTTTTGCACTACCACCGCGGTTTCGACCAGATGCTGAAAAATCAAGCGCAGGTCGTTTGGGATCGTCCGGGGCAGCGTCCGGCCAAGCAAACCCGAGTCGGCGTCATGGGCCTGGGTGAACTGGGACGCGCCGTTGCGGTGCAGTTGTCGGGGCTAGGCTTCGATACTCGCGGCTGGGCGCGACGTCCACAGCAGATAGAAGGCGTAAAAACCTTCCAAATGGCTGAATTTCATGAATTTTTGGACGGATTGGACATTCTGGTCTGTTTATTGCCTCTCACTATTGAAACAGTCGGAATTCTCGGCAACGAGACCTTCGCGAAGATGGCCCGCGGCGCAGTACTGATCAACTGTGGTCGCGGTGAACATCTGCAACGCGACGATTTATTCGCCGCACTGGATAGCGGTCAATTGCGGGGCGCTTTGCTGGATGTGTTCGAGCAGGAGCCATTACCGACTGACGATACGTTCTGGCGTCACCCGCAAATCACCGTGACACCGCACATTGCTTCATCCGCTTCCTACGAAGTGATAGCGCAACAGATTCTGGAAAACCTGAGACGCCTTGATGCGGATGTACCTTTGGCGAATCAGGTGAATTCGGAACAGGGCTACTAAAAGAATTGCTAGGGACAGTGGGGTAATACGCCAGACCTGAGTTGGGGGTTTCCTGGGGAGAGGAAGCCGGGGCTGGTGTTGGTGGGTTGTGCCTATAAGAAACGCCATCGCGAATATATTGGCGAGAGCATCACTTTTTTAGATCTGCCAATAAATGTTCCTGTCGCCCAACGAAGGTGGCGGGATGCGATAACCAACGGAGCAGCTTTAATGAATTTGAACAAATTGAGCGTCATTGCAATGGCAGTGGCGGCAGGTATCGCTACGCCTGTTTTCGCTGATTCCCAAGCTGACGCTAAAGGCTTTCTGGAAGGCGCCAAGTTGAACGTCAAGGCGCGCAACATGTACATGAACCGTGACAACCGCGTTGAAGGCGCGGCACAAAGTTACGGCGAAGAGTGGGCTCAAGGCTTCATCGGCAGCTTCGAGTCGGGCTTCACCCAAGGCACCATCGGTTTCGGTATCGACGCGCTGGGCTTGTACGGCATGAAGCTGGACACCGGCCGCGGTCGTGACGGCGGCGGCACCGGCTTGCTTGAGATGGACTCCCGAGGCGATAAAGACGGCTACGGTTATGCGGGCGGCGCGCTCAAAATGCGCGTCTCCAAAACCGTTCTGAAGTTTGGCGATCAGATCGTCAACAACCCGGTTTTCGCAACTTCTGACAGCCGCTTGCTGCCAGAAACTGCACAAGGCCTTTTGGTCACCAGCAATGAAATCGACAAGTTGACCCTGCAAGGCGGTCACTTCACCGCACTGAAAAGCCGTAACTCGAGCAACCACGACAGTGGTGGTCTTGACGTGATCAACTTCGGTGGTGGTCTGTACAAATTCAACAGCAACTTGTCCACCAGTGCTTACTACTCCAACGTTGAAGACGTATGGCGCAAGTACTACGCCAGCCTGACTTACGCACTGGCCCTGACGCCACAAGACGTCATCAAGTTTGACTTCAACGGTTACGACACCAAGAGCATCGGCGACGAAGAAAAAGGCGTCTACGACAACACCATCTGGAGCGCCACTGCGGCCTACACCATCGGCGCGCACACCTTCCTGGTGGGTCGTCAGGTGGTTAACGGTACCGGTAGCTATGCCTATGGCGTTGACGGTAACAGCACGGTTTTCGTTGGTAACTCGGTTCAGTACTCCGACTTCAACAACGCCAACGAGAAGTCCTGGCAGGCGCGTTACGACCTGAACATGGCTACCTACGGTGTGCCAGGTCTGACCTTCATGACCCGCTACATCAAAGGCAGCGATGCAACCAACGCGACCCGTGATGACATCAACTCGTGGGAACGCGATATCGAAGCCAAATACGTATTCCAGTCCGGCCCGGCCAAGGACCTGAGCTTGCGCGTACGTAATGCGACCTATCGCAGCGGTGCTTCTGACTTCAACGTTAAAGTCGACGACACCCGCCTGATCATCGAATACCCGATCAGCATCTTGTAAGACCTTCGATTCCCCATCGAAGCCAGCCCGCCCCGGATCATCCCCGGGGCGGGTTTTTTGTGTCTGTGAATATCCGCAAAAATACCCGCAAACCTTTAGGCGGAAGTCCTCACGCAAACACAAAATACTTGCGCACGGTTTCCACCACTTCCCACGTCCCTTTCATCCCCGGCTCGACCACGAAGATGTCACCAGCGCGCAGGTGAATCGGCTCCATGCCATCCGGAGTGATGATGCAGTAGCCTTCCTGGAAGTGGCAGTACTCCCACTTCACGTAATCAACCCGCCACTTGCCCGGTGTGCAGATCCAGGTGCCCATGATCTTGCTGCCGTCTTCTGAGGTGTAGGCGTTGAGGTTGACGGTGTGCGGGTCGCCTTCCAGCTTTTCCCATTTGCAGGCGTCAAGCACCGGCAGTGGATGGGTATCGCGCAGAACGGTAATCGGCGTAGACATGACAGCTCCAGATGAGTGCGCGCAATTCGCGTGCGGCCACATTAGGGCGGTTGGCGGGGTGTCAGTTGTCTGGGGTCGACATGGGGGTGTCCAGAAGCGCAGGGATGTGATGGGTAATGTGATGGTAATCCGTGGGAGCGAGCTTGCTCGCGAAAGCTATCTTCCAGTTTCGGAAAGTTTTCCTGCTGTACTGGCCTCTTCGCGAGCAAGCTCGCTCCCACGGGTATTTCATCGATCCTGAGGTCCCAGCGCCTCCAGCAACACCTGTGCATAACCGGGTAGCGCTGCAAAGTCTGTAGCGCACAGGAGTAGCTGCCGATCCGCCCAGGCGTCACTCAACGGGATGCTTGTGAATCGGGCGTTTGCCTGCCAGCGCTCAACCGCAGCCTGAGGCACGATGCACAGGCCTGCGCCGTGGCTGACCATGCGCATCGCGGCGTCGAAACCTTCCGCACGCACTCGGATACGCAGGCGTTTGCCAACATGCAGCGCCTGTTCCTCAAGGTAAATAGCCAGGGCGCTGTTGACCGCCAAGCCGACAAATTCATCGTCCAGCGTCTGGCTGAAGCGCACGCTATGTTCAGCCTGCAGCGGATGATCCAGCGGCATGATCAACGCCAATGGGTCTGCCCGAAAGGGTCGGGTTTGCAGGTCGCTGGCATCAACCGCGTCGGAAATAATCCCGATGTCTGCCGTCCCGTTCCGCACGGCATGCAGGATGCGCAGGCTGGGCTGCTCTTCGACATCAACGTCGGTGTTCGGGTGGTTGACTAGAAAGTCTGCCAGCAACTCCGGCAGGTGCTCGCTCAGGGCTGAGCTGTTGCACAACAGGCGCACCCTGCCTTTGAAACCTTTGCGGTAGTCGGTGAGATCCAGTTGCATGCGCTCGACCTGTTGCAGGATCAGCCGCGCATGTTGCGCCAGGGCCTTGCCCGCTGGAGTCGGCGTGACACCCCGGCGATTGCGCTCCAGGAGCGCAAGACTCAATGACGCCTCCAACCCGCGAATCCGCGCACTGGCCGATGCCAACGACAAATGAGTGCGTGCTGCGCCGGCGGTGATGTTGCCGGTTTCCAGGGTGTTCAGAAACAGGCGGAGGTCGGTCAGGTCGAAGTGCATGGTGGGTCCGAGCAGTAAGCATTCATCCTGTAGGAGCGCGCTTGCCCGCGATGGCGTTGGGTCAGGCAATGATGTTTCGACTGAACCTCCGCCATCGCGGGCAAGCGCGCTCCTACAGGCAAATAAGAGTCCATAGAAATCAGCCTCAGGCTGTAGCTTAGGCTGCCTCAGTATATGACGCATTTCCAACCTGACCGCTCTGCGTCAATATCCCCTCATGAACGAAATCATCAATCACTACCAAACTTTGGGCTGGGCCTTGTCTGCTCTGGTCATGGGTACATTTCTGCTGGCCGGGACGGTCAAGGGTGTGATCGGTCTGGGTTTGCCTACTGTGGCCATGGGCTTGCTGGGGCTGGCTATGCTTCCAGCGCAGGCAGCGGCGTTGTTGATCATTCCCTCGACTGTCACCAACCTCTGGCAATTGGCGTTTGGCGGGCATTTGCAGCCTTTGATCAAGCGTCTGTGGCCGGTGCTGTTGATGGTGGCAATCGGCACCGCGCTCGGGTCGGTGGCGCTGGGCATGAGTGGCGGTCAGGGGATGACTCGGGCGCTGGGCGCAGCTTTATTGCTGTATGCCTTGACTGGCCTGTTCATGCCTTCGTTTCGGGTGCCATCGCGATACGAAGTGTGGCTGGGTCCGCTGTGTGGATTGATCACCGGAGTCATCACGTCGGCGACCGGTGTATTCGTGATTCCAGCGGTGCCTTACTTGCAGGCGCTCGGGCTGGAGCGTAACCAGTTAGTGCAGGCGCTGGGCTTGTCATTCACCGTGTCGACCCTCGCCCTGGCCGGTGTTTTATTCTGCAACGGTGCGCTGGGGAGCAACGAGTTGGGTACGTCGCTGCTGGCGCTCATTCCGGCGTTGCTCGGCATGTGGCTGGGGCAGTTCCTGCGTCAGCGGATCAGTGCACAAACATTCAAGCGGGTGTTCTTTGTCGGCATGGGCGCGCTGGGCCTACACCTAGTGCTGGGTTAACAATGGCTTACCGATTCGTGACAGCAAGGCAAAGGTCATTTTCTCCTCAGCCGCTTATTCTCGGCCTTGGCGCTCTGTATCGTTCGCCCATCAAATTTAATGCGCCTCCTTCTATCTGGCGCCTTCCACCTGATGGGGAATGACATGAAAAAAATTCTACTGTTGAACGGCGGCAAGCAGTTCGCCCACTCCGAAGGCCGCTACAACGCGACCTTGCACGAAGCGGCCGTGGCTTTTCTGGACCACGCTGGTTTCGATGTCAAAGAGACGTTTATTGACGGCGGTTATGACATTGCCGAAGAAGTGCAGAAGTATCTCTGGGCCGACGTGATCATCTACCAAATGCCCGGCTGGTGGATGGGCGCGCCGTGGACGGTAAAGAAGTACATCGACGAAGTCTTCACTGAAGGCCATGGCTCGCTCTACGCCAATGATGGCCGTACCCGTTCCGATGCCTCGCAGAAGTACGGCAGCGGCGGTTTGCTCAAGGGCAAGCAATACATGATTTCAGCGACCTGGAATGCTCCTCGGCAGGCGTTTGAAGACCCGACTGATTTCTTCGAAGGCAAGGGCGTGGACGCGGTCTACTTCCCGTTCCACAAGGCCAACGAATTCCTCGACATGACCGCGCTGCCGACCTTCCTGTCGGTGGACGTTATGAAAGTGCCGAACATCCAGGGCGATGTTAAGCGCTATCAGGTGCATTTGGCTGAAGTTTTCGGCGTGTAGCTAGGACACCGTTGGAGCGAGGCTTGCCCGCGAAGAGGCCAGTACGTCCGCCCCATTTCTGTTGTCTGACCAAATGCCTTCGCGGGCAAGCCTCGCTCCAACGGTCTTCGTGCAGTCGGCATTAAACTCCTGCTCAAAATAGCGCTAATATCCAGCCTGTTTTGAGCGGAGAGCAAAGATGAAAGCCCGATCCGATGAGTTGCAGGTGTTTGTCTCGGTGATCGAGAGTGGGTCGATTTCTGCGGCGGCCGAGCAGGTCGGGCAGACGCCGTCGGCCATCAGCCGGACGCTCTCGCGCCTGGAAGCCAAGCTGGAAACCACGCTGATCAACCGCACCACGCGGCGCATGGATCTGACTGAGGAGGGCAAGTATTTCCTTGAGCGGGCTCGGCAGATTCTGGCGCAGATGGAAGATCTGGAAGAGCATCTGGCCTTGCGACACCAGACCCCGTCCGGACGTTTGCGCATCAATGCGGCGTTCCCCTTCATGCTGCACTCGGTTGGGCCCTACGTGGCCGAGTTTCGTCAGCGTTACCCCGACATTCAGCTGGAACTCAACAGCAACGATCTGATCATCGATCTGCTGGAGCAAAGTACCGATATCGCCATTCGCATTGGTGCATTGGCCGATTCGACTTTGCATGCTCGTTATCTGGGCAGCAGCCCGCTGAATATTCTGGCCAGCCCGGCCTACCTCGAACGTCACGGCACCCCCAAGACCGTGGCGGCCCTGGCCGAGCATGTGCTGCTGGGCTTTACCCAGACCGAAACCCTCAACCACTGGCCGCTGCGTCATGCCGACGGTGATCGTCTGCTGATCCAGCCAGCCATTGCCGCCTCCAGTGGCGAGACCCTGCGTCAACTGGCATTGGCGGGGGAGGGCATTGTCTGCCTGTCACATTTCATGACCCATGAAGACATCCGCCTGGGCCATCTGAAAGTCATCCTGAGCAACGCTAGCAGTAATCAACGCCAACCGATTCACGCGGTGTACTACCGCAATTCGCAATTGGCGCTACGGATTCAGTGCTTTCTGGATTTCATTCAGGAGAAGATGGCGGGGTATGTGGTTTAAGGGCGGCAACCAAAATCCCCTGTAGGAGTGAGCTTGCTCGCGATGGCGTTTTATCAGCCAACATCAATTCAGCTGACATACCGCAATCGCGAGCAAGCTCACTCCTACAGATTCAAGCGCATTCATTCGTGCGTACAGCGCAAAACCCATTTAACCAAACCTGCCTTTTTCCTCATCAATCCCGCGCCGATACTGACTCCATCATTTATCGACAGCGGGAGTCATCTTGAACGTATTCATCACAGGTTCCGCAGGTTTCATCGGTGGTTCCATCGCCACTGGTCTCGTACAACGTGGCCATCAAGTGACCGGCCTGGTGCGCAGTGCCGAGCAGGCTGAAGAAATGCTCGCCCTGGGCATCACGCCTGTCGTCGGCACTCTGGACGACAGTGCGCTACTGACCGAACACGCCGCCAAAGCCGACGCCGTGATCAATGCCGCCAGCAGCGACCACCGCGGGGCGGTCGAGGCATTGATTGCGGGCCTGAAGGGGTCGAACAAAGTCTTCCTGCATACCAGCGGTTCGAGCATTGTTGGCGATGCATCCGGCGGCAAGGCCAGCGACATCATCTATTACGAAGGTCAGTTGCCTGAGCCAACGCCCGATAAAGCCGCGCGGGTGGCCATCGACAATCTGGTGCTGGATGCCGCCAAAGAGGGTGTCAATTCGGCAGTCATCTGCAACACCCTGATTTACGGTCACAGCCTGGGTGTGAAGCGCGACAGCGTGCAGTTGCCGCGTCTGATCAAGCAGGCGCGCAAAAGTGACGTCGTGCGCCATGTCGGGCCGGGCCTGAACATCTGGTCCAACGTGCATATCGAAGATGTCGTCGAGCTGTACGCCCTGGCGCTGGAAAAGAATCAACCGGGCACCTTCTACTTTGTTGAAAGTGGTGAAGCTTCGTTTGTCGCCATGAGCACCGCCATCGCCAAGGCATTGAAGCTGGCAGTGACCCAAAGCTGGCCGCTCAAGGATGCAGAAGCAGAATGGGGTTATGAAATGGCCAATTACGGCCTGGGCTCCAATAGCCGGGTGCGCGGCAAGAACGCCCGTGAGTTGCTCGGCTGGGTGCCAAAGCGCACCTCGGTGGTTGACTGGATTCTCAACGAGATGGTCTGAGCCCTGAGCGACTATTGATTGTCAGAAAACGGCCACCTTCGGGTGGTCGTTTGCGTTTGTGCCGGTCCTGGTCATTACTGATTGCGGTCTGTTCTGCAAACAATAAGGAAGCCTCATGCGACTGATCATCTTCAAGACCCTGGCTTTGTCAGCGGCAATCTTCAGTTCTTCTGCCACCTTTGCCGTGACGCTGGAAGGCGGCGCTGTCGCCTCGCCCGACGAGTACGGCGCCAAGGTGGCAGCAGATATTCTGCGTAAAGGCGGCAACGCGGTGGACGCCGCGGTCGCCACGGCCTTCACCTTGGCGGTGACTTATCCCGAAGCCGGCAATATTGGAGGCGGAGGGTTCATGACGCTGTTCATGGACGGCAAACCGTATTTTCTCGATTACCGCGAGACCGCGCCCAAGGCCGCAAGCCGCAACATGTATCTGGACGAAAAGGGTGAGGTCATCGAGAACATGAGCCTGGTGGGTGCCCGGGCGGCTGGCGTACCCGGGACAGTGATGGGGCTGTGGGATGCCCACGAAAAATTCGGCAAATTACCCTGGGCCGAATTGCTGACCCCGGCCATCGTCTACGCGCGCAACGGCTTCAAAGTGGCCGAGAAACAATATATGTATCGCCAGGAAGCCCTGGAACTCTTCAAGGGCACGACCAACTTCAACGATTATTTCGGCAGCATGAAAGTGGGCGAAATCCTGCGTCAGCCCGAGCTGGCGAAAACGCTTGAGCGCATTGCCGACAAGGGCGCCAAAGAGTTTTACGAGGGCCAGACCGCTGATCTGCTGGTCAAGCAGATGGAGCAAGACAAAGGCCTGATCACCAAACAGGATCTGGCCGAGTACAAAGCCATCTGGCGCAAACCGCTGCATGTGAACTGGCGCGGTAATACCTTGTACACCGCGCCACTGCCCAGCTCCGGCGGCGTGGCGCTGGCGCAACTGATCGGCATGAAGGAGCTGCGCGCGGATGACTTCAAAGGTGTCGAGCTCAACTCAGCACGTTATATCCATCTGCTGGCGGAAATCGAAAAACGCGTGTTTGCCGATCGGGCCGATTATCTCGGCGACCCACAATTCACCAAGGCCCCGGTCGCCGAGTTGACTGACGCCAGTTATCTCGCCAGGCGCGCCCACGAGATCAACCCGACGGCCATCTCGCCCACCGAGAACATCAAGCCAGGCCTTGAGCCGCACCAGACCACGCATTTCTCCATCGTCGACAAGCAGGGCAATGCGGTCAGCAACACCTACACCCTGAACTGGGATTACGGCAGCGGTGTGGTGGTCAAGGGCGCAGGCTTCTTGCTCAACGATGAAATGGACGACTTCAGTTCCAAGCCTGGCGTGGCCAATGCCTTTGGTGTGGTGGGTGGCAGCGCCAATGCCATCGAGCCGGGCAAGCGCATGCTGTCTTCCATGAGTCCCAGCCTGGTAACCCGTGACGGGCAAGTGACGCTGGTGCTCGGTACACCGGGTGGTTCGCGGATTTTTACCTCGATCTTCCAGGTGTTGAACAACATCTATGACTACAACCTGCCGCTTAAAGAGGCGGTGGGCGCCCAGCGCGTGCATCACCAGCTGCTGCCCAAGGACACCATCTACTACGACGCTTACGCGCCACTGACCGGCAAGCCTGCCGAAGAGTTGAAGGCAATGGGCTACAAGCTGGAAGACCAGGGCTGGGAGATGGGCAACGTGCAAGCGATCAAGGTTGACGGCGCCAAGCTGGAGACGGCGTCCGATCCACGGGGCAGGGGAGTGGGGATGGTGGTGAAGTAGGCATAGGCCTGTAGGAGCGCGCTTGCCCGCGATGCGATATTTCAGCAAAAAATGTGCTGTCAGACTTGACGCTATCGCGGGCAAGCGCGCTCCTACCGGGACCCATTGAACCTATAGGACTGGCTTAAGCCGGGAGGGCGGCATCATCCGATGCCCAGATGCAATTGCGGTCAGATCCGAATCTGTTGTGCGGCCTTGGACCCGTGGGAGCGAGCTTGCTCGCGAAGGCAATGTTCCTGCCCACAGAAATATATTTGGATGTACCGACCTCTTCGCGAGCAAGCTCGCTCCCACAGGTTTTCACCAACAGTGGGAGCGACGTCATTAACCTTTAATGATGCTCACGAGTCGCGCGGAATTTCACGTCCGCCCAGCGCTCTTCCATCAAGGCCAGGTTGACCCGCGTTGGAGCGAGGTAGGTCAGGTGACCGCCGCCGTCCATCGCCAGGTTTTCCACGGCTTTGACTTCAAACTCTTCGAGCTTCTTCTTGTCCGCGCAATCGATCCAGCGCGCTGAGTACACGGTGATTGGCTCGTAGGCGCACTCGACTTTGTATTCTTCCTTCAGGCGGCTGGCGACCACATCGAACTGCAGCACACCGACGGCGCCGAGGATGATGTCATTGCTGCGCAGCGGGAAGAACACCTGAGTGGCGCCTTCTTCAGCCAGTTGCTGCAAGCCCTGACGCAGTTGCTTGGACTTGAGCGGATCCTTCAGACGCACGCGACGGAACAGTTCCGGCGCGAAGTGCGGGATACCGGTGAAGCCGAGGTTCTCGCCTTCAGTGAAGGTATCGCCGATCTGGATCGTGCCGTGGTTGTGCAAACCGATGATGTCGCCTGCGTAGGCCTCTTCAAGCATTTCACGCTCGGAAGAGAAGAACGTCAGGGCGTCGCCGATCCGCACATCCTTGCCCAGACGCACATGGCGCATTTTCATGCCCTTGTCGTAACGGCCGGAACAGATGCGCATGAAGGCAATACGGTCGCGGTGTTTGGGGTCCATGTTCGCCTGGATCTTGAACACGAAACCGGTGAATTTCTCTTCAATCGGCTCAACAGTGCGCTCGTTGGCAACACGGGCCAACGGTTTCGGCGCCCAGTTCACCACAGCGTCGAGTACATGATCGACACCGAAGTTACCCAACGCCGTACCGAAGAACACCGGCGTCAGCTGACCGTTGATGAACTCTTCCTGGTTGAATTCATGGCAGGCGCCTTGAACCAGTTCCAGCTGATCGACAAAACGGTCGTACTCGTCGCCCAGATGAGCGCGGGCTTCGTCCGAATCCAGCTTCTCGATGATGCGCACGTCGGTGCGCTCATGGCCGTGACCAGCGGTGTAGACAATGATGTAGTCGTCAGCCAGGTGATAGACACCTTTGAAGTCCCGGTAGCAACCAATCGGCCAGGTAATCGGCGCAGCCTTGATCTTCAGGACTGCTTCGATCTCGTCCAGCAACTCGATAGGGTCGCGAATATCGCGGTCGAGTTTGTTGATGAAGCTCACGATTGGTGTGTCACGCAGACGGCAGACGTCCATCAGGGCGATGGTCCGTGGCTCGACCCCTTTACCGCCATCGAGCACCATCAGCGCCGAGTCGACGGCGGTCAGGGTGCGATAGGTATCTTCGGAGAAGTCTTCGTGGCCCGGGGTGTCGAGCAGGTTGATCATGTGATCGCGATACGGGAACTGCATGACCGACGTGGTGATGGAGATGCCGCGCTGCTTCTCCATCTCCATCCAGTCGGAGGTGGCATGGCGATCCGATTTACGCGACTTCACCGTGCCGGCGACGGAAATGGCCTTGCCCATCAACAGCAGTTTTTCCGTGATGGTGGTTTTACCCGCATCCGGGTGGGAAATAATGGCGAAAGTGCGGCGTTTCGCGACTTCGGCGGCCTGTTGGGTCATGGGAAATCGCCTGGCAGGTGAGTCAAAAAAGGGCGCAGATTATAGCCTAAGTCGAGGCAATAACCGTACCGTTGAGTCGATGCGCGGTGGCTAATTAATGTCTCACGTGGGAACCTTTCAGATCGTGGAGACGTCCATTCCCCCGTCAAGGCCAGTTGCAAGGCCAATTTCTGGGGCTGATTCATCAGCATGTTGGCTTGACGAAGCTGCGCTAATGGCTTGTGTTTTCGCCGAGGGCAACCTCAACGGCGACCCACCCGCTGCTCTTCGCGAACGTTATTCCTGATCACCTGCAAGGGTCGGTCACGGCAACGCGTTCGCCGACTGAAATAAGGAGTCCGCCTGTGGCTAATCGCTATGGCAAGGGGCTGATTGGAGGTGCGGTTGTTATCGCACTCCTGGCCCTGCTGATCCACTGGATCGGCATAAGTACCATCAAGCAATACCAGGATGACCTGCTGTTCTATCTGCAAGCTCACCTGATTCTGGTTCTGGTTTCAATGTTGGCGGCCCTGGTGGTCGGGATCCCGGCGGGCATTGCCCTTAGCCGACCAAGCATGGTTGGCCGCGCCGAACGCTTCATGCAGATCTTCAACATTGGCAACACCGTTCCACCTCTCGCCGTTTTGGCCATTGCCCTCGGGATTCTCGGGATCGGCAGCGGGCCAGCCATCTTCGCTCTGTTCCTTGCCTCGCTGTTGCCTATCGTGCGCAACACCTACGAAGGCCTGAAAAACGTTCAAGGTTCCCTCAAGGAAGCAGCCACCGGCATCGGCATGACCCCGCGTCAGGTCCTGTGGCGGGTCGAATTGCCTAACGCCGTGCCGATCATCGTCGGTGGTGTGCGGGTTGCGCTGGCGATCAACGTCGGTACCGCGCCTTTGGCCTTTCTCATCGGCGCCAACAGCCTCGGCAGCCTGATTTTCCCTGGCATCGCCCTGAACAATCAGCCGCAACTGGTGCTTGGCGCGGTATGTACCGCCCTGCTGGCATTGCTGCTCGATGGTCTGGTGACACTCGCCAGTCGTACCTGGCTGGAACGCGGCCTGACTCGCTGAGCGAAGGAAATCCAATGAAAAAATTATGCTTGTTTCTAGGCTTTGCCGTGCTGTTCCCGGTATTTGCCCAAGCGGCCGATAAGCCGCTGTTACGGATTGGTGCCCGGGTGTTTACCGAGCAAACCATCCTTGCTGAAATCACCGCGCAATACTTGCGTACCAAGAACTACGACGTGCAAATCACCGGTGGCCTGGGCAGCAACCTGGCCCGTAGCGCACAGGAAAGCGGTCAGCTCGACATGTTGTGGGAATACACCGGCGTTTCGCTCGTGTCGTACAACCACATCGATGAAAAACTCGACAGCGAACAAACCTACGCTCGTGTGAAAGAAGTCGACGCGAAGAAAGGCCTGGTCTGGCTTTCCCCATCGAAATTCAACAACACCTACGCATTGGCACTGCCGAAGAAAGTGGCGGACAAATATCCGCAGATCAACACCATGACCGACCTGACCAAAGTCCTCAAAGACGAAGCCAAAGAGGGTCATGTCGTAGCGCTGGACACCGAGTTCGCCAACCGTTCCGACGGTCTGATCGGCATGGTCAAGCATTACGACATGAATCTCGGTCGTGAGAACACTCGCCAGATGGACGCCGGTCTGGTCTACACGGCGCTGCGCAATAGTCAGGTGTTTGCCGGGCTGGTCTACACCACCGACGGTCGCCTGAACGCCTTCAAGCTCAAAGTGCTGGAAGACGACAAGCATTACTTCCCGGACTACACCGCTGCGCCGGTGATCCGCAAGGAATATCTGGACAAGCATCCTGACATCGCCACGTTGCTCAAGCCGCTGGCTGATCTGCTGGACAGCCAGACCATGATCGACCTGAACGCCCGCATCGACGTGGATCATGAAAGCCCATCCACCGTTGCCGCAGACTTCCTGCGCCAGCATCCACTCAATTGAGGAAGGAGACGACATGAGTTTTTTTAGCGTTTTCTCCCAGCTGGACTGGAATCAGGTTACGCACCTGACCTTGCAGCACATCACCCTGGTTGGCATCGCAGTAACACTGGCGATCCTGGTCGGCGTCCCGTTGGGCGTGCTGATGACCCGCTTCCCGGCACTCGCCGGTCCACTGCAGGCCAGCGCCACCGTGCTGCTGACCGTGCCGTCGATTGCCCTGTTCGGTCTGCTGCTGCCGTTCTACTCCAAGTTCGGCCAGGGTCTGGGCCCGATGCCCGCGATCACCGCAGTGTTTCTCTACTCGCTGCTGCCGATCATGCGTAACACCTATCTTGCGCTGACCGGCGTCGAGCCCGGCATTCGCGAAGCCGCCAAAGGCATCGGCATGACCTTCGGCCAACGCCTGCGCATGGTTGAACTGCCTATCGCGGTCCCGGTGATCCTCGCTGGCGTGCGTACTGCCGTGGTGATGAACATCGGCGTCATGACCATCGCTGCCACCATCGGCGCGGGCGGTCTGGGTGTACTTATTCTTGCTTCAATCAGCCGCAGCGACATGTCGATGCTGATCGTCGGCGCGGTACTGGTCAGTATTCTGGCCATCATCGCTGACCTTCTCTTGCAATGGCTGCAACGTGCGCTGACTCCAAAAGGATTACTGAAATGATCGAACTTCAAAACCTCACCAAGACTTTCCTAAGCAACGGCAAAGAAGTGAAGGCTGTCGATTCGGTCAGCCTCACCGTCAACGAAGGCGAGATCTGCGTCTTCCTCGGCCCGTCGGGCTGCGGCAAGTCCACTACGCTGAAAATGATCAACCGCCTGATCATGCCGACCTCCGGCAAAGTACTGATCAACGGTGAAGACACCACCGGCCTGGACGAAGTGACCCTGCGTCGCAATATCGGCTACGTGATTCAGCAGATCGGCCTGTTCCCGAACATGACCATCGAAGAAAACATCGTGGTCGTGCCCAAGCTGCTGGGCTGGGACGCCAAACGCTGCCACGACCGTGCTCGCGAGCTGATGAGCATGATCAAGCTGGAGCCCAAGCAGTATCTGCATCGCTACCCGCGTGAACTGTCCGGTGGTCAGCAACAGCGAATCGGCGTGATCCGTGCGCTGGCCGCTGATGCGCCTTTGCTGCTGATGGACGAACCCTTCGGTGCGGTCGACCCGATCAACCGCGAGATGATCCAGAACGAATTCTTCGAGATGCAGCGCGCGCTGAACAAGACCGTGATCATGGTCAGCCACGACATCGACGAAGCCATCAAGCTGGGCGACAAAATCGCGATCTTCCGCGCTGGCAAGCTGCTGCAAATCGACCATCCGGACACTTTGCTGGCGCACCCGGCAGACGAGTTCGTATCGAGCTTCGTCGGTCAGGACAGCACCCTCAAGCGCCTGCTGCTGGTGAAAGCCGAAGACGCCGCTGATAACGCGCCATCGGTCAGCCCGGAAACGCCGGTGGCTGACGCTCTGGAAGTGATGGACGAAAACGACCGTCGCTACATCGTCGTCACCGATGCCGAGAACAAGGCCATGGGTTATGTGCGTCGTCGTGACTTGCATCGCCAGACCGGCGATTGCCTGCAATTCCTGCGTCCATTCAACGCCACCGCGGCCTACGACGAACACTTGCGCATCCTGCTGTCGCGCATGTACGAGTTCAACCGCTCGTGGCTGCCAGTGCTGGACGCCGAGAACGTGTTCCTGGGTGAAGTGACACAGGAATCCATCGCCGAGTACCTGAGCTCGGGTCGCTCTCGTGGCGGCAAGACCAGTATCGTTTCGCCGGCTGACATTGTGGCTGAAGCGCAGGGCTGATCGAAAGCAAGCCCCGCGCTGCAATGGCGCGGGGTCTTTCGGCGAACCCGATCCCGTGGACCGATCGTTGCGCTGACCGCTGTAGAAGCGGATTCAGCCGGTAGTGCATATTCCTGGCGAATAACATGTAGCGAATGTCCCGGCGTCCTCACGGCTGAAGCCTGTCCTACAGGGCGTCGGCCTCTGTGAAGGCTCGCAGGCGTCTTCGCTTAAAGTACTTCCACAGTCGTTAAAGACCGCTCAACCAGCCCCGGCGCAATCCCTCAGCGAAACCTTACGTACGCGTCAACCTCATCATCCCACTTGTACTTCGTGCCACAAGGGTCGCCCCAGTCATTGCTGCAGCCGGGGAGGGGATCTTTGTATTCACCGTTCCAGTTTCCACTGTCCTCAAAAGATCCAGACGGAGGAATACGAACCAGTTCGTAGCTTCTTTTTTCAACAACATCCAGTAAGTACGCTCGTTGATAGCTGTTGCTGAATAGATAGCGGAGGTTGCCGGGGTTTTTGTGCCTAACATCGGTGAAGTCTGTAAATCTGGTCGAGAACTTGTTGTTTTGCAGCACTTTCAACGAGGTGGCAGACGCTGCATCAGCGACGCAGCTATTGAATTTGGCAGATATTTCTTTTCCCGGTACCCAGATCTGACTAAATTCATAGTCATCGAACTTAAATGATCCCTTGAATATGACCGGGCTATTTCTAAGCATGTTTACGCATTTTTCAAGTTTCTCGTCGTCTGCGTTGCCCGCTACGGCTGATGCAGGCAGAGTTTGTGAAAGCACAGCCAGTGCCAAGCTGAGGTAGATTGGCGATATACGGTTCATGAGACACCTCCCTGTGGTTAGATAATCCTGCGCTGAAAAACGATGTTTTAAATCGGTAGGCGAATAGGCCTTCAGGACGATCTTGAGAAGTCTCCCTAATTATTTCTACTGTCAAAAGTGACAGGTTTTTAGATCTTTTCGCACCCTTCGTCGTTGCGCGTTAGAAGCTCTCTGCTGTCAGATTGAGTTGCCCGGGATGGGAGTTCATCAATGCATTTGAATTTCTCTGCTGCCAAGGCCATAACTCTTTCGTACCGCGATTCGTGGTCTTGCGCAGTTCTAGGTATCGGTCCTATCGGGCGTCGAGTGCTGACAACGATCTCTCAACCAGCTGCTGCGCAATCTCGACCAGATGCACCTTTTAGATTGGAGCCGCCTTCGCCGTTCTCACACGCAAGGGTGGCAGCTATGTACAGGGTGAGAAACCGGTAAAAGGAGTACCCGGCCAAGCCGAAGCCTGCCTGCACATAGCCACCATAACTGCACGGCGGACTGTCTACTCCTTACGCCTGGGTTCTCACACCCGACCACCGATTCCTCAGTGGCGGGGCGCAATCTAGTGATCGAATCTGGCAGGCGCAAGGGGTCGAGATCGTCTCGGAAATGTCCTTCAAGAGATACAGAGATGCCCTTCGGATTAGTGACAATTCTTGTGTAGGAAACCCTGTCGGATGTGTGAAGAGAAACATCTGTTGGAGCGAGGCTTGCCCGCGAAGAACGAAAACGCGGTTTGTCAGAACAATCGAGTCGACTCCTTCGCGGGCAAGCCTCGCTCCAACGAAAACGTCCTCAGCGACCCAAAAATCCCCCTCTGGTTCGGCCTGATACAAAATTCTTCAGCAACTGAGAACCATTAGTATTTACATGTCGTTTCTCACCCACTAGCATGCGCAGCACATGCGTACATGTCTGGTAGAGGGTTCTTCGGCATTTTCAGACCAGTCCTACAGCTACGCGTCTCATCTCTATCTCTATCTCTGGAATCTGAAGATGTCCCGTCCTGCTCTAAACGCGCTGACGATTGCGCTTTCGCTTGGCTTTTCCACCTCGATTCTGGCCGCTCCGGTTCGCGTTGATCTGCCTGCTCAGCCGTTGGGTACGTCCCTGGCGCAGTTCGGGCAGGTCAGCGGCTTGAAGGTGATGTTCGATCCGCAAGCCGTTGCCGGCAAACAGGCACCGACCGTTCGTGGCGACATGGAACCGGCGCAAGCCTTGCAGCTTCTGTTAGCAGGCAGCGGTCTGACCGCCAGTGTCGAAGGTAATGCCGCTCGCGTTGCTGTTCCGGCTCAAGCAGGTTCGATTGCGCTGGACGGCATCAACATCAATGCTGACACCAGCATTGCAGGCTCATCGACCACCGAAGGCACCAACTCCTACACCACCGGCTCGATGAATACAGCGACCAAGCTGCCGTTGTCGATCCGTGAAACGCCACAGTCGGTCAGTGTCGTGACGCGTCAGCGTATCGAAGACCAGGGCATGAACGACCTCAACGATGTCGTCAAATACGCACCAGGCGTGACGCTGCGCAAGTTCGGTCAGGACCGTCAGGCATTCGATGCCCGCGGCTTCACTATCGACAACATCATGTACGACGGCCTGCCGACCAGCGTCGGTACTTTTACCCAGGACACCCTGGCCGAGGCTGATCTGGCCATGTACGACCGCGTGGAAGTGGTCCGCGGCGCAACCGGTTTGATGACCGGTGCCGGTAGCCCATCCGCGACGCTGAACCTGGTGCGCAAGCGTCCGACTGCCACGCCGCAGGTGAGTGTCACCACCAGCGCGGGCAGTTGGGATCGTTATCGCACCGAGGTCGACGCGTCCAACAAACTCAATGAGTCGGGCACTTTGCGTGGCCGTGTTGTAGCGGCCTATCAAGATGGCAACAGCTTCGTTGACGAGCGCGACAAGCAGCGCCAGACCTTTTACGGCATTCTCGAAGCTGACCTGAGCGATGCCACCACCTGGACCATCGGCGCTTCCAAGCAGACCGACGACGCGACCTCAGACTGGGGTAGCCTGCCGTCCGGCCCCAACGGCGAGGACTTGCACCTGTCGCGCTCCACCTTCCTGAGCAACGACTGGGCTTACTGGGATCGGGAAACCGTCAGTCTGTTCACCGACGTGACCCACCGTTTCAATAATGGTTGGACCGGCAAAGTCTCGGCATCGCGTATGTGGGCCGAGTCCAACACCTTCTCCAGCTATCTGAACGCAGGCGGGCCGACAGGCTTCACCCAATCCTCAGGTCAATACGACACCAAAGATGTGCAGAGCAACCTCGACGGTTCCCTGTCTGGTCCATTCCAGTTGTTCGGGCGTGAACACGATCTGTCTATCGGTGTGAGCCGCCGTCAGGAAAAATTCAACCAGCAAGGCGGTTACTGGCTGGCCGCTACCCCGGTCGATATCTATAACTTCGATCCGGGCGTCATCGCACGGCCGTCGCTGTCAGACCGCAACCCCTACCAGAGCAAGAACACCGCGACTGAAGAAGGTGTTTACGCGGTAGCCCGTTTCAACCCGATCGACCCGTTGCACGTGATCATCGGCAGCCGCGTGAGCTGGTACGACTACGACAACCAGAGCGGTAACGGCGACTACAAAGTCACCCAGGAAGTAACCCCGTACGCCGGGATCATTTACGACCTGAACGACACCTATTCGGTCTACGCCAGCTACACGGAAATCTTCAAGCCGCAAAGCCAACAGGACGCCGGCGGTTCGGTGCTGGATCCGATGACTGGTGAAAGCTACGAAATTGGCTTGAAGGGTGAGTACTTCGACGGTGGGCTGAACGCTTCCATCGCCCTGTTCGACATGACCCAGGAAAACCGTGCCTACCTGCTTGAGAATCAAAGCACGGCCAATTGCCCGACTTATCCGGCGACCAGTTGCTACGGCGCGGCGGGTGAAGTACGCAGCCGTGGTATCGACACCGAAATCAGCGGTTCACTGACGCCGAACTGGCAGTTCTCGGCAGCCTATACCTACGTGATGAGCCAATACGTCAAAGACGCAGTCGCTCGTAACGAAGGCCGCCTGTTTGCTCCCGATCAGCCTAAGCACCTGTTCAAGTCCGCCACTAGCTACACGCTGCCTGGCAACCTGAGCAAATGGCGTGTGGGTGCGGATATCCTGGCGCAGAGCGAAACTTTCAAGCGGGTCGGCACCGGTTACTCGACTCAGGACGAATACGCGGTCGTGGGGCTGATGGCTGGGTACAAGTTCGACGAGCACTGGGATGGCCGCGTCAACTTCAACAACGTCTTTGACACCAAGTACTGGCAGGGCATTCCTAACGCCTCCGGCACTGGCGTCTACGGCGACCCGCGTAACGTGATGTTCTCGTTGAAGTGGACGTTGTGATTTACAGCGTGAGCTGATCTTTTCTGTTGGAGCGAGGCTTGGTCTGGGCGGCATTCCGACGATAAGGTTTAGGTGATCTGCTTGCAGAATCACGGCGCCTGAATCGCGGGCAAGCACCGCTCCCACAGGAACCGCGAATTTCTGTTGGAGCCGGGCTTGCCCGCGAAGAACGCTAACGCGGTCGCTCAGTGGTACCGAGTCGTTTGGTTCGCGGGCAAGTCGGAATGCCGCCCACTCGCTCCAACGGATCTCTATTCATCTAAGACACCCTGCCCTGTGCAGGGTGTTTTTGCATCCGGCTTTCAGTGAAATCAGCCATCTGAGGAACATCAGGCTGTCATGTAGGTCGGTTACTACAGTGGTTAAAAGGGGCGCAGGGTGCCGTCCCGGCAGAAACGTCCGCAAATGCGACATTTTTTGTTGATTCCAAGGCCCTCAGGTCCTAAAGTTCGCGCCGAACGTCCAAGCTGGAAACGATCCATCCGGCTCAAGTACTGACGACGAGACAGCAAGGCCATAGGGAGCGTGGTTACCGCGCCCCGTATGGTCTTTTTGCTTTCGGCGATTGGCCTTGGGAAGTAGGCGAACCAAAGTGGGGATACACACGGAGGACGTTCATAGGGGAGTGCCAGTGCACGCCCTCGCACCCATTGATTAAATGCAGTTTGCCAGTAGGAGTCCCAGCATGCCGATTCAAGTCGAAGACTATTTCCAGCGCGACACCTTCAACAAAATGAAGGCGTTTGCCGACACGCAAGAAACCCCATTCGTGGTCATCGACACCGCGATGATCAGCAAGGCTTACGACGACCTGCGCGCAGGCTTCGAATTCGCCAAGGTTTACTACGCTGTTAAAGCCAACCCGGCCGTTGAGATCATTGATCTGCTCAAAGATAAAGGTTCGAGCTTCGACATCGCCTCGATCTACGAGCTGGACAAGGTCATGGACCGTGGCGTCAGCCCTGATCGCATCAGCTACGGCAACACCATCAAGAAATCCAAGGACATCCGCTACTTCTACGACAAGGGCGTGCGTCTGTTCTCCACCGACTCCGAAGCCGACCTGCGCAACATCGCCAAGGCTGCGCCGGGCTCGAAAGTCTATGTGCGTATCCTGACCGAAGGCTCGACCACCGCTGACTGGCCTTTGTCGCGTAAATTCGGCTGCCAGACCGACATGGCCATGGACCTGCTGATCCTGGCGCGTGACCTGGGTCTGGTGCCATACGGCCTCTCGTTCCACGTGGGTTCGCAACAGCGCGACATCAGCGTCTGGGACGCCGCGATTGCCAAGGTCAAAGTGATCTTCGAGCGCCTGAAAGAAGAAGACGGCATCGTCCTCAAGCTGATCAACATGGGTGGCGGCTTCCCGGCCAACTACATCACCCGTACAAACAGCCTGGAAACCTACGCTGAAGAAATCATCCGCTACCTGAAAGAAGACTTCGGTGATGATCTGCCGGAAATCATTCTGGAACCTGGCCGTTCGTTGATCGCCAACGCCGGTATTCTGGTCAGCGAAGTGGTGTTGGTGTCGCGTAAATCCCGCACTGCGGTAGAGCGTTGGGTGTACACAGATGTGGGCAAGTTCTCCGGCCTGATCGAAACCATGGACGAAGCCATCAAGTTCCCGATCTGGACCGAGAAGAAAGGCGAGATGGAAGAAGTCGTCATCGCCGGTCCAACCTGCGACAGCGCCGACATCATGTACGAAAACTACAAGTACGGCCTGCCGTTGAACCTGGCCATTGGTGATCGCCTGTACTGGTTGTCCACCGGCGCGTACACCACCAGCTACAGCGCCGTAGAATTCAATGGCTTCCCGCCGCTGAAATCCTTCTACGTCTAAGCGTTTACGCTGCATGAAAAACCCGCGAGTGATCGCGGGTTTTTTGTGGCTGGCTGATTCTGCAGGAGGTCAGGTACAGCGCGCTTGTAGGAGTTGTCGGAGTTAACGACGGCGATGAATGCGGAGTGTCTGATACACCTCTGTTCGCAGCCTTCGGCAGCTCCTACAAATGTGCGTTGATATCTACAACATCTCCCACACGCGCTTGGCCAGACTCTCCGCCTCGTTGGTGCGGGCTCCCATCAAACCGGTGGAGAGTGCCAGCATCGCTACGCTGCTCCGGCCATTGATACCGTCCAGCTCAGTCCTGGCGTATTGGAGTAAATCAGCCATTCGTGAACAGTAGGTGCCCATATTGCTGGCTGCCTGCAGGCCATATAAATATTGTTTTTCTGACCAGCGAAGCTTGCTCCTCGCTGTTGCCAGTTCATCGAGGACGGTGGCAGAGAGCTGCTGATTGTTACGGCGATGTTTAGCTTCATGCTCGACGATTCTTAGATTCATGAAGTCGATGAACCTGGGAATGACTTCATGAACACTGAGTCGAATCAGCTCCATTTCCGTCGCTTTGACGCTAAACAAACCTTCGAAATCCTGGAGCTTTTGGCGAACCAACGCCACGACTTCAGACGTCTTGGTGGACAGGCTGATACCCAGTTTGCCGGTCAAATTGAAGGGATCCAGGTGCAGCGCCAGGGTGTCGAGATGGTCACGGGTGCCTTTTCTGCCCTTCAACTGCTGATAGACGTCCAGTTGGCTGACGAACCTGTTGGTTTCTCTGATGAACAGCGCAAAGTCCTGATGTAGTTGGCGCATAGGTTTGACCATGTCGGGCCATCTGGACATGTCCTGTCTGGCGCGTTCAGTGGTCCGGGTGAGGGCGGGTTCTCGGTATTTACCGACTTCGTGCGCAGGAACCAGCCCCAGCCCCAGGTCCATCTTGAACAGCTCGATCCGCTGGGGTAATTGCTCAAGGTAATAACGATGGTTGGACAGACCGACGCTGTCCGCGTGTTCGATAAGATAAATAGTCATGTTGACGTGCGCTTTTTGGGCTTGGAAAGACACTGTGTGAAGTGCGAGGGTGCAGGTGCACCCCCGCAGACATCAGGTGCCTTAACGAATCGGTTTCAGGTATTCGATCAGAGCGTTAGTGTGCTCGACGAACTGCTCACCCAATACATCGTCGCTGGCGATGTTGGCAGTCTCGGCCAGGTACGAATTCAGTGACGCCACCATGGTGGAAAATTCGTTGATAAAGGAAGGGCGTTCGTCGTCAAAGCCCTGAATAGCTTCAATGAGACGGATTCGGTCATTGATTTTATCCAGTTCGACTTTCTTGGCAGCGATGTCTTTGAGCACCCTGTCAATACGTCGGCGCAAGCTGTCTCGCAGACTGATAAGGCCAAGGTAGTTAAGCGCCGCGTTCAACTCTTGCAGGGCTTTCTGCAGCATTTCCAGCGCTGCCTGGGCCGCTGCAAGTTGGGGAGCTGTGAGGCCGAGCGCGGCAAGGGCCGCCGGGTTGAGAATGGTTTCCTTGCCGGTTTCAGGCAGCGGAGTACTATCTAGCGCGTTAATGGCGTCGGTGAGTGTGGCGAATTCACCGTCCAGTAAGGCTTTTTTCTCCTGAAGCTTCGCGATGTCTTCAGGTACTTGAAGAGCTTCGCCTTCGCAGGCTTCAAGCCTTAGCTGTAAGGTACTGCGGCTTATTGAGGCGTTCAAAGGTTGCAGTCTGGAGGCCAGTCCCTCTGTATGGTCACGGGTATTATTGGTGGCGCTGCTCAAAATGTCGGCCATATCTTTGAGGATGTCTTCCCGATCGTCCTCGTCGCTTGCTTCGGCAAGTTCATCCTGAAGATATTTGACGGTTTTAACCTTGGTTGTGAGGTCCAGACGAACTTTCAGCAGGATACCGGACAGGTCGAAATCTGCTTCATTGATCGCTGAGTTTATCGCCCGAATTTTGTTATGAAATTCGGCAAGGTAACCTGTCTTGCCGTGAAAAGTCTGCACGTCTATCCACTTGTCATTGCAGTCTCTTCTCGCCTGTCGTAGAGCGAATAAGTCGAAGGGTCCAAAAGTTATCTGAGAATCATTAATAGTTGGCATGATTAAACTCCTTGCGCCTGTTGCTCATATTCAACTCTGAACTCGTCATCGGCTTGTTTGAATACTTCCAGCAACAGGTGGGTGTCGCGCTGGATTTCGTTCCATGGGTCGACGACAAGCCTGAACTCCATGATGAACCTAAGTAATCTCAACTGGTTAGTGATCTCATTTACTGACTGAGAAGATTGCTCGATATAGCCCGCGATTGAGTTCCAGACGTGAACGAGATTTCTGGTCGCCATGTCAGCATCAACAATAATCAGATCGAGAATTTGCAGCTCCATACGAACTGTATTCAAGCGGCCCAGGATTGAATCCTTGGTATTCATGAGAGCAATGTCGATTGCTTGCTCCTTGTACATATCTTTTCGAGCTTTACGAACCTTTTCGGCCTCGATACCCAAGTAAACGGACATCCCGATACCGACGATATTAAGTGTTGCTGCTGACCCTATCGCTTCTTTGACCAGCTTACGGTACTCCTCGGTCTTTATATCGATAGCTTTTGCACGCTCCTCGATGATGAGGTTCAGTGCCTTGATTTCGGCGCCCAGTTTGTTGTTGTCAATGGCGGAGAGGCGGAGCTTTACTGCCGGATAGACAACAGTGGACAAGTCAGTGCTGAATTTATCCAGCCGTGCCTTGATTTGGTTGGCTTCGGCTTCACGAATCCTGACCTTATCCAGCATCTTGTCCAGGTATAGGTTGAAATCTTTAGCTGTTTCTTTGTCTTCAGCGTCAAGTTCAAAGTCTTGAACGTCGTCGCCGAGCTCCAGCTCAAGCCTGCGTAGATCTTCCAGATTCTTGATTTTGTAGGGCTTGAGTGGGCCGTCATCGATATCGGCGAAGATTTCCTCCACGCCTTTGCCGAACACCAGCATTTGTCCGGCAAATACCTGGAGTTTGCTGCCGACACCGAGAAGATCAACCCGTAATGGGTTCCAAGTGCTGGCATGGTTGCGCACGGTTTTAAACGTCCTCTGGAAGTGTTCGGCGTCCAGGCCGTCGCCCGCACCCTTCTCGTACCCGAGATAATCGATGACGTCCTGCAATTCAACCGGCAGCCTGAGGCCTATCATTTCGTAGTGCTTGATGTTTTTGATCTGGTCTTTGGTGAGGATCAAGCCTGGCTCGCGAGTAACTTCCTCCAGTCGGCCAGACGAGGCGTCGATCAGTAGTTTTGGAGCTCGGCTGGCTTCGTCGACGACTACGTCGTTGGTATTTGGAATGTTTTCGTTCGTAGACATTTCATTAGTCCTTTAATGAATTGTGATTCTGGTAGTGCAAGTTCCTTTGCACGAATTCAAGGCTAGAGTTAGTGCCGCTGGGAGTCAAAGCGGAATTGGGGACACGAGTTGTAGGAGGAAGGAGGGAATAAAACAGAAGTGCGGGCGCCTGCCTACGAAGCAAAGCGCCGCGATTCGAAGTTCTCGGCGATAGCTCCTACAGTTCAAGTCAAAGAAGCGTACGCGGCCCGGTCGCTTTCATCGCCCAGTAACGCGGCGCGGCGATGGTAGTCTGCAGCCAGTGCTCTGATTGCCGGGATAGGGGCGACGGCCAGGGTTTTGCGGGCCACGCGCAGGAAATTCAGGTTGCCGTTTGCCAGAGCGATTTTCAGCCAGGCCACGGCCTGTTCGAGCTGGCCTTGACCAGCCAGTACAGCGGCATGGCTGAACTGCCCGCGGAAATCCCCGCCTTCGGCCGAGCGTCGATACCACTCGAAAGCAGCGCTCGGGTCAGCAGGGCAGTGCCGGCCTTCTTCCAGATACCGCCCCAGCAGGTTCATCGATTTGGCGTGGCCCATCTGCGCCGCCTGTGCATAGCAGTGCAAAGCCAGTGGATGGTTTTCACTGACGCCACGACCGGTGGCGAGCAGGTTGGCCAGGTTGTACAGGCCCCAATCCAGCCCCGCCTTGGCGGCCAGTTGATAGTGGCTGGCTGCGATGGACGCATCAGCTGCGCAGCCCCAGCCATGTTCATGGCAACGTCCCAGCATGTTACGGGCCATGACATGGCCGTTGCGGGCGGCGATTTCAAACCATTGGCGCGCCAGTGCCTGATCACGTTGGATGCCTTGCCCGTCCAGCAGGATCTGCCCCAGCAATGCCTGGGCTTCGACGATGTTCTGCCCCGCTGCGGCAACGATCGCCTGAGCAGCCTTGGCAGGGTTGGCGGTCAGGATGTCACGCAGTTGATCGCCGTCGAGAACTTCTTCGCGTTGCAGATTCCAGCTCATGGTTCAGACCTCAACCCAGCGGCGCAGGAGGTTGTGGTAGGTGCCGGTCAATTTGAGCAGAGAAGGGTGGTCCGGCACGTCACGGGTCAGCGTCTGGATGGCATTGTCCATTTCGAACAGCAGCGCCCGTTGGCTGTCTTCGCGCACCAGGCTTTGGGTCCAGAAAAACGAGGCGTAACGGGTACCACGGGTTACAGCGCTGACCTTGTGCAGGCTGGTGCTCGGATACAGCACCATGTCGCCTGCGGGCAGTTTCACTCGCTGGCTGCCGTAGGTGTCCTGGATTTCCAGTTCGCCGCCGTCGTATTCGTCCGGGTCGCTGAAGAACAGCGTGGCGGACAGGTCGGTCCTGACCCGCTCGATGCTGCCTCTGGCCTGGCGCACGGCGTTGTCGATGTGAAAGTCAAAGCTGCCACCCGCCGTGTAGCAGTTGAACAATGGTGGGAACACCTTGTGCGGCAAGGCGGCTGACATGAACAGCGGGTTGGCCCACAGGCGTTCGAGCATGGCGGTGCCGACTTCAAGTGCCAGTGGGTGGCCTTCCGGTAATTGCAGATTGTGCTTGGCTTTGGCTGATTGGTAGCCGGCAGTGATCTTGCCGTCGGCCCACTCGGTCTGCTGCAACGCCTGGCGAATGCGCGCCACTTCATCACGATCGAATAAGCCAGGAATGTGTAAAAGCATGACGGGGCACCGTTTTTTGGGCTTGCTCGCCTGTCGGAGCGGCGGCCTACACCCTTGGATATGAAGGTTTTGTAGAGAGAATGTGTATTGAATGAAATATTTTCCTAAATAGCAATCAATCCCAATTGCTACCGGTACCTATTTGCAATATATTCCGCCGCCTCAACTCCTTGGGGAAGGAAATCATTCATGTCGCGTCAATCGTTACCATCAGGTGCTCACTCTCAACGCTCGCTGGCTTCGGCTGTCGGTGTCGCCATCGCAGCCATGTCTGCAGGTCATCTGGCCCAGGCTGCTGAAAGCACTGACGAGAAAGCTGTTTCGCTGGGTGCAACCAGCATCAATGGTGAGCAAGACGCGTCCTACAAGACTGACGAATCGGCTTCAAAAAAGTACACCGCGCCACTGCGTGAGACGCCAAAGAGCGTCACTGTCATCCCGCAACAAGTGATCAGTGACACCGGCGCCACCAGCCTCGCGGATGCCTTGCGCACTACGCCGGGTATCACCTTTGGCGCTGGCGAGGGTGGTAATCCGGCCGCTGACCGCCCGATCATTCGCGGCTTTAATGCTGAAAGTGACGTCTTCATCGATGGCATGCGTGACGGCGCTGCGCAAAGTCGGGAAATCTTCAACATTGAATCGGTTGAAGTCAGCAAGGGCCCTAGCTCGGCCTTTACCGGTGCGGGTTCTACCGGTGGCAGCCTGAACCTGATCACCAAGGGCGCGCATCTGGGCAACGCCTACAACGGTGGTTACACCTTTGGTTCCGACCAGACTCAACGCTACACCGCTGACCTGAATCAACAGATCACCGACTCCTCGGCATTCCGCCTGAATCTGATGAAGCACGATGCCAACGTGGCCGGCCGCGATAACGTGGATGTCAGCCGTTGGGGCGTGGCGCCGTCGTTCGCTTTTGGGCTGGGCACAGACACCCGGGTCAGGCTGGATTACTACCATCTGGAAACCGACGACATGCCTGACTACGGCATCCCGTTGACCTCCACCCCCGGTCGCAGCAAATACATCGTCGACAAGCCTGCGCACGTCAATGAGAGCAATTTCTATGGCCTCACCGGTCGCGACTATCGCAAGAGTAAGAACGACAGCGGCACGTTCCGGATCGAGCACGACCTGAACGACAACCTGACCCTGTCCAACAGCTTCCGTATGTCCCGCTCGACCCTTGACTACATCGTCACCAACCCGGATGACAGCCGTGGCAACGTCGCCAATGGCCTGCTGTCGCGTTCGGCCAAGAGCCGCAATTCGACCACCAGCGGCTTCGTCAACCAGACTGACCTGAGTGCCAACTTCGACACCGGTTTCATCAATCACAGTCTGGTCACTGGCGTCGAGTTCTCGTACCAGGACACCCACAACCGCAACTACAACGTGCTGGATGCCAACGGCGGCACCATTGCCAGCCTTTGCTCGGCGGCACTGTTGCGGTCTGGCGACTGCACCAATCTGTACAACCCCGGCCCGAAAGATGCCTGGAACGGCACAATCACCGACAGCCAGGCGTTCACTGACACGGACACCAAAACCAGCGCTGCTTACGTATTCGACACCCTGAAATTCAACGAGCAGTGGTCCCTGAATCTGGGCCTGCGTTATGACGACTACGACGTCAAGTCCAGCGGTTATGCCACTGCTGGCCGTGGCACTGTGGCGGGCAACTTCAAACGCGAGAACACCAGCCAGCTGTGGAACTACCAGGTGGGTCTGGTCTTCAAGCCATTACCGAACGGCAGCGTATATGCAGCCTGGTCGACGTCCAGCAACCCGTCCGGTGAAACAAGCGGTAACGGTGGCCTGGAAATGACAGCGGCCAACACCAATCTCGATCCGGAAAAGAACCGCAACTACGAGCTGGGTACCAAATGGGATTTCTTCGGCGATGACCTATCGTTGACCGCAGCCTTGTTCCGCACCGAAAAAACCAATGCGCGCATCACTGATCCGGACAACACAACGTTCCAGGTGCTTGATGGCGAACAGCGCGTGGATGGCTTCGAGTTCACCTACACCGGCAAGATCACCAGCAAGTGGAAGGTCTATGGCGGCTACACCTACATGGAAAGCGAGCTGGTCAAAACCACGGCGGCTGCGGACGAAGGCAATCACATGCCGAACACGCCGCGAAACAGTTTCAACCTGTGGTCAACTTACGAGCTGATTCCAAAGCTGACCGTGGGCGGTGGTGCAACCTTCGTCGATTCGCGTTTCGGCAATGAAGCCAACTCGGTTGAAGTGCCTTCTTACTGGCGCTACGACGCAATGGCGAGCTACGCGCTGACCAAAAACGTCGACCTGCAGCTCAACCTGCAAAACCTGACCGACAAACGTTTTTACGATCAGGTGTTTACCACTCACTATGCGCACATGGCCGCAGGCCGTACCGCGCTGATGAGCGCCAACTTCCACTTCTGATTCAGAAGAGAATGTTGAAGCCCTGCTGGCCCTGATGGTCGGCGGGGTTTTTTGGTGTTTGGGAAACGTGGTATTTGATTGGAATGCATTCCCTGTGGGATCGGTGCTTGCCCGCGATAAGGTTTCGGTGATCTAAAGTAAATCGCGTCCAGCCTTATCGCGGGCAAGCACCGCTCCCACAGGTTTTGCGCCTGGCTTGATGGAGTAACAAAGGGTGTTGAAGAAAGTCCTGTTTCAAGTCCACTGGTTCTTCGGCATCACCGCTGGGCTGGTGCTGGCCCTGATGGGGATTACCGGCGCCATTTACTCGTTCGAGGATGAAATCCTTGAGTGGGCCAACCCCGAGGCGTTGATCATTCAGCCTCGCGGCGAGGCGTTGCCGCCGATTGAGCTGGTGCGCAAGCTTGAAACAGCCACCGGGCTGACCGTTGCCATTCTGCGCGTGCAGACCGTTGGCGACAAAGCCGCGCAAGTCTATTTCACCCCGTCCCCCGGCGAGCGCCGTGGGCCGATGCGCAACTTTGATCCATACAACGGCGAGATCACCGGCGACGCCACTGGCGCGGGTTTCTTTGATTTCGTTCTGCGGCTGCACCGATTTCTGGCCATGGGCGAGTACGGCAAACAGGTCACTGCCGCCTGTACGCTGATCCTGGTGTTTTTCTGCCTCTCAGGCCTTTACCTGCGCTGGCCGCGCAAGGCCCTGAACTGGCGGGTCTGGCTGACCATGGACTGGGCGAAAAAAGGCCGCAGTTTCAACTGGGACCTGCACTCGATCTTCGGTACTTGGTGCCTGCTGTTTTATCTGCTGTTCGCAATCACCGGCCTGAACTGGTCCTACGACTGGTTCAGCAACGGTTTGAACCGGCTACTGGGTGACGCACCCGCCGCTGAGCAGCGTCGAGGCGCAGGCGTTGGTCGGGCTGGTGGTACTGGCGCTCCCCAGACGGCTCCGGCAAAAGCCGATTTCGCGGCTATCTGGGAAAGCATCAAGACCACTGCTGGCCCTGAGCTGGCGGCCTACAACATTCGTCTGCCCAATGCGGGCGGTCAGCCAGCCACCATTTTCTACATGCTCAAGGATTCGCCGCACCCCAGGGCGTTGAACACCATCACCCTGGACCCGGCCACCGGTAAAGTCAGCTCGGTCGCCCGTTATGCCGACAAGAGTCTTGGCGCGCAATTACTGGTCAGCAACTATTCGCTGCACGTGGGGAGTTACTTCGGCATCGTCGGGCGCCTGATCATGACGGCCGCGTCCTTGATGATGCCGCTGTTCTTCATCACCGGCTGGCTGCTGTATCTGGATCGCCGCCGCAAGAAGCGGGATATCAAGAATGCCCGAGGCAGCGTTGCGGCCAACACTGGCAGCGATGTACCTGCGTGGCTCGTCGGCTTCGCCACCCAGAGTGGCTTCGCCGAGCAGCTGGCGTGGCAGACCGCCGGGCAGTTGCAGGCGGCGGGGTTGCCGGTGAGGGTACAGCGGCTGGCGGATGTCACTGAACAGGATCTGCGCCAGAGTCAGAACGCCTTGTTCGTGGTCAGCACCTTTGGCGACGGCGAAGCCCCAGACAGTGCGCTGGGCTTCGAGCGCAAGTTGCTGGGCAGTCCGTTGGCCCTGGAAAACCTCAATTACGCGGTGCTGGGCCTCGGGGATCGTCAGTATCAACACTTCTGCGGTTTCGCCCGACGTCTGCATGGCTGGCTCGCTGATCGCGGCGGCAAGCTATTGTTCGACGGTGTTGAAGTCGACAGTGCCGACCCAGTGGCCTTGCAACACTGGCAACGGCAACTGGGCCAGATCACCGGCGCTGCGCCGACGACCCTCTGGCAGGCACCGGCTTATGACAACTGGACGCTGGATCAGCGGGAACATCTGAACCCCGGCAGCAGCGGCTCAAAGGTGTTTCTGATTGGCCTGACACCGCCGCCGTCGATGGTCTGGGACGCGGGGGATCTGGTTGAGGTCATGCCGCGTAACAGCGTCGAGGCGGTGGAGCATTTCCTCAGTGGCCTGGGGATTGCCGATCACACATCGGTACAGATCGGCGGGCTTGAGGAACCACTGAAAGTGGCGCTCGCCACTCGCCAATTGCCACAGCGCCGGGCGCATCTGGTGGGCCTGCATGCTCAGGCGGTGGTCGATGCGCTGGTGCCGCTGGCCATGCGTGAGTATTCCATCGCGTCGATCACTGAAGATGGCCTTTTGCAGTTGATCGTGCGTCAGGAGCTGCATCCGGATGGCAGTCTGGGGTTGTGCTCTGGCTGGTTGACTGAACACGTTGCATTGGGCGGTGCAGTCAGCCTGCGGGTGCGGCGCAACAGCAGTTTCCATCTGCCAGGTGAACCTCGCCCGCTGATCCTGATCGGTAATGGCACCGGTTTGGCCGGGCTGCGCAGCTTGCTCAAAGGCCGCATTGCTCAAGGCCAGTCGCGTAACTGGCTGTTGTTTGGCGAGCGTAATCGGGAGCATGACTTCCATTGCGGCAGCGAGCTGATGCAGTGGCAGGCGTCGGGCGATCTGGCGCGGCTCGATCTGGCGTTTTCCCGTGATCAGGCTCAGAAAATCTACGTCCAGGATCGATTGCTTGAAGCGGCCGATGAGCTTCGCGATTGGTTGGCCGATGGCGCTGCGATTTATATCTGCGGCAGCCTGGAAGGCATGGCGGCCGGGGTGGATGCTGCGTTGATCAAGATCCTTGGCGCGCAAGCGGTGGGCGAGTTGATCGAGCAGGGACGGTATCGAAGGGATGTTTATTGATTCCCTGGAGCCGGAGTAGGTCCTGTGGGAGCGGTGCTTGCCCGCGATAAGGCTAGACACGGTTCACTTTAGATCGCGTCCAGCCTTATCGCGGGCAAGCACCGCTCCCACAGAGTCATCATCAACTTTTACACTTAAGCCGCTACAAACTGCTCCGCGTAATGGCAGGCAACCTGGCGGTTGTCTACGAGGCGCAGAGCCGGTTCATCAGTGGCGCATCGCTCGGTCGCGTAGGGGCAGCGCTTGTGGAAGGCGCAGCCGCTTGGCGGGTCGAGCGGGTTGGGCAGTTCACCGACGATCTTGATCTTCGGCTTCAGCGGGTCCGGGTGAATGGTCGGTGTGGCCGACAGCAATGCCTGGGTGTATGGGTGCAGCGGACGGTTGTAGATCTCTTCCTTAGGACCCATTTCCGCCGGACGACCCAGATACATCACCAACACCGTGTCAGCAACATGGCGCACTACCGACAGGTTGTGGGAGATGAACACGTAGGCCGTGTTGAATTCCTGCTGCAAATCCATGAACAGGTTCAGCACCTGAGCCTGAATCGACACGTCCAGCGCGGAGGTCGGTTCATCCGCCACCAGCACCTTTGGTTGCAGCATCATGGCCCGAGCCAGGGCGATACGTTGGCGCTGACCACCGGAGAACATGTGCGGATAACGCTGATAGTGCTCAGGGCGCAAACCGACCTGGGCCATCATCGCCTGCACTTTTTCGCGGCGTTCCTTGGCGGAGAGATTGGTGTTGATCAGCAGGGGTTCACCCAATTGATCACCGATCTTCTGCCGTGGATTGAGCGACGCATACGGGCTTTGGAAAACCATCTGCACGTCTTTGCGCAGTTGTTTGCGTTGTTCCTTGGTGGCGCCGGTGACTTCCTGACCGGCGATTTTCAGCGAGCCGGACGACGGCTCTTCAATCAGGGTGAGGGCCCGGGCCAGAGTCGATTTTCCGCAGCCGGACTCGCCGACCACAGCTAGCGTCTTGCCAGCTTCAAGCTCAAACGATACGCCGTTCAGGGCGCGAACCAAGGCATGGCCCTTGAACAGACCACGGGATACTTCGTAGTGACGGGTAAGGTCGCGGGCGGTAAGAACGACGCTCATTACGCCACCTCCTGATTCAGCGGATAGAAGCAACGCGCCAGGCTGTGGGCTTTGGGGTCAAGGCCTGGGCGCTGGGTGCGGCAGTTTTCCTGCACGTAAGGGCAGCGCGGCGAAAGCAGGCAGCCTTGCGGACGGTCGTAACGGCCAGGAACCATGCCCGGCAAGGTCGCCAGACGCTCGGCACCCATGCTGTGTTCCGGAATTGCCGCCAGCAATGCTTCGCTGTACGGATGCGCAGGCACGTCGAACAAGCCCGGCACCTGACCGACTTCAACAGCTTGCCCTGCGTACATCACGCAGACACGTTGTGCAGTTTCAGCCACGACAGCCAAGTCGTGAGTGATCAAAACCAGCGCCATGTCCTGCTCTTTCTGCAGGCTCAGCAGCAAGTCCATGATCTGCGCCTGAATCGTCACGTCCAGCGCAGTAGTCGGTTCGTCAGCGATCAGCAGTTTAGGCTCGCCCGCGATGGCCATGGCGATTGCCACCCGCTGGCTCATGCCACCGGACAGCTGATGCGGGTAGGCGTTAAGACGCGAAGCCGCGCCTGGAATTTCAACTTTCTGCAACAGCTCCAGTGCCCGCTGACGCGCAGCCTTGCCAGACAGGTTCAGGTGTTGGCGCAGAACCTCTTCAATCTGGAAACCCACGGTGTAGCTGGGGTTCAGTGCGGTCATTGGATCCTGGAACACCATCGCCAGGTCTTTGCCGATGATCTTGCGACGCTGACGGTTGTTGAGCTTGAGCAGTTCATGACCGTCGAAGTTCAGGGAGTCAGCGGTGATCACGCCGGGGTGATCGATCAGGCCCATCAACGCCATCATGGTCACGGATTTACCCGAACCCGACTCGCCGACGATCGCCATGACTTCGCCTTTTTCGACGCTCAACGACAGGCCGTCGACAACCGGCACTGCGCTGGCATCGCCGAAGCGGACGTTGAGATTCTTGATTTCTAAAAGTGGCATACGAATCTCCTCAGGCGGCATTTTTGAGTTTCGGGTCCAGCGCATCGCGCAGCCCGTCGCCCATCAGGTTGATTGCCAGCACGCTGAGCAAAATGGTCAGACCCGGCAGGCTCACCACCCACCAGGCGCGTTCGATGTAATCACGGGCCGAAGCCAGCATGGTGCCCCACTCAGGCGTTGGCGGTTGTACGCCCAGACCGAGGAAGCCCAGCGCCGCAGCGTCGAGGATTGCCGAGGAGAAACTCAAGGTTGCCTGCACGATCAGTGGTGCCATGCAGTTAGGCAGCACCGTGATGAACATCAGGCGTGGCAAGGTCGCGCCAGCCAGACGCGCAGCGGTCACGTAATCACGGTTCAGCTCGCCCATCACCGCAGCGCGGGTCAGGCGGACATAGGCCGGCAGGGAAACGATAGCGATGGCGATCACGGTGTTGATCAGGCCAGGGCCAAGGATGGCGACAATCGCCACAGCCAGCAGCAGCGAGGGCAGGGCGAGCATGATGTCCATCAGACGCATGATCGTCGGGCCAAGGATGCGCGGGAAGAACCCGGCCAGCAGGCCCATGAGGATGCCCGGAATCAGCGACATCACCACCGAGGACAAACCGATCAGCAGCGACAGGCGCGAACCCTGGATCAGGCGCGACAGCAGGTCACGGCCCAACTCGTCGGTGCCCAGCAGGAATTGCCATTGACCACCTTCAAGCCAGACCGGCGGGGTCAGCAGAAAGTCGCGGTATTGCTCGCTTGGGTCATGAGGCGCAACCCAAGGGGCGAACAGTGCGCAGAACACGATCAGGATCATGAACATCAGGCCGGCGACAGCGCCCTTGTTCTTGGCGAAAGCTAGCCAGAATTCTTTGTACGGCGAGGGGTAAAGCAGGCTTTGATCGACTGCTACCGAAGGAATAGGTGTGCTCATAGTCAGGATCTCAGCGCTGGTGACGAATGCGTGGGTTGGCAAAGCCGTAGAGGATATCCACCACGAAATTGACCAGGATCACCAGGCAGGCGATCAGCAGAATGCCGTTCTGCACGACAGGGTAGTCACGGGCGCCGATGGCTTCGATCAACCACTTGCCGATACCCGGCCAGGAGAAAATCGTTTCGGTGAGTACCGCACCGGCGAGCAACGCGCCGACTTGCAGGCCGAACACGGTCAGCACCGGGATCAGTGCGTTACGCAGGCCGTGAACGAATACCACGCGCGCAGGCGACAGGCCTTTGGCCCGGGCGGTACGCACGTAGTCTTCACGCAATACTTCAAGCATCGAAGAACGGGTCATCCGGGCGATCACCGCCAGCGGGATGGTACCGAGCACGATGGCGGGCAGAATCAGGTGATGCAGAGCATCGAGGAACGCGCCTTCTTCATCGCTGAGCAAGGTGTCGATCAGCATGAAACCGGTTCTTGGCGGGATGTCATACAGCAGGTCGATACGCCCCGAGACTGGCGTCCAGCCCAGGGTGACCGAGAAAAACATGATCAGGATCAGGCCCCACCAGAAGATCGGCATCGAGTAACCCGCCAGGGAGATGCCCATCACCCCATGATCGAAGAGGGACCCTCGCTTGAGCGCCGCAATGACCCCGGCCAGCAGCCCGAGAATACCGGCGAAGATCAGAGCTGCAATCGACAGCTCCAGGGTCGCCGGAAACAGTGCGGTGAACTCGGTCCAGACGCTGGTCCGCGTGCGCAGCGACTCGCCAAGATCGCCGTGGGCGAGCTTGCCGACATAGTCGATGTATTGCGCATAAAGCGGCTTGTTCAGACCCAGTCGTTCCATGGCCTGCGCGTGCATTTCCGGATCGACCCGGCGTTCACCCATCATGACTTCAACCGGGTCGCCCGGAATCAGGCGAATAAGCGCGAAGGTCAGCAAGGTGATGCCGAAAAACGTGGGTATCAACAACCCCACTCGGCGGGCGATAAAACTAAACATCGTGTGGTGTTCCTCATCGGCCGGTTAGGCGTACTCCAGCGGGGCTCAGGTTATGAGCCCGCCGGATTATTTTTCTACTTCACCCGGGTAGTGGAGAAGTTGTTATTGGTCAGCGGGCTGATTTGATAGCCTTCGACGTTGTTGCGCATTGCAGTGAACAGTTTTGGATAAGCCAGGCTCAGCCAGGGTACGTCTTTGTAGAAAATCTGCTGGGCTTGTTCATAAAGCGCCGACCGCTCAGCCGGGTCGGTCTTTTCCCGTGCTTTGGAGATGGCTTCTTCAAACGCTTTGTTACACCAGCGGGCGTAATTTTCGCCATTCTTGGCGGCTTCGCAACTCAGGTTCGGTGTCAGGAAGTTATCCGGATCGCCATTGTCGCCAGCCCAGCCCGCAAACACCATGTCATGTTCACCGGCTTTGGCCCTTTTAAGCATTTCGCCCCATTCCATGACGCGCAGATTCAGCTTGATTCCGACCTTTGCCAGGTCCGCTTGCAGCATCTGGGCACCCAGCGCCGGGTTCGGGTTGGTAACGGCACCCCCATTGCGCAGGTACAGGCTGAACTCCTGACCTTGCGGGACGCCAGCTTCTTTGAGCAGTGACCGTGCCTTCTCCAGGTCGTGCGGCGGATTCTTGATGTCGTTCGCGTAGCCCAGCAAGGTTGGTGGGTAAGGATTCACGCCCTCTGTCGCTTTGCCTTCGCCAAACAGCGCCTTGATGTAGGCCTTTTTATCGAACGCCAGGTTGATCGCTTCGCGAACACGCACATCGCTCAGGTACTTATGCGTTGTGTTGATAGCGATGTAGCTGGTCATCATGGCTTCCATCTCTTCGATCTTGAGCTTGGGATCCGCCTTGATGGTTTCGATGTCATCCGGTTTTGGATACAGCGCGACCTGACACTCGTTGGCCTTGAGCTTTTGCAGGCGCACATTGCTGTCCAGGGTAATCGCGAAAATCAGCGTTTCGCTGGGGACCGCACCCTTCCAGTAATCCGGGTTGGCTTTATAGCGAACTTGGGCGTCCTTGGCATAGCGAGTCAGGATGAACGGGCCTGTGCCGATAGGCTTGCTGTTCAGATCGGCGGTTTTGCCCGCCTTGAGCAATTGGTCGGCGTATTCGGCGGAATAGATCGAGGTGAACGGCATCGCCAGGTCACGCAGGAACGGTGACTCCGGACGCGTCAGGGTGAACCTGACGGTGTGCTCGTCGACTTTTTCGATGCTTTTGAGCAGGTCATTGAAGCCCATGCTTTCGAAATATGGGTAGCCGGTCAGGGATTTTTCATGCCATGGATGCTTCGGGTCCAGCTGACGCTGAAAGCTCCAAAGGACGTCATCGGCGTTCATCTCGCGGCTTGGCTTGAAATAGTCAGTGGTTTGAAACTTGACGCCCTTGCGCAGGTGGAAGGTGTAGGTCAGGCCATCGTCGCTGACGTCCCAGCTTTCGGCCAGGTTGGGTTCGGTTTCAGTGGTGCCGGGTTTGAAACCGACCAGTTTGTCCAGAAAGGTTTCTGCTGTGGCATCTGCCGTCACAGCGGTGGTGTATTGAACGATATCAAAGCCTTCAGGGCTGGCTTCGGTGCAGACCACCAAGGGCTTGGCCGAGACGCTCAGTGTCGCGCTGAACAGAGCCAGGGCGATCGAGTTGCGTAGCGATAACAGTTTCAATGGAAACCCTCCGTAGATTTGACGCCTGTGTGACCGGTGCGGCCAAGGGTAAGTGCCCAAGCGCCGCGCCGATCAGGGTGCCGATTACAAGATGTTGAATGGAATGGTGGTGACCAGACGGAATTCGTTCAGGTTGCCATCAGACTGGTTTTCGCTGGCGCGGTGGGTGGTGTACGTCGCGCGGATCGCCGTTGCCTTGAGCGGGCCGGACTGTACCGAGTACGAAGAGCCGATGCCATATTCGTAGTGGGTTTCGCCGTCCATCGCCCGCACGTCGCTGTAGGCGTTGCCTTTGTAATGAGTACCGTCGATGTCCCAGCCACGTGCCTGATAGATATTGAATTTCAGGCCTGGCACGCCGTATTCGGCCATGTTCAGCACATAGGCGACCTGCAGGGATTTCTCGTTCGGGCCGTTGAAGTCCGAGAGCAGGGAGTTGGCAAGGAAGATGGCGTTGGTTTCGTGGGCGTAGTCGAAGTATTCGTTACCCGCGACTTCCTGATAGGCGATGCTCAGGCTGTGGGCCTTGTGCGTACCGGTGAACGAAAGGCTGTAGGTATCGTTGTCGATAGGGCCCATTTTGCGCTGGCCCGAATCTTTGGTCTTGTAGTAGTTCAGGTTGGTGCTCAGGCCTACGACGTCGGTGTCGCCCATTTCGTGGGTGAAGCCGAAGTAGTACTGGTGCCAGAAGTCTTCCAGGTTCGACGCATAGAAGCTGGTGGTCAGGCTTTCGAATGGCTTGTAGTCGCCGCCCAGCATGTCCAGACGATCAGCGGTCTGGCTGCGGTCGCCGTATTCGGAGCGGAATTTGTCCAGGCTCTGTTCCATACGTGGCGAAACGCGGTCGAAGCTACCGGCTTGCAGGGACAGGTTATTGAGTTCGTCGCTCTGAACCGCAAAACCCTGGAAGCTGGAAGGCAGTGCACGGTTGCCGATGTAGGCAATGACCGGGGTGTTCACCGACTGGCGACCCATGGTCAGCGTGGTGTTGGAGACGCGCGCCTTGACGTTGCCCAGGCCCATTTTGCTCCACTGGCCTACGGCATCGCCGTCGCTGTCAGCCAGAGTACGGTTGGAACTGCCCGCAAAGTCGCCGGTGTCACGGTCCAGAGCGATGGCGTTGTACAGCGCCAGTTCCGTGGAGAAACCCACGATGCCCTGGGTGAAACCCGAGGTGTAGTTAACGATGGTGCCTTGTTGCCAGTTGATACGACGCGGGGTGGTTTTGCGCACGCCGTCATCGTTGTAGCCAAACACGCTGTCGCGACGGCGCAGTTCATTGGAGTACCAGTTACGAGTGGTACCTGTCAGGTGTTGGTCTTCGAAAAAGCCGTTGGCTTCGGCCTGGGCGTTTTTGGTACTCAGGCCGGTTGGCACGAATGCCTGGCTGGTAGGCTCTGCCTGAGCCATTGCACTCAACGAGGCGATGGACAGGGCGACTGCAGCGGTACTGATTTTTCTCACGATCAAACGCTCCTTTACTACTTTTATATACGCCAGTTTTTATGGGCTGGCTTTGATGGCGTGAGGCTTGTGGCCGCACTTTGTTTTTATCGAGTGCTGATTTAACTCATCAACAAACTCTGTAGTTTCAAACCGAAATAACGCCACGGCGAAGCGCGCTGCCCTGGTCAGGGGCAGCGGGCTTTTGCGGTTATTACGGGTTAGTCGGCGATGCTGACGCCGGAGAAAGTATTACGGCCAAACGGGCTGACTTTAAAACCTTGAACTTCAGCGCGCAGTGGTTGATTGACCGTGGAGTGGGCAATCGGCGTAATGGGCACCTGTTGTTTCAAATATTGCTGGGCTTGTTTGTACAAGTCGATCCGCTGGGCTTTGTCGGCAGTGGCAACGGCGGCCTTGACCAGTGCGTCGTACTTCTCGTCGCACCACATGGAGTAGTTGTTACCGCCGATGGCCGCGCAGCTGTACAGCGTGCCCATCCAGTTGTCCGGATCACCGTTGTCACCGGTCCAGCCAATCAGCGAAATATCGTGCTCGCCGGCTTTGGTACGTTTGAGGTATTCGCCCCACTCGTAGCTGACGATCTTGACCTTGATGCCCACTTTGGCCCAGTCGGCCTGGAGCATTTCAGCCATCAGCTTGGCGTTCGGGTTATACGGACGCTGGACCGGCATGGCCCACAGGGTCAGCTCGGTGCCTTCCTTGATGCCAGCGGCGCGCAGCAGCTCCTTGGCTTTTTCCGGGTTGTACTCGGCGTCCTTGATGGTCTCGTCATACGACCATTGGGTCGGCGGCATTGCATTTACTGCCAGCTGGCCGGCGCCTTGATACACGGCATTGATGATGGCTTTCTTGTTGACGGCCATGTCCAGCGCCTGACGCACTTCCAGTTTGCCCAATGGCTCGTGGCGCACGTTGTACGAGATGTAACCCAGGTTGAAACCAGCCTGTTCCATGACTTTCAGGCTTTTGTCTTCCTTGAGCTTTTGCAGGTCAGCCGGACGCGGGTTCAAGGAAACCTGGCACTCGTTGGCCTTGAGCTTCTGCATACGCACCGACGCGTCGGTGTTGATGGCGAAAATCAGGTTGTCGATTTTTACGCGGCTCGGGTCCCAGAACTCTTTGTTGCCCTTGTAACGGATCTGCGAATCTTTCTGGTAACGCTGGAAAACGAAAGGCCCGGTGCCGATTGGCTTCTGATTGATGTCATGCAGTTCGCCGGACTTCATCAGTTGGTCGGCGTATTCAGCGGACAAAATCGACGCAAAGTTCATGGCGACGTTCTGAATGAAAGCGGCATCCACTTTGTTCAGGGTGAAGACCACGGTCAGCGGACCGGTTTTTTCCACTGACTTGAGGTTTTTGTTCATCCCCATGCCGTTGAAGTAAGGGAACTCCGTCGGGTAAGCGACCCGGAATGGATGATCGGTCTTGAGCATGCGATTGAACGTGAACAGCACATCATCAGCATTGAATTCACGGGTCGGCTTGAAGTACGGGGTGGTGTGGAATTTCACACCTTCGCGCAGGTGGAAGGTGTAGACCAGCCCATCCTCGGAAACGTCCCACTTGGTCGCCAGCGCCGGGACTACGGCTGTGCTGCCTTGTTCGAATTCGGTGAGGCGGTTGTAAATCGGCTCAGCGGCGTCGTTGTCGGTGCCTGCGGTGTACTGAGCAATATCGAAGCCCGCCGGGCTGCCTTCCGAGCAGAACACCAGATTGCTGGCAGCCTGGGCCGCTGGCGTGAGCGCCAATAAGCCAAGGCTGAACAACGACGACATGGCAATGGTTTTACGCATGATGATCCTTATCCCTAAATGTGAGTCGTAAATGCCCAACAAATATCAGGCAAAAGGGTCCCTGCAATCTGGGAGCCTTCGCGACTGCTCAGTAGCAAATTGAAATAGCTTGGCCCACGCCGTCGAAGGTATGTCCGTCGGGCGCGGGTGTATGTAGTACCGCTTGCTTCAAAAAGCGTAGGAAAGTTCTGCAGGCAAATAGAGTGGATCCTGTAGGAGCTGCCGCAGGCTGCGAATTGGGCGCGTCAGATATAACGCGTTCGCAGCCTTCGGCAGCTCCTACAGAGAAATACGAGAATCTTCTATATCCGACAGACGGAATTAACTGCGCTGTATTAACAGCGCAGTTAATTAACCCTTACTTGCCAGTTACGCTAACACCGTAGAAAGAGTTAAGACCAAATGGGCTGATCTTGAAATCTTGTACGGATGTGCGCATCGGTTGATAAACCGTCGAGTGCGCGATTGGCGTCATCGGAACGGCTTCTTTGAGCAGGTGCTGCGCCTGTTTGTACAGTTCGGTGCGCTTGGCCTGATCTGGGGTTTCCTTGGCCTGGTGGATCAAGGTGTCGAAAGGCTTGTCACACCATTTGGCAAAGTTGTTGCCATTGATGGCGTCACAGCCGAACAGGGTACCCAGCCAGTTGTCCGGGTCACCATTGTCGCCACTCCAGCCAATCAGCATCGCGCCGTTTTCGCCTGCCTTGGCGCGTTTGATGTATTCGCCCCACTCGTAGCTGACGATCTTGGCGTTGATACCGATCTTCTTCCAGTCGGACTGGAGCATTTCGGCCATCAGTTTGGCGTTAGGGTTGTAAGGACGCTGAACCGGCATCGCCCACAGGGTGATCTCGGTGCCTTCCTTGACGCCTGCCTGCTTGAGCAGCGCCTTGGCTTTTTCGACATCGAACGGAGCGTCTTTGATAGTGGTGTCGTAAGACCACTGGGTCGGCGGCATGGCATTGACGGCCAGTTGGCCCGCGCCCTGATACACCGCATCAATGATGCCTTGCTTGTTCACGGCCATGTCCAGCGCCTGGCGGACTTCCTTGATCGCCAGCGGGTTTGGCTTATCTTCGCCCTTGATCTTGTCCATCGTGTTGTAGGCGATGTAACCCAGGTTGAAGCCAGCCTGATCCGGCATCTTCAGATCTTTGTCAGCCTTGAGTGGCGCAAGGTCGGCTGGACGCGGGTAAGCGGTGATCTGGCATTCGCCTTTCTTCAGTTTCTGCGCACGAACCGATGCGTCAGTGGTGATGGCGAAGATCAGGTTGTCCAGTTTGACGTCTTCAGGCTTCCAGTAATCCTTGTTGCCGGTGTAACGGATGTTGGAATCTTTCTGGTAGCTCTTGAACACGAACGGGCCAGTGCCGATTGGCTGCTGGTTGATCAGCTCCGGCTTGCCTTCCTTGAGCAGCTTGTCTGCGTATTCAGCGGACTGAATCGAGGCAAAGCTCATGGCCATGTTCTGGATGAACGCCGCGTCAACGGTCTTGAGGACGAATTTGACGGTGTGGTCGTCGACCTTCTCGACCTTGGCAATGTTGGTATCCATGGCCATATCGGTGAAGTACGGGAATTCGGTTGGATACGCCTTACGGAACGGCATGTCCTTGTCGATCATGCGATTGAACGTGAACAGCACGTCATCGGCATTGAAGTCGCGGGTCGGCTTGAAGTACGGCGTGGTGTGGAATTTGACGCCTTCGCGCAGGTGGAAGGTGTAGGTCAGCACATCCGGGGAAATATCCCAGCTGGTTGCCAAACCTGGCACAACCGCGGTGCCACCACGTTCGAACTGGCTCAAACGGTTGAATACGGTTTCTGCCGCAGCGTCGAAATCAGTACCAGTGGTGTACTGGCCTGGGTCGAACCCGGCCGGGCTGCCTTCGGAGCAGAACACAAGGTTCGATGCTGCTTGAGCGAAAGGAGCTGCAGTAATCAAGCCTGCACTGAGTAGAAACGGAATGACCGCGTGTTTGAGCATGGTGGCCTCAGTTGTTGTCATTTTTAATTTTGAGGGAAGAGCCTTGTGGGCCGATCCTGCCGATACTTATGCAGGGGCCATACCCAAAGCAAGAACTTGGCGTCAAAGAAGATACAAAGTGTGGCACGAGCGTACAGGAATGTCGCATAAGTGTAATTTCTGGCGCATTTGATCGTTTGCGCGTCGCAATCGGAAAGGTTTCGCGCACCAAGTTCGTGCAACCGAGCGTGTGGAATGCACTCGGTTGGCGCGGCAGTGTTACCAATATTTCTATTGGTTCGTTTTTTACCGGGAAAGGCTCACCCCGTAAAAGGGCGTCAGACCGAAAGGGCTGAGCTTGAAGTCTTGCACTTCCTTGCGCATCGGCTGAAACACCTTCGAATTAGCGATGGGGGTGATCGGCACCTGGGCCTTGAGGATCTGCTGAGCTTGCTGATAGAGCTTGATGCGCTCGTCGCGATCGGTCGTCAGTTTGGCTTTTTGCACAAGCTTGTCGTAGGCCGGATCACACCACTTGGCGTAGTTGCTGCCCTTGACTGCTGCGCAGCTGTAGAGCACGCCGAGCCAGTTGTCCGGGTCGCCATTGTCGCCGGTCCAGCCGTAGATCATTACGTCATGCTCACCGGCTTTGGCGCGTTTGATGTACTCGCCCCATTCATAGCTGACAATATTGGCCTTGATGCCGACCTTGGCCCAGTCGGCCTGAATCATCTGCGCCGACATGCGCGCATTGGGGTTAGAGGCGCGCTGTACGGTCATGGCCCACAGATTGATTTGCGTGCCTGGGGCAACGCCAGCCTCTTTAAGCAGCTGTTTGGCTTTTACCGGATCGTGAGGGGCGTCTTTGATGCTCGGATCGTAACTCCACTGGCCCGGCGGAATGGCGTTCTGGGCCAGCTGTCCGGCGCTTTGGTACACGGCCTTGATGATCGCTGGCTTGTCGATGGCCATGTCCAGTGCCTGACGCACCTTGAGCTGATCCAGTGGCGGATGGGTCACGTTGTAAGCGAGGAAGCCCAGATTGAAGCCCGGCTGGCTGATCACTTTGAGGTTTGGGTCTTTCTGCATCTCCTCAATGTCCTGCGGGCGTGGGTAGCCGCTGACCTGGCATTCCCCGGCCTTGAGCTTTTGCATGCGCACAGCCGCATCGCTGCTGATCGAGAAAATCAGGTGATCAAGCTTCACGTCTTCGGGTTTCCAGTACGCGGTGTTGCCGTCGTAGCGGATCTGCGCGTCTTTTTGATAACGCTTAAAGACGAAAGGGCCAGTGCCGATGGGCTTTTGGTTGATGTCTTCGGCTTTGCTCTGTTTGAGCAGCTGATTGGCGTACTCAGCAGACTGCACCGAGGCAAAGCTCATCGCCAGGTTTTGCACGAAGGCAGCATCGACGTTGTTCAGGTTGAACTTGACGGTCTGATCGTCGACTTTTTCGACGCTCTTGATTGTGGTGTTCATGCCCATGTCGGCGAAATACGGCGACTCCGAAGGGTAAGCCTTGCGGAATGGATGATTGGCATCCAGCAGACGCTGGAAGGTGAACAGCACGTCGTCGGCGTTGAAATCCCTACTCGGCGTGAAGTAGTCAGTGGTGTGAAACTTCACGCCGGGGCGTAGGTGGAACGTGTAGGTCAGCCCATCACTGGAGACATCCCAGCTGGTCGCCAAGCCGGGTTCGACTTCAGTGCCGCCGCGCTTGAACTGAGTGAGACGGTTGAAGACTGTCTCTGCTGACGCATCGAAATCGGTGCCGCTGGTGTACTGACTTGGGTCGAAGCCTGCCGGGCTGGCTTCCGAGCAATACACAAGCGTGCTGGCCGCCTGCGCCAATGGCGCGCAGGACAGAAGGGCGGCAGTCAGTAACAGCGGTTTGAATAGGTTCTTTTCCATGAAGTCCTCGTAGGGTCCGGCACTGATGCGGATAGACAACGGATAGTGCCGCACTCACAAGGTTCCCGACAATTTGATGAGGATGGCAGGCAGCCCCACTGTGGGAGCGAACCCACTCGCGAAGACATCGGTACAGACGACGAAGATGTGTTGAATGTACTGGCCTCTTCGCGAATGAATTCGCTCCACGCAGGCGCGTGGTCTTTACCGGCAGGTTAGGGGTGCTATCGCGCACTACTGCCGGCGAGTCAGGTACCACCCGATGGGGGTCTTCTTCCACAGTTGCACGATCGGATTATCTTCGCTCAGAAAGGTTTCCAGAAAACTGCTGCCGTTCTCCATAAGGTCTTCGAGTTGTCCAAGTGAGGCGTTGTACGCTTGCTGGGCAATCCTTTCCAGCTCGCTTTTGCTTTCGGCCCTGCGGACCAGGTGAGGGTTTTTGGCTGCCCACTCCGCTACGAATTCATCTTGCCAGTGGCTATCCATTGGATGCTCGAAGTAGCCCGCTGCGACCAACGCTGCATTGCCCGCGCCCGGTTTATCCAGCCATTGCTCAAGCATTACGTGTCCGACATGTTCGACAGCCTGTTGCGCCAGAATCGCCGCCAGCTCGTGCAGGGGATGTTCGGGATGATCTTTGGCCAGCTGCGAATGTGACGGGTCAGTAGAGCCGTTGGTGTTCGGATTATCGAATAGGGTTTGTCCGCCGCCGATGCTGTTACCCACCACTATCAGCAGGCCCTGCATGGCAAAACTGATGGCATTGTTGAAAATCTGCCCAGGTTTGCCGATGTAATGGTTGATCCGTTCGATGAATTCGGAAAAAGGTAGCTCGGCCCATTTATCCCGAGCGTGGAGGAAGTCCTCAAAGGCGTTGAGATAGCTTTCGTTGGGATGTTCGCTGAGCAGGATCTGAATGATCTGGTCCTTCTCGTAGCGCTCGCCGGACTGGATAGGTGTGAACACAGTGTCTTGAGTCGAGAACAGAATCTTGCCCAGCGGCGCAGCAAGGCTCGCGATCATATCGGTTGAGCCAAACATGCCGGTGACCAGCGGAAGGCCGTGTCGACAGTTGGCTTTAGAGGTCCAGGGCAGAACCTTGGTGTAACCGAGTTTGATCAGGCTGAGCTCGACGAAGTTGGAATGCGAGAAAAAATCCTCCAGAACATGCAGCCCGGAACCGAAGGCGCGCAAGCCGTCCGTGGATTCCAGGCCTGCCTCGGCTGCATCGTCCAGTTCGGCTTTCATGACACTGGCGCTGCGGTGCATATAGCGCTTCATTGACGTCTGGTAGTCGACCTGGAGCATTTTGTCGCCCGACAAAACCCAAGGTTCGAAGTCTGCATCGCGGCTCTGTGGGTTTGCCGGATATGGGTCGATGACTTTCGGGTTATCGATATGCTCGCTGGGACGATATACGCCTAGCCTTTGCGGGGTGACCCTGAAGCGCTCGCGGTCGTTTTTCATCAGGTCGTGGAATTCGCGCACTGCCAGCACGTCCACAATTTTGGTCAGTGCATCCCGGGACAAGACGTCGGGAAAGTCTTTTGGCATGTGCCAGGCGCGAACGATCTTCGGATCCAGCAGCTGCGAGTAGTCCCGCAGCCAGTTGCCGTAATAAATCGCTCTGAGCTCGTGATCTCTGAAGCCGACCCTTTTCAGGATTTTTTCAATGGAGCTATGGGTCGCTTTATGTTCATCGCCTTCGCCCGCCGAAAAGCGCAGTTCGATCCGCGGAGACTGCTTCTTGCTTTTATGTAGCCAGGTATCAATTAGAGGATTCATCCGTGATTCCTTGTGGAAAGTTTTTTCAGTCAAGCGAGGGCTAGTTTAAGGCGACAGATTTTTTGGGGAATCAGACGGGGGAGTTGGGTGTTGTAGGACGAAGGGATGCCGGCGGGGTGAAGATGGAGGGAGATGTTGAGGTTGTTCTGTAGGATTGCCCATCCAGACAGCCGCGCTATCGCGAAGAAAACACGGGGACCCGCAGGAGCGCGCTTGCCCGCGATAGCGTTGGGTCAGGCGATAATTTTTCGGCTGAACCAACGCTGTCGCGGGCAAGCGCGCTCCAACAAATGACGATTACGGAATAGCGACTTCAATCGTGCCATCTGCGGTGACCGTCACCTGGCTGGTGCCCGCTTCAACATCAGGGGTCGGTGCTGCATCAGAGCGCGCGGCTTTCATCATCATGACCGGGGCGCGCAGGTACGGCTGTGGGTAGCCTGAAGTGTTGAAGTTCAGGTTGACCAGCTTGTAACCGGTGCCGCCCAATGCATCGGTGACCAGTTGTGCGCGGGTGCGGAAGGCAGTCACGGCTTCCTTGAGCAACTCGTCTTCGCTGGCCTTGCGGGTTGGCGCAGCGATGGAGAAGTCCATGCCACCCATTTTCATGTCGCCCAGCATTTCGCCAGTCAGCTTGGACAAGGCTGCGAAATCGGCGCTTTCAAGGCGCAACTCAGCGCGCTCACGCCAGCCGGTGATTTTCTGACCTTTGTCGTCATAGACCGGGTAGCTGTTGCGATTGCCCTGACGGATGTTGACGTCTTTGACCTGACGCGCCTGGCCCAGGGCCTTGTTCAGTGTTTCGGTGATTTCAGCGGCCAGTTTGGCCGGATCGGTGTTCTGCGCTTCGCTGTACAGCGTGACGTTCATGAGGTCGCGGGTTACTTCCTTGTTGACCTCGGCATGCACGGAAACCTGGTTGTAATGAACCTCTTCAGCCATGGCCGGTGCGCTGATCAATGCAGCGGCGCCGAGGGCGAGAAGGGCTGCAGTAGGACGAAGGCTAAACATGTAAAACTCCTTGTTATTGAGCAGGCCCGGGACGACGTCCAGCGGGCGCAAAGCCATGAGACTGTAAACGGCGTGTCGGGTTCAAGCCAGGCAGAACGCTTGTGCCACAAAACGTATCTGCCGCAAGACCATTAATTTCTGATGAAACCTGTAATGCTTTGCAGCACTTTTCGCAGTTTTGCCTGCTGCTTGGTTATACTCGCTGCGATTCGCCTGGAGCACTCATCAGGAGAGCTCATGCTCGCCCCCGTACAATTGCTGTCTGCTACTCGTCAGAACCTCTGGCGTCTGACTCTTATCCGCATGCTGGTGCTGGCCGCGCAGGCCGGTTCGGTCGGGATTGCCTACCTGTTTCATCTATTGCCGCTGCCTTGGGTGCAACTGGCGATCACGCTCGGGTTCTCCATGATCTGGTGCATGGTGACGGCCATCCGGCTGCGCACATCGCTGCCTGTGACCGAGCAGGAATATGCCGTCCAACTGGCGTTTGACCTGTTTATTCATAGTGCGCTGCTGTATTACTCCGGCGGCTCGACCAATCCATTCGTTTCTTATTATCTGGTGCCGCTGACCATCGCTGCGGTGACCTTGCCTTGGCGCTATTCATTGATGCTGTCGGGCATCGCGCTGGCGCTTTACAGTTGGCTGCTGGGCCATTCCTACCCGCTGGACACCTATCCGATTTCCCGGGAAAACATGCAGGTCTACGGCATGTGGCTGAGCTTTGCCCTGGCGGCCGCGGTCATTACCTTTTTTGCCGCGAAGATGGCTGAAGAGTTGCGCCGTCAGGAGCAACTGCGTGCTGAACGTCGGGAGGAAGGCCTGCGCGACCAGCAATTGCTGGCAGTGGCGACTCAGGCAGCCGGCGCGGCCCATGAATTGGGCACGCCGTTGGCCACCATGAGCGTGCTGCTCAAAGAGATGCGCCAGGATCACAAGGACCCTGCGCTGCAGGATGACCTCGAAGTGCTTCAGGAGCAGGTCAAACAGTGCAAGCAGACCCTTCAGCAACTGGTGCGCGCCGCTGAGGCCAATCGTCGTCTGGCGGTGGAAAAGCAGACCGTCAACCAGTGGCTGGCCGAGTCGCTCAATCGCTGGCACCTGATGCGGCCTGAGGCCAGTTATCGATTCCAGTTGTCAGGCAAGGACCCTGCGCCCACGCTGGCGCCACCGCCGGACCTGACCCAGGCGCTGCTCAACCTGCTCAATAACGCCGCCGATGCCTGTCCTGAAGACCTGGAAGTGAATCTGAACTGGGACAGCGCAGAAATCTGTATCAGCATTCGCGATCACGGCGCTGGTGTGCCATTGGCAATTGCCGAACAAATCGGTAAACCGTTCTTTACTACCAAAGGCAAAGGCTTCGGCCTGGGTCTGTTCTTGAGCAAGGCCAGCGTGACCCGCGCGGGTGGCTCGGTAAAACTCTACAGTCACGAGCAAGGCGGTACGCTGACCGAGCTGCGCCTGCCACGTGACGCCCGAGGAGATGATGTATGAGTGACGAAATCCAGGTTGAAGGCGAAGAGCTGCCGCATCTGTTGCTGGTTGACGATGACGCAACCTTTACCCGCGTTATGGCACGAGCGATGTCCCGACGTGGTTTTCGCGTCAGCACGGCGGGTTCTGCCGAAGAAGGCTTGGTTCTGGCTCAGTCGGACATTCCGGAATTTGCTGCGCTTGACCTGAAAATGGACGGCGATTCCGGCCTGGTGCTACTGCCCAAGCTGCTGGAGCTGGACCCGGACATGCGCGTGGTGATCCTCACCGGTTATTCGAGCATTGCCACGGCGGTCGAAGCGATCAAGCGCGGCGCCTGCAACTACCTGTGCAAACCGGCCGATGCCGATGACGTGCTGGCAGCGCTACTGTCCCAGCATTCGGATCTGGACACGCTGGTGCCGGATAACCCGATGTCGGTGGATCGTTTGCAATGGGAGCACATTCAACGTGTGCTGACCGAGCATGAAGGCAATATCTCCGCGACCGCCAGGGCGCTGGGCATGCACCGCCGCACCTTGCAGCGCAAATTGCAGAAGCGTCCGGTACGTCGCTAAGCCGTTTTTCAGTCATGGATGATCGTGTCTAGCGTTCGTTGCCCACAGCACGAACGCTGAACTTCACTACGAAGTCGAGTCATCACCATGAAGCGCAATGCCGAGTACAGCACTGTCAATGACAGCGTGCAGGAGAAGTTCTTTTCCCGCGTCTGGAAACTGATTACCCCTTACTGGCGCAGCGAAGAGAAACGCCTGGCCTGGATCCTGCTGATCGCCGTGATTGTGCTTTCGCTGTTCAGCGTGGGCATTTCCGTGGTTCTCAACAGCTGGTATCGGGGTTTCTACAACGCCCTGGAAAAGAAGGACCTCGCGGCGTTTACGCAATCGATCCTGTATTTCTGCGGCATCGCCACCGTCGGCATCCTCAGCGCCGTTTACCGTTTGTACCTGACCCAGATGCTCACCATCCGCTGGCGGCGCTGGCTGACCGAGCAGCACTTCAGCAAATGGCTGGCGCATAAAAACTATTACCAGCTGGAACAGCTCGGTTATACCGATAACCCCGACCAGCGTCTGTCCGAGGATCTCAACCAGTTCACCAGCAGTACCTTGAGCCTTGGTCTGGGCTTGATGAAGACAGTGGTCAGCCTGGTGTCGTTCTCGATCATCCTGTGGGGTGTTTCCGGCAGCATCGAGCTGTTTGGCATTACCATCCCCGGCTATATGTTCTGGGCGGCGTTTTTCTACGCGGTGGTGGGCAGCTGGCTGACCCATGTCATCGGTCGTCGGTTGATTCCTCTGAGTAACCAACAGGAACGTTACGAGGCGGATCTGCGTTTTTCCCTGGTTCGCGTCCGGGAAAATGCCGAAAGCATTGCGCTATCCAATGGTGAACCCAACGAAAACCAACGGCTAAGTTCGCGCTTTGGCAAAGTCTGGAGCAACTACTGGTCGATGATGGGCGTGCAGAAACGCCTGACGTTCTTCACCGCCGGTTACTCACAGATCGCGATTATTTTTGCCTTCGTAGTGGCCGCGCCGCGCTACTTTGCGGGCAAGATCGAGCTGGGCGAGCTTATGCAGATCAATTCTGCGTTTGGCAGCGTGCAGGAAAACTTCAGTTGGTTCATTGATGCCTACGCCACTCTTGCTTCGTGGCGGGCGACCTGTGACCGGCTGTTGAGCTTTCGCCAGGCGATGGACCAGAACGAAGCCCATGTGTCCGCCATTGACGTTCAGCATTCAGGCAGTTCGCTGAGTATCCAGGGGCTGGCGTTGCAGTTGGGGGCCAGTCGTCAGCTATTGAGTGACGCGAGTCTGAAGGTTGCTCCGGGCGATCAGGTCATGCTCGGCGGCCGTTCCGGCAGCGGCAAAAGTACGCTGTTGCGAGCCTTGGGCGGTTTGTGGCGGGACGGTGAGGGGCATATCCGCTTGCCCGACGAACCTTATCTGTTCTTGCCGCAGAAGCCTTACCTGCCTATCGGCACCCTGCGCGAAGCGCTAAGTTATCCACAGGCCGTTGAAATTTATCCCGCTGAGCGCTTCGCTGAGGTACTGGAAACCTGCCGTTTAAGTCATCTGACGTCACGCCTCGACGAAAGCAACCACTGGCAGCGATTGTTATCCCCAGGCGAGCAACAGCGCGTGGCTTTCGCCCGGGCGTTGCTGTTCCAGCCACGATGGCTCTATATGGATGAAGCCACCTCGGCGATGGACGAAGAGGACGAAGCGCTGCTGTATCAGGCCGTGATTGATGAGTTACCGGATGTGACCCTGATCAGTGTTGGCCACCGCAGCAGTCTAAAGCGCTTTCATCGACGGTTGCTGCGTATTGATGGCGGACAATTGCTGGAACAGCCCCATTCACAGGTAGTTGTGTGACCCTTATCTGAGAATACAGTCGCTTTTACGAATGTGATCGTATAACCCGGTGAGCTATCATGAGTTCTTTCCCAGGTTGAGATTGATGTTGGATATGGAAAATCAAAGCGCTCCTCCTCGCGCCCGCCGCAAGCACCGCAGCCTTGCGCAGGAGCTGGTTACTGAACTGTCCGAGCGTATTCGCAGCGGGCTGCTCAAGCGTGGCGACAAATTGCCGACGGAATCGGCCATCATGGAAGAGCAGGGCGTCAGCCGAACGGTGGTACGTGAAGCTATCTCCCGTTTGCAGGCCTCGGGGCTGGTGGAAACGCGGCACGGCATCGGCACATTCGTGCTGGATACGCCGAGCCCGAGCGGATTCCGTATCGATCCGGCGACCATCGTTACGTTGCGTGATGTGCTGGCGATTCTCGAATTGAGGATCAGCCTGGAAGTTGAGTCGGCCGGGCTGGCGGCGCAGCGTCGTAGCGATGAGCAGCTACTGGCGATGCGCAACGCGCTGGATGCCTTGAACGAAAGCGCGGCCCACGCCACTGATGCGGTGTCCTCGGACTTCCAGTTTCACTTACAGATCGCGCTGTCCACCGGTAACCGTTATTTCACCGACATCATGACCCACCTGGGCACCAGCATCATTCCCCGCACCCGGCTCAATTCGGCGCGCCTGGCCCATGACGATCAGCAGCACTATATGAATCGCCTGAGCCGTGAGCACGAAGAAATCTACGACGCCATCGCCCGCCAGGACTCCGACGCCGCCCGCGCCGCCATGCGCTTGCACCTGACCAACAGCCGCGAACGCCTGCGCCATGCCCATGAAGAGGCTGAGTCGCAGCGGGCTTGAGTGCGGTTTTGTAGGCGCTGCTGATCCCTGAATCTGTTGGAATCGGGGGGTATCGGCAATGATCTGTAGGAGCTGCCGAAGGCTGCGAATCGCGGTGTGTCAGGAATATCGCCTTCGCAGCCTTCGGCAGCTCCTACAAGGTTCGCGGTACCCCAGACTTCATGTGGGAGCGAGCTTGCTCGCGAATGAAACGCTGCGATACAGCAGGCCCGCCGCGTTAACTTGCTTCGCGGGCAAGTCGGAATGCCGCCCACTCGCTCCAACAGGTAATCCCCGGTCCCGTTGGAGCCGGGCTTGCCCGCGAAGCAGCCGACGCGGTTAGTCAGGCACACCGCGTGATCTTTATCGCGAGCAAGCTCGCTCCTACAGATCCCAACGAACCTGTTGGAGCCGGGCTTGCCCGCGAAGCAGTCGGTGCGGTCAGCCAGGCATACCTGGTTATCGTTCTTCGCGGGCAAGTCGGAATGCCGCCCAGTCGCACACAGGTTCGGTGATCGTCTGTAGGAGCGCGCTTGCCCGCGATTCAGGCGCCGCGTTGTGTCAGGCACACCGCGTCGTCGTTCTTCGCGGCAGGCGCGCTTCTACTTGTACCCCGCAGTGATCATACGACCTTAGTCTAGCGACTTTCTCGCTGATCCCCATTCCTGCGGGGCTTTGCCTCCGATCTGCTACCGCTGGTGGAAAAAGTTCAAAATCCCTGTTGAGTGAATTTACTATCAGTTGTACGATGACTTACGACATCGGCACACAGCTGATGATCCATTCACTTTTTGCTGCTCAGGGTGTTCGAATAATGAATCCACAAGAACTGAAGTCCATCCTTTCCCACGGTCTGCTGTCCTTCCCGGTAACCGATTTCAATGCTCAGGGCGATTTCAATCGCGCTGGCTATATCAAGCGTCTTGAGTGGTTGGCCCCATACGGCGCCAGCGCGTTGTTCGCTGCCGGCGGTACAGGTGAGTTCTTCTCCCTGGCAGCCAGCGAATACTCTGAAGTGATCAAGACTGCCGTCGACACCTGCGCCACCAGCGTGCCTATCCTGGCCGGTGTAGGCGGTTCGACCCGTCAAGCCATCGAGTACGCTCAAGAAGCCGAGCGTCTGGGTGCCAAGGGCCTGTTGCTGCTGCCGCACTACCTGACTGAAGCCAGCCAGGACGGCGTAGCCGCCCACGTTGAAGCTGTGTGCAAATCGGTCAAAATCGGCGTCATCGTTTACAACCGTAACGTGTGCCGCCTGACCGCTCCGCTGCTGGAACAACTGGCTGAACGTTGCCCTAACCTGATCGGTTACAAAGACGGTCTGGGTGATATCGAACTGATGGTTTCGATCCGCCGTCGTCTGGGCGACCGTTTCTCGTACCTGGGTGGTTTGCCGACCGCCGAAGTCTACGCCGCTGCCTACAAGGCGCTGGGCGTACCGGTTTACTCGTCTGCAGTGTTCAACTTCGTACCGAAGCTGGCGATGGACTTCTACCACGCCATCGCCAAGGAAGATCACGTTGCCGTGGGCAAAATGATCGACGATTTCTTCCTGCCATACCTGGACATCCGTAACCGCAAATCCGGTTACGCCGTGAGCATCGTTAAAGCAGGCGCGAAAATCGCTGGCTACGACGCAGGTCCGGTGCGTACACCGCTGACCGACCTGACTGCCGAAGAGTACGAAATGCTCGCCGCGCTGATGGACAAGCAGGGCAAGCAGTAACAGCCAACCAGGCATCAAGCCGCTGAGCGATCAGCGGTTTTTTGCCATTGGTGATTCGCCCGCAGTACCTGGCCGATGAATCAACTGACAGCATGACCCTCGAAGGCCATGGTCGGTGGCATCGGTTGCAACAATGCGTATCAACTGTAGGTGGGAGGTGTCGCTGATAGCGACATATTCCAAGGGGCCGGCAGGCGCAAGCAAGACCAAAAACAGATATACCCGCGCAAAAAAATAATTAGTGGGAGTTAACACACACATGCAAAAGTCCAAGCCGACTCACGTCCGCTATTTGATCTTGCTCATGCTGTTCCTGGTGACCACGATCAACTACGCCGACCGCGCCACCATCGCTATTGCCGGCTCCAGCCTGCAAAAAGACCTTGGCATCGACGCCGTCACTCTCGGGTTCATCTTCTCCGCTTTCGGCTGGGCCTATGTGGCCGGTCAGATTCCAGGCGGCTGGCTGCTCGACCGTTTTGGCTCCAAGAAAATCTACGCACTCAGCATCTTCACCTGGTCGCTGTTCACCTTGCTGCAAGGCTATGTCGGTGAATTCGGCGTCGGCTCTGCGGTTGTCGTGCTGTTCATGCTGCGTTTCATGGTGGGTCTGGCCGAAGCGCCTTCCTTCCCCGGTAACGCGCGCATCGTCGCTGCCTGGTTTCCTACCGCTGAACGCGGCACGGCATCGGCCATCTTCAACTCCGCGCAATACTTCGCCACCGTGCTGTTCGCTCCGCTGATGGGCTGGATCGTCTACAAGTTCGGCTGGCAGCATGTGTTCGTCGTCATGGGCGCCCTGGGTATCCTGTTCTCGGCCGTGTGGATGAAAGTTATCTACAGCCCGCGCGAACATCCACGCATCAACAAGGAAGAGTTCGATCACATCGCCAACAACGGCGGCATGGTCGATATGGATCAAGACAAGGGCAAAGGCAGCAGCTCGGGTCCGAAATGGGACTACATTCGTCAGCTGCTGACCAACCGCATGATGCTCGGGATCTATCTGAGCCAGTACTGCATCAACGGCATCACTTACTTCTTCCTGACCTGGTTCCCGGTGTATCTGGTGCAGGAACGCGGCATGACCATCCTCAAGGCGGGCATCATTGCCTCCCTGCCGGCAATCTGCGGCTTCATCGGTGGTGTGCTGGGCGGGATTATTTCTGACTACCTGCTGCGTAAAGGCCATTCGCTGACCTTCGCCCGCAAGGCACCGATCATTGGCGGGCTGTTGCTGTCGACCTCGATCGTGGCCTGTAACTACGTTGACGTTGAATGGATGGTCGTGGGCTTCATGGCTCTGGCATTCTTCGGCAAAGGCGTCGGTGCGCTGGGCTGGGCTGTGATGTCCGATGCTTCGCCGAAACAGATCGCCGGTTTGAGCGGTGGCCTGTTCAATACCTTCGGTAACCTGGCATCGATCAGTACCCCGATTGTGATCGGTTACATCATCGCTACCACCGGCTCGTTCAAATGGGCTCTGGTATTCGTTGGCGCCAACGCCGTGGTTGCGGTATTCAGCTACATCTTCATCGTGGGTGAGATCAAACGCGTTGAATTGAAAGAGCCTCCAACCAAGGGGCCACTGACTGGCGAAAACGCCAGCGAACTTTCTCAAGCTAAATCCTGAGGAAACCGTGATGAACTTGATTCAACATGCCGATTCGCCACGTTACATCCGGCTCCACGAGCTGGATAACGTGGTCGTGGTGGTCAACGACCAGGGTGTGCCAGCCGGCACTGAGTTTGATAATGGCCTGGTGACCATCGACAACGTACCGCAGAGTCACAAGGTCAATACCGTCGACATCGCCGAAGGCGAGCCGATTATCCGTTACGGGCACACCATCGGTTATGCGTTGCAGCCGATTCCTAAAGGCAGCTGGGTCAGGGAAGACCAGTTGCGCATGCCATCGGCACCGGCGCTGGACAGCCTGCCGATGTCCGATGCAGTACCGGCGCGCGGCGAGCCTCTGGAAGGTTTCACCTTCGAGGGTTATCGCAACGCAGACGGTACTGTCGGCACCCGTAACATCCTGGGTATTACCACGACTGTGCAGTGTGTGACCGGCGTGCTGGATCATGCGGTCAAGCGTATCCGTGACGAGCTGCTGCCCAAGTACCCCAATGTCGATGACGTTGTGGCGCTGACCCATAGTTATGGCTGCGGTGTGGCCATTACGGCTACCGACGCTTACATCCCGATTCGCACCGTGCGCAACCTGGCGCGCAACCCGAACCTGGGTGGCGAAGCATTGGTGATCAGCCTGGGCTGCGAGAAATTGCAGGCCGGGCAGGTCATGCACGAGGGCGACAGCTCGGTAGACCTCAGTGACCCGTGGCTTTATAAGCTTCAGGATTCCAGCCATGGCTTCAATGAAATGATCGAACAGATCATGGAGCTGGCTGAAGTTCGCTTGAAGAAGCTTGATCAGCGCCGCCGCGAAACGGTGCCGGCGTCCGAGCTGATTCTGGGCATGCAGTGCGGCGGCAGCGATGCGTTTTCTGGCATCACCGCCAATCCGGCTCTGGGTTATGCCTCTGATTTGCTGTTGCGTGCTGGCGCTACGGTGATGTTTTCCGAAGTGACCGAAGTGCGCGATGCCATCTATTTGCTGACTTCCCGGGCTGAGTCCATGGAAGTGGCGGGTGAGCTGGTCCGTGAAATGGACTGGTATGACCGTTACCTGGCCAAGGGCGAAGCCGATCGCAGCGCCAACACCACGCCGGGCAACAAGAAAGGCGGGTTGTCGAACATTGTCGAGAAATCCCTGGGATCGATCGTCAAATCCGGCAGCAGCGCTATCAATGGCGTGCTTGGCCCTGGCGAACGTGTGTCCCGCAAAGGTCTGATCTTCTGCGCCACACCGGCCAGTGATTTCGTCTGCGGCACGTTGCAACTGGCCGCCGGTATGAACCTGCACGTGTTCACCACAGGTCGGGGTACACCGTATGGCCTGGCGATGGCGCCAGTGGTCAAGGTTTCGACCCGAACTGAACTGGCGCAACGCTGGCCGGATCTGATCGACATCGACGCTGGCCGTATCGCCACTGGTCGCGCCAGCATCGAAGACCTCGGCTGGGAGCTGTTCCACTTCTATCTGGACGTGGCCAGCGGCAAGAAGAAAACCTGGACCGAGCACTACCGGCTGCACAACGACATCACCTTGTTCAACCCGGCGCCGATTACCTGAGTTGATGTTGTGATCGACCCTTGATGGCCACCTGTAGGAGTGAGCTTGCTCGCGATAGCGTCAGGTCAGTCGATGCTTATTTCGCTTGATAGACCCAATCGCGAGCAAGCTCACTCCTACAGGTCATATGCTCAATATCACCGCCACCTCCCGCACATACTCCGGCATCAGGTGGTTGAACCAGATCAGAATCATCTCCACCAGGGTCGTCACCAGTAGCAAAAGGCCAATGCCCCACGCGGCAGTGGCGTACAGAAAGCCTTGCCCTTCCTCCAGACGCATAAACGTCGTGATGCCCACAAACAGCAGATACGTCGAATAAGCCGCCCCCATAACCAGTACTGCAATTGCCAGCCAGCGACTCGGATAAAGCGCTGCCAGACCTGCGATGAACAAAGGCGTTGCGGTATAAGCCGCGAAGCCGATGCATTGGTTAAGCGTCGGGCGAGCCTCGAAGGTGCGTGACATCCAGCGGAGAAAAACGCCCATCAGCACCGTTCCGATCAGAATGCTCAGGTACAGCAATACACATAATTGCATGGCACTGCCGGCGGTCAGCCTTACTTCTTCGCCTTCGGCCAGGCTCCAGCCGACCATTGTGGTACCCAGATAAAGGCTGACCGGCGGGATCAGCGCAAGTAATAACAAATGCACTAAATATTGCCTGGGCGTTTTTTCTTCGTCCTGGCGAATGTCTCGCCACGCGTGTTCAGGGTGAGTGAACAACTTGATGAAGTGTGCAGTCATGACGAGATCCTCATGCGTTGGCTAACGTTCGGAGTCAGTCGGTCCTTGTCCAAAATATAGATGTCGGGCGCTCGCCAAGTTCAGGGTAACGGCTGAACGGTCGGTGCGCGGGGCGAAGACTACCGCTGGTCCCTGGAGGATTTAATCGGTCTGAACTTAGATACCTGCGTCGTTCTCCTTAATTAGTCGCTTGGCGTTATTGCTTACTTGAATAAGGAGAAACTTATGCGCGCACTTACTTATCACGGTGCCCACGATGTCCGGGTCGAGACGGTACCGGATCCGGTGATCGAAGAGGCCGATGATATTGTTCTTAAAGTCACCGCCACGGCGATTTGTGGCTCCGACTTGCACCTGTATCGAGGCAAGATTCCGGCCACTGAGTCGGGTGATATCTTCGGTCACGAGTTCATGGGTATTGTTGAAGAGGTTGGCTCCCGGGTGACTGCGGTCAAACCGGGCGACCGAGTGGTAATTCCGTTTGTGATTGCCTGTGGTAGCTGTTTTTTCTGTCAGCTCGATCAGTTCGCGGCGTGCGAAACCACCAACACCGGACGTGGTGCGATTCTGAATAAAAAGGCGATTCCGCCAGGGGCGGCCTTGTTCGGCTTCAGCCACCTGTACGGCGGGATTCCAGGCGGGCAGGCCGAGTATGTACGGGTGCCCAAGGCCAACACCGGTCCTTTCAAGGTGCCTGGCACTTTGTCGGACGAGAAGGTTCTGTTTCTCTCGGACATTCTGCCCACCGCCTGGCAGGCGGTGCTCAACAGCGGTGTCGGCAAAGGCTCAAGCCTGGCGATATACGGGGCGGGGCCGGTGGGTCTGCTCAGTGCCGCATGCGCGCGGATGTTGGGAGTCGAGAAGATATTCATGGTCGACCACCACCCCTATCGTCTGGCGTACGCCCAAAGCACTTATGGCGTGATTCCGATCAACTTCGATGAAGACGATGATCCGGCAGACACCATCATTCACCAGACCGCCGGTATGCGCGGTGTCGATGGGGTGATTGATGCGGTAGGGTTCGAAGCCAAGGGCAGCACCACTGAAACCATCCTGGCCACGCTTAAGCTCGAAGGCAGCAGCGGTAAGGCGCTACGCCAGTGCATCGCCGCCGTGCGCCGTGGTGGGGTGGTCAGCGTGCCGGGTGTTTATGCCGGGTTTATTCACGGCTTCCTGTTTGGCGACGCCTTCGACAAAGGCCTCACCTTCAAGATGGGCCAGACTCACGTGCAGCGCTACCTGCCGGAGTTGCTGGAACACATCGAGAGCGGCGCGCTGAATCCCGAAGCGATCATCACCCACCGCATGTCACTGGAAGAGGCGGCTGAAGGCTACAAGATCTTCGACAAGAAGGAGGAAGATTGCCGCAAGGTGATTCTGGTGCCGGGGTTTGATAGTCGGGTTGGTGCATAACTGACAGCAACGTGACATCCCTGTGGGAGCGGTGCTTGCCCGCGATAAGTCTGGACGCGATTCACTTTAGATCGCGTCCAGACTTATCGCGGGCAAGCACCGCTCCCACAGTTTTAAACCGCGTCGCGTCAAGAATACTTGGATGAATGATGCGGGTAGTCCACAAGGCGGGCGCCGATGACCATTTCGCTGATCCAGTTGGTCAGCATCGAGCTGTACAGGCTCTGGCTGAGGTCGCTGCTCAGGGCGTGGTCGGCCCCGTCTACCAGCCGATAAGTCAGCGAGTGGGCCTGTTCAAAGGCGCTGCGGTAACTCATGAGCGTGGCATGGGGCACATAGTCGTCCTGCTCAGACTCGATAAGTAGCACGTCGCCATGGAATTCCTTGCAGGCGGCCAGCGCACGGTTGTCTGCGGCCGTCACTGCCGAACGACGGTAATGGGCCAGTTTGTCGCGATCCAGTTCCTGCTTGGGCATTTCCCAGTCCGCGTCCCAATACAAGGCCGGTACCCGCAGCGCCAGCCATTTGACCGGGCGCATGGAGCTCAGAATGGTCGCCAGATATCCGCCATAGCTACTGCCGATCACCGCAATGGCATCGCTGTCCACCGCCGGGTGGCTAACCAACCGGTCATAAGCAGCCAGCAAGTCGTCAAGGCTTTGCTCCCGCGATACCTTGGCGCGCAACTCATGGGTGCGCTCATGGCCGCGCAGGTCAAAGGTCAGGCATACACAGCCAAGGCCGGTGATATTTTTCGCCCGCGCCAGATCCCGCTGCTGGCTACCACCCCAGCCATGCACGAACAAAATCCCCGGTATCTTCGCTCCCGGCGTAAGAATCGTCCCGGAGATCGATTGGCCATCTACTGCTATTTCAATGCTTTCACTGCTAACGCTCATAGGGTTGAACCTTTGTAAATTTGCTGATGAAACCTACGTCCGGGTCGTCGCCTTCGTACAGCACGCTGGCATCGGCAGGGATTGTGGTTTCGCCATAGATTTCGTGGGTCGACGCGCAGATACGTTGCAAGTCCGGATCGGCGGCGAACGCCACCAGCGCCTCGACTTCGGCAGGGCTCGCCCCACCTATTCGCCAGGATTGCTCCAACACGCCCGAGCGTCGTTCGCCTCTGGAGTTGGTGCCTTGGGCGATGTCGTAATTGCGGCGGGACGCGATGAAATCCGGGAAGCACGCGAAGGCGGCCTGCTCGTATTTCATGGCCTGGGTCACCGCACGGCGCACCGGTTCATCCAGATCCAGTTGCAGCAGCTGGTCGTAACCGCCGCGCACGATCCACAGAGTGGAGCCGCCGTAGACGGTTTCGCCGTTGTTGTCTTCGGTCAGGCACTGGCTGCCGTGATAGCTGGCGACGATACCGCCGACTTGCACCTGGCCAACGCTCAAGGTGACCACATCGGTGAGGTCTTCTTCGATCACCAACCCCCAAGTGGCGACTTCCTGCATGTCCTGTTCGGCAATCGCCGCCGTCAACTCGCTCTCGTTAGTGGCCACGATCTGTCCGCGCCCGGCGGTGGCCAGCACCGGTTTGATCCGGGCCGGGCCGTCAGCCAATATCAATCGACCGGCCTTGAGGGCGTCGGCTTCATTGAACACCGTGAATCCACCCAGCACTGCGTCGGCGGCGTCTTCGTGGAACTGTCGAGACCAGCCGGAGGGTTGTGCGGTGGCGTCCTTGAGCAAGGGGTGGGAAATGGCTTTGGTTGCCATGAAAGGCTGAGCGATAAGCCCGCCAAACAGATCATCAGCGGTCTGAATATTCAGCTCACTGCTGTCCTGTTGGCCGATCAATGTGTCGGACGGGATGTAATAAAGATTCGGGGATGTGTGGACGGCGCTGTCGTAGAGCCCGGCAAACTCGGTGCCGAGCAAGCTGGCGATTTTTTCCGCCAGCTTCTGATGAACAACCACTTCATGGGTCGCGAGTTTTTTATGAGTGGGCAAAAGAACTACAGCAGCTTTTTCAATGCTCGTTCTTGATCCGCGCATGGGTGACTCCCTGTTCAGACCGGTGGCCTCAGCCACTCGGTCGATTGATACGGGCCTCAATGCTCTGAATCAACTGCGGGGCAAGAGTTCCTTGAAAGGGATCGGCGGAGCCTGGCAGCTAGTCTGATTTGCCGGGCTGCTCAAGGTTCTCCTGGGATGCCAGAGCGCTGTATTCCTTGCGTAGCGCTTTTAGTTCTTTCTGAGTCATGCCATCCAGACCAAGCAGCGCGTTCTGCGCATCCTTGGTGACCCGCAGCAGCTCGTCGATCTTGATGTGCAACACGTCGTTGTCACGGTTTTGGGTGTTCTGGATCAGGAACACCATCAGAAAAGTGATGATGGTTGTCGAGGTGTTGATGATCAGTTGCCAGGTGTCGTTGTAATGAAACCACGGGCCGGTCATCGCCCAGACGCCGATCAGCGCCAGCGCCCCCATGAAGGTGCGAGGGCTGCCGGTCCATTCGGACAAGCGCTGTGCAAACCTGGAAAATCTCATGTCTTAACGGCCTATACGGTTGAATTGCTTAACCTAAAGACCGCGGCAAATCTCTGAAATTTCTTATTACACATATTTTTTCATGCTCTGAAACCAGTCTTCATCTTGGGTGCAATCCTTTTGCAACACGCAGGTGTTTACATCCCAGCCATGAACTCAGGCAGGAGAAATGTGATGTCGACGATCGCAAAATGGGCGGTGCAGGGGGTGGCGTTGTTTCTATTCGCCTGGATGGCGGCACTGGCTGGCCAATGGAACAGCGCAGTGGTGGACCAGAGCAGTTCTGACCGGTTGTCGCAGCTGGGGGATTTCGCTACGCATGATCGTAAAGCAGCTGTGGCCAGCGCTGAGTAGAGCCTGCTGGAATTCAATCCGTAGGAGCGCGCTTGCCCGCGATGAACGATGACACGGTATGCCTGACAAACCGCGTCATCCCTATCGCGGGCAAGCGCGCTCCTACAGAATCGAGTACCCAATATAAACCCCAGACAAAAAAAGGCCCGCAACGTGGCGGGCCTAAGTGAGATTCAACAGGAGTGAGGCCAGACTAAAAGCGTGGGCGTGAAAACCTCGTGAAAAGGATGTCGTAGAAACGGAAAGCCCGGCATTCGCCGGGCTTTTTGGTATTAGAAGATTAATGGCTGGGCGGCGGCGCCTGTGTGGCGACGGCGGCATTGAACTTGCCGGGGAGCATGTGAGGGGCATTTATCCTCGCGGTCATTTTGTCCGCGAATTCCCGGGCTTCATCCCAGCTGCGACATTTAACTGGGTAATTGTCCAGCTTCACTATCCAGCTGGCGCCGTGAGTACCTTCTTCAATCTGGATAAGCATCGTACGCATCTCCATTAGTCAGTCGGGTGAACAGCATTACCGAGTGTTCGGCACATAAAAAGCAGTGAAATCCTGCGCCGAAAACGGGCCGTGAGCTATCACAAAATGCGCCAAACCGATGAACGTATTAAGACAGCACAACTTAGCCGAATCAGCGCCTCGTGACATGGCAGAACGCCGCTACTTCAAAACAAGTAGCGGCGCTTTTTACTGTTTGAAATCAAAGGAAGTTATCAAGCAAGAGCGAGTGTTTTGCGGCTGCGCGCATCCAGGCTGAAAGCCCCGGCACCGTGGGCTGCGATTTGCAGCAGCCCCCCTGCGATGGCGATATTTTTCAAAAAGTTGATCAACTGACCCTGGTCGGCGAAGTTGTTGTGGAAGACCACTGCCGTCACAACGGTGAAGCCGGCCATCAACAGCGCAATCAGGCGCGCCTTGTAGCCCAGAACCAGAGCGGTAGCGAAGCCGATTTCCACGATCAACGCTGCAATGTACGCCAGGTCCGGGAAAGGCATGCCGCTGGCCGCGATATAACCCTTGGTCGCCGCCGGAGCTGCCAGCTTGCCAAAGCCGCTGAACAGGAACAGCGAAGCGAGCAATACGCGGCCAGCCAGGGAAGTGAAAGCTGCTTGAGTGTTGGTGTTCATGTGAAGCGCTCCAGAGTCGAATAATCAGGGTTGTGTGAGTGGGCTGTTTCAGCACCATGGAGCGAATGTTAATAGTGTAGGGAAGTGGGATAAATCTGCTGGAAAGGGTTTGACTGTCAACCAAATCAGGACAGTTGACGTGAGGCGTGCGGGATTTCTATGGGAGCGGTGCTTGCCCGCGATAAGAGCGCCGCAGTTCTGCAGGAAGATCACCTAAACCTTATCGCGGGCAAGCACCGCTCCCACAGGAACCATGGCGGCCACGATCATGCCGAAACCGACTGATATCCCGATTAAAGGTTGTTTGGTGTTGCCCTTGCGTTGGATCAAGAATGAAGCAGATGATTTTCCAGGGTTAGGCCGGGGCTACCGGCGGTGCTGGCGGGATGAGGTCGAGATGGATCAGCTGCGTGAAAAGTGTTTGTGGGAACAATCCACGGCTCGTCAGATTCAACCTGTTCTGCTCAAAAGCGCGATCAAGGTCGATGTGTGCGTGATCGGCGGCGGCATTACCGGGCTGTCGGCGGCGCTGCATCTGCTGGAGCACGGCAAGTCCGTCGCAGTGCTGGAGGCATCGCGCCTGGGCACTGGCGGTTCAGGTCGTAATGTCGGCCTCGTTAACGCGGGCAGCTGGATCGCGCCGGATGAGGCTGCGGCCACTTTGGGACCTGGCGTCGGCGAGCGGTTCAACACAGTGATGGGGCTGGCGCCTGCGCTGGTTTTCGACCTGATCGAGAAGTACGCCATTGATTGTCAGGCTCGTCACGAAGGCACCTTGCACATGGCACACAACGCCAACGGCGCCAAAGATATTGAAGCCCGCCATGATCAATGGAAGCGTCGCGGTGCCGATGTCGAATTGCTCACCGGCGCCAAATGCCGGGATTATTGCGGCACCGACAAAATCCCCACCGCATTGCTTGACCGCCGCGCAGGCACCATCAACCCCATGGCTTACACCATCGGCCTTGGCGAAACCGTGATGAAGCTCGGCGGGCAGATTTTCCAGCAGTCGCCTGTGCAAGCCGTTTACCGCGAAGGCACCGGATGGGTGGTCAAAACCGCTGAAGGGACTGTCACGGCGGACAAAGTCGTGGTGTCTACCGGCGCCTATACCGAAGGCGAATGGGCAGGCATCAAGCAGAATTTTTTCAAGGGTTACTACTACAACGTTGCGTCCGAACCCCTGAGTTCAAGCGCAGCGGAGGAAGTCCTCAAGTATGGTCAGGGCTCGTGGGATACGCGATTGGTGCTGAGCAGCATCCGCCGAGACAATGAGGGCCGGTTGATCCTGGGCAGCATGGGCAAGATGAACAACAAGCCAGACTGGTTCGTCCGCAGTTGGGCAGATCGCATTCAGAGCCATTACTTCCCGCAGTTGGGCAAGGTCCAATGGCAGATGCACTGGACCGGCTGCATCGACTTCACCCCGGATCACATGGTCAAGCTGTTCGAGCCTGCCCCCGGTCTGGTGGCTGCCAATGGCTATAACGGCCGGGGCAACACCACGGGGACAGTCATGGGCAAAGCCTTTGCGGACTTCCTGATAAAAGACGACCCCGGCGTACTGCCCATCCCCTTCGCCCCGGCCCCGGAATTGAAGAGCGCGGGCGTGCGGGCGCTGGCTTATGAAACAGGTTTTAACCTGTACCATGCCGGGCAGTGTATGCGAGTGATTTTGTAAGCCGACCTCGGCAACGCTCAGGTTTGAAATAATCGTCTGATTTGAAATGCTCTCAGGTAGGAGCGCGCTTGCCCGCGATGCGATTTTAGAGCCACCCTATTTGTTGCTCATGCCGACGTCATCGCGGGCAAGCGCGCTCCTACAGTCCCTGTGTTTACAGGGATAAGGCGCTGTGTCAGGGGCGCCGCATACCGCATCGGCATCTACCGTCACCTAAAAGGAATTTTTCATGACCATCGACTGGCACAGCACCCCCATCTCTCGGGAAACCCCCGTGGATAAGGGCTATAAGAACACCCAGCGCGTGCGCCGTTTTCTGATCGAGCAGTGCGGTGCCGAGTTCAAGTTCGACCGCTCGTTCATGGCCTGGATTAAAGACGGTCGGCCGAAAACCATGGGTGATGTCGCCGACGAGTGGCTGCGCCGTCAAGGCTGAATCAATTAGCCCTGAAGCCCCAGACTATTTCCACCACCCGCACGGCGATGAGCAGGTAGAGCAAACAAAAGAACGCCTGCAGCAGCCTGTGATAGCGCAGCTTCGCCAGGCGTCGCAGGCCGTCGCTGACATTCAACAACATCAGCACGGCGGACACTGCTATCAGGCCCACCCCCGTCAATTGAGAACCCCACAGAGCCATCAGAACCTTCTGATTGCCGTTGAGCGCGTTGCTGCCTGCGGCAAACAGCAGCGCGCAGACCAGCAGGTTTTTGACGTTATCGAACACCTTGGTATTCAGATCCTGATCCAGCAGATCCAGATACCGCCTCCAAATCTTCCTCATGCTTTCGCTACCTTTGCTTGAGCATCAGCCGCAGAGAAATGCTTGAGGAAGAATAGGTGTCAATCACGCTGACCGCCTTGGCGAATGGTCAGACCAGCGAAGTTATCCCCAGCGCCTCGGCGCACACCTGCAAAGAGCGCTGTTGGGTGTCGGCGTACAGCTTCAACTCGTTGATAGTGTTGCGCCCCAGCGCCCGCTGAAAATCCTGCTGGTTGGAGCTGGTGTTGTAGTGGGCCTGGGCGTCATCGCCGAGGTTGGACTGGAAGATCCCCGCCGCGCTGACCGGCAGAAAGTCTTCGTACACCAGCGGTTCGTAGCTGATATATCCCGCGCTGATCAACTGCTCCAGATCAGCACCCGATGGTGCGGCCCCTTCATTCGACGTGGCGAAGTAACGGAAGTAGGCCAGATCCTGGGCTCGCATCTGCTCGTAGCTGTCCGGGAAGTCCTTGAAGGTTTTCTCCAGAATCTGCGCATAGCGCACGGCATTGGCTTCGTTGGGAAACTCGCCCAACTCCTCGCGAGCGACATTCAACAGCTGGTCATACAGTTCGCGACCTTTGGGGGTGAGCGCTGCGCCACGTTGCTCGATTTCCCCGAAGCGTGCCGAATGGCTGCCGGACTCATTGGCGCACTGGCCGACAAAAGTGATGGACTCTTCCAGCGCCTTGAAACTGGTCTGACGCAGCAGAATAGGGCAATTGCGACGCGGCGGACCCTCAACCACGGCCTTGGGAGTGATGCCCTTTTTCGGCATCCCGTCTTGCACCACATCAATGTCCAGCGTGCGTGGCGTCAGATGGTTGATGTGCGGCCCGTGAAAAGCCACCACATCGGCAATCAACCGATGCTGAGCGTTGAGTTGCTTATATTCGTCCAGAGTGACGGTGGCGGTGTTGTGCCAGCGAAACGTCTCCAGCGCTTGAAGGACGAAGTCCTCGGCGTCGGCCTCAGTCAGGCCGCCATCGGTTTCGGACTTTTCGATCAGCTCGATGGCCCGGGGGGTGAAGATATTACGTTTGCTCAATACGTCGCTGGCAAAGGCGCGCAATTGGAGGTTTTCGATCAGTTCCAGGCGTAGCAGCGAGGTGAAAACCCGAAACGGACTGACTTGCAGCGCCTCTTCATGCACTGCTCGAAAGGCAGTGGAATGCACCGGCACGCCCGCCGGTGTCAGATCGTAATAACCCACCGGCTCCATGCCCATGACGGCGAACAGGCGGCCCAGGGTTGCCAGCTCGCTGGCCGTGCCGACCCGGATTGCACCGTGGCGCTCCATGTCCAGACGCTGGATTTCTCCGGTTTGAGTCAGGCTGCGGGCAATCTTTGAGTCACCGGCCAGCACGGCCTCATTGGTCTCTGCCACCAGCTCCAGCAGCGTCCCGTATAGCGGCACTTCGGCCTTGTACATCTGCGACATGGCACGGGAAAAACTGGCTCGGATCTCGTCACGGTTTGCGAAGCTTGCAGCAGTCATTGCGATGATTCTCCACAGCGATAATTTCGAAAAACGCTCAACCTCTGTAGGAGCGCGCTTGCCCGCGATGGCGTCAGCATAGTCAATGCATCTTCATCGCCTGACAAATCGCCATCGCGGGCAAGCGCGCTCCTACAGGGCCGTGTTTGCTGCGCGACAGCGCAATATCCAATAGATATCGGTGTTACTGAAGCTCAGCCAAACACCGCTCAAAGATATCCAGGCCTTCACTCAATATTTCAGGCTCGATGGTCAACGGCGCGAGCAGGCGAATGATGTGCCGGGCCTTGCCGCTGGGCATCAACAGCAGCCCGGCATGCCGAGCGGCTTCCAGTAACTGCGCGAGCTGTTGCGTGCCGGGCGCGCCGTCCGGGGTGATCAGCTCGATACCGCGCATTGCGCCCACGCCCGTCAGTCGCCCCAAGTACGGCGACAACTTGTTCGCCTGCCAGGCCTGATAACGGCTGACGATCATGTTTTCCTGCATTTCCCCCCAGGACGACAAATTCTCATCGCTCATCTGTTCAAGGCTGGCGACGCCTGCAGCGCAGGCAATAGGGTTGCCGGAATAGGTTCCGCCCAAACCGCCCTTGGGCAAGGTGCCCATCAGCGCCCGACGTCCGACAACCGCACCCAGGGGGATCCCGCCAGCGATGCTTTTGCCCAGCAGAATCAGATCCGGCTCAATCCCCAGCCGGGTAAAGGCAAAACGCTGGCCGGTGCGACCAAAGCCGGACTGGATTTCATCGGCGATGATCAAAATGCCTTTTTCATCGCAGAATTTACGTAGCGCTTGAGCGAACGCGGGCTCCATGGCTAGAAAACCGCCTTCCCCTTGAACCGCTTCGAGGATGAAACAGGCCACGTCATTCACATCGATTTCGACGCTGAACAACCGGTCCATGGCTTTGAGCGCCTGCTCGGTGGTCACGCCGTTGTCCTGGCTGGGGAACGGGATGTGAAACACCGGGCCCGGCAGGACGCCGACCTTTTGCTTGTAGGGCGCGACCTTGCCATTGAGATTGAGCGTCGCCAGGGTCCGACCATGAAACCCGCCATCAAAGGCAATGATCGCCGTCTTACCAGTGGCGCCGCGCACAATTTTCAGCGCGTTTTCCGCCGCTTCCGCTCCGCTGTTGGTGAGCATGCCGCTGAGCGGATAGGACACCGGAACAAACTGTTCCAACTTGTCCATGAAGCGGGTATAGGGCGCATGGGGCACGGCATTGAAGCAATAGTGGGTCAGTTTTGTCGCCTGATCCTGAATGGCCGCCACAACTTGCGGATTGCAATGCCCCAAGTTCAACACGCCAATGCCGCCGACGAAATCGATATAACGCTTGTTGTCGGTATCCCAGACTTCAGCATTTTTTCCGTGGGACAACGTCAGAGGGTGCACATGGGAAATAGACTGGCTGATGTTTTCGCGGCTCATGATCGCTGCCCACTCGCGGCTGCAACGACATTCAGTGCCGGTGAGAGTGGGTGATCAATACAGCGCATGGGCGAAGACATTAGGGGCAACCTGCTTTAGAGATGTTGCCCCTATATAAGCGAGGAAGGCCGGCTAGCCACAAGCGAAATAAACTCGCGCCGTCATTCCATTAAGTCGGGAAGTAGACTGCGGGTTATTGGCCGCAGGCAAGTGAGCCGACTGCAAAAACCGTCAGATCCATACATCGTTGACCGCTGTTCTGTCGCTGTCCTCATGGCCGGTATTCAACACGCCGCGCGGCTCGATCAACAGCAGTTTGACTTCGTGTTCAGCGCTGGGTTTGTGCTCTATACCTTTGCCGACCACATACATTTCGCCCGCTGCGATCATGACGAAACCATCGCGAAAATCGATGCGCAATTCGCCTTCCAGAACAATGAAGGTTTCATCGGTATCGACGTGGGAGTGCCAGATAAAATCGCCCTGAATCTTCACGATTTTGAATTGATAGTCGTTCATCTCGGCGACGACTTTCGGGGTCCATTGCTCATTGAAGAGCGCGTACTTCGCGGCGAAATTGATCGCGGAATAGGAGGGGGTGGATGTGCTGGTTTCCATGACGGTGCTCGCTGTTCATTGAAGATGCGACAACCTTAATCAGGGGCGAGAAGCGCGTATTGCATGATCGTGCAACTTTGAGCGAGTGCTCAGGCGCGGCCGAGCATTTTCAACCAGCGTGCGGGGGAAATACCGAATGTCTGGCTGTATTGGCGTGTCATGTGGCTTTGATCAAAAAAACCACAGGCCAGCGCAGCATCACTCAAAGGATGTCCGACGAGCAGCAAGCGGCGCACGGCGTCCAGGCGTCGCTGGGTGATATAGCGGTAAGGGCTGGTGCCGTAGAGTGCGCGAAAATCTCGGGACAGACTCCATCGGTCACGACCGCTGGCAGCGACCAGGTCGTCCAGGGTAATGACCTGATTCAAGGAATCATGAATATAGAGTCGGGCCCTTTCAGCTGCGCCGTAGTCCAGCGCCCGTCGCCCTCTGCGATTGCCTGCGGCGAAATCCAGTGCCAGTGCCAAATCGTAGATCGCGTCTTCTTCTTCCAGTGGATCAATGGCGTCCTCCATGCTTCTGAGCAAAGCGCTGGTGGCCGCGAACAGGCGCGGATCGTTGGACAGCCCGCCGGCGATGAACGGTAACGACTTACCGCCCAACACCTGCTGAATCAACGAAGGCTCGATGTAGAACATCCGGTAATGAAAGCCCGCCTCTGTGCCGGCTTCGCCGTCGTGCAGCTCGTCCGGATGCAGAACCATGGTTCCCCCCGGCAGGCTGTGGCGTTTGCCGTTGCGATACTGAAAGCTTTGTACGCCCGACAACGTGCGGCCGATCGCGTAAGTATCGTGGCGATGAGGGGTGTAACCATGGCCACCGAAATACGCTTCAATGCGTTCCATCTTCGGCGACTGCGGCGCTCGCAGCAGCCAATCGCGGGTGGTGCGATCGTTGGCCATTAGATTCGAAACCCTGATTGCGGATGGGCACACCATAGCCAAAAAGCTGAGCCAATGGCAGTGCGCGAGCGTGGGGGGGGGGCGCTTTCGTGAAAAAAAGGTGGCAGCTGTACGCGGGGGAGTGACCGATCCACCAGATAAAATCGGCACGCCCGGAAATGCGTCACGTACAGCCACCCTAAAGCAGACAGGTAGATGCCTGAAATGGAGAAGTACAAGCTCGGGTGCCATCCGTCGACGTCACCCGGTCACTGTTGTAATGACGGGCCGCAGATTAGAGAGCCGACCCTCGGTAAACAAGCGCTTGAGCAGCGTTTGAAGAAAATCAGAAATTTCCTACATTGCAGGGGGAGGGGGACGACGCTGATAGGTAACGTATGATGGCGCTCATCGAAAAATCACCCAGGAAATCTACATGCTGTTGAGCAAACGCGATCAGGCGCGTATCGAACGCCACCTGGCGGCCACCCTGACCGAGGCGTGCGAAACCGCCAAGGCAGAGATGGTCGGCTTTTCCTGGCTGACCCACGAAGTGGATTACGCTGCGTTTCCCGCCAGCCTGCGGGTAGTGTGGGTCTTTGACACGCAGATCAACAAAGACAAGGCACTCGCTGGCGATCTGCGTGAGCGCATGGTCGAGTTGACTGCGGTTGCTTTGGAGGCAGCCGATGTCGTGCTCGATGAAGTCACCGCTCACGTGCAGTTCGACAGTGAAGAACAGTGCCAGCGCGCCAACGGCGGCAACTGGCAGCAACGTCTGGCGCGAGGTTGACCCGTGGCCAAGGATATCGAAAATCCATGTATTTCCATCTGCCAGCTCAGTGGTGACCTGTGTGTCAGCTGCGGTCGTAATAAAGAAGACATCAGGAAGTGGCGACGCATGAACCGGCCGGAAAAAATGGCCGCCGTGCAGCGAGCCAGCCAACGTCTGAAAAGCCTTAACAAAAAGAAAAGCTGAGTCGAGTAGAGCCGCCGTGTGAAAGCTGCTTCGCTCTGCAATACTTCGCCAAACTGTCCTGTAGCCCGACGCTGGCGAGTCGCGGTTGCCACCTGCCACCTGGAGCGTTCATGCAAACAAAAAGCCTGCTGTTCTCGTTGCTGATCAGCCTGTTCGCCGTTTTTCAGGCCAATGCGGCGGATAAAACCTGCGCCGAAGCGATCGGCCAGAAGCGTGCGGAATTATTGGTCAAACAGTGCACCAGCGTCTCTCCGGCGACCCGGCCGCCTTGCAACGTTGCCAACAGCTGCGAATTGATCAACAGCGAAGTCGAACGCGGCTGCGGCCTGCTGGGCGACGACCCTAATGCACCGGACTTCTGCCATTTCACCGTGGCAAAACCGGAAACCTTTCAAGGCGCGCTGATTGCAGGCAACGGCATCGATGACTACACCGTCACCGTCCTGCTCAACGACGGACGCCGTTTCAGTGCCTATTGCGGTGGAAAATGCGGCTCGTGGTTTATCGCCGAAGACGAAGGGGAAGCCACCTTGCTGCCGACGATGATCGGCAAAACCGTGAAAATCACCATCGCCAGCGAACTCAACAACGACCGCATCGCCGGGCCGGCAGCTGACGAAAAGCTAATCTTTGTGAAGAAAATCGAGGTGGTGAAGTAAAAGCTGTGTCAGGTATGCCCGCTACCCTGTAGGAGCTGCCGCAGGCTGCGAACGGCGGTATGTCGGGTAGACCGCCGTTCGCAGCCTTCGGCAGCTCCTACAGGTCGTGCGGTTGGCTACTTCTGCGGTGGAAAACCTTCCAGCCGCGCCTGCACCGCGTCATCAAAAATCATATACAGCGCCTCAACATCACTGGGCCGCAAGCGCTTGGCCGTCTCCAGCCCCAGAATAAACGCAATCTGCAGTTCACCCTCGGCTACCACATCCTCGCGAGTACTGGCCGCATCGAGAGAACGCAGCAACTTATCAATGGGCCCACGAATAGGCTTGGGCAGCCTCAGCAGGTCCAACCGTTCTTGTGGCATCAAGCTCTCCATAATTCTCGACCGGTGCAGGGGCGGGCGGTCAGCCGCTCATAGTGGGCTAAAACAGGGCAGAAGGGCGTAAAAAATTAAGCAGATATTTGGCGTATGGCTAGTAAGGGTACCCCACGGTCGATGCACGCCTACAACTCCAACTGACTGGCCTTGATCCCGAATGCGGCTGCAATCTTTTCGCGGTTGGCTTGGCGACAGTTTCCTGTTGAGCGTAGGCAGGCTGGCCAGGCGCGGATAGGAGAGGCTCCATCGACAATCCGGCTCACACCCTCATGAGGAATGAGATCGTTGAGGATTTGAGCGTCAGTCGCTTCATTCATCACTTTTTTAACCTCTCGAATGCTGACAACTCTTAGCGACTGAATATCGGCTCCGCTCAGCAAACGCCGCGGCGTCCGACTGCCAGAGCCGCCTCTCAATCACCCGATGCACATCGCAGGCTTCCAGCATTAACAAATGGGCAGTGCTGGCGATGGTCGTCAGGTCGTGTTCGTCCGCGTGGGAGGGCTTCATGTTGACCATGGCGTCGAGGAAGCGAGTAGCGAGGCTGACCCGCAGTTCGGCGCAGGCGTGCAGGTCTTTCAGAGGGGCTTGGGTGTCCAGGAGGAAGACCGGGTTTTCCTGGCCGGGTTGGGTGAGTGGGATGTAGCGGGGAGGCAGGTTGCTGTCGGTCATTTTTGGAAGGCCTTGTGCAAGTGGAGCTGCCACAAAACCATCTCCCAATTGAAAGGGTGGCAGCTGTACGCGGGTTGACGAACCGGTCGATCTAAGCCGGTAGGCCCAAAGGCCTCCCACGCACAGCCACCATGATCCTCCCGAGGCAAGTAGAGCCTGCGGGAGGTACACAACTGCGCATAGATCGAATTCGGATCGTCAAATCCGGTCGCTGATTTGGCAACGACGGCGCGCAGATTAGAGATTCAGCAGATGGCGAGTGCGGTATTTATATCTATTCCTTCACCCGATTAAACCCCGCATGTATTGCCGAGTATGAAAGCCAGACAACCGACCTGTAGGAGCTGCCGAAGGCTGCGAATAACGTCGTGCCAGACTTACCACTGCTTTCGCAGCCTTCGGCAGCTCCCCCAACATGAAATAACTTTCTGAATTGGAATGCTTTTCTGTAGGAGCTCACGAGCACCGCGAGGCAGCGATAGCGGTCTGCCTGACACACCGCCATCGCGGCCTCGCGGTGCTCGTGCGCTCCTACAGGGATCGTGTTGGCTGCGCGACAGTGAAGCGTACGTTAAACAAACACGCTCCAACAGAAATCGGTACAGAGGGTGCAGCGTGCTGGCAACATCGCTGCTGGCTAGATAAGATCGGCAACCGCTGCAGCGCTTTTTGATCCGCTCTTGCCCTGTGATGCAACCAGCTGCGTTGTCCCTCAAAGGCCATATTCTTGTTTCACTCTCAAGCAGCGATCTGCTTGCAAAGTGAGCGTGTGAAAAGAAGTCGTTCATGTCGCGAAAAGAATTATTGCAACTGATATTCGCTCAGGTATTTCTGCTTACCGCCATGAGCGGTCTGCGTCTGGCGGCTCCGCTGTTTACTCTTTCGCTTGGATACAGCGCCGGTGCGGTGGGTGCGCTTGTCGCGCTGTTCGCGCTGAGCCAGATGTTCATGGCCATTCCGGTCGGTAAGTACTCGGACCGGCAAGGCTTCAAGCGGCCCATGACCTACGCGATATTCGCAGCGGTACTGGCATTGGCAGCCCTGACACTGTTTCCGAATATCGCATCACTGTGTGTGGCAGCCATGGTGGTCGGTGCCGCCGCGGGGGTGACGCAGATCGTGCTACAACGCCACATCGGCCGCGCCGCAAACTCAATCGTGCAAAGACGGCAGTTCTTCAGCTGGCTAGCGATATCCCCTTCCATCTCAAGCTTCATTGGTCCGTACTCGGCAGGTCTGATCATTGATCACGCCACCCAGGCGTCGAGCGATCTGTCGTCCTTTCGCATCTGTTTCGCCGTGCTGGGCTGTCTGCCTCTGGTGACCTGGTTACTGCTCTTTTTTGTCCGCGAGCTGCCTATCGAGCCTCGTGACTCCAGCGCTCTACCGACCCAGGCGTGGGGGCTGCTGAAGTCGCCCAACTTCCGCTACATCCTGTTCGTCAATTGGCTGCTGTCCTGCATCTGGGATATCCACTCGTTTCTCGTCCCTGTGCTGGGCTTCGAACGAGGGATTGAAGCGTCAACCATTGGCGTCGTCCTGGGCGCGTTTGCCCTCGCAACCGGACTGATTCGGCTGGTGCTGCCCCTGATTGCCAGTCGCTTCAGCGAAAAGCAAATCATCACCACGTCCCTCGTCATCACCGTCAGCGTGTTCATCGCCTACCCATTCGCTACGTTGCCGTCCCAGATGGTGGCCTGCTCCGTCGTGCTCGGCGCGGCACTGGGCGGCGTACAACCGATGATCATCAGCCTGCTCATGCAAGTAACACCCGCCGCCCGCCATGGCGAAGCGCTGGGCATCCGCATGACCGCCATCAACGCATCGGGCTTTCTGATACCGATGGTGGCGGGATCGTTTGGCGCGCTGATCGGGGTGAGTGCGGTGTTCTGGTTTATTGCCGTGATCGTTGCGGCGGGTGCGCCGGTGGTGCGCAAGATTCAGGTGCATGAGGAGGTGAAGAAGGGGGATGGGTAGTTGTGGCGACCGGTCAGGACTCACCAGCCGCTTCAGAAACTTCCAGCAGTCTATTAACGCTTCACACACACAAACAACGCATTCCCGGTCACGCTCTCCCAAGGCGTGATCCGCTCATAGTCATGCTCAAAAACCTGCACTTCAAAGTACGGCTGTAACAGCGTTTGCAACTCGATGAAGCTGAGCGCCACCATTGCATGCTCATCCTGCCAAGCCTCTGTCACTCCAGCCGTGGTCTTTTCGATACTCAGGCGTAGCGCCTGCTGCTCGCCCTCTCCGCTGTAATGCCAGCCGGAGCCGAAGGTGAAATGGCTGCCTTCAAACTCGACGCTATGGCGTACGAGCAAGCGATTGTCGATATGCAGCTTGTCCACCGCGTTGAAGCAGAACACGCCATCCTCAGCGAGTGCGCCGTGCACGCTGGCGAGGCAAGCGCTCAGTTGGGCAAGCCCGGGGTTGTAATGGGTCGAGTACAGGAAGCAGGTGATCAGGTCTTGCGGTTCCTCCACCTGGAAGCCGGCCATGTCCTGGAGGCTGAACCGTGCTTCGGGGCAACGCAATTGGGCGAGGTCCAGCATGGGTTGGTTAATGTCCAGGCCGGCGCTGTCGTAGCCGAAGTCGAGGAAATGGCGCACATGCGGGCCGGTGCCACAGGCAAGATCGAGATGGCGGCGCCCGCTATTGCCGAACAGTTGATGCAGGCGGCGTGCGCTGTCGCTCTGGGCCAGGTAGTCGATGTCGGCGCACATCAGGTCGTAGTAGATGGACAGGTCGGTGTACAGCGCGTTGGAGGACATAAGTGGCCAGAGGATTCGGCGGGAATTTCGCGGCGGCATGGTAACCCAGTCTTGGGTGTACGCCGCTATGCTCGCTCCTTAACTCTCCGCCAAGCGCTAAGCTCACGCTTGATTGCTCGACCCGCGCGGAGGTGGTCGAGCAAAAATGGTCGGGCTGCTCAGTCTATGAACCGGTTAGCTTTAACATCGCCGTCCCGCGATTGCAGGTAGACGGTGTAAGGCAGAACCAGCGTGTCGGTAACACCCGAGAGGGCCATATCCGCTACGACCAACGCAACCCCGGGGCGGACCTCGTGACCGTGTAACTTTCTGGGCTCAGCATCAAGCGCGCAGTAATCAAGCGAGACCCCGCTGTAAATCCGGGGAATGTAGGCGCAGTTGGAATTCCAGCGCCCAAGTTTATTGGCGGCCACCGAGTCACTGCTGAATGTCGTATTGATCGTGCCGCAACCTGTGAGGCTGGCCGAAACGAGAATGGCGCAGAGGGTTTTCATTCAAGCGTCCTGCTTCTAAATGTTTGAGATTAGCGTGGTTGGCTTTTGATTACGATTTCGGATTTTGTGACCTTCGCCGGTCTGGCTGCTAGCGATACGGGGTGTGTATGTTGATCCGTTCATAGAGGTCGCTGAAACACCCAAGTGCCTGCGACTTGCAGGGACTACCGCCCACTAATTTCCAGGTGTCCGTCACAGCTCAGCAATGCCTGAAGCCTTTTTGATCCGATATCGAACGGGACAATCCACCAGTTTGTATGGGAGTCGTACCTTGACCCGGGCTGCAGCTCGTACGGAGTATTTTTCACCATCTCAGGATGCCGTTCAAAATAGCTGTCCAGTGAATGCCGCCAGAATTGTTCCCCGTTTTCGGGGCAAGGCAGGTCGTTTGAGTCGTCGCATCCGGACAGCACGAGGGGCAGCAGGAGGGCAAAAGTTTTAATGCCAGCTTTCATCGCCAGTTCCTTTGGAAAGGATGCCCAGCCTAACAGAGAGTTTTGTAAGGCTGCCTCGTTTTATCTGGCGTCAGGTAGTCCGCAGACGGATCTGTAGGAGCGCGCTTGCCCGCGATGATCGATGACGTGGTACTGCTGATGAACCGAGATGCCTGGTACGCGGGCAAGCCTCGCTCTAACGGATTCATGCTTTGTAGGCACAAAAAAAAGCACCTGCGTCGCCGCGAGGTGCTTTTTTGTACTGCTGGATTTGGTGGGCCGGGGTAATTTGAATCGATTTGGTAATTTATTGATTTATAGTTTAAAGAGCTATTTTGATTTTTAGTTGGAATACCAATAGGAATACCGCGCTCCACCTGACCACCCGTTTGCACTCGATCTGACCAGCACGCTTCGTAAACATGATTGACAGTGAACAGCCCATAGCTGCCGGTGGCGACAGGCAGAAAAAAGCCATAAACCGTTATCAACCCGTGGTACCCGGTGGCGCTCGGGAGCTCACCAGCATGCATTTGCCTTAGTGCTCGCTGTATTGGTTATGCAGCCTTCCGGCGTATTCGTCCTAGGAGGGTTCAGCTTGGAGCCCTTGAATAGAGCCTCTTACTCGCTGCGACTTTGAGCCAGTGGTAAATTCCATCCCTTGATCAGCCCAGTGGTCACTCGCCTAATGGTCGAGGTAGTGTCAGCTGGACCAGTGCTACCACATCGGATAATTGGGTCGGTCGAGGTATCAAGCATGTGCACTGGTGATTTTCTACCATGACCTTCTCTACGTCTTTCGCATGCCCGAATGTCCTCATGCCCTCAGGTAACCGTCCCGAAAATGGGGCGAGTGTCTTACCTGATTTTGAAACGTTGATTTTGCACTGCTGGACTCACCCCGTCCGTTCCAAAAAGCGCAAAGCTGGTAAAGTGCCACCCGCCAGATAGACGTGGTGGCGTCCTCGACGGACGTTATCGCTGCTGAGAATGCAACGGCTCATGCCGCGACTGAGCGGAGATGAATTGATCAGCAGAGTGCCGATCTGTCTGGGTTAATTAGGCGATTGAATTTTCTTGCAGTTTTCTGTGTACCTCATGTCCTGACAAGGATTGCACCAATGCAACTGACCCAAGCCCCAGCCCCCGGTGCCCGTGCACTGATCCGCGATGAAGAATGGATTATCCAGAGCGCCGACCAATGCAATCTTGGTGGCTGGCAGCTCTCCTGCATAGGCGTGTCGGAAACCGTGCGCAACCGTCATGCGCTTTTCCTCACTGAACTCGAAGGCGTCACCCTAATTGACCCAGCAAAGACTGAGCTGGTCTACGACGAGTCGCCCACATTTATTGCTTCGCGGCTGTTTATCGAGGCGCGTCTGCGTCAGTCGGCGCTGCAAAGCGAGTCGGTAGTGATTGGTCAGCATGGGGTCATGGATGCGTTGCCGTTTCAGTTGCAGCCTGCTCATCAAGTCTTGCAGCAGCTGCGCCCGCGCTTGCTCATTGCGGATACAGTAGGCCTTGGTAAAACCCTTGAGGCCGGCATCCTTACCGCCGAGTTGATGCGCAGAGGTAAAGCTCGCCGCATTTTGGTTGTTACTACCAAAAGTATGATGCGCCAGTTTCAGCAGGAGTTCTGGAACCGCTTTACCATCCCGCTCACCCGCCTGGACTCATCCGGTATTCAGCGCATTCGTCGCGATATCCCAGCCAATCACAATCCCTTCAACTACTTCGACCGCACCATAATCTCGGTCGATACCTTGAAGCGCGACAGCGAGTACCGGCACTACCTGGAAAGCGCCTGGTGGGATCTGATCATCATCGACGAAGCCCACAACGTTTCCTACAAGGGCAATCGTACCCAAAGTAATCGCTTGGCTGAGTTACTCTCGCAACGCTCCGATGCACTGATCTTGCTCACCGCCACGCCGCACAACGGCAAAAAAGACAGCTTCGCCAGCCTCGTGCGCATGCTCGACCCCACGGTGCTACCAGCAGGGGCCGACTACACCCGTGAGGATGTCGATCACCTCTTTGTTCGCCGTTTCAAGAAAGACGTGCGCGAGCAGATGAAGCAGGAGTTCCCAGAGCGAGAAGTGTTTCGTTTGGCCTGCGCCGCAAGCCCGGCGGAAAACCTCGCCTTCGATGCCCTAGCCGAGCTCAAACTTAATAGCGACGGGACCGGTGCGCGCGACGGTGCCATGTTGTTCCGCACCGTGCTGGAAAAGGCGCTGTTCTCTTCCCCGGCAGCCTGCCTACAAACGCTGAAAGAGCGCATCCGAAAGCTCGAGGTAAAAGACGCACGCCATCCTGATCTTGAGGGGCTGCGTGATCTTCAAGTTCTGGTGCAGGCCATCAGTGCCGACAAATTCAGCAAATTCCAGCACCTCATCAGCCAGCTCAAACAAGGTCAGCACTGGCGTTGGGATGGCAAAGATCCAAGTGACCGCCTGGTGATCTTCACCGAGCGAGTGGAAACACTGAAATTCCTCCAGCTAGAGCTGCCCAAGGCCTTGGGGTTAAAAGACAACGCCGTAGCCATCCTGCACGGCCAATTGCCTGACCAGGACATCCAGCAGGCGGTCGAAGATTTCGGCAAAACCCATTCGCCCCTGCGCCTGCTGATTGCCTCGGATGTGGCCTCCGAAGGTCTTAACCTGCACTACCAAGCTCATCGGCTGATCCACTTCGATATTTCCTGGTCACTGATGGTGTTCCAGCAGCGCAATGGTCGTGTGGATCGATATGGTCAACTGCATGCCCCGAAAATCGGCTACCTGCTGACAGAACCTCGCCACGAGAGAATTCGCGGTGACTTGCGCTACCTGGAAATCCTGATTGCTAAGGACGTGCAGGCGGCGAAGAATATCGGCGATCCATCAGCCTTTATGGGGCTGTATGACGAGGAGCTGGAAGCCTTTGAAGTGGCCAAGGCCATTGAAGGCAACCGCACTGTCGAGGAATTCGCCGCGCTACTGGCTGGGGATGATATCGACCCTTTCGAAGCCCTGTGGGGCGCGAACGTACCCGGCACTGATAGCGTTGCGCCCGCCAGCACAGCAGTGCTCATGGTGCCCACTGCTGAACTCACCAGTCTGTTTAACGACAGCTACATTTACCTTCGCGATGCCTTGCGCTGGCTGGCGCAACAGTCGCCGCGCGAACATGCTGCAATCAAAACGGATGATGCCAGCCGCACGCTGAGCTTCCAGCCCAGTCGCGACCTTGCCCAGGTGCTCAAGCGTGATCTGGCCAGCGAAATGTGGCCGAACGATAATACCTTTGCCTTGAGCGCCGATAAGGCTGTGGTTGAAGAGGCCATCAAACAGGCGCGCGACACCAATGCCTGGCCGCAGCTGCACTACCTCTGGGCGCTCAACCCAATTGCCCAGTGGCTCGACTACAAACTTATGGCACTGTTTCGTCGCCAGCGTGCGCCGCTGCTGCGCGTTGCGAAGGGGCTGACCGCAGGCGAAGCCATCGTGCTGGTGCTCGCCCAGGTGCCCAATCGCCGGGGTCAAGCCGTGCTAGCCGAGTGGCTCGGTGTACAGCTCGATGCTGCTGGGCAGGTGGTAGGCGTACTCAGCCTGGCGGAAACACTACAGCGCACAGGACTCACCAGCACCGCAAAAGCCCAGGCCAACGATGGTCAGGCGCCCGACAGCCGTGCCCTGCAAAGTGCACTACCGGCGGTTATTCAGGCAGCTGAAAAACACATCAAACCGATCAAGCAGGCCTTCGATGCCAACTGCCGCCAACGTCTGGAGCGCGAGTTGGCCAAACTGCAAACCCTGCAGCTCAAACACAACGAACAGCTGGAAATCGATTTCGCCAAGGGTATAGAACAGGTCATCGCAGCCAAACGTAAGCAGAAAGAAAGCGCCACCGCAGACCTGTTCAGCAACTACCAACAATGGATTCGCGACACCCTGCAACTGGATGACCGCGCTCAGTTCACCGTTGTCGCCGCACTGATGGCTTAAGGAAGGAATACAGCATGAGTTTTGCCATCACCGGCCTCACCAATGCCAACGAGTTCTACAGCCAGCACTACCTGGACGAGATCCTCGAAAAAGACCTCAAGCCGCTGTTTGACCAATGGAAAGAGCAGGGCGCGCAAAGCCCCGTCGCTCGTCTGCGCACTGCTGCGGGCGCTAATGGTTACTTCCGTGCCCGCGAGCGCTTTCTGAATGAGCGCAAAACTAGCGAGCGCGCCAGCCTGTTTATTGACTTAGTGCAGCCTCTGCTCGCTGCCCTAGGTTACGAGCTAGTGCCTCAGAACCTTACGTTGGCCGAAGGCGAATTGCCGGTGCTGGCAGTATATCGCGATGCCAAGCACCAGCCGCTGTTGGTTGTTGCGGCAGCTATTGCCAATGCGGAAGACGACGAGAACAGCCCACTGCAATTGCTTGCGCCGGCGGCCGGTGAACAAGGCAAAGGTAAATATGCCCATAGCGACTGGGAAGAAACCCTCAGCAAGCGTCTGTTAGCCGACGACCACCCACCACGCTGGGTGTTGCTGCTGCACCATGAAGAGTGGTTGCTGATCGAGCGCAGCAAATGGGGGCGCAAGGCACTGCTGCGCTTCAACCTGCCGGAGCTGTTCGGCCCGCGTGATGACAAACAGTTCCGTGCCATGGCCGCGCTGCTGGGCAGCCAGTCGGTGCTGCCAGTGGAAGGCGGAGTGGCACTGCTCGACAGCCTGGACGACAGCTCGCACAAGCATGCCTTCGAAGTATCCACTGATCTCAAGTACGCCCTGCGTGAATGCATCGAGCTGATTGCCAATGAGGCCATCTGGTACAAACGCACGGTGGCCAAGGAGAAGGTGTTCGAGCGTAACGATACCGACTTGGCCGACCAGCTCAGCCGTGAAAGCCTGCGCTACATGTACCGCCTACTGTTCATGTTTTATATCGAGGCGCGGCCCGAGCTGGGCTATGCGCCCATCGATGCCGAGGCTTACCTTAAGGGCTATAGCATCGAGCACCTGCGCGAGCTGGAACAAACCCCGCTGACCACCAGCGAAGCTCAGGAAGGTTTCTATTTTCACGATAGCCTCAAGCAATTGTTTGGCCTGATCTGGCAAGGCTATCCGCGCCGGGATGCTAGGGCGAGTCAGCTCGACCTGGGTGGCAGCCATGATGGCTTGCTCGACAACGGCTTCACCATCGCGCCGCTACAAGGCCACCTGTTTGACCCTGCGCGCACACCGCTACTGGGTAGCGTCAAGCTGCGTAACTCGGTGCTGCAGAAAGTCATCGAGCTAATGTCATTGTCCCGGGGCGGTGGCAAGAGCCGTCGTGGGCGTATCAGCTATGGCACCCTCGGTATCAACCAGTTGGGTGCTGTGTACGAATCGCTGCTGTCCTTCCGTGGTTTTTTCGCCGAAGAAAATCTCTACGAGGTACGCCCCGACCCCAAAGGTAAGAAGGCCCCTGCTGCTAATAGTGGCGGCGACGAGAGCGAAGAGGACGATTCGAGCGCAAGCGATACGGATAACGAGGATAGTTTCGATAGCCCCAGCGCTGCCGAGAAGAAAAAAGACGCCGAAGTCAACCCGCTGGATGCGGCCTACTTTGTACCAGCCAGTAGCATCGGCCAATACACCGACGCTGAACGCCTGTTTGGCGGAAATACCAAGATTCATCCCAAGGGTAGCTTTATCTACCGTCTGGCCGGTCGGGCACGCGAAAAGTCCGCCAGCTACTACACCCCTGAAGTGCTGACCAAGTGCCTGGTCGAGCATGCGCTAAAGGAAATCCTTCCCGGTAAAACGGCGGATGAAATTCTGCAGCTCACCGTGTGCGAGCCGGCCATGGGCAGCGCGGCGTTTTTGAACGAGGCCGTCAGCCAATTGGCCGAAGCCTATTTGCAGGCCAAACAGAAAGAGCTAGGGCGCACCATCCCGCACGAGCAGTACACTGAAGAAAAACAGCGGGTGAAGATGTACATCGCCGACAGCAATGTCTTCGGTGTGGACCTTAACCCAATCGCGGTGGAGCTGGCCGAAGTATCGCTTTGGCTTAACGCCATTTTCAAAGGCAGCCATGTGCCGTGGTTTGGCTTGCAGCTGTACAACGGTAACTCCCTGGTAGGCGCGCGGCGCGAGCTGTTCAGCACCGCCCAGCTCAGCCCGGGCAAAGGCGAAAATGGTCAGCCCGAACGCGATTGGCGCGCTGCCGCACCGCGTACCTTGCCACTCACACAAGTGCCGGCAGCTACCGATGTATTCCACTTTTTGCTGCCTGCTGAAGGCATGGGCATGGTCAGTGATAAGGTGGTCAAGGCGCTGGAGCCTGCCGCCTTCGAGCAATTCAAACAATGGCGCAAAGCCTTTGCTGCGCCGCTGAGTCTCGATGAAGTCAAGCGGGTGCAGGCGCTGAGTGCTGCCACCGAACAGCTATGGCAGCAACATGCCCAGGAGTTGGCCCGTGTGCGCGCCAGCACCTGCGATGAACTGCACGTATGGCCAGACCCGGCTGCCAACCGCGCTCCGACTAGCACCGCGCAAAAAGATGCTGTCTACCAGAGAGAAATGCTGAGCGAGGCACAAAAAAACGCTAGCCCATACCGCCGCCTCAAGCTAGTGATGGATGCCTGGTGCGCCCTGTGGTTCTGGCCGCTGAATAAAGCTAACGAGTTGCCTAGCCGCGAACACTGGTGGTTTGTGCTGGAAACCGTACTGCTCGGCAATGCCAGCCTCAGCCGAGCTCCGGCCGATGACCTGTTTCCGGAAACTCAGCCGCAGCAGGGGTTGGACTTTGCTCCCGAGCGCGACCGTTACGGCCATGTAGATATCGCTGCGCTGATTGCTGCACTTCCGCAATTACAGATCGCGCAGCAGGTCGCCAGTCAACAGCACTTTATGCACTGGGCACTGGAGTTTGCGGATGTGTTCGAGGCCCGTGGTGGCTTTGATGTGATCCTCGGTAATCCGCCTTGGATCAAGGTTGAATGGAACGAACAGGCGTTACTGTCGGACTTCGATCCGCGCTTTGCCATTCGCAAACTGAGCGCTAAGCAGACTGCTGATCAGCGTGAAGCCGTGTTCACCGCAATGCCGCAGGCGAAGGTGGACTACTTGGCTGAGGCTGGGGTCACCGAGGGAATGGGCGCTTTTTTAAACGCAACTCAGAACTACCCATTGCTCAGGGGGCAGCAAAGTAACCTGTACAAATGCTTTCTACCTCTGGTGTGGCAGTTGGGTAATGGCGTTCAAGCGTTGCTGCATCCAGAGGGGGTGTATGACGATCCGAAGGGTGGACAATTGCGCGAAGCGCTTTATCCACGTTTACGGGCGCATTATCAGTTTATAAACGAGCACAAGCTTTTCTCTGAGGTTCACAATCTCACGACCTACAGCATCAATGTGTATGCACCCATCGCAGGATCAGCAAACTTTGTAACGATTGCAAATCTATTCCATCCGTCCACAGTTCGGGCCAGTTTGGATCATTTCGGGGGAGGTGTAACTCCTGGTCTTAAATCTGATGGGGGCGGCTGGCATACGGCGGGTCATGTAAACCGCATTGTTAAGGTGAGCGAAACTCAGTTGGCCATCTTTGCAAAGCTGTATGACACACCGGGAACGCCCGCGTTACGAGCGCGGCTGCCTGCTATACACAGCCGTGAGCTGGTTTCGGTGCTGGAAAAATTTACCCGTGTACCGCGCCGTCTTGCCGATCTGCAGGGCGATTACTTAACAATGGAAATGTGGCACGAAACAGGTGCGCAAAGGGATGGCACTATCCGGCGGCGTAGCACCAGTGAACAAGGTTTTGTTGACGGTCCTGCTGAGTTTGTTCTATCCGGCCCACACTTTTTTGTTGGCACCCCTCTCAACAAGACCCCACGTAAGGTGTGTGACACGAACAAAGCGTACGATCAGCTTGACCTCGAAACCCTGCCTGACGACTATTTGCCGCGGAGCAATTATTTGCCCTCCTGCGATGCTGATGAATACGCCCGACGAGTGCCACGAGTGAGTTGGCTGGAAAAAAACGAAAGCGAGCCGAGAGCCGTTACAGAGTATTACCGCTTCGTTAATCGTCGTATGTTCGGTCCTTCTGCGGAGCGGTCCTTTATCTCGACAATTGCTCCGGCGGGCAGTGCGCACATTCATCCTGTGCTTTCGACAACATTTAGACGATCAACTGACCTAGTGGATTTTTCCGCAGGTAGCTATTCGTTACCCATTGATTTTTTACTTCGGTCGACGGGCAAGACAGATCTCTACGAGAGTACGCTTCGTAATTTCCCGTTATTGTCCTCAAGTCGCTTACGAGTGAGAGTGCTGTCACTTAATTGCTTAACCAGCCACTACGCCGACCTCTGGCGAGATTGCTGGCAGCCCGTCTTCCAGCGGGATCGTTGGGCCAGCACCGACCCGCGTCTGCCGAAGAGTTTTTACGGGCAGCTCACACCAGAATGGCAGCGCCAGTGCGCCCTGCGTAGCGAATATGCACGCCGCCAGTTGCTGGTTGAAATCGACGTGCTTGCAGCCCAGGCCCTTGGTCTGAGCCTGGACGAACTTCTAACGATCTACCGCGTGCAGTTTCCGGTAATGCGTCAATACGAGCGCGACACCTGGTACGACGCTAATGGTCGTATCATCTTCACCGCCAGTAAGGGGCTGGTCGGTGTCGGCCTGCCTCGCAAGGCTGGCAAGCGCGATGGAGAATGCACAGTTCGGCTGCCCAATGGCAGCACCAAAACTGGTCGCCTCGGCTGGGAAGATGTGCAACCCACTCTTGGCCACGACGACCGTGGCCAGCTCCAAGTTTCCGACGGCACCATCATCGAGCGTCCCATCCTCGACGACACCCAACCCGGCGGCCCGATACAACGCACCATCCAATACACCGCCCCCTTTACCTTAGCCGACCGCGAAGCCGACTACCGTGTGGCTTGGTCGAAGTTTGAATCGGAGCAGTTGAATGACTGAGGAATGTTCGATGAGGAATGGCGAGGGAGAGACGGCATGTCGTACAGCGCCGAAGAAGAGGTTAAAAAGCTGATCCCTGAGTACCGGGCAGTCCTGGTTATTCAATTGGTGTGAGGCTTTTATGGCTTTTCCCTACTCGGTGCTGAAAGCACGTTAACGTTACGACCCCTCAGGGAAGAAAAATTATGTCGTATGCAGGAATTTCCGTTCGTGAAGCGCTGGAGAAGCTGAATGCTCCCAATAACGGCTGGTATTTACCGCAGGTACAGCGCCAGTACGTGTGGGGCGCACGGCATGAGTCGGAAGATTACGTGTGCTTGCTGCTCGACTCACTGCTTAAACGCTACCCAATCGGTGGTGTAGTGCTGTGGGAAACTGAACAGAGAGTTCCTTATCGCTGCTTTGTTGGGGACTATGCCCCGGGTCATCACGCGCGGCAGGTGGATGAGGGGTTGTGGGGCGCCTCCAAGGCGCTGGTATATGACGGTCAGCAACGCTTGCAGACGCTTTATTCAGTGCTTCGTCATCGTTTCAATGGCAGGGCTTTGCACTTTGATTTGCTGTTCGATCCAACCACTGCGGAGTCGGATGAAACGGGCTTTCTGTTTCGTGATGCTAGTGCGGCAGCCGAGCCACGTTATTTACGCATGACGGAGTTGTCCTGTTTGCGATGCAGTGAGGACGAGAAGGTTGATCTTGAGGATCGCGCCCTCACGGCCGTCGGTGATGATAAAAGCGCCAAGCTTCGCGTGCGTAGAAATCTGAGCGCGTTGTGGGACATATTTGTCGACACCAATCATAAGTCGATAGCCTATTTTTCGGTCAAAGCCGATAGCCCTAACGAAGTAAATGAGGTTTTTCGACGGCTCAACACCGGCGGGGTGGCGTTGACTCAGTTGGAGCTGGTGCTCGGGAAGATCAAGGCGGTCCAGTCGGACTATGAGGAGAAACTCTGGGCCTTGTCTGATGAGATTGCAAAGCAGAGTGGCGGTATCGATTTTTCGTCTACATCGATCCTACAGTTCTTTCATTTGCTGGTTAAGAGCACCATCCGCATTGATGAGGGACGGCTGAATGGTAACGATATCCAAGCGTTCCAGAGCGCTTTGGAAAGTGATCGTGAGCCATTGTTAGAGCTATTTAGGGGGTATTTAAAGGGGTTGCTGAATATCAATCATGCCTCCATTGTGCCTCGCTGGTTGGCCGTCTTACCGATTGCAGCCTACCTGACGGAGCTCAAGCGCCACGGTCATGAATGGCGTATCCGCACATGGGATGAGTCAGAGGTACAGCTCATTCACCAGTACTTTTTACTTTCTCAGATGTGTGACTGGAATACCCAGACTATGGTCAATGTTTTCGCGCGCGAAGCTATGGAAGCAGGAAGGCAAAATGAGTCATTCCCGCTTGAAGCTATTCGCAAGATCGCGGTCGAGAAAAACCGAACTGGAGAGCTCAACGAATACCAGCTGTTGAGCCAGACTTGGTTGGCTACCAAGGTGCTTATGCCCAGTCGGAGTTACGTTTTTCATAACAGTAAGCCTCAGGTTGATCATATATTTCCGCTAAAATTGATTGGGGCGGATGAGGCTTATCAAGAGACTGTCGATGTGCTGTGGAACTTCCAGCCTATGCCAGCTGAGGTCAATAACTACAAGCGAGCACGTAACCCGAGTGAATTCTTTCAAAGTTCGGACGGCAGTAAGTATTGGAGTTCCTACGATTTCATTCCCGTTCCCAAAAATTTGCTTTGGAGTGATCCACTAGCATTTGTTGCTTGGAGAAGGCAGCAGATGTTGGCAGCATTGGAAAGCCTCTACGGGCTGACGGTAGTACCATCCGTGGATGAGGCGATCTGATCATGCAGCCATTGATCGTTTCCCAGCAGGTCACTCAAGGCGTCGCAGACTTTCTGCGTACCGCATTCCCGTCCACTACTTCTGGTTTTGAGGGTTTGCTAGAGCGCTTTTTGGCTGAGCGCAGTAATATCTTCAAAGGGCCGTATCTGACTTTGCCACTGCCATTTCGCAAGCAGCTAGTTGGTGGCCTGCCGGCTTTTCCCTGGTTACCTGCGAGTTTTGTGCCCCACGCCCATCAGGCCAAAGCTTTTGCGCGGTTGGTGGATTCAGAGGCTCAATCTACGTTGGTGGCAACGGGTACGGGGTCGGGTAAGACCGAGTGCTTCCTATACCCGATCCTTGAGCATTGTCGTGTGGCGCGTGCCGAGGGGCGGCGTGGCATCAAGGCGATAATCCTGTATCCCATGAATGCCTTGGCCAGCGACCAATCTGGGCGCGTGGCCAAGGAAATCGTTAAGGCCGCTGGCCTTAGTGGGATTCGTGCAGGCTTGTACGTGGGCGATGCACCGGCTATCGAGTCGCAAACGGTCGCCCAATTGAGCGACGGTAGTTATGCGGTGATCACTGACCGCAATGCCCTGCGTGAAAATCCGCCAGATATTCTGCTGACCAACTACAAAATGCTGGATTTTTTGCTGCTGCGTGCAGCTGATGCCCCTTTGTGGGCGCATCAGCTGCCAGACACGCTACGTTATTTGGTGGTGGATGAGCTGCATACGTTTGATGGTGCGCAGGGTACTGATCTGGCCTGTTTGATTCGCCGTCTCAAGGGACGTCTGAATGCGCCGCCGGGCCAGTTGGTGTGCGTCGGTACTTCGGCAACGTTGGGCGATGATGGCGTTAGCGATTTGCTGGACTTTGCCGGTGATGTGTTTGGTGAAGTGTTGGATGACAATGCGGTTATCTCCGAGGACCGCGAGTCGGTTGGGGATTATCTCGCTGAAGCCCTGGTTGAGTTCACCCAAAGCCCGCAGCCCAGTGATCTGCATACCTTGGCTCCCGAGAACTATGACGACCTGCATGCCTATCTGGCGGCCCAAGCACCCTTGTGGTTTGGTGAGCCTTGCTCGGTCACGCAGGCAGAGGATTTTGCTTGGCGCTGTGGCTTGGGTAAGGACCTGAAGAGCCACTTTGCCTTCCAGAATCTTTTGCGTGATTTGGAGCGTCTTGGCCCAAAGTCCGTGTTGCTGGATGACCTGTTAGTGCTGCTCAAGCGCCGTTTACCGAGCTGCGATGATGAGCGCTTTGCGTTACTTTGGTTGTCTAGCCTGCTGTCGTTGGTAGCGCATGCACGCCAGGATGCACATCAGAATTTTTTCTTGCAGGTGAAGGTGGAAATCTGGCTACGTGAGTTGCGCCGCATGGTGGCTGTGCTGGATGCTGAGCCGCAGCTTCGGCATCACGATGACTTACGTAAAGTCGATATGGAGCGGCTGCATCTGCCGGTGATCCATTGCCGCGAGTGCCACGCCACCGGCTGGGGTTCTACGCAACAAAAGATCAGTCCCAATCAACTGACCCATGACCTGCAGTCGTTTTACAGCGCGTTCTTCGCCGAGGATGTGAGCACCCGTTTTATTTTTCCTTCCAGTGCGGGGGCGAACCCAGCGGTGTTCGAGCGCAAGCAGGTATGCCCTGCCTGCGGCTCCTTGCATCAGGCATCACAAACCGAATGCTCACACTGTGAGGATCAGCCTTTGCTGGCTATAGATATTGCCAGCAACCTGCGTGAAGGTACGCGCAATGGCGCGAAGTACACCAAGTCGCACCATGATTGTCCTTTCTGTGCCGGTTATAAAACGCTGACAATTGTTGGTTCGCAAGCGGCCAGTCTGGCGGCGGTGATGGTGGGACAGTTGTTTGCAACGCGCTTCAATCCGGACAAGAAGCTGATTGCTTTCTCTGACTCGGTACAGGATGCGGCGCATCGTGCAGGGTTCCTTGCCGCGAGAACCTGGCGAATGAACTTACGCCCGGCGTTGGCGCAGGTAATTGCTGATGCCTATGCAGCTGGGCGACCTGTGACACTAGAAAATTTGCCAACAGCATTCGCGCAACGTTGGCGCACGGCGCTAGGTGATGGTCATTACATTGCTAACTTCCTGCCGCCGCAAATGCAGTGGCTACGTGATTATGAGACCCTGATGGAAGAGGGGGCGCTGCCTGAAAGCAGCAACCTACCTAGCGAGTTGGCGAGGGTGTTGCCTTGGGTCCTCAATGCAGAGTTTGGCCAGGATGCTCATATTGGTCGCACTCTGGTAGCGACGGGAACTGCATGCGTAGTGCCACTTGCAGGCAAGTTAGACGAAGCCGCTCAATGGCTGTTGCCACGTCTACGTGACACGCTTGAACCGTTAGCCGCCGCGCAGCTGGAAGAAGTTGTTGTTTTACTGCGCGGGCTACTGGAAAACATGCAGCGCATCGGGGCTTGGCGTGATCAGGAGCTAGGGTTTTATGCGCGAATGGGTAGCAGCCCTTGGGGGTATAAGAAGAATCCAAGCCAGTTCAAGCTTCTAACCAGCCCGCGGCCTCCGAGGTTTTTGACACTGGCAGAGTTTGGTCGCTGTGTCAGTATAACTAAGAGCCATGCCCGTTTGTTTAGCGACTGGGCGTTCAAGGCATTGCCTGCTTTGCATGATCTGGCGCTGGGTACGGATGCCTTGATTGCGCCGCTTTATCGGCTTGCTCTTGAGGCATTGGAAAGCGTTGGCTTAGCAGGTTTTGAGGAGGCTACCGAGAAGCCGGATATCCGTGTATGGGGGCTGGAGCCCTCTGCTTTCCACGTTATCTTGGGTGGCAAGGTGTGGCGGTGTGCCAGCTGCCACAGCACAACACTCTCTGGCCCAGAGGATGATTTTTCTGAGCAAGCGTGTCGCCGCGTCGATTGCCGGGGCGAGTTGCACGCACTAGATGTACCCGGTGATTTTTATCGCAAACTCTACCTGAATGCGGACATTCGGCGGGTAGTGGCGCACGAGCATACTGGTTTACTGCCGCGCGAAACCCGCGAGGCAGTAGAGCGCAACTTTAAATCCAACAGTGATCGCCCCGGGGGCATTAATGTGCTTTCCGCGACACCCACTCTTGAGATGGGTATCGATATTGGCGACTTGTCCAGCGTGCTGCAATGTTCGGTTCCTCCACAGCAGGCAAACTACATTCAGCGAGCCGGTCGGGCAGGGCGTAGCACTGGTAATGCGTTGCTGATGAGCATGGCGACCAGCAAGCCGCATGACCTGTATTTCTGGGATGACCCGAAAACCATGATTGCAGGTTCCGTGCAGGCACCTGGGGTTTTCCTTAACGCCTCGGCGGTACTTGAGCGTCAACTTACAGCGTTCACTCTAGATTGCTGGGTGCATGAGAACGGGCGGGCGGCGCAGATCCCTCAGGAAATTCGTGGGGTGTTCACTGCGATCAATAATCAGACCAACAGCAAGTTTCCTTACCCTTGGTTGAGTTATGTGGAGCAGCACCAAGCGTCGCTTTTTGAACGGTTCTTGCGCTTGTTCAATCAGGGAGATATGTGCCCTTTGAGCGACGGTACGTGCCAATGGCTGGCTAATTTCATTCAGGGCAACAACGGTGATAGCAGCCCGTTGGCGTATAAGATCGTCAACCGTTTGCAGAGCATTGCTAGTGATGTTGAAAGCATCAAGCGCAAGCGTGAGGCCGCAGTGAAGGAGATCGATAAGCTGCAGGCGTTGACGGTGCGTGGTGAGGATCAGGAGCTGGAGTTGGCACGACTGCTTCAGGATCGAACTGCGCTTTCGCGTTTGATTGGCAGCATTGAGGGTAAGGCTACGCTCAATGTGCTGACTGATGAGGGCTTGCTACCCAACTATGCGTTCCCGGAGCAAGGTGTGCTGTTGCGCTCGATCATTGTGCGCGATTCAAAGGCCGGGACATCCGCTCCTGATCCTCTGACCTTCGAATATGAGCGTCCTGGATCAACGGCCATCACTGAGTTGGCACCGAACAACACCTTTTATGCCGAAGGCAGGCGGGTGGTGATCAACCAGATCGACGTATCGAAGATCAAGCCGGAGCACTGGCGTTTCTGTAGGCAGTGCTCCTATACCGAGCCGCTATCCTCAGGTGATCAACACTCTAACTGCCCACGCTGTGGCGATACGCTGTGGCGCGACAGTGGCCGGGTGCACGAGATGTTGCGTTTGACCACGGTGTTTGCCCGAACGCTGGATCGCGATAGCCGTATTGCTGACGACTCAGACGAGCGTCAGCGCGGTTTTTATGTGCGCCAAGCTTTGGTGGATAGCCCGCCTGATGCGGTGCGCCAGGCCTTTGTGATTGACGAGCAAACATTTCCTTTCGGCTTCGAGTTTCTCGATCGGGTGACTTTTCGCGAGGTGAACTTTGGCGAGCAGTCAGCGGAAGGCATGCCGATGGAGATCGGCGGGAAGGAACTCAGCCGCCCTGGTTTTAGCATCTGCCCCGAGTGCGGCACCTTACAGCGCAAGCGCAAGGCCGAGGAGCTATATCGCAACCATTCGTCCTGGTGCGCGAAGCGCAAGAACCCCGAGGCGAGCACGCAGCAGTGCGTGTTCCTCTACCGCGAGTTCACTAGTGAGGGCATTCGTCTGTTTTTGCCCGAGGTGGGTTTTGCCGATACCAACGAGGCCCTGCTGAGCTTTGTGTCGGCTCTGGAGTTGGGGTTGGCGCGGCGGTTTAGGGGAGCAGTGGACCATCTGCGTATTGCTCTAGATATGCGTATGGCTGCGGGCTCAGATACGCCGCGTTGTTATCTGGTGATCTACGACAGCGTGCCAGGTGGCACCGGCTATCTCAAGGAATTGATGCGCGCGCCCGAACCGCTGTTGGAAGTATTCGACATTGCACTGCAAGCCCTCAATACCTGTACTTGCAACCAGAATGCGGACACCGATGGCTGTTATCGCTGCGTGTACCGCTATCACAACAGCCATGATCGTAAGTCTATCTCGCGACGTACAGCACAGAAATTGTTGGGTGAGGTGATGCAGTACAAGGGAGCACTGAAGCCAGTTACCCATCTGGCCGACGTCCAGCCAGCTAACCAGTTACTGGATAGCATGCTGGAGAGGCGGTTTGTCGAAGCGCTGCGCCGTGAGCATGAAGGTGAGAAGTTCAAGCTGAGTGAGCTATTGTTCAAGGGCAAGGCGGGCTATCAGATACAGGCTGGCTCGCGTCGCTGGCGGATGGAGTTGCAGGTCAATCTGGGAGCCAGCGAAGGTGTGTTGATTCCGTGCAAGCCTGACTTCGTATTCTGGCCAGACGATGCCGCCGACGACCTGCCCGTGGCGGTCTTTGTTGATGGTTGGCAGTACCACAAAGACATCATTACTACCGATATAGCCAAACGTATGGCGGTGGCCAGGAGCGGGAAGTTCTCAGTCTGGACGCTAACCTGGGATGATGTCGAATGCGCTTTGCAAAACCAGGTATTACCTACGCCATCGCCTTGGGCAACTTTGCTTAATGATGATCCACAGCAGGTAGTGCAGAAGCTGTGCGCGGCACAGGGCATCGCAACACTCTCCAATTTCAAATCGCTGCCGTCCTTTAGCCAGCTGCATCAGCGTTTAGCCCATGGGCAACACCAAGCGCTCGGCAAATTGGCCGTCTGCCTGGCTGCGGGAATGTTGATGCCACCGGGTGACACTAATGCGCTTCAAGTCCTGCGCGAAGGGGCTTTCTGGCAGCGTTTGGATGAGCTGGGTCTGCTACCTGACCTGCAACTGCATAGGTTGAGCCTGCGTCAGCTCGGTACAGTCTGGATGCTGGCCATTGCCATGCACCCGGAGCATCTGAAGCAAGTGATGACGGGCAATGGCTCTGCAGACTCTGAGCCTGTTCTGGTTGGCGAGTGGAAAGAAGATGGCCTGCCCGAAAGCGAGCTGCAGTTACGCTGGCAGCAACTTTGGCAGGCACTTAACTTATTGTTGCCGCTGAGTCAGATTTGGGTTGGCAACGCTGAAATGCCAGGGTTACCTGCGCTGCAGGATTGTTCTGCGCTCAAAGCAAAATCCGGCGGACTGTCTGAAGCCTGGCAGGAAGCGCTGAGTCTAGCTGCACATGAAGTACAGTCTTGGGGCTTGGCTCTGGCTGGTCTGGACGTAACCGCCCCAGAAGTGGGCTATGAGTTGATGGATGAGAAAGGCCGCGTAATAGCAGAAGCCGAATTGGCTTGGCCAGATGTTCGTACCGCCGTACTACTGCCAGATTCTGGAGCAGTGGCTGCGCTTTTTGCTGGCCAAGGTTGGCATTCTTTTGCCGCTGATGGCAGTGAGTTGCCTGATGAGCTGAGAACCCTTTTGATGGAGACACTGGCATGACGCTGGCACTCAAGATTGCAATGTCCGATGACTTTCTGAAGTCGTTTTCGGTAGTTCCACGTTCTCATCAGCAGGCGGTACTGACCTTCGTTGCAAAGTTTCGTCAGAACCCAATGGCGACCGGCATCAATTATGAGCGCATTCATGATGCCGCCGATCCGAACATGCGCTCGGTTCGGATCAACGACAATATGCGTGGAATCGTGCTTAAACCTGATGTGGGCAACGTTTACTGCCTGTTGTGGGTTGACCAACATGACGATGCCTATCAGTGGGCACGTCGCCATCGAGTCGCGATCCATCCGGATGTTGGCAGCATCCAGGTTTATGCAGTGCAGGAGGTGGCTAACACGAAAGCATCTGACGCCTCGGCCGAGGTGCGTGCAGTGGGACTGTTCGATGCCCTCAAGGATCGTGAAATTCGCCGGCTGGGCGTACCCGATGATCGGCTGGAAGCGGTGCGTGCCGTAACTAATGAAGGCGAACTTGAGGCGCTGGAAGCGCAATTGCCCGATGAGGCATTCGAGGCGTTGTATCTATTTGCTGCCGGCGAGCTTTTCGACAAGATCATCAGTGATCAGGCCGCGCCAGAGTCTGTCGACCCTGCAGACTTCGGGGCTGCGCTGGAGCGCGATAGCTCGCGTCGTCATTTCGTGGTACTGACTGATGACAGCGATCTGGAGGCCTTACTGGCTGCACCTCTAGAACGCTGGAGGGTCTTCCTGCACCCAACTCAGCGCAAGTTGGTGGAGCGTGACTGGAATGGTCCAGTGAAGGTGACCGGTGGTGCAGGTACTGGTAAAACTGTTGTCGCCATGCATCGCGCTGCAAGACTTGCTCGACAATATTCGGACTTGCCTGGTCGTCCGGTCTTGTTTACCACGTTCACCAAAACACTTGCCGAGGACATCCGCCAGCATTTGGCGCTGCTGTGCACCCCACAGGAATTGGAGAAAATTCAAGTGGTGAACCTGGATCAGTGGGCTTCCAGCCTTCTGCGTCGTTTTGGCTACCCACATAACCTGCTGTACAACGAAGGCGATCGTCGCCGTTTCTGGCAAGCAGCTCTGTCTGCGATGCCGACATCGGTTGATCTCAGCCTAACGTTCATGCGTGCGGAGTATGAGCGAGTGGTGCTGCCTCAAGCTTGTGAAACTGCTGAGGACTATATGCGTGCCAGTCGAGTCGGCCGTGGCGGTCAGCTCGGCCGTGCGATGCGTAAGTCTATTTGGCCGGTGTTTGCCGAATACCGTGCCCAGCTGCAAGCCGCCAATTTGCGCGAGCCTGAAGAGGCCTTCCGTGAAGCCTGTCAGTTGTTAAGGACAGAGCAGCCCGCACTCGGAATTCGGTCCATGGTGGTAGATGAAGCCCAGGACATCAGCAACGCAGGTTTTGAGCTTATTCGCACAGCCGTAGAGGAAGCTGAAAACGACCTGTTTATCGTTGGCGATGCTCACCAGCGTATCTACCGGCACAAAGTCGTACTGAGCCGGGTGGGCATTGAGGTTCGTGGCCGTAGCCGTAACCTTAAGGTGAACTACCGCACCACAGACGAAATCCGTCAATGGGCCTGTGCTCAGCTTGAAGGATGTGCTGTCGACGACCTGGACGGGAATGCGGATTCTCTGCGCGGTTACCGTTCGCTTACCCATGGTGATGTGCCGGATATCATTGAGTCGTCTTCCGTTAATGAGGATATGCCGCATATACAAACGATCCTTAAACAACTGCAGGACGATGGCATGGAGCCTCGACAGATTTGCATCACCGTACGTACTAACGAGGATCTGGAAAACATTGCTAGAGCTCTGCAGCAAGCCAATATTATTCACTTGAAACTAGATAACGCAACCTCGGACGATTCGGCACTATTGGGCGTCCGTCTAGCCACTATGCACCGCATCAAGGGGCTTGAATTTAGCGTAGTGATTGTTGCCGCCTACAAGGGAGCCACTACTTATGCAGGGCAATTTAGCCGTGATGAAGATGCCGGGGTAACCGAAGACACTGAAACTTCTGAAAGATGTCTGCTGCACGTTGCTGCTACTCGAGCAAAGAGAAATTTGTTTCTCCTGGTGCGGCCCTCTGTAGGCTGAAGTCTCAGACCTATACAGCTAAAAATTAGCTGTATAGGTCGGCCCAGCATTACTGGCTAACACTGCGACGCCCGGCCAGCTTAAGCTTTGCGAGCCTCCTAAGGCTTGGGCATAAACCTACGTTTTCGCGTCCGATCACCTTTTCAATCCAGTCGAATTGGCTGTCTCGGACTTGCATTCTGGCGTGTTTCAGCGCTTGAAGCGTTGCAACGGCTAAGGCTTTATCTCCGATTGAAATACGCACGGGCTCGTAAGCAAGAATATCGACTGTTGTAATGAGTCGCAGTGTTTCAAAACGTTGGGAGGAAATTTGAGTCGCTTTTTTTTCATCAATGACTGCGGTAAACCCGTTGCTATGTGCAAGCGCGATTGTCGCGGCTTCTCCGTCTCCGAGCGAGGCCGCTGTGGATCCGGATACCAAGTCGAAGAAGTGCTCTAATGCAATGCCAGAAAGCTCTTCTGTCTTTAAAATTTGATTATGGATTAGCTCCAAAAGCTGTTTCGGCTCAGGCCGGCCGTTTACCGTTCCTAGCTCAATCTCCCGTATTACATTGTCAGTGACAACAATAGGAGTCGGAACTGCTTGCAGGATTGCGCTTGCATAGCCGGTCGCCAGCAAGTTTATGATGACACTGGCGTCGAGAACGAGAATGCTATCTCGATCAGTGAGACAGCTTGAAAAGGTCATCAACCTCATCCTCTTCTGCCTCATCAAGCAACTCGCGTACTTTCGCCCTATCTAGCTTAAGCAAATCCGACATTTGCCCTTCGCTGATTAGATCCTTTTTCCAGGCATCGATAGCTAACAAAAAAAGCCTAGTTGATTGCGCGCCTTCCATAGGCGTGGAATCTTGAGCTATCGTGCCTAGTACCTGCTGGGCTTGGTCGTCGGTTATACCGCCATTATCCATGAACCAATCCCACGTTCCCTTTTTCGTCAGATCTAATTCTTCAAGCCTCATCACCATTGCCTGGCGTGAAATGCCAAAGAAACTAGCGAGCAGGATGATGTGCCGACGAGTGAGGTGGGTTGATCCAATGGTCACTTCCTTGAACTTTTCCATGACAGTGCGGGCAGGCGTCAGAAAAGCACTACCGAAAGCATTCGCGTAACGTTCTTCACGCGAGTTCTCATGCTTTTCGGCTTGATAGATCTCTGGCTGACGTCGCGTCGCTATAAAGTGCCCGAGCTCGTGGGCGCCAGTCTGGGTTTGACGATCCTTCCGATGTACTGCATTTATTAGCATACAGGCGCCAACGGCGTCGTCATAGGCAAATAGCCCAGACACTTTCGATTCAAGTCTCCGGCTATAGACACGAATTCCAAGTTGCATCTCTATGAGTGAAAACAGATCTTGGATGGGGCTCTCGCCGAGCCCTAGCCAGCTTCGGAGGCTATGAGCATCGTGCTCTGCTTGTTTGCGTACATCGCCTGGTAAGATGCTTTTTTCGGTCGGATAATTCGAGGTTTTCCGAACACCTAAAATGTTTTCAAGTTCTACTTCCGCCCTGACGAGATCATTCAACATCCGAGCAGCTTGGTCGATGCCTGCATCACCAGTGTCTGGGAGTGAGCGGAAGCGAGGAACAAGGTCCACATGGACCGCTTCTCGGCGTAGCAAAGAGTTAGCAGATACTCCATAACAGCGGCTAAGCATCTGGATCTCGTCAAGCTTTGCAGAGCGCTGTCCTTTTTCAATAGCCACAAGAGTGGTTCGAGCAAAGCCAACTGCTTTGGCCGCTGCGTCTTGGGTCATGGCCGCGGTTTCGCGCGCGACCTTTAGTCGTTCACCCAGTTCACCTGGGTTCAGTTCATAGTTTGGTTTGGTCATGATGCGCCATCTATCCACTTCCTCACGAACGACTCTGATCTCATATCGCTCGTGAACGCTGACCATTCCTTGGCATGTTGCTGCAAGAGCCTGTCAAGGTTCTGCGCCACGGCATGTGGCGACTCGGCCAGAGCTCGAGCCAGTTCGCTCGTTCTGCGGCGTTTGATCAGTTCGTACTGCGAAGATTCCCGAATCGAAGAAAGGTGCTCGAAATGAAGTACCCCTGCGATAGCGTATTGTTGCAAGGCTTCGGTAAAACTGGTGAATTCTTTTGCTGCGCCTGACTTCCAGGTCGGACTATCTAGGGATTCCCACACATAATTCGTTGGTGGCTCTTCCAATCCTGCAGCGTGAACGCTAAGGCGGCGAAGCATACACGCGGCGCATATGCCGCACTGTCTTCTTGCGCCTGAAACGGCTACCTGCCGGGATTGCTGCCAGCACGACCTGGTCGTTATCCAATTCACGTTAGGGCCACAGGTTTCCACAAACTCGCGCAGGGTCTCGCCTTTCGTCATCCAAAGCCTGGGAAAGGTGTACTGGAATCGGTAACCAAGAAGTGCTTCGATAAAGCGCTCCATCAGCTTGGTGAAGACGGGGTGATTTCGATAGTCCTCATACCCATGTGCGACAGGAAGGAGCACAGGTGCAAGTGCACCTTGTCCGCTTTCGGGGATGATGGCCATTGGAGCATCAATTAGATACGCCGCAACTGCCGATATGATACTGAATTTGAATCCGCGGCTGCGTGCACTTCTCTCAGCGCTTCTTGCATCATCAAGCTTGACTGAATATGGGATGGCCGTGAATGGAATCCTTTGGCGTTCCTTTTTTGAAATGTCGTGTTGTTTGCTCCCTATTCGAAGACGAATCAGGCGTTTACCTAGGCGCTTGCTCTCAAGCTCAGAGACCGCACGTGAGTCCATTCCATCACTGAAGGCAATGACAGCCTCTGCATCGGAAGGAAAAGCTATTTGGCCTTGCGGCGGTCTCTGTGCAGCTTGTTTTCGAGGTCCAAAATTGAAATGCCAGTCGTCTCCGGTCAAAAGGTTCAGTGCGTTGACGAGCGCTCGGTTTACCTTGTTACTCGACCACCGCTCAACGTCGTGTACTGGAGCGTGAACGATGAATCGACGGCCCCAATTCATGGAACTGCGGACAAGGTAGCGATCACAGAACTCAACTGCAGCTGATATGAGTAGTGCGTCATACGTTACGGGCTCCCATTTGTCATGGGATGAGAAGGATGCGAGAGCCTCGAGGTCGAACTCGATGTTCTTCTCGATGTAACACGGGATTACGCCGTTTCTTTTGCGGGCGCCAGGTTCAAGTATATCTACAGCTATTTCCTTAGGCGGGAAGGTGTTCATCACAACGATACCCCGTCATCAAGACCTTCCATCTTCCTCGGTGGAGCGATTCGTACGGGCTCTGGGCCAACAAGATCCAGACCGAGCTGGGTGCTCGATAGAGTAGAAATGGCATTCTGTAGTCTCTTACTCACGTGCTCTGCTCTTCGCTCGTTTGAGTCGCGAAGGTAGTGTTCTTCAATCGACCGTATGTTCGCGTGGCAGCGGTCTTTGGCGGCGAGGCCTACTGCCTCATGGAATGCTTCAATTCCAAATTTCCCTTCATGGATAAGGGCGATGCTCCATTCCACAAGATTCGTTCCAAAAACGGAGGCTGCTGCAAATGCTTTCGCATCTTCAAGTTGCGTAAGCGCGATTTCTCGAATTTCCAGAGAGTTATCACAACCGGTAAACACTGCTTTCAGGGCTTCCATCAGGAGCCACGAGACCTCCATTTTGAAGTCACTGGCAACTGCATGCTTCGTAGCCTCAGCTATCTGGGAGGCATCGTAGGTGTCTTTGTCCGCACGCTTTGCCAGTTCTTTCCATGGCTTTCGCAGCTTCAAGCTTCTATGTGGCCCATCGCTCATTTCGTCCAGCCCCCAGTGAATACCGGTTTTGACATTGTCAGATATTAGTACTAAAAATCTGACAATGTCAAAGGCGCAATTGGAAACAAGGATGTGCCCGATGATTTCGGTTTCTCAATAGAGTAGAAGCTGATTTTCGTCAGCGCATAGGACATGCCATTTATGCGCGGGGGGTACGGATGAGTCGGTAGCCTTCAATGCAAAACCAGTCTGAGTCTCTGAGCCCTTCGTACAGGGCAGTTTTCCAAGAGCTGGTGTCACGGGCGTATCGCGAACGAAATTGACCATCAAGATGCTGGCGAACCCCATCGGGGCCTGAGCTAGCTCCGACCTCCTCAAGCGAATAAGAGATATCTGCCATTTCACTGGCAGCTTGTGCAGCGTAGAGCTCACCGAGGCCCATAACTCGAAAATGATGATGCACGCGTTTTGTGAGCACTTCCGTGTGTGTTAAATGCTGGCGCAGGGGGCTGAGAATCACTGAATAGCGCCCGGCGTATCTCTTCTTCCGTCAATTCTGTATTCATAACATTTCTCAGAAGGGCGTTATGTACAACCATGCAGATTCTATCAGCGTGGTCGGACTCTGCATTATTCGTCGCTAGGTCAGACCTGAAGCGGTGCAGGGCCACCAGTCAACGTCGAGCGTCATCATCTGGCTGGCAGCTTCATTCGATGTATAGCTTATTGATACTGCATGCTTGTTTTATCACTGCTTCACATTTACGCTTTGTCCCGCCACGGTCAATCCCGTGGACGGGTGTCAGAACCTGAATTGTTCGAGGCGCATAGCGCCATAGCCAGCTATTAGGTGCTTACATAGGCTTAGCTGCTGCTTTTCTATGGCGGTCCGTGCGGGGCAGGCTTCGGCCTGGCCGGTTCCCTCGGACGCCGGTTTCTGACCCCCGTACGGTCCGCCACCCATTTCGTGTCAGAACGGCTAGGTGGACGGCTCCTTAACTGTCCGAGGAGATAAGGAAAATGACCTGTCCCCCTTTTAAGCTCGTGCGCCACCCCGGTCAAATGATTCAAGCTGCAAACCATCTCGGAGGATTCCGCGATGTTTGATCTTTCGCTTCTCATTGGCCTCCCCAAACCTAACAGCATCGATACTTCATCGCTTACCCCTGAAGATGCAGCGATTAAACTACGGCAGGCTGCAATACTTCGGCTTAATGGAGCACAGAGCGTCCTGCTTCATTTTCCACAGGATGTTGAGCTGGCGGTAGAGCTGTTGGACGACGCGGCTGTGTTGTTCGACAAGGCGTTTCGATGTTTGTCCGGTATCCCAGCTCAGCGCGTTCATCAACAGGTTGGTGAGTACGTCTCTGTCCCTTCAGCTGAAGGCTGTCCTGGTCTTCGAACACCATGGGGCAATGAATTCCGCCCGATGATTGAGGACGGCGTTCGGTGCGCTGAGACCTGGCTCGATGGTTCATCATTGCCGCTGTGGTGGGCACTGGCGCAAAATCGAAAGCATCATCGTCCAGGTGATCCCCAAGAAGCATTTGAAGCAGGTTTTCTGCTGCGGTTGCAGCAGACACTGATCATGCGACGTGAGGCCGTCACTTCTCAATCAACCCGCTTTGATGCCTGAGTCTGTAATTGACGTTTGAGATTTGCTTTTCCGCCAAACCCTCCGATCAAGCGATCTTTGATCGCGCCGATCGGAGGGTTCACTCGCTTTTCTCGAAGCTGCGGCGTTCCACCCTCCCATTTTCAATTTGACGAACGCCACACTTGCTTTCCCACGTCAGTAATTCCCTGCAACCTTTATCAAGCGCAGCGCCATTTCAGTGTATGTGCGGATCTCTTCGTTGGGCATGGATGTAGGAGTGGCGACAGCGGCGACGCTGGCGACAACCCACGTAGAACGTGGCCTGGAGCATGGCGACAATACTGGCGACAGTCGCCACTTTCTGAGCACTTCGGCAGTGACGCTTGACCGCTTTTTCGAGTGAGTATAAAAATTGGCGCACGGATCGCTGTCGTTGACAGCACCTGCCCAGTTAGCCAGAACCTTTAAGGCTACGCCACTTGTGTGGTGGTTCTCCCGAAGTGCGATTAGCGTCCGGCGGCTCGCACGGTCACTCCACAAGAGTGATGGATGCCTACTCGACTGATCTGCCCACTGCGGCAGACGATGGACCTTCCTCGCTGCACTGCAGCAACCTCACCTCTCGACGCACCTCGCTGCGCCAGACTGCGCCCGTCTCTTTCTTCTGGAAAGAGACGGGCGCTCGTATCACTGCTGCAATCCACGTCGTACAGGGCATTGCCGCAATTCTCCTCGTGACAATCGGCCTGACAAATCAGATTCGTCACCCTCCGCAACAGCACAGGCACTGGTGCTGCAGCCTATGGAAAGGCTGCACCTGACTGACAGTCAGGCATGCCCCAGGTGTCGATGTTGTTGCCTTCTCCCGCTCAGGATCTCCAGGTGCCGAACTCGTCAGTCGGCATAGCCTCTACCCGCCCGCATCTTCGGATGCGTCTAAGGAGGCCAGATTCATGGGGTCATGCCCTTGCTCCCGGTCGTAAGGAGCCGTTCGTTCCACGTCAGTGAACACCTCACAGGCCGCAGGGGCCTTGATCCCTGATAACACTCAACAGCCGTGGCGGGACTACGTGAGGACAACCAGCAATGAACGAGGAGACGGCCCATGCAGCAGTTAGATCCGAAGCTTGAACTACCACAACTACCTCGACCGCTGATTGAGTCGAATCCCGTGGCCCAGCCTTATCCGGTGCAGGCACTGGGTGGGATTCTTGGGCCTGCAGTCGAACGCATGGCTGAGGTCATCGGGGTGCCCCAGGCATTGGCTGCACAATCGGTGCTGGCTGCTTCGGCGCTGGCTACTCAAGGTCATGCGGGCTTACAGCTCGATGGGAGAAATTATCCGCTGTCGCTGTACCTGATCACCGTGGCCGCATCCGGCGATCGCAAAACGGCGGCAGATCGTTTTGCATTGCTGCCCGCACGGCAATGGGAGCGTGAGCAGTGGCAGCGCTATCGCGAACAACTCGCCCGGTACCGTGTCGCGCAGCGACAGGCGCAGCGTATCAACCCTGGCGATCCCAACCCCACAAACGGCGTACCGCTTGAAGCGGAGCCCTCAGCACCTAGGCTGATCACCACGGATCCGACTATCGAGGCCCTGATCAAGGGACTCTGCCATGACTTGCCGAGCATGGGCCTGTTCTGTGACGAGGGGGGACAATTCCTCGGTAGCAGCACCATGAGTCGGGATAACCGTTTGAAAGCGGTTACGACCTTGTCGTCACTCTGGGACGGCAGTCCGTTAGATCGCGCGCGGTCCATGGTGGGTGAAAGCTTGCGAGCTTACGATCGACGCCTGAGCCTGCACCTGATGCTGCAACCGTATCTAGCCATGCAGTTACTCAGTGACCCGTTGCTGCAGGGGCAAGGCATTCTCGGTCGCTGCCTCATGACCTGGCCCACCAGCCTGGCCGGACAACGCAGTTATCAGGCTGTCGACTTGTCAAAAGACCTCGCCCTAAAGCGATATCACCACCGTCTTTCGGCCCTGTTTCATCAGCCTTGGTCACTTTCCACTGACGGTGCCTTGCGGCTGTCACCGCTGAGCCTCAGTCCATTGGCTCGTCGTCGCTGGATTGATCTGCATGATGCCATCGAAGCCCAGTTGGGTGAGTTTGGCGAGTTGGCAAGCGTACGGCCTAGCGGATCGAAGGCCGCCGACAACCTGCTGCGCGTCGCCGGCAATCTGGCAGTAGTGGAGGAGAGCAGCGTCGTGGAGGTCGACCATATCCAACGGGCCTCCGCTTTAGTCGGCTACTACCTTACCGAGATCCAGCGCCTGACTGAGCAGGAGCCAGTGTGTCGGGTAAAGGAAGAAGCAGATCGGCTGCTGCGCTGGCTGCAGGTCAAGAATTGGAAACGCTTCAGTATTCGAGAGCTGAATCGCAACGGCCCCCGCTTTGCCCGTAAAAGCAGTCGCCATGCCACCAAGCTGTTAGTCGAGTTGCTTGATCATCAGTGGCTGATCACCGACGGCCACACCTTCGAGGTGCGCCATGTTCAATCTTGATGAAGCGCTGCGCAACCATCTGGCTCAGCGCCAAAAGGAGCCGAAAGCGCGGGTTGTCGCCGCGACTGTCGCCACTTTGTCGCCACGCTCAAAGCGAAGCAGGACAAGGGTTGTCGCCGCTGTCGCCGATGTCGCTACCACCCGTAAAGCTATCACCCCGACGACAGCCATCATCCAATGCTTGAAAGAGGAGGGCGCGCATCTCTACGTCACCGACAACACGCTATGTTTTCGCCCGACTGATTGGGCCCAGCTCGCCATCGTGAATGCGCATTGGCAAGCCCTCTTGCGTGTTCTCGCGGCAGTCGATCAGGAGCAGAAAAATGACTCGGGTCGGTAAGCGAGCGGGAAGAAATTTCGGCTTCGGTCGCCAGCTCAGCTATGCCGGACCGCAAGCACTGAAGGATCTGTTTGGCGACGGCCATTTCGCTACCGTCAAAGCCCATAGCGATCGTTGGCAGGCCTTCGTGAATTGGTGTCGATCCGAGGAAGGTCCGAGGCTCAATGACGCGCGGCAGATCGACCGTGACATCCTCATGCGGTACGCCACTTATGTGAGGGAGCAGGTTGATCAGGGCAACTTCGGCATTGCCACCGCGCAGAACCGCCTGTCCAGTGTGAACCGAACCATGGCCGCGCTGCGCGGTGATCAATACGTCAAAATCCCCAGTCCGAGCAAGGCGCTTGGCTTGCAGCGCTCAGGTGTGCGTAGTGAGGCCCCGCAAGGCCAAGACCGTGTCCAGATCGAGTTGATCGCACAGGCGTTGTCAGAGCGAGGCCAGCAATCGAGGGTCAGTGCCATTGTGCTTCTCGCCCGGGAGACCGGCATGCGCCTGCGTGAAGCGATTTTGGCGGACCTGCCCCGACTGCAACGTGAGGCCGGGCAACTGGGCAAGATCAACATCCAAGACGGCACCAAAGGTGGTCGATCAGGCGCGTCAGCACCGCGCTGGATCGCGGTCACTGATCAAATCCGTGGCGCCTTGGATAGGGCCTGGGAGGCTTCACCCAGTGGCAGTCGGAATTTGTTGGCGCCCGACGAAAGCTACAAAGACTTCATTCAGACAGTCGTGCGACCGGCGCGGGACCTTCTGCATGAGCATGGATTAAAAGGCTTTCATGAGCTGCGGGCGGCTTACGCTTGTGAGCGCTATGAGCAACTGACTGACTTCCCTGCACCCATCAATGGCGGTGGTAGGCATCGAGAAGATCGCCAGCTCGATCAGCGTGCACGACAGCAAATCAGCCACGAGTTGGGACATAACCGCATCGATGTGGTGAGTGCCTACATCGGAGGTCGGCGATGACGGCGGAGTTCGACATAGCGTTGTTCCTGCGCCCTGTGCTCAAAGGTGCTTATGCCACGCGGCAGCGGCATATTAGACAAGCAGAAAGGATGCACGAGGTGATTCGTGAGCGCTGGGGTTGCGCGACTCCCTGGTCCTGGAGAGAAAAGCACATGAGATGGTTTCTGGAGCACTATCTGCGATGCTCAGCTCCAGCTACCGTCTACTACTACGAATTAACAGCAGGGATGATCCGCCGGAGAAAAGCGAAATTCGGGGTTGTCTGATAGGCCTTTAGCGTGAGCCCCTGAGTATGGGAATGCGGAGCCTTCCCATACTCAGGGGCTTGGCCGAAGAAGCGCTGGCAAGCTCCACTACACGGATGGCATGAACTGTCGCCGTGATGTCAGCGTATCGGCACCACCTTGCGGTCCCTGGTTTGATTGATGGCCGACGCTGACAGGCTGCCGGTAGCCGCTTTCTGGATATGTTCACTCCACCAGGCCATCATCGGGCGCCGACGTTCGATGTAATCCGCCCGGTTGTAAGCGCTCCGAACTTCGTCCTTGTCGACATGCGCCAGCGCGACTTCGATTAGCTCCGGATCCCATCCATGCTCGTTGAGGATTGTGCTGGCCATGGAGCGCATGCCGTGGCTGACCAAGCGGTCCTGAAAGCCCATTCTTTTCAACGCCATATTGGCTGTCTGGCTATTCGCGTGGGTGCGCGGGTTTCTATCTGACGGGAACACATATTCCCTGTGGCCGCTATGGGGCTTAAGCGTATCCAATAACGAAAGTGCATGTTCGGTAAGCGGGATTATGTGCGGACGACGCTTTTTCATTCGCTCTGCAGGGATTGTCCAGATGCGTTTGTCGAAATCGATATCTGCCCATCGGGTGGTCGCCGCTTCGGAGGGGCGGGTCATGGTATGAAGCTGCCATTCGATCAGGCAGCGGGTCGTCCGCTTGATGCTAGCGTTCGCGATTTCCATCATGAGCTCCGGAAGCTCGTCAGGCGGTAGCGCGGCCATATTTTCTTTCTTGGGTTTCTTGAACACCGCTCGAATGCCGCTGAGAGGGTTGGCAAAGATCATTCCGGAGTTGACCCCGTAGGTCATGATCTCGTTAAGGCGCTGGCTCACTCGCTTAACTGTCTCGAGGCTGCCTTTAGCTTCAATCGGACGAAGCAGCTTGATGACCATCGGCGCGTTCACTTCCGATAACGGCGTTGATTTCATGCTTGGAAAAACATGCAGTGTTAGCGAGCGCCAGATGTCTTCGGCATACGCCGGGGTGACGGAGTCCTTCTTCAATTCGAACCATGCGGTGGCTACGTTCTCGAACGTATGTTCCGTTTCCGCTCGTTTGGCTTCCTGCAGCTCATTGCGCTGAGCTTTTGGGTCGATGCCCTGTGCAAGCAGCTCTCTCGCCTCAACGGTTTTCTTCCTTGCTTGTGCAAGAGAAACCTCGGGATAAGAGCCCAGTGCCATGTTGATTCGAATCTTGGTGACGGGATGCCGGTAGTTGAAATTCCACTGCATCGAGCGATTGACCCTGACTCGCAGCTGGAGCCCGTCGCCATCCGTGAGGACGTAATCCTTGTCTTTCGGTTTGACCGTCTTGAGCTGGCGGTCGGAGAGGCGGGTGGTTTGAGCGCACATGAGAAGTACTCCATGACACCTTTTGGTATTCCCAAGATTAGCGCCGGGTAGCCGGGAATACCATTGGGAATACCAAATCGTCTGGAACTCAAAAAGCCTCGAAAGCCCCCAATAGCCCTGAAATCCACGTATTTACTGGACTTCAGGCACAAAAAAAGACGTCCGTAGACGTCTTCAGATGATCAAATGGTGGAGCCGGGGGGATTTGAACCCCCGTCCGCCAGTACTCCGCTGTCGGTCCTACATGCTTAGCCGTGTCTATTAAGTTAACCCTCAGCGACCCGACGGGCAGGGTGCTTTGGGCGAGCTGTGTAAGTTTTAGCCGATTCGTCCACAGCGTACTGCACGGCGATTCTGTTCTATATGACAATCACTTCGGGTTTACAGACATCCCCTAGTGATTGCTGGGCCCGAAGGCACCAGAAGCTCAGGGTCTAAGGCTGCTTACGCAGCGATGGACATTTCCTGGCCGTATTTTTCGTCATTGGCAACTATAAGTAGTTGCAACAGTGGATTTACGACTTCTGTTACCAAGTCGGCATGCACCTAAAGTTTCATCACCGGCGTCGAATCCTAATCGGCCCCAGCTGACTGCTTTCGCGGTCAGGTCGCGGAGTGTACTCCAACGAGTCGTTCGCGTCGACCTTCTGACACAAACCACCTGCGGGCCAGCCATGTGTCTGGCCCGGCTGGTGTTTTACTTGGCGCCTTCGCTGCCCGAACCGATGTTTTTCAGTGCAGTGATTTGCTTGGTGGTGATCTCAATGCACTCTTTTTCGTTGCCATCGGCTTTGGCTTTCATCGCCGCTGCCTGGGTTTTCTCGACTTCCATTTTGGTGTCAGCAGACAGATTGGTGCCGGTCGAAACCTGAGCATCCTTCAAGCTTTGAAGGTTGGCATCACAGAGATCATCTGCGGCAAAAACCGGGGAACCCAACAGTGCAGCGGTGAGGAACAAACCTGTGAGTGCTGTGCGCTTCATGGTGTATCTCCTTAAGCCTGTGGACTCGGTGTGGCCGGTCGATAAGGCCTGTGCCGAGGTCTGAAAATAGCCCGACGTCATTGGCGGGCTTAAACAAACTGACTGTCCACAAACGCAGGGGTTCTATTTTTTTTTGCACTCATGTGAAAAAGCCACATTTAGTGATCTCGGCACCAAAATGGGGCGATCGCCGCTTTTATGCGGCGATCAGGTGATTTTGGCCTGTGTGACCCGATCTACCAGATACACCAGCCCGTGGTAGTCGATACCGCCATATTGAGTCAGGCCAATTTCGCACGTACGGCTGGTGGAAATGCCTTCACTGCAGTGCTGCACGGCGTCCTTGAGAGTGCGCAGCGAGTGCGCATTCAGCTCCGGGGTGGTGAAGCCTTTATCGCCCGCGAAGCCGCAGCAATGGATGCCTTCGGGGATGACCACGTTGATGCTGCACAGCCGCGCCAGCTCGATCAGTGCCTGGCTTTCTCCCAGGTGTTGAGTGCTGCACGTCACGTGGACGGCGATGGGTTCCTGTTGCGGGGTGAAGGTAAGTTTGTCCAGCAGGTGCGTGCGGATAAAACGCACGGGATCGTATAGATCCAGGCGCGTGTCCTTGAGGTCTTGCATCAGGCGCAAGGTGCAGGGGCTGGTGTCGCAATAAATTGGATCAAGCCCGCCACGACTGGCTTTGCTCAGGGCGGCGAGCAGCTCGTCGCGCTTGCTGTCAGCTTGTTCGTTGTAACCTTTTGATGCAAAAGGTTGGCCGCAGCAGAGGCTCTCCTGGTCCTCGGGGAACACCACTTGGTACCCGGCTTTTTCCAGCAGGCCACGGGTTTTGTCCATGAGCGACATTTGCTCTTTGTCAGCCGCCGCCGGGCCCATTACCCGGGACACGCAGGCCGCCAGGTAAACCACGCGCGGGCGTTGATCTTCAACGAGTGGCGTAAAGCTGATCGCATGCTCGGCCTGGGGCATGGCAGGTGTCCACTGTGGCACTCGGCCGGCGGATGCCTTACTGATCGCGGCGGAGATTTTCGCCAGACGTGGCGCACCCAGCAGCATGCGTGCGCCGTTGGCGGCATGCAGGGTGAAGCGCGCGCCTTGCAGCATGGTTTTGAAGTGCTGTGCCATCCAGCCTGCCGCCTGGCCGTGGCTGGCTGCCTGGCTGCGCAGCTTTTTCACCAGTTCCCCGGTGTTGATCCCCACTGGGCAGCGCTGCGCGCACAGACCGGTCGCGGCGCAGGTTTCGATGCCCTGATAGTCGTATGCCTTTTCCAATGCGTCGGTGTTGATGCCGGCGCGTTTGCGGGCCTGAATGTCACGCCAGATCACAATGCGCTGGCGTGGACTGAGGGTCAGTCCTTTGGACGGGCAAACCGGTTCGCAAAAGCCGCATTCGATGCATTTGTCGATGATTTCATCGGCGGCCGGCAGCGGTTTCAAGTGTTTCAAATGGATCTGCGGATCCTCGCTCAAGACCACGTCGGGGTTGAGGATGCCGTTGGGGTCGAGCAAGCGTTTGAGTTGCCACATCAGTTGATAGGCATCGCTACCCCATTCCAGCTCGACGAAGGGGGCCATGTTGCGGCCAGTGCCGTGTTCGGCCTTCAGCGAGCCACCGAATTCCACTGCCACCAACTGCGCGACGTCATCCATGAACGCCTGATAGCGGGCCACTTCTTGCGGATTGTTGAAGCCTTGGGTGAAGACAAAATGCAGATTGCCTTCCAGGGCATGGCCGAACAGGATGGCCTCGTCGTAGTGATGTTTGTCGAACAGCTCAATCAGGCGACGCACTCCTGCTGCCAGTTGCTCTACGGGGAAGGTCACGTCTTCGATGATCACTGTCGTGCCGGTCAGGCGAACGGCGCCGACCGCAGGGAAGGTGTCTTTGCGGATGGCCCAGAGACGGGCGTTTTCCAGCGGGTCTTCGGTGAAGTCGACCTGCTTTTCCACGGGAAAAGGCGCCAGCGAGGCCGTGATTTGCGCCAGTTGCTCGTGCAGCAACAATCGCGAGGCGGCGCGGGCTTCTATGAGTAGTGCACAGGCGTTGGTCGACAGTTCGCGTACGAACGCGGGCATCCCCGGTTTGTCCTGCACCGAGCGCATGCTGCGACGGTCGAGCAGTTCGACTGCGGCGACGGGCTGGGTTTTCAGCACGGTGACTGCGTTGCAGCAGGTTTCCACATCCGGGAAAACAATCAGGGCTGACGCCTTGCTGGGGTGGTCGACCACCGTGTCGTAGGTGACCGAGCTGATAAAGCCCAGGGTGCCTTCGGAACCCACCAGCAGATGGCTGAGGATATCCAGCGGTTCCTCATAATCCACCAGGGCATTAAGTGACAGGCCAGTGGTATTTTTCAGGCGGTATTTGTGGCGAATTCGAGCGGCCAGTTCGGCATTGGCGCGGGTTTTTTGGCTGAGTTCTGACAGCTGTCGCAGGAGCTCGGCATGGCTGATGCGAAAAGACGCGACGCTCTGTAGGTCTTCGGTGTCCACTACCGTGCCATCGGCCAGGACCAGGCGCATGCCCGCCAGGGTGTGATAAGTGTTTTGCGCGGTGCCGCAGCACATGCCGCTGGCGTTGTTGGCGACAATGCCACCGATTTTGCAGGCGTTGATTGACGCCGGGTCCGGTCCGATTTTGCGGCCATACGGAGCGAGCCAGGCATTGGCGTGGGCGCCGATCACCCCCGGCTGCAAACGGATTTGCGCCCCGTGCTCGCGCAGTTCGCGGCCATTCCAGTTGTCGCCCAACACCAGCAGCACCGAATCACTGATGGCCTGGCCCGACAAGCTGGTGCCCGCAGCACGGAAGGTCACCGGGACCTTGTCGCGTTGGGCCAGCTTGAGGAGCTGCACTACCTCATCTTCTGATTCCACCCGGATCACCAGCTTGGGAATCAGCCGATAGAAGCTGGCGTCGGTGCCAAATGCGAGAGTCGACAGTGGGTCGTCGAAGCGCCGTGGTTCGGGGATCAGCTGTCGGGCGTCGCGCAGGAAGGCGGCGGGCAGGCTCATGCATCCTCCAGAGTCAGCACATCAGCATGGGAGCCGTGTGCGTCGTACAGGTAAAACCGCTCAGCAAACCAAGCGGTGGGTAAAGAGTCGACGGCGCAGGGTGAGTGCGCCGTCGGGTTGCGCAGTGCTGCGTCTATCAATGCACAAGCATGCCGGTGAACCAGTAGGCCTGGGCGTAAGTCATGCAACCGATGATGGTGGCGAAGAAAATGCTGTGCTTGAGGGTGAAGCGGAACAGGTCAGACTCCTTGCCCACCAATCCGGTGGCTGCGCAGGCCACGGCGATGGACTGCGGCGAGATCATCTTGCCTGTTACGCCCCCGGTTGAGTTGGCCGCCACCATCAACACATCACTGACCCCCACCTGATGCGCAGTGGTCGCCTGCAATGAGCCGAACAGCGCGTTGGACGAGGTATCCGAGCCGGTCAGGAACACGCCCAGCCAGCCGAGAAACGGCGAGAAGAACGGAAATGCTGCGCCGGTGCCGGCCAGGACCAGTGCCAGAGTCGACGACATGCCCGAGTAGTTCATGACAAAGGCGAAGGCCAGCACCATGCCGATGGAAACTATCGCCCAGCGCAGTTCTTTCAGCGTTTCCTTGAAAGTGGTCAGGCCAGTCAGGGCGCTGATTCTCAAGACGAACATCGCCAGGATGGCCGAGAACAGGATCGCGGTGCCCGAGGCGGCAATCAGGTCGAACTTATACACCGCTGGCATGGCCGTGACGTTGGCGACGATGGGCGCGGTTTTCATCACTAACTGATCCAGATGCGGAATTGGAAGGTTGAAGGTCCACGCCTGCATTGCGCCACCGGCGGCGAACATCGCTTTGAAGGGCTTGAGGGTCCAGATGGTGACCATCACCGTCAGAATCAGGAACGGTGACCAGGCTTTGATGATCTGCCCCAGTGTGTAAGGCGACTTCACCGAGTTACGTGGCTGACCGAAGCCGCCCGGGCTGCCGATGATGGCTGCGCCACCGGAACCAATGACAGCGCTCTCACTGGCGCGCTGTGGCTGCCAGACCTTCAGGAACAGGGTCAGGGAAACCATGCTGACCAAGGCTGAGGTGATGTCCGGCAGTTCAGGGCCGATGTAGTTCGAGGTGAAGAATTGGGTAATCCCGAAACTCGCCCCCGCCACCAGCGCGGCAGGCCAGGTCTCCTTGACGCCTTTGAGTCCGTCCATCATGAACATCAGCCAGAACGGCACGAAGAGTGACAGGAAAGGCAGTTGCCGACCTGCCATCGCGCCGATCTTGAATGCATCGATGCCGGATACCTGACCGGCAACGATCACTGGAATCCCCAGCGCGCCGAAAGCCACCGGCGCTGTGTTGGCGATCAGGCAAAGGCCTGCTGCGTAGAGTGGGTTGAGGCCAAGACCGACCAGCAACGCAGCGGTAATCGCCACTGGAGCGCCGAAACCGGCTGCACCTTCGAGGAACGCGCCGAAGCAGAAGGCGATCAGGAGAACTTGCAGGCGCTGGTCGTCGGTGATCGACATGACCGAGCTGCGAATGATCTCGAACTGTCCGCTTTTTACCGTCAGTTTGTAGAGAAAGACGGCGGCTACGATGATCCAGGCAATCGGCCACAAGCCGTATGCAAATCCATACCCCGCGGCTGCAATCGCCATGTCAGCCGGCATCTGGAAGGCGAATATCGCCACCAGCACAGACAAGACCAGCGTGATACTGCCGGCGATGTGGCCTTTGAGCCTGAACACCGCTAATGCGAGAAAGAAAAACACGATGGGAATGAGTGCAGCGACGGCCGAAAGGCCCAGGCTGCCCAGCGGAGTGTAGAGCTGTTGCCAGGTTTGCATATGGATGGCCCCGAATTATTTTTGGATAGGCTCAAAAGGTCTTGTAGCGCAGTGAAGGTTAGTCACTAATGATCATTTGTAAATTGGTAATACCAATTTACAATGTCGTGTTCGTAGGGTAGAAGCCTTGCTATTGATGTGTCAATTTGTGTTGGTGCGACTTTCGTCGCAGATTTCAATGAATTCTCAACTGATACGTCATCGGCGGCTGAATCTGAGGGGTGTCTGCGTAGCGGCAATCAGCCAGAATGTGCGGTCCCGGTAACTGATCGGGGATGTGGAGTGAGGGTTATGGGCTTTGATCAGGTGCGTCAGCGCCGTTTGTCTGACGATATTGTGGAACAGCTGGAAAAGATGATTCTGGAAGGCACGCTCAAGTCGGGCGGGCGCTTGCCTGCCGAGCGGGCCCTGGCGGAGCAGTTCGGCGTCTCCCGACCTTCACTGCGTGAGGCGATTCAGAAGCTGACAGCCAAAGGCTTGTTGGTCAGTCGTCAGGGTGGCGGCAACTATGTGGTGGAAAATATCGGCTCGACGTTCAGTGATCCGCTGTTGCACTTGCTTGAAAGCAGCCCGGAGGCTCAGCGGGATTTACTTGAGTTTCGTCACACCCTGGAAGCGTCCTGCGCTTATTACGCGGCCATGCGCGCCACTGATTTAGACCGCGAACGGCTGCGACAGGCTTTCGAAACGCTGCAGGATTGCTACTCACGAGCGGGCGAGGTCAGCCGGGCAGAGGAGGGTGCAGCCGATGCGAGCTTCCACCTGGCAATCGCCGAAGCCAGTCATAACGCGGTTTTGCTGCATACGATTCGCGGGCTGTTTGATCTGCTCAAGCGCAACGTGGTGATCAATATCGGCGGGATGTACAAGCAGCGCAGCGAAACCCGCGACATGCTCATCAGTCAGCACCGGGAGCTGTATACGTCGATCATCGAAGGTCGTGCGGATGATGCGCGGGAGATTTCCAGTCAGCATCTGCTTTATGTTCAGGAGGTGCTGGAGGAGGTCCGGCAGCAGGCGCAGCGCACGGCTCGGGCTGAGCGGCGCAATGGGATGTGATCAGGTAGGAAGTCCGCAACATCTGTGGGAGCATTCTTTACCTGCACGCAGGACCCCAGGCTAGATGGGTTCTGTGGGAGCGAGCTTGCTCGCGAAGGCAAGGTTCTTGCGCCAGAAATACTCCGGATGCCCCGGCCTCTTCGCGAGCAAGCTCGCTCCCACAGGTAAGCACTAAACCTGCAGGACTTCATTTGCTCTCGGTCCGTCTGGACGACTAATCATCCTTACCCTTGGTCCGCACGGCACGTTGCAGTTCGCGATCGGAATCGCGTTCACGCTCGGTGTGGCGCTTGTCGTATTCCTTCTTACCTTTACCCAGAGCAATTTCGCACTTGATCAAGTGCTGCTTCCAGTAAAGAGAAAGGGCCACGCAGGCATAGCCTTTTTGCTGAACAGACGTGGTGAGTTTTTCAAGCTCACGCTGGTTCAGCAACAGTTTGCGGGTACGTGTCGGGTCAGCGATGACGTGGGTGCTTGCGGTCGTCAGCGGCGAGATATGGCTGCCCATCAGCCAGGCCTCACCGTCTTTGAGCAGCACGTAACTGTCTACCAGCTGTACCTTGTTGGCACGCAGACTTTTTACTTCCCAGCCAGCCAGGACCAGACCGGCCTCGAACTTGTGTTCGATGAAGTAATCGTGACGCGCCTTTTTATTTTGCGCGATGGTCCCTGTAGGGTGTTTCTTGAGCTTAGCCATAGGCGACGCATTATAGGGACTCGCTTCAAACTCGGCTACGCAGACCGAGTGAAAACTACTGCGCTCGGCAATACTGCGTTAAAAACAGGCGAAAAATGCTCATTTAGAACACCTAGACTCCGCTTTTTCGCCTGTTTTTGCCTTGTATTGCCTTCGCTCGCTACGTTTTCACTCGGTCTGTGCGCAACCTGCGTGCTTGAGCACGTTGGTTGAATCCCGGACAATGCGCCTGCTTCGACGGGCTGTGTTCTTCGCCCTGAAACGAAACCCGGTAGCATTTAGAGCGAACCGATGCAGGCTTGTCAGGTCGACTGATCACCCTGCAACTTTTCGCCGATGAGTGACAGCTACCGTATTGCAGGTTTGGGTGACGGGCCTTGGCGCTCTTTGCTTTGACGTTTTTTTGATGCGCTATGTGGCGCCGTTCGGCGGACCTGTCGGGTTTGCCGCTCAGCTTTGGAAGTGACGCTGACATGACTACGCATATTCAACGTTCTGCCCTTTTACCTTACCCGGCTCAGGTTCTCTACGACCTGGTCAATGATGTCGCCCGCTACTCTGAATTTCTGCCATGGTGCTCCGCCGCCAAAGTGCTTGATGCGAGCGAAGGCCATATGCGCGCCAGTCTGGAAATCGCCAAGGGCGGGTTGAGCCAGCATTTCGTTACACAAAACACTCTGGTGCCAGGGCAGTCCATCGTGATGGACCTGGTGGAAGGGCCGTTCAATCAGTTGCACGGTGTCTGGACATTCAAGGCCCTGGGCGAAAAGGCCTGCAAGATCAGCCTTGATCTGTCGTTCGATTACGCCGGTCCCATCGTGCGAGCTACCTTGGGTCCACTGTTCAATCAGGCGGCCAACACGCTGGTTGATGCCTTCTGCCAGCGGGCGAAAGAGCTGCATGGCTGAGCAGATGATTTCGGCCGAGGTGGTTTACGCTGCTGTCGATCATCAGGCGCTACTCAGTATCAGCGTGCCTACTGGGACAACGGTCAGGCAGGCTTTGTTGGTTGCTGAGGTGACGAGCGCTTTCCCTGAACTGGATGTCGCTCATTGCCCAGTCGGTATTTTCGGCAAGGTGGTGGATGGGGGGCGGGTGCTGGAGGAGGGGGAGCGCATCGAAATCTACCGACCGCTGCTGGCTGACCCTATGGAAGTTCGGCGTCTACGGGCAGCAAAAGCGGCGAAGGCGCGGAAGAACCTGAATAAATAGCGCCTTCCTTCTCGAAGCAAACTGCAGACAGCAAAAAGCCCGGCATGCCGGGCTTTTTCATTCGCTGCGGTTATTACTGCGGCGATGTTTCCAGAGGTTCCTGGCTAGGAACCGGAACAGTCTCGACCTTATCGACGTCTTTCTGGATCTGCTCAAGCATCGAGCCTGGCTTGGGTGGCTCTTCTGGTTTCGGCTGTTCGCCATTGGCCGGCGTGACATTGGTGTCATTGCCGCGACCCAGAATGGCGTCATCACGGCTTACGCCTGGCATGAAGTCACCATTGAGGCTGACGAGCTGATCGTTGCTATTAAAGATCAGCGTCATGCGCTCTTGCTGACGTTCACCGCCGCCTGGCTGCAGGCTGTACAGGTAATCCCAGCGATCAGCATGGAAAGTGTCGGTCAGCAGAGGGTTGCCCATGATAAACCGTACTTGCCGTCGGGTCATTCCCGGCCTTAACTGGTCTATCATGTCCTGCGTGACGACATTGCCTTGCTGGATG